>FWPU01002262.1_pt1 | contig 25135 bp, 21 predicted proteins | sample 2228361 | NCBI WGS metagenome assembly FWPU01 (sample SAMEA103939777, study PRJEB20133) | metagenome | reverse complement strand
GTTTACCTCACCCCCAGCCTCGCTGCGCTCGGCTCGCCCCCTCTCCGACGCAGAGAGGGGGCAGCGAGGCGCCTGAGCGCCAAGCGGGGGCAAGGTCAGTTCGCGACAGTCTCCCGTTCGAGATGCTCTCAATGGCTGTCCGCCCTTGAACCCCCGCGACGCAGTGGATAGACCGGGGAGAGGGGTGCAGGGGTGAGGGGAAAGTACTGCGCAAAAGTTCATAACAGCCTCTAGTATCGTCCGATCATCAGGTTCCTGTGAGGGGCGACGCCATGAGCGACCCCAGACGCGAAACGACTGCTGATTCACCCGTCGGCGCGGTGATGGTCGTCGGCGGGGGCATCGCCGGGATGCAGGCCGCGCTCGACCTGGCCGACCAGGGCTTCAAGATTTATCTGGTCGAGGCGCAGTCAGCCATCGGCGGCAAGATGGCGCAGCTCGACAAGACCTTCCCCACCAACGACTGCGCCATGTGCACCATCTCGCCGCGCCTGGTGGAAGTGGGCCGCCATCCCAACATCACCCTGCTGACCGACACCGAGGTGCTGGACGTGCAGGGACAGGCGGGCAACTTCTCCGTGCGCCTGCGCCGTCATCCCCGCTACATTGACCCGAACAAATGCATCGGCTGCGGCGACTGCGCCAAGGTCTGCCCGGTGATCGTGCCCGACCGCTTCAACGAAGGGCTGTCGGTGCGCCGCGCCGCCTATAAGCTCTATCCGCAGGCCGTCCCCAACGCCTACGCCATCGAGAAAAAGGGTATCTCCCCCTGCCGCGACGCCTGCCCCGCCGGTCAGCGCGCGCAGGGCTATATCGCCCTCATCCGCGAGGGGCGCTGGGAAGACGCGCTGCGCGTGATCAAGATGGACAATCCCTTCCCCGGCATCTGCGGGCGCATCTGCAATCACCGCTGCGAGACGGCCTGCAACCGCGGTCTGCTCGACGAGCCGATCAACATCCGCGCCCTCAAACGCTTCGTCACCGACAAGGTCTATGCGCAGCCGCGTCAGCCTGTCGAACCCGCGCCCCGCCTCTATCCGCAGCGCGTGGCGATCATCGGCGCGGGGCCGTGCGGCCTGACCGCCGCGCAAGACCTGGCCCGCGCGGGCTACGGCGTCACCATCTTCGAGGCGATGCCCGTCGCCGGGGGCATGTTGCGCCTGGGCGTGCCCGAATATCGCCTGCCGACCGAGATCATCGAGCGCGAAGTGCAGGACATCATAGACCTGGGCGTTGACCTGCGCCTGAATCACCGCGTGGACAACCTGGACGACGTGTTCGCCGAGGGCTTCGACGCGGTGCTGATCGCCGTCGGCGCGCACGAGGGCGTGCGCCTGCCCATCCCCGGCGCAGACCTGGACGGCGTGCTGATCAACACGCACTTCCTGCGCGACGTGCGCCTGGGCAGGTCGCCTTCGCTGGGGCGGCAAGTGGTGGTCATCGGCGCTGGCGACGTGGCAATGGACGTCGCCCGCACAGCGGTCCGCCTGGGCGCTAAGGTGGCTGTCCATTACCGTCGCTCGCAGGCCGAAGCGACAGCCGATCCGGATGAAATGCGACACGCCCTGGAAGAAGGGGTCGAGTTTCACTTCCTGTCCAACCCGGTCGAAGTTGTGGGCGACGACCGGGGGCGGGTGACCGGCTTGCGCTGTGTCCGTATGGAACTGGGCCCTCCGGACGAGACAGGGCGGCCACGTCCGGTTCCCGTCCCTGGCTCCGAGTACCTGGTGGCGTGTGACAATGTGATTTTCTCTGTTGGACAACGCGCTGGTCTGGCTTTTATCCCGGACGATGCGGGCATCGGATTGACCAGCCAACAGACCATTGCGGTCAATCCCAATACCATGATGACCTCTCGGAGCGGGGTGTTTGCAGCCGGCGATGGTGTGAGCGGGACCGCCTTTGTCATCGAGGCGATTGCCAGCGGGCACAAAGCTGCCGCAGCGATCATTCGCTATCTACGCGGCGCGCCGTTGGAGTCGCCGCCCCCGCCCAAATTGCCTGTGGCACACCTGTCGCGGGCTGAGATCGAACACCGGGTGGCAATGGGCGAGCTTCACCGCCAACCGCGCGTGCCCATGCCGGAACTGCCTGTCGAACAGCGCATTCGTGTCTTTGACGAAGTGGATCGCGGCTACGACGACGAGTCCGCGCAGCGCGAGGCGGCGCGTTGCCTGGCCTGCGGGGTGTGCTCGGAGTGCATGAGTTGCACTTTCGCCTGTGGGGTGAACGCCATTGATCACGACATGGTCGCCCGTGACGAGACGGTGCATGTCGGCGCGGTGATCCTCGCCCCCGGCTACCAGGTCTACCGCGCCGAACTGTCGGAAGAGTACGGGTTGGGGCGCTACCCCAACGTGATCACCGCGCTGCAATTCGAGCGGCTGCTCTCGGCGTCTGGGCCGACGATGGGGCACATTCAGCGCCCGTCGGACGGGAGCACGCCGCGCCGTATCGCTTTCCTGCAGTGTGTCGGCTCGCGCGACCGCAGTCACGACTATTGCTCAGCGGTGTGCTGTATGTACGCCACCAAAGAGGCGATCATGGCCAAAGAGCACGAGCCAGAGCTGGATGTGCACGTCTTTCTGATGGACATGCGCGCCTTTTCCAAAGGCTACTGGGGCTACTTCGAGCGGGCGCGCGATCGCTACGGCGTGCACTACACGCGCTGCCGCATCAGCGCCCTGCGCGAAGACCCCCTCACACACGACCTGATCCTGCGCTACCAGGACGAAGAGGGCGCGCTGCACCAGGAGCGCTTCGACCTGGCCGTGCTGTCGGTGGGGATGGAGATCAGCCCGCAGGTGCGCGAACTGGGTCGCCGCCTGGGGATCGAACTGGACGAATACGGCTTCTGCCATACGGTGCTGTTCAACCCGCTGGAGACCAGCCGCCCCGGCATCTACGCCGTCGGCCCCTTCCGCGAGCCGAAGGACATCCCCGAATCGGTCATCGAGGCCAGCGGCGCGGCGGCTGCGGCGGCGGCTCGTCTGGGCGCGGCCCGTTTCTCGCTGACGGTGACGCCGCAGTATCCGCCAGAACGCGACGTGAGCGGCGAAGAACCGCGCATCGGCGTCTTCGTCTGTCATTGCGGGTCGAACATAGGCGGCTACCTGGACGTGCCCGCCGTAGCGGAATACGCGCGGACGTTGCCCGGCGTGGTGCACGCCGAAGCCAACCTCTACACTTGCTCGCAGGACAGCATCAAACATATCGCCGAGCAGATCGCCGAGCATCGCCTCAACCGCGTCGTCGTCGCCAGTTGCACACCGCTGACGCACGCGCCGCTCTTCCAGGATTGCCTGCGCAGCGCCGGGCTGAACCCCTACCTGTTCGAGATGGCCAACATCCGCAACCAGTGTTCGTGGGTGCACTCGCACGACTGGCAGACGGCCACCGCCAAGGCGCGCGACCTGGTGCGCATGGCCGTGGCGCGGGCGGCTTTGCTCGAACCGCAACACACGGTCGAGGTACCTGTACAACAGGCGGCGTTGGTCGTGGGCGGCGGGGCGGCGGGCATGAGCGCGGCGCTGTCGCTGGCCGATCAGGGGTTCCCGGTGCACCTGGTGGAGCGCGAGGCGGAGTTGGGCGGCAACCTGCGTCACGTCTTCGTCCCGCGCAACGGCAGCGATCCGCAGCAGATGTTGCGCGCGCTGGTCGAGCGCGTGCAGGCTCACCCGCTGATCACGCTGCACCTGCGCAGTCAGGTCGTGACGACGGGCGGCTTCCGGGGCAATTTCACCAGCACGATCGAAAGGGCAGACGGCAGCCGCTGCGTGGTGCGGCACGGCGCAACCATCCTGGCGACGGGCGCGCAGGAATACCGTGGGCCGGACTACGGCTACGGCTCCGATCCGCGCATCGTCACGCAGCAGGAATTCGAAGCGCGCCTGACGGCGGGCGATGACCTGCCCCGCTCAGTGGTCATGATTCAATGCGTCGGCCCGGCAGAGCGCTTCTGCAGCCGCATTTGCTGCACGGTGGCGCTCAAGAACGCGCTCGCCCTCAAACAGCGGCAGCCGGACGCTCAGGTGACGATCCTGCATCGCGACATCCGCACCTACGGTTTCAAGGAGCGGCTGTACACACAGGCGCGCGCGGCGGGTGTGCTCTTCGTGCGCTACGACGACGCGCATCGCCCGCAGGTGACGACTGGCGACAGGCTGACCGTCCGCGCCTGGGAGCCGGTGTTGCGGCGCGACCTGACGCTGCAACCCGATCTGCTGGTGCTGAGTATGCCCGCCGTGCCGCGCGAGGACGCACACCAGGTGGCGGGGCTGTTCAAGGCCAGCCTGGACGGAGACGGCTTCTTCCTGGAAGCGCATGTCAAGCTGCGCCCGGTGGACTTCGCCACCGAGGGGGTGTTCATGGCGGGCATGGCCCATTACCCCAAACTGCTCGACGAAACGCTGATCCAGGCCAACGCGGCGGCGGCGCGGGCGGCGCGCGTGCTCAGCCGCGACACGTTGACGGCAGGCGGGCGCGTGGCGGTGGTAGACCCGTCCAGGTGCACCGGCTGTCTGACCTGCGTGCGCATCTGCCCCTTCGATGTGCCGCGCATCGAGCCAACCCTGACCGGCGTCGGGGGAATACAGGGCGCGGCGACCATCGAGGCGGCGGTGTGCCAGGGTTGCGGCTCGTGTGCCGCCGAGTGTCCGGCGGGGGCCATTCAGTTGATGCACTATACCGACGCACAGATGAGAGCCAAAGTGACAGCGTTGTTCCAGCCGACGGGCTTCGTGCCCCTGGAGCGGATAGGAGAAAGGACGTGACGAACAGCACGCCCCTGAACCTGATCGCCTATTGTTGTGAGCACTGTGCCTATGCAGCGGCAGACCTGGCAGGCGGATTGCGTCTGCAGTATCCGCCAGAGGTCAAGATCGTGCAGATACCCTGCACAGGGCGGATTGACGTGCTGGCCGTCCTGCACGCTTTTGAGGCGGGCGCGGACGGCGTGCTGACCGCCGGTTGACTGCCGGGCGACTGTCATTACCTGGAAGGTAATGTCAACGCCAGACGCCGCGTGAAGCGCGTGCAACAACTGCTGGCCCAGATCGGTCTGGAGCCAGAACGGGTGCGCATGGTCAACCTGTCTTCGGCCATGGCGGGGGAGTTCGTCGCTGCTGTGCGGGACATGACCGAGCACATCGCCGCGCTGGGGCCGAGTCCGCTGCGCCGCCAGGGAGAGTGATTGCGGATTGCGAATTGCGGATTGCGGATTGCGGATCGGTGGGAGGTACACGGAGAAGAGAAAGCGCGGCATTGTTGATTGCGGATTGCGAATTGCGGATTTGAAAGTACTGAGAGAAACGGCGTAGCTGGGTTCGCATTTCACAATTCGCAATTCGCAATTCACCAAGGGAGTGAACGATGGCTGAGAGCAAGCGTGGACTGTCCTGCCTCAAGTGGGTGGGCGGGATCGTAGCGGCAGTGATGACGGCGGTGCTCGTCTGGTGGTTGACCGAACCGGGCGGCTTGCTCAATCCGCAAGATGCAACGCAGGGTCCCCGTCCCGTCCTCAAGATCGTGAACTTCCAGGTGAGCGAGGCACCGGTCGGCGGGAAGGCGCGCGCGGACATCACTGTCTTCAACGAAGGCGACTCCACCGGCGAATTCTGCACCGTGTGGTGGTACTCTGGCAGCGAGGTCGGTCGGCGACTGGAGCAGGGGTTGCTACCAGGTCAGGCCGCCGTATCGGAAGAATTCGGCCTGCGCCCACAGGAGAGCAGACAAGTCACCATGTGGAGCCTGGTCTACAGTGAGCCGGGCCGTTTCCGCTCGATGGCCGAAGTGTCGTGCAGTGGCGCGAACGTCACCTCGGCGCAGTTCGTGGAGTATGTCACGGTGAAGTGAGGCCGGGGCAAGGCAGAGTGCCGCTCCTGCGGGACAATGGGCCGCAGTGGCAACCAATCTGAAGGTGGAGAGTGAAGCATGATCGTTGCAGAGCAAAAATCCCTGGATGAAATGAAAACCCTGATCGGAGAAGCGCAAAAGGTGTTGGTGGTGGGTTGCGGCACCTGCGTGACGGTCTGCTTCGCTGGAGGGGCGCGCGAAGCTGCCATCGTCGCCGCGTCGCTGCGCATGGCCACCCAACTTGACGGCAATGCCAAAGCGGTCACCGACGTGACCGTGCAGCGTCAATGCGAGTGGGAATACCTGGACGAGATCGCCGAGCAGGTGCGCGCCGCCGATGTGGTGCTGTCTCTGGGCTGCGGCATCGGCGTGCAGGCCATCGCCGAGCACTTCCCGCAGACCTGGGTAGTGCCGGGTCTCAACACCAGCTTCTTGGGACTGCCCACCGAGCAGGGCGTCTGGGCGGAGCGCTGCGCGGCCTGCGGCGATTGTCTGCTGGGGCGCACCGGCGGCATCTGCCCCATCGCCCGTTGCTCCAAGTCGCTGCTCAACGGGCCGTGCGGCGGATCGGAAGGCGGGCATTGCGAGGTGAACCCCGATATTCCGTGCGCCTGGCAACTCATCTACGACCGGCTGAATAGCCTGGGCAAGCTCGACCTGTTGCTGGAGATTCAGCCGCCCAAGAACTGGAAAGCCGCCCGCGATGGCGGCCCGCGCAAGATCGTGCGCGAAGACCTGCGCCTGAAGGCGGAGGAGGAATAGACCTATGGCAGTCCAATCGAGCAACGGTTATCTGGTAGGGTCGAACCTGGAGCGCGTCTTGCGGGCGGGCCATTTCGCCGTCACCGCCGAGTTGGGGCCGCCGCAGAGCGCCGACGGAGATGTCATCCGCAAAAAGGCGGCATTGCTGAAAGGCTGCTGCGACGCGGTCAACATCACCGACAATCAGACGGCCATCGTGCGCATGTCCAGCATCGGCGCAGGAGCGATTGTCGTGGAGGAAGGTCTGGAGCCGGTCATTCAGATGACCTGCCGCGACCGCAACCGGCTGGCCATTCAGAGCGATCTGCTGGGCGCGTATGCTTTGGGGATGCGCAATGTGCTGTGTCTGTCTGGCGATCATCAGAGCTTCGGCAATCACCCTTCGGCCAAGAACGTCTTCGACCTGGACTCGATCCAGTTGGTGCAGATGGTGGCCGCTATGCGCGATGCCAAGGTCTTCCAGTGTGGCGAGCCATTCAAAGGGCAGGAGCCGCGCTTCTTCGTCGGCGCTGCTGCCGCGCCCTTCGCCGCGCCGGTGGAGTTCCGCCCCTACCGCCTGGCCAAGAAAGTCAAGGCGGGCGCGAACTTCATTCAGACGCAGTTGATCTACGACATCCCGGCCTTCAAGGCGTTCATGGACAAGGTGCGGCAGATGGGCCTGCACGAACAGGTCTACATCCTGGCCGGCGTCGGCCCGCTCAAAAGTCCGGCCATGGCCCGCTACATGAAGGATAGCGTACCCGGTCTGTGGGTGCCGGATGAATTCATCGAACGCATGGAGGCGGCGGGCGCGCCCTGGGCGGACATCCCCAAGGATCAACTGAGCAAAGAGGACAAGAAAGCGCGCGCCGAAGCCTGGAAACAGGAGGGCATCCGCATCTGCATCGAGCTGATCCAGCAAATCCGCGAGATCGAGGGGGTAGTGGGCGTGCATATCATGGCCATCGAGTGGGAGGAAGCCGTCCGCCCCATCGTCGAGGGAGCGGGACTGTTGCCACGGCCCAGCGTGCCCGCCGCGACCGCTGAGGAGGCCCGCCATGACTGAGGCCGTCACGCCCACCTCATTCAGCCCGGAACTGGCCCGGCGCATCCAGGAAGAGATCGGGCAGAACGTGTATCTGTGCTATCAGTGCGTCAAGTGCACCAGCGGCTGCCCGGTCGCCGAATTCTTCGACTGGCAGCCCAACCAGATTATGCGCGCGCTGCAACTGGGGCAGGAAGACATCGCCCTGGGCGCGCAAACGCCCTGGTTGTGTGCCGCCTGCCAGACGTGCAGCACCCGTTGCCCGCAGGGGCTGGACATCACTGGCATCATGGAGTTCCTGACGCGCGAGGCGCGCGCACGGGGTATCAACCCGCCGGTGCCCCAGGTGACGATCTTCAACGAAGCCTTCCTGCGCGAAGTCCGCCTGTGGGGCCGCGCCTACGAGCTGGGCCTGATGGCCGAAATGAAACTGCGCACGCGCAACTTCACCGACGACATGGACCTGGGCGTGAAGATGCTACGCAAGCGCAAGCTGGCCTTCCTGCCCCATCGCGTCCGCCCGCCGCGCAAAGTCCGGCCAGTGGTGGGGGCGGCCCAGGCGGTAGCCTACTACCCTGGCTGCTCGCTGCACTCGACCGCCCGCGAATATCACGAGTCCACGCGGGCGGTGTGTCAGGCGCTGGATATCGCCCTGGTGGAACCAGAGGGGTGGATTTGCTGCGGTAGTTCGGCAGCGCACCGCGCCGATCCACAAGCCGCTCTGCGCCTGCCGCTGGAAAACCTGGTGCTGATCGAAAAGAGCGGCTTCAAAGAAGCGACCATGCCCTGCGCGGCCTGCTTCAACCGGCACAAGGCCGCTCAGTTCGAGATTCGTCACGACAGCGCCCGCAAGGCCGAGATGGACAGAGCGCTCGGCTATGCCTATCGGGATACCGTCGAGGTCAACACCCTGATCGACACGATTCTGGGACGCGCGGGCGCAGAAGGAGTCGCGGCCAGGGTGCAGCGTCCGCTACAGGGGCTGCGCGTGGTGTGCTACTATGGCTGTCTGCTCACCCGCCCGCCGGAGGTCACCGAAGCGCCACATCCGGAAAATCCCACCGGCATGGATACCCTGATGAAGGCGCTGGGAGCAGAAGTGATAGACTGGTCGCACAAGACCACCTGTTGCGGGGCGGCGCATTCCCTGACGCGCCCCGACATTGTGCTTCACCTGAGCGGCGAACTGATCCGGCAGGCGCGCGCCGCCGGAGCCGACGCCATCGCGGTAGCCTGTCCGCTATGCCATACCAACCTGGACGCACGCCAGTTTCAGATGGCGCTGGACGCGCCCATGCCCGTGCTGTATTTCACCCAACTGATGGCGCTGGCCTTCGGCTTGCCGGAGAAAGCCTGCGCCTTAGACAAAAACCTGGTTGATCCACGACCGCTGCTGGAACAAAAAGGGTTGCTGGGGTTTTACCAGACCAGCCCCCGGACGGGCGCGGCTGTCTAGCCCGCCGGGGGCATCGCTCAGCGCTACCGGGCGCGTGGTATCCGGCGCATTCGCCCCGCCGGTCAAAGCAGGGGGGCTGGCCGTGGTTCCGGTTGATCTGCTCGATACGCTGCGCCAGACCTGGCAGGCGGTGTGCTGTGCTTATGACATCGCCGCGCCTTTGCCAGACATGGCCGCGCTGTTCGAGGGAGCCGATCCTTCCGCACCGGCGCAGGCCGCCGAAACCGTGCTGGCAAACATGCTGACGGAGGCCATGGAATGCATCAGCCGGTTTTCGCCCTGGTATCGTCAACCGGTGTGGGCCTTCGGCCTGGAACTGCTACGCGCTACCCCTGAAGCTCCCGCTCATTGGACGCTGACACCCCGCGCCCTGCAGGACTGGCAACCCGTGTTGCGGGTGCTGGCGCGGGCCATCGAACGGAATATCGGCCTGATCCTGTCCGCCAGAGTGATCGCCAGCCTGGACGCTCAACGTTCACCGGACGAAGACCCCTGCGTGATGGCCGCCTGCCTGTGCGTCCCTCCGCGCGTGATTCTGGTCAACCGCTCTGTCCTGGAGCAAGCGGAAATTCGCTGCGATAGTTGCCGCGAACTGTTTCAGGAAGTCGAAGGCGGTCTGGACATAGACGGTTGGGAAGAGTGACCGGACGCCTCTTCAAGATAGGCAGCGTCTCCCCTGCTCATCGTCCCCGCACTGTTTCGTAGATACGCAGCAGTTGCGCGTAGTTGCGCTCGGCGGTGTATTTCTGCTCGAATTCGCGGCGGGCAGCGCGCCCCATCTCGGCCATCTCTGCCGGATGATCCCAGGCCCAGCGCACCTTGGCGGCTAAGTCTGCCGGGTCGCCGGCGGCGAAGTGTAACCCTGTCACGCCATCCGTCACGATCTCGGCCATGACGCCCGTCCGCGAGGCGATCACTGGCACGCCGCAGGCGAAGGCCTCGATAATGGTCATGGGCAACCCCTCGTACCACGTCGAAGGGAGGACCATCACTCGCGACTGGCCGAGCACATCGAGCGCCGCCTCACGGGGCAGCCAATCCACAAACTCGACCTGCGTCAGTCTTTGCCGGCCAGCGTAGTCTACCAATTCGTCACGGAGCGGGCCAGCCCCCACCACTTTCAGCGAAATTCCTGCCAGATCGCGCCAGGCTTGCAGCAGTTCTCGACAGCCTTTTTCCGGCGAGAGCCGCCCCATGTAAATGGCATAGTCACCTGCCGGTTCGCGCCAACCCGGATCGGGAGACACGAAGTTCGGCTTGACGGTGATTTTGTGGGCGGGCAGGCCCGCCTGGACGAACTTCTGCCGCCCGAATTCCGTCAGGGCAATGTAGACATCCACTGCCTGTGACCAGGTGCGTCGCAGTCGGTGAAAGGCGAGAGTCGCAGCGACTGCGCCTGTGAGCACCCGGCTGTTGTGATAGCAAGCATGAACCACACCCGGCCAGGCAATCCCCTTTCCCAGACAATCTTCGCACACCCGCCCGTCGCGGAAGAAGGTGGCTGCCGGGCAACTCAGACGGTAGTTGTGCAGCGTTTGCACCACCGGCACGCCCGCCTCGCAGCAGGCAGTGTACGCCGCCGGAGAGATCATGAAGTGCGTGTTGTGGAAGTGTGCCACGTCCGGCTTTTCCGCCGCGATCAGTGCGCGCAGGTCGCGCACAGCGTCGCGCGCCCAGATCATGCGCAGGGGCAGCAGAGCTTTGGCAGTGGGGGAGAAGTCGCGCACCTCCGCGTTGGAGCGGGTGTAGGTGAGCACGGTATGCCCGTGTTCGCGTAGCAAAGCCGCCTCGCGCTCGAAGACGGTATCCTCGCCACCAGGGTGCTGATAGGTGTTATGGACGAGCAGGAGCTTCATCGCGCTGACCGGCGAACGGATTGTCGCGGCCCCACCAGTAACAGCCGGTCGCCAGCTTCCAGGCGATGCGCATCCCTTTGGCGATCAGCTTCTTGACGCGCAGCGAATAGAGCGGCTCGTCGCCGATGTAGCGGCGACGCATGATCCGATCCTCGGCGTTGCTCTCGGCACGACGGGCCTGATTCTTCTGCTGCGGATAGAAGCGCATCCGCGACCAGTAGCGGCGGACGTGATAGAGGCGAGTCACGTCGGCGAAGCGAATCCACAGGTCGGCGTCCATGGCCAGGTCGAACGCTTTGTCCAGCCCGCCGACCTGCCGGTAGAGGCTCATGCGCCAGAAGGTAGACGGCTGTGGGACGAAGTTGTGATCATACGTCCAGATGAAGCGGTTGAAGGCGTGCTCGCGCTTGGGGCGGATGGGCCGCCCGTCAATGTCAATCCACGAGCTATCGCCGTAGACGACCTGCGCCTGCGGGTGCGTGTTGAAGAATTGGGCGACTTCGCGCAGCGTCCAGGGTTCGTGCAGATCGTCGGAGCACAGCCAGCCGCCGATCTCGCCCGTCGCCCGGTCGAAGCCCTTGATGAGAGCGTGCGTCTGCCCTTCGTCCGGCTCGCTGACCCAATAGGCCAGGCGGTCGGCGTAGCGCTGCATAATCTCGAGGGTGTCATCGGTAGAGCCACCATCAATGAGCAGCACTTCCAGGTTGGGATAGCCCTGGTCGAACAGGCTGCGCAGCGTCGCTTCGATGAAGCGCCCCTGGTTGTAGGACGGGATGACGATACTGATACAGGGCCAGGTGTCCATCTCAATAACTGCCTTCCAAGGCCAGCAGAGCCATATCGTCGTCAGTTAAGGGAATACCCAGAAGACGCCGGTAGTGAGCGCGAAACAGGCGGGCGGTTTTCTGCCAGGAGAAGGCTCGCGCACGCTGCGTGCCGCGCGCGATCAAGGTGCTGCGCAGATTGGCATCCTGCCACAACCTGGCAACCGCAGCCGCAATCTGCTCAACATCATACGGGTCAAACATAAGGGCTGCATCTCCAGCAACTTCAGGGAGCGACGTCACGTTTGAGCAGGCGACCGGTACACCAGATGCAAACGCCTCCAGAATTGGTAACCCCCACCCTTCGAACAACGACGGAAAGATCAACCCGCTACATAGGCGATAAAGCCCCACAAGTTCTGTTGGGGAGACAAAGCCCACAAAACGCACCTGATCACCTAGCTGGAGTTTCTGTACATGCTGGCGCAGCGCCTTGAAGAACACGCCCTGCCCTCCTGAAAACACGACCGGAACAGATAGGCTGGCGCGATCACGTAGCAGCGCCAGCGCGTCGAGCAGTCTCTTATGGTTCTTGTGCGGCCATGAATAGGCAGGATAGAACAGAAACCGGTCGGGCAGGGAATACTTTTTCCGGATGACAAGCAGATCGCTCGCCTGCGGCGGCGGATAGGCATCGAGCACAGAACCCAAGGGTACAACCACCACCTTTTCTGCAGGAAGTTGGTAATGGGTTATCAGGTCTTGCCCGCCCCATTCGCTCAGAGCCACCACCAACTGCGCCTGATCGCAGAAAGTGCGGTAGAGCCTTTCACGTTTGAGACGCTCGCGGGGAGTGAAAAGGTTAGGCAGATGCAGATGTTGAAGATCGTATGGCACGAAAACACTTGGAATCGTGGTTAAGAAAGCAGTCTGAATAGTGAAATGCATGAGGTTCACACCCGCCTGCTCAATGGTGCCATCCGAGCGCGGGACGCGGACCGATCGCTCACCGAGCACTGGACTGACAAGTCTGTGCCATATGGCACGCAAGAGCGGAAACCTGTACATCAGCTTCACTTTGAGCGGGTTAGGGGGAGGACCAGCGGGCAGAATGCGGCATGGTCCTTGCAGGTAGGGTTTGATCCACGCATCGGCTCCCTCATAGGCCAGAAATAGATATTCTTCGTCACCATCACTCAGTGATGAGAATCCACTGGCCAGACCAATGATTACCTGTTCGATCCCGCCTGTACTGCCACTTACCAGGCGAGCATCAAGGCAGATTCGCATGGAGTAGAAGCCCCTGCAGTTTGTCTCTTATGTCGTCCACTAAGATTTCATAGCCAGGAATGAGTACATACGCCCAGGCACTGGACGCTTGAGGTATCGCCAGACCAATGCCTGCACCCCTGGCAGAAAGCTCATCAACAAGCCAAGAAGTCCCAGTTTTCGACGTAGCAGAGTGCGCGCGAATGTACCAAGTTCGTCGCTGTTCCTTACCGCCGGGAATGCATTGAGGATCGAATCCCAGGGGCCGAAAAGCTCTTCAAGGTGCAGACCAGCCTGACCGATCGCATCCAGATACTCGTCCAGACGATAAGCATTCTCTCCGCCAACGAGCTGGTGAATAAGATGTCTGTGAAGGAATGTCTGTAGCTGACGCTCATTATCTACCACGTGCTCACGACACGCCAGAAATACCCCTCCTCTGCGGAGAACCCGTGCACATTCGCTCAGCACACGTGGTAAATCGTGGGTATGGTGCAACACCTGACGAGCGTATACGATGTCCAGGCTTTCACTCTTCAAGGGGATGTGTTCCCCTAACGCCCTAATAATCTTGATTGTCAGTCCATCTCTTGCAAGCCTCCTCAGAGCGCCACATCCTACCTCATCGCTCAGGTCTGGCTCAATAGCATATACCCTATATGCCCCGCTCTGGATGAAAGCGTAAGACGCTATGCCAACCCCTGCGCCAAGGTCCAGGACACGCCCCCCGTATATCTTGTCGCCCAGGAGACTGCGCACTTCGGTGAACTCAGCGGAGTGATAAAATCGCTCTGCTGAAGCGTGCACGTCCCGTCCCAAGTAGGAGTCTCGCACTAGATCGGCATAACGCGGATCCTCTCGGAATCTACGGACAGCCTCATCCAGTTCTGACATTCTGCTAATGCTCCTGGTTCACTAGGTACTGCAGCGACAAGGGAGATAAGATTCGCCGCAGCCGGTTGACTGCGCGACGATACAGCGGCGGCTTGAGCAGCGTCACCCTGCTCAAAAGCCGATCCGCTTCCACATCGCGAGCGACCGATGCCGGGTGTTGCAGCGGGAACGACATCGGCTGTGTGGGCAGGGCGGTGACGCGATTCTTGACCAGCGTGTGCGTCGCTTCTGGCCCGAAGCCGATGTTCGAGATCAGGTTGTGACAGGGCATGATTGAAAGACCATTGCGTGCACGGCAGATGAACGACCACTGGTAATCCCAGGTGTTTACCTGCCCCCGATAGACGCGATCCCACGTGTCACGGAAGTACTGCCGTTCTGCAGGATTGTCGAACTGGCTGAGCACACGCTCCCGCGCCTGGGGATCAGCCCACTGACTCATGGTCACATCGTAATGTTGCCACGCTCTGCGCCAGGTTGCCCAGCCCCAGATGTGCATGTAGGCGGTGAAGAAGTAACTCGCCTGGGGGCGGTACGCGCTGCGCAACAGGTTCGTCCCGGCGATCTGCATGATGCGCTCGTCGTCGCGATACCGTTCCAGCAACTCCGCGCAGAAACGGAAAAAAGTCGGGTCTGGCAGGCAGTCGTCTTCCAGGATGATCGCCTGTTCCTCGTGAGCGAACACCCAGTCCAGGCCGGACGAAATACGGCGTTTCAGGCCCAGGTTGGTCTCGGCATAGTTGGTAAAGACTTCGCAGGGCCAGTCTACTGCTTCGACAATGGCGCGCGTCTCGGCGCAACGGGCAGCTTCGGACTCGCCGCGTGGACCATCGGCGATCACGTACAGCCACCGGGGGCGTGCCGCGGCAATGGCCGCGAAGACGCGGCGCGTCACGTCAGGGCGGCGATAGATCAGAAAGGCAACGGGGATATCGAGTTGGCTGTTCACAGTTCATTCCTGAGACGGTACAGAACGTCAAGCTCGCTCATTTGCTCGACTCGCTCGTAACGGGGCAAAAGCAGCGCCTCGATTGCCGCGCGGTCGCGCACTTCAATGAGCATATAGCGAGGCTGATAGCGATCCAAATCCAACCCGGCCAATACCTCGGCTTCGTAGCCCTCCACGTCCAAAGACAACAGATCAATCCGGCTGACCTGGCACTCGTCCAGGATAGAGGTCAGAGTGCGGGCCGGAACACGAATCTCAAGCGGGCCAGTGATCCGCTCCAGTTCGCGCCCTCTGGTAACATGCTTTCTCTCTTGTGCAGGATCGGCCCAACTGTCCTTAACGACCGACATCAGCCCGGCAAACGCGATTTGAATATCAGGATGGGGGTAATCAAAGGGCACACAGGCGCAGTTGAACATGCGCGCCCTGGGGCGTGCGCGCGCCGCCCGCTGGCATAGCTCTGGAACTGGCTCGATCAGGATGCCCCGCCAGCCAAGCCAGCGTTCGTAATAGTACGTGTTGCTCTGGCTCAGGCCATCATTGGCCCCAAGCTCGACGAAGAAACCTCCCTGGTAGGATAGATAGGGCAAGAGCTTGCGATCCAGGGCGTTGAGGGCCAGCCAGGAATAGCGGTCGCTCCCCAATCGCTCAAACAGCATCCGCCGCAGGTGCACCAGTTGGCGCTTCACAGCGAGCGCGTTAGTGATCATGGCTGGTCTCAAAAGGATTAGGATAGACCAAAGCGCGCGTCTGCATTTTCCCCAACGGAACCAGCACCGGGAACAGGAACGAGCTAAGATAGGCCTGCACGCCATACGATACAGTGGTCGCAATCGCCGAGCCAACCCCGCCTAAGGGCGGGATCAGCACCAGATTCAGCAGCACGTTCGCCACGGCCCCCAGGATGCTGGCTCTTAGGGTCAGAATCTGGCGGTTCTCAGACTGGACGACGGCGCTGCGTACCTGGCCCAGACTCACCCACACGCCTGCCCAGATCAGGATCGCCAGCATTGGCGCGGCGTCGCGGAAATCCCCGCCGTAGAACGATCTGATGATGAAAGGGGCCAGGATAGTCGTGGGGATCGCCACCCCGTAGGAAAGCAACACCATCAGGTTGAACAGGCGCTGGATGCGCTGGCGGTATTCGGCGGGCGACAGGCTCTTGGAGCGGACAATCGTCGGGAAGAAAGTGGTGCGGATGGCCATTGGCACAAACAGCCACATCTCGGACAGCTTGACGGCGGAGGCGTACAGGCCGACCTCGCGCTCACCTTTGTCGCCGGGGATCATCTGGCCCAGCATGGTCTGATCAATGCGCATGTAGACCACGATCGCCAGGCCCTCGATCAGCAGCGGCCAACTGTCGGCCAGCAACCTTCTGGCACGTTCCAGGTGAGCGCGCCAGGCAGTCAGCGTGCCGCGCGTCCGCTGGAACACCACTAGCAATGCCAGGGCGAACAGTCCGCTTTCGATCACGGTGATCGCGGCGAAGACCAGCAGCGATGCTCCGGCCAGGATGGCTCCCACCCGCACCGCGCTGGCGAGCAGCAAGGCCGCGTTGCGCGCGTAGACCACATACCTGGCACGCACCTGCGCGTTGAACCACTGCTCGATGACGGTGAACGCCTGGAAGATCAGCCCACAGGCGATCACCCACACCAGCCGCTGGGTTTGCGGCTGATCCGGGCGCAGCCATGTCACCCCGACCGCCGCCAGGGCCGCGCCGATCACCGCGCCGCCGAGCATCAGGGCGAAGGCGCTGCCCAGGGTGACGTTTTCTTCATCCGGCTTCTCGACCAGGTCGCGCATGACCAGGTTGGGCAGGCCCAATAACGCCAGCGGCGTGAATAGCGCAACGAACGCCACCGCAAACGACAGCGTGCCATACTGTTCCGGCCCCAGGTAGCGCACCACCCAGGCGTTGACGATCATCACGCTGATCAGGCGCAGCACATTATCGGCGAAGAGCCAGCCGAGGTTTTCGACGATGCGGCGCGCGCCGGGGTTGCGGGCCTCGAACTGATGAAGCTGGGCGGTGATCTGGCGCAGGTCTCTCACACGAATGCTCTCTGCCAGGGTGCACCGGGCGATGAGAGCATTCTAGCAAAGCTTGGCCGAATGTACGAGGCGGCTCCTGTCACGTCTGCAGGAGAACGGGACGCTACACAGCTCCCCGCGCAGCCGGGCACACCAGTCACAGATGCTTCTGAAAGAAGGCAATGGTGCGCAGCATCGCCTCTTCGAAGTACGGCGAGTTGATATCGTGCCCACCGCCCGCGTATTCGTAGTATTCGAATAGCTTGCCGTGCTCGGTCAACGCCTGCACCAGGTCGCGCGAGTAGCCGATGTTGACAACCGGGTCGTTGACAGCATGATGAATCTGCAAAGGCTTCTGCAGCAGTTCGAGGTGCTCGGTCAGCGAGACGGCCTTCCAGTAGGGCGTCTCCGTATTCGGCTCTCCGTAGGCTTCGCGCAACTCACGCCCGCGCCGGCGGCTGGGCGAGTTCTCCATGCCTGGCCCGCCAGAAGATGGATCGGAGATGCGGTATTTGGTGAAGTCGTCGTAGCTGTAGACCGCCCCCGCCCAGATCACCCCGGCTTTGATCTGCGGCTCGATCAACATGGCGCGCAGCACCAGGTTACCGGCCATGCTGTGCCCCCACATGCCGATCCCCTGCGGATCAACGAAATCGAGCGTCTGCAGGCTCTTGAGCGCGGCGATGGCGTCAATGGTGTAGGCGGGGGAAAAGTAGGTACCGGTCGGCTCACCCTCTGAGTTGCCATGCCCGCGCATGTCTATCTTGAAGACCACAAAGCCATGACTGGCCAACGTATGCACATACGCTACATAGCGTTCGGTCGTGCGGTAACTGGCAGGGGGAATGAAACCGTGATTGAACACGATGGCCTTGAAGCCGCCCGGCGGCACATCGCCAAAGGGAACGGTCAGCAGGCCGTAAATTCTGTTGCCTTCCGAGATGTAGCTGGCAATGTACTGCGAATAGTTGGGACCATCGGCGAGCTGTTGCTCGAAGGTGATCTCGCTCCCTTCGATCTCCCGTTCGAGCAGGGCGGCGATGGTCAAATCCTCGCCGACAGGGAATTCGCTCGCCTGAGGGGTTTCATCCCCCTGTGCTCCCAGAGGTTCGGCGAGCGGAGCCAGACTCAGCCCCAAGACGATCAGCACGACAAGCGCCTTTCCAAAACATCTATACCTTTTCGCTTCCATCGTTCCGTCTCCTCAGGCCACCTGACGCCAACCCATCAACCTGTACGTCTGAATCACAACAGCGCGCGGAGCAGAGCCGGACGCCGATGTATAGTTAGGGTTATACACAATCTGGCGTTCAGTTACCCAGTCATGCCGAATGCTCTCGGCAGATGGGCGGAGCGGCAGGGATGGGTGTCCGGGCGCGGCAGGGCACAGAGAGCGCGGAGGAATACCCCCGCGCCTCTGCGATGAATTCCGATCCTGTCAGGGGAGATGCTCGATCAGGTGTTGCAGGGTGCGCACCGCCTGTTGATATTCAGCCAACGGCAGGTGTTCGTGCGGCGTGTGATCCAGGCTGCTGTCACCCGGCCCGTAGGCGACGATGGGGCATGTCCACACTTCGCCGACTACGTTCATATCGCTGGTGCCGCTCTTGAGCACGAAACCGGGTTGCCCACCCTGGGCGCGGATGGCCGTCAGCAACGCCCGCACCAGCGGCGTCCCCTTGGGCGCGAGATACGCCCGCTCCGCGCTCGAAGTCTCCCAGATGGCATCCGCTTCGGCCAGATCGGCCAGCGCCGCCCGCGCATCGTCCGGCGCTACGCCGGGCGGCAGACGAAGGTTGATCTCCATCGCCAGCGTCTCCTGGAAGCCGTCGCTCTGCGTGTTGATCGCCGCCAGATGCAGCGAAATCTGCTCGAAGACGCGCTCCCTGCCCCGGTTTTGCCCGTCTGCCCATGTCTGCAACCCCTGCCACAGGCGCACGCCCAGTTCGCCGGCGCTGGGCTGCGGCAGCGCCGAATGCGCCAGCGGGCGGGTTAATCGGTAGTTGACGCGCATATGCCCCTTGTAGCCCAGGGTGATGCGGGCCGCGCCGCTCGGCTCGCCAATGATGCACCAGGTCGGCTGTACTTGCTCGCGCACGTGATAGGCACCCCGGCTATCCGCTTCCTCATCCATCGCGCCGATGACCATTACCCGCCAGCCAGAGGGGATGACGGCGCGGGCGGTCGCTTCGGCGAAGGCACACAGCGATCCCTTGGCGTCCACGCTGCCGCGCCCGTACAGGCAACCATCCTCCAGGCGCACCGGAATCTCACCGGGGACAGTATCTATGTGCCCCAGCAGCAAGAGGGTGTGTGAAGCATCGGCGGCCCCGCGCACCCCCACGGCGTTGCCCACTGCGTCCACCCCTGCGGCGAATCCATGCGCGGCCATCCAGTCTACCAGATAGCTCACCGCCTCTGCTTCTTGTCCTGAGGGGCTGTAAATGCTCACCAACTGCGTGATCAGGTCGGGATTGTTCATCGTCTCACCTTCAGTGATCGCTGGTTGACCTCACCCCCAGCCTCGCTTCGCTCGGCTTGCCCCCTCTCCGACGCGGAGAGGGGGCAGCGAGGCGCGTCAGCGCCAAGCGGGGGTGAGGTCAACCAGGGCAAAGTAACCCATCTCTCCACCTGAGTTCACCCCCTGCGCAGTGTCTCGGCAATGGCCTCTGCGGTGCGCATGGTCTGGCCGGTGTGAGGCGTAGCGCGCGCAACCTGGCACAGGCGGGCAGCTTCCCCGGCGTAGCCCAGGTAGTCCAGCATCAGCCCCGCGCTGAGGATGGCCGCGCGCGGGTCGGCGACTCCTTGCCCGGCGATGTCCGGCGCGCTGCCGTGCACCGGCTCGAACACTGCTGGTCGCGCGTCTCCCAGGTTGGCGGACGGGGCCAGTCCCAGCCCGCCCGTCAGGCCAGCAACCAGATCGCTGAGGATGTCCCCAAACAGGTTGGTCGTCACCAGCACGTCGAAGTGCGCCGGATCGCTCACCAGGCGCAGGGCTGCCGTGTCTACCAGCATCTCTTCGACCGCCAGGCCAGGGAAATCGCGGATCACTTCCAGCGCCACCTGCCGGAAAAGGCCGCAGGTCGCCTTGAGCACATTGGCCTTGTGCACGATGGTGAGCAGGCCGCGTCGCCGCTGTGCCTGTTGACAGGCCAGCCGGACGATGCGCTCCGAGGCGCGAGCGGTGATCACCCGCTCGGTGATGGCCGTCTGCCCGCCATCCTCTACCCGCTCGCGCCCGCTGTACAGCCCTTCTGTATTCTCGCGCACGATCAGCAGATCGATCCCGTCCGCCTGCGCCGGACGCAGGTTGGCGTACAGATCGAAGTGACGGCGCAGCGCCAGGATCGGACTGCGGTAGCCGGGCACCTGCCCCAGCGGGGAACTCGTCGCGCCGAAGAGCACAGCGTCGGAACGGGCGCACTGCGCCAGCGTCGCTTCCGGCAGAGCCTCGCCCGTGCGCTCGAAGGTGCCATAGCCCGCCTCTGCCTCGACGAATTGCAGGCCCAGGCCCAGCGCCTCCAGCACGAGACGGGCGGCGGGAATCACTTCCTGACCGATGCCGTCGCCAGGAATCAGAGTGATGAGAGGCATCAGGCACCCCCTTTGAAGCGGCGCTGCAGCATGGGCAGCAGCCCGCCCGCATCCAGAATCGCCTGTACCGACGGCGAAAGCGGCGGGATGGCGAAGGCCCGTCCATCCGCCAGGACAATCTGTCCGGCAGCGCGATCGATCCCGATCGCATCGCCCGTGCGCACCAGCCGGTGCAGTTCCGGGCAGACGATGGGCAATAGACCCTGATTGATGCAATTGCGGAAGTAAATACGGCTGAAGGAGGCAGCGATGATCGCGGCGACCCCAGCCGCCTTCAGCGCAGTGACCGCCTGCTCGCGGCTGCTGCCACACCCCCAGTTGCGCCCGGCGACGATCACGTCACCGGCGCGCACTCCCTGGGCGAAGGCCGGATCGAGGTCTTCCAGGGCGTGCGCGGCCAGCTCGTCTGGCGCGGTGAGAGTATAGGTGTACTTGCCGGGGAAGATGACATCAGTGTTGACGTCGTCCCCATAGACCCAACAGCGATGCCTGGTGATCATGACAGGTACTCCCTCGGATCGGCGATGCAACCGGCCAGCGCACTGGCCGCCACCACATAGGGGCTGGCCAGATAGATCGGCGCGTCGGGCGTGCCCATGCGCCCGCGAAAGTTGCGGTTGCCCGTGCTGATCGTCGCTTCGTCCGGCGCGGGCACGCCCATATGGTTGCCCATGCACGGGCCACAGCCGGGCGTGCCAAGGGTTGCGCCAGCAGCCAGCAACGTGTCGAGCACGCCGGTTTGCGCCGCCCGCCGCAACACCTGCGCGCTGGCCGGAATGACCAGCAACCGGCAGCGCACCTGTCGCCCGCGCACGATTTGCGCCGCCGCCTGCAAATCCTCGAAGCGCCCGTTGGTGCACGTGCCCAGGAACGCCTGTTGCACCGGCTGACCGAGCACGTCGCCCAGGTCTACCACCCGATCGGGGCGGTGCGGCAGGGCAACCTGCGGGGGCAGATCGCTCACGTCCAGGTGATATTCGGCCACGTAAGTTGCATCGGGGTCGGGATAGAGCGGGGTGTAGTCGCGGGTGCGGCGCGGTTCCAGGTAGTCGAAGACGGCCTGATCGGGCGGCAGGTAGACGTTCTTCGCGCCGCTTTCGGCCAGCAGGTTGGGCAACACTGCCCGCTCGTCCAGCGAGAGCGCGCCCAGCGCATCCCCCCCGAACTCCAGCGAGCGATACAGCGCGCCATCCGCCCCGATCTCGCGCAGCAGCCGCAGCCCGATGTCCTTGGCCGTCACGCCGGGCGCGAGCCGCCCCGTCAGGGTGACGCGGGCCGCTTCCGGCACGCGCAGCCACAGTTGACCCGTCGCCCACAGCGCGGCCAGCTCGGTGCGGCCCACGCCCGCGCCGAATGCCCCCAGCCAGCCGTGATGGGTGGTGTGACTGTCCGCGCCGAGGATGGTCTCGCCGGGCAGGATCAGCGCTTCTTCGCCGAGCACCTGATGGCAGATGCCGCGCCCCACGTCGAAAAAGTGCCGGATGCCCTGTTCCTCCACCCACTGCCGGATTTCGGCGTGATTCTGGGCGTGACGTGTGCTTGGGGCGGGCACAGCGTGATCCAGGGTGATGACGACGCGGTCGGGGTAGGCGATGCGCGGCGCGCCTGTCTCGGCGAAGATGCGCCGGATGGCCGCCGAGTTGTCGTGACTGAGCACCACGTCCGGCGTCACGTCCACGATGTCGCCCGCGCGGAGGGCAGGCAACCCCGCCGCCCGCGCCAGGGCCTTTTCGGCAAAGGTGTAACCGCTCATGACCGTGTCACCGCCGCCTGCTGCAACAGACTGTCCACTTCGTGCAGGGCCATCGGGCGCACATCCGCGCGGCGCTTGATGTCCTGGGCCAGCGCGCGCAGTGTGGCATCGTCCAGGTGCAGGCCCAACGTCTGCGCCCGCTGACGCAGCGCGTTCCAGCCGGTCAGCCGGTGCCCGATCATCACCTCGCGCGTCAGCCCGAAGTCCTGCGGCTTGAGAATCTCATAGGTCGCGGGGTCGGCCAGCACGGCCTTGGTGTGAATGCCCGCCTTGTGAATGAAGGCGCTGGAACCAGTGATGTAGTTGCTGAAGGGAATTTCGATGCCACACAGATCGGCCACCAGGCGATCCAGGCGCGGCAACACGGGCAGGTTGTACTTGGCGACGTAGGCGCGATCCAGCGTATACAGCCGGGCGATCAACCCGCCCAGGGGAGTGATGCCGTTGCGCTCGCCGATGCCCAGGATGGTCGTGTCCACATGTGTGGCACCGGCCTGCAGCGCAGCGCAGGCGTTGGCGATGGCGCAGCCGCTGTCGTTGTGCCCGTGAAATTCCACGTCCAGGCCCGTCAGACGCACCAGTTGGTTCACCATGCTGTAGACCTGATCGGGCAGGGCGATGCCCACCGTGTCGGCCACGCCCAGCCGGTTGACCACGCCCAGATCGGCCACCGCCAGGTACACGCGCAACAGATCGGACTCGCGGCTGCGGAAGGTATCTTCGGTGCTGAAGCGCAGGATGATATCGGGAGCCTGCGAGCGCACGAAGGTCAGCACCTCGGCAGCCAGGTCAATGATCTGCTCGATGTTCTTGCCGTGACTGTGCTCCATCAGCAGCGGGGACGTGCCGATCACGATGTCCAGACCGTGCACGCCGGTATCCAGGGCGCGCAGGGCATCGTCGCGGTGACAGCGGATGTGCGTGAGGATGCGCGCGCGCAGCCCGGCCCTGACCAGGGCGCGGATGTCGGCTTCGCTCTGCGGCGAGGCACAGGGCGTGGTCATCCCGATCATCTCGATGCCGAACTCGTCCAGCAGACCGGCGATCTCCAGCTTCTGGGCCGTGCTGAAAGACGCCGTGCTGAACTGCTCGCCCTCGCGCAGGGTGCTGTCAATGATGCTATAGCGATCCACTGGCATCGCTCAGAACCTCCTCTACGGTAGCAACAGCCGTCCACAGATCATCTTCTTCGATCACCAGCGGCGGCAGCAGCCGTAACACGGTACGTCCGGCGGGCAACGCCAGCACGCCGCGCTCCTGCAGCGCCGCCAGAACGGGCGCAACCTTGCCGCGCAGCTCGATCCCGATCATGAACCCCCGCCCGCGCACTTCGCGCACGGTGGAAGGGGGTAGATGTTCGCGCAGGTGCTGCAGCGCCGCTTCGCCCAGCGCCCGCGCCCGCGCGATCAGGTCGGGCTGCTGATGCTGCAACACGTCCAGCACGGCCAGCCCAGCCGCGCACGCGACCGGATTGCCGCCGAAGGTGCTGCCGTGCAGGCCCGGCGGCAACGGCCCAAGGCTCTCCGCCAGCAGCACTGCGCCCAGCGGCAGGCCGTTGGCGATGCTCTTGGACAGGCAGAGCAGGTCGGGCCGAACCCCGTCGCGTTGATGGGCGAAGAGCCAGCCTGTACGCCCGAAGCCCGTCTGCACCTCGTCCAGGATGAGCAGCGAGCCGTTGGCGCGGCAGAGCGCCGCGACTTCGCTCAGGTAGCCGTCCTGTGCCGGGATCACGCCGCCCTCGCCTTGCACCGGCTCGACCAGCACGGCGGCTACTGTCCCGTTGAGTGCGGCGGCCAGCGCTTCGGGCGCGTTGAATGGCACATGCACCACCTCCGGCAGCAGCGGCGCGAAGGGATCGCGGTAGGCGGGCTGCCAGGTGACGCTCAGCGCGCCGAAAGTGCGCCCATGAAAGCCGCGCATGGCGGCGACAATGCGCGGGCGTCCGGTGACCAGGCGGGCGATCTTCAGCGCGCCCTCGATGGCCTCCGCGCCGCTATTGCACAGGAAGACCCGCGCCATACCCGCCGCCGTGCATAGCTCCGCCTGATAGCGGGCGCGGGTGGCGTTGAGAAACATCTCCGGGCAGTGAATGAGCGTGCCCGCCTGCTGCTGAATGGCGCTGACGATGGCCGGATGAGCGTGGCCCAGGTTGGTGGCACCGTGCCCGCTGACGCAGTCTATGTACGTCCGGCCCGCTGCGTCGGTCAGGCGCGCGCCCTGCCCGCCGACGATCTGCACGTCGCGCTTGGTGTAGACCCCGCTGGAGAAGGCGCGCTCCAGCTCCGCCAGATCAACCTGCGTATCCAACATGTTCGACCTCGCTTTCGCCCAGAATATGCGTTCCGGCTCCGGCCAGCGCCGCGTCGAGCGGGGCGGGCAAACCTGCGTCGCTGAGGATGACGCGCGACACGCCGGCCTGTTGCGCTGCCAGCAATTTCTTCTTCATGCGCCCCTGCGCCAGCGATTCGTAACGGGCCAGCTCGCTGAGAGAGAAGCCCGCCACGACCGAGGCGGGATCGGCGGGATCGCGCAGCAGGCCGGGCACGTTGCTCAGGATGATCAGCGCCTGCGCGGCCAGGGAACGGGCTATCGTTGCAGCCACCAGGTCGCCATCCACATTGAGGCGCTCGCCCGCCGTCCCCAGCGCCACCGGCGCGATGACCGGCGTATAGCCCGCCTCCAGCAACAGCGTCAGCAGGCGCTCGTCCACGCTCTCGATGGTGCCGGAGAAGTCGTCGCGCACGATGACCGGTCGCCCGTTGCGCAGGGCGCGGATGGCCGTCTTGCGGCGGGCGGCAATGACCGCCGGACCCGCCAGCCCTGCCGCGGGGATTCCCCGCACGGCCAGCCCGGCCACCAGGCGCTGATTGACCGCCCCCGCCGCCGCGCAGTAGAGTTCGATCATCTGCGCGTCGGTGTAGCGG
>FWPU01005867.1_pt1 | contig 25151 bp, 20 predicted proteins | sample 2228361 | NCBI WGS metagenome assembly FWPU01 (sample SAMEA103939777, study PRJEB20133) | metagenome | reverse complement strand
GCAGACCTGTACGCCGAGGCCCTGAACGTGGGCCGCCTCCTGCGTCGCCCGGCCCCTGAGGCTGGACCAGCCTCTTGGTGCTCAGTCCGGCCATCAGCCGCTCGAACGCCGGCGATGCCGGACGCTCCGCCCGACCGGTGAGGAACTGTCCGATGGACCTTCGGACCCATGGAATGAGTCCGTCGGCCGCACGCAGTTCGCCTGTTATTCGCTGTCGCGCGCGCCGCCAGCGCGCGAGGCGGGTCGGCCAAGAGGTCTCGCTGGCGCCAGCAGACAGGGCCAATCCCAGGATGAGCCCTTCGAGGACCAATGCGGGAAGCAAGGGCATGCCGCCGAGACTGCGTTCCCGGAACCCCTGCCAGCAGAACCACATACCGACAAGCCACGCCATTCCGCCGCATACGAGACAGCGGCGCCTGAGGACGATGGTCAGCCAGGCTCCGTGCAGCGCGGCGGCCACCAGGACGTACGCGGCATCATCAACCTGCCGGTTTAGCGGGAGGATGCCCGAGGCGCCAATACCGACGGAAGACACGTACACGGCGACGCTCCATAGGACCGCAAGAGGGAGATGGACGAGGTCCATGCTCACCAGACGCACGCACGAGCCAGGTCCGCAATACCACCCCGGGGTCTCTCGACCACCGCGGCAGCTTCGCGCGCCGCTTTGGGCACGGCGCGTCGTGAGCGCGGCCGAGAGCTGTTAAGAGGAAAGTCTGTTGACAAGGCAAGCCGAGGGGTGTAAAAGGAAGTACCCGGTTGAGGTTGTCGGTGCCGGCGGCACGCCTCTTGGCCAGTCTCGTTCTTGAACTGAGGCCAGGGGGCAAACCTTTTACCAGCCATCACGCCCTTGCGTGGCTCCTGGACGAGGTGCGCCGTCGGGCGCCGGCTGTCGCCGATGCCCTGCACCAACCGAAACGTGCCAAGCCGGTGACCGTCTGGGCCGGCACGTACGACGAACTGGGCGGCGCGTTTGCGCCTTCAGTCGCCGGTGCCGGGGCTTTGGTGCGTGTGACCGCACTCACGGGGCCCACTGTGCAGGTGCTGCGAAGCCTGGCCGCCGATCCCCCGACGTGTGCGAGGCTCGGCGCCGCCTCGCTGCCGGTTCTCTTTTCGACCACATCGTCTGCGTCACATCCGCTCGCTGGGGAGTCGACTGACGAGGCGGTCCTGGCGTCGTTGCCTCGGAATCGGCGTTTGTCCCATCGCGTCACGCTCCACTTTCTGACGCCCACGGCCTTCAGCGGTCCGGTGGTGAACTCGCTCTTTCCCACGCCGGCGCTGGTGTTTCGGTCGATCCTCGGAAAGTGGAACGCGCATGCGTCCATTCAGGTCGGCGATGCGGTGGCGGCCGAACTGCTCGAACGGCTGCAGGTTGAAGCGCATCATCTGGCAACGCGGCCGCCGGTTCGGCTGCACGGCGCCGCCGAGAAGGGATTCGTCGGCTGGTGTGAATACTCCGTCGGCCGGCACGCCTCCGACGAGCTGAAGCGGGCGATGCACCTGCTGGCGCGCGCGGCCTTCTACACGGGCGTCGGCGCCCGCACGGCCATGGGGATGGGGCAGACGATCGCGGAATCGTGAAAGTGCGCCCATCGTAGCGCTCTGCACGCCGCGCGCGGGCCGTTGCGGTTTTTCGCACGTCGGGCGTCTTGTCAATCGAGACCGGAGAACGGCCGTGCGTCTGGCGGTGTGAGGGGGATGAGGACGTGGCTGATCACGAAAAGTCTCGTGAAGGTGGGCAGGCTGAGTTGATGGAGCCGAGCCCCACCAAGCCGGACTTCAAGTGCTGGTGGGACAACCACGCCGAGGAAATCCACAGGATTGCGAGCCAATACTTCGGTGACGAGGGAACGCTTATCGCCTCCGAGGTGTACGCGACATTGGAGAAAGAGTCCCATACCGATGCCATTGACACACCCATGGCGCGCGTCCGGACAATACTCCTGAACCGGTGGTGGGAAAAGAACCTCGCCGAAATCTACAAGAGTGCGAAACGATACCCTGAGCATGGAACGGACGTCGTCCACCAGGTGTTTGTGACTATGCAGAAGGAGATCCAGTTGAGGGGTATCACGGATCCAAGGGCTTACGTCCGCAAGGCGCTTCATAACCAGAACATCAACGAATGGAGAAAAGACACTGGTAGAGGGAGGCGCAGCTTTCCCGAACATCCCGAGGATCTACGAGGCGCATCCGAGGCGGCAGAGCCGAACCTTGAACGACAAGTGTATCGTCGAGAAATCTTGGACGCCGTTGAAAAGGGTGTCGCCGACGGAGCACTCAGCAACGCGGACCGTCGAGCCTTCGTCGGCCATTTCTTTGTGAACCTCACGGATGAAGGCATGGCGGTGTCGGAGGGAGTGTCAGGCGAAAGCACGATTCGGCAGCGACGCGAAAAGGTGCGGAGGTACCTCGAACGCAAAGGATTCGAGGCATGGCCGGATACATCTGCGCGGGTGTGATTATGGAGAACGAGCATCTGGATTTCAGAGCCGCTGGTGACGAATGGCTCGAGCTGGCAGGGCCGCACGTGCCCGCCGAGACGTTGGAAGCGTATGCCAACGCACGGCTCGATTCTGCTGAACGCGAGGGTGTGAGGACCCATCTGGGTTGGTGTGTGCTCTGCGCGGGGTATCTCAATGCCTACGTCGGCGACCGCTCCGAAGACCTCGTTACCTTGACGGCTGATGCGCTCCGCTTCCTCTCGAGGGCCGCCGAGGCACAGGAATCGGTGCCCGGCACCGCGACCACACATCAGGAGGAAGTTCGGCACGCCCCCCTGCGGGCGCTGGTGCAGGCCGCGGCTGGCGGCCGGCTGACGGTACAGGTAGAACACGAGAATGTGCGTCGAACCGGCTGCTACGTGCGACTGGTCCGGCTCGATTCAAACGGCAACGTGAACGCCGTGGAAGATTGGGACACGACGGACGCCGACGGGAAGGTGCAGTTGGGGCCCGTTGGAACGGTTTCGGAGGAAGACGCTGGCCGTCTTGCCATTCAAGTCCTCCCGCCGGCTCTCCATGCAGCGCTGTCGCTGAATCGGCCGGTGGTCGTCGCGTTTGTACCGCGGACGGTGCGGCAATTTGCCCCGCGAGCGGTGCAGCAGCGTGGTGCCGACCCGGCGGCGGCCGAACTGCGGCTGGCCGCCGCATCCGAAACGCAAGCCCTCCCGAGCAGCGAGCTGCATGTGGAAGGTTCACGGCGCGTGCTGCTGGAAATCACGCCGCAGGAGCGGGTGCGCGTGTCGGTCACCGACGGCGATCGCACGGTTGCAGGCGCGGTTGTTCAACTCGAACGAATGCCGCTCGACGCCGGCGGGAGCGAGATTTGCGCCCACGGGACAACCGATGCGGATGGGATGGTCGATCTGGGCCGGATTGTCGACTTCCCCCCGCCGGGAGAGGGTGTGGTCTATCGCTTGGCAGTGACATACCCGGAATGAGCCGCGCGTGCCATCGCTACGATGACGGATCGGGATCGCTTCCAACGGGTCGTCAACGATGGCCGGCAGGTCGTCCTCGATGGGAACGTGGTCCTGCCGGTGACCACGGCACTCGAAAGCGCAATGCAGGCGGCCGTGGCGCAGGACCGCCGATACTTGCTGTCCTTCGCGCTCGACGCGATACGTCAGGCTCCCCGTTCTCTGACGGGACGGGAAGCCAGCGCCATTCGCGACGTTCTGAACACGCTACCGAACTTCGAAGTCGTTCAGGAGTACGGTGAATTCTTGAGAGAGGCGCTGAGTGCCCGGACAGCGCCGTCACAGGAGCTGCCGCCGGGACACGTTCACGTGCTGCTCGCCTCGACGGGAGAATTTGTCGGTAAGAGGTATGGCGCGGTTCATCGGCTGGCTCTTGACGGCGCCCCCTGGGTGGCACTGGACGCCGTGCTCGAGGTCGAGCCCATGAAACTCTCTGCTGGCCTGGTTCTTCCCATCCAGCGGGCATTTACCGGCGCGTGCGCGATGGCCCGTCTCTGGCTCCTGCGCGAAACGGCCGCCAACCCGGTGTTCACGCAGCTCGTGCACCATTTCGGTCTGCGTGGCAAGTTCCTGTGGTTGAAGAGTTCCGTCGACGGCGAGTCCCTCGGTTTAGCGGCGGCCATCGGCACTCTCTCGGCCATTTGTGGAGTGCGCGTGCCGCCAACCGACGGATTTACCGGAGTGCTCGAGCCCGGCGGACGCGTGGGCCGTGTGAACCACTGCGCCGAGAAGCTCGAGGCAGCCATCGAGTTCGGACTGACACGTGTTTTTGTTCCGCGTAAGAACCAACACGACTGCGCCCCATACAGAGATCGAATAGAAATCGTTGCCTGTGAAACGCTATCGGAGACCGCCGGTCTGGTCTTCGGTGTGAGCCGCCTGCGAGAGGGTCTGGGGCGAATAGCGGCGACTCAACAGCGCCCGTCCTCCGTGCCTCTCGATCGGGCACCACGCCCGGACCCCAATCGGCCGACCGTGCTGTTGAGCATCGTGGGCTCGTCCGATCCCGTCGGGCTCATCAAAGATCGAGACGGCCGCGCCATGGAAGCGGACGACGGGCCCATTTTGGGGGCGTTTCGAGCCGTGCACCCGGACTATGTGCGCCTCTTCTTCACGCGCGGCGCCGATCCGAAAAACGATTACTCGCAAAAGGCAGAGGAAACACGGCAGCGGCTCCTCGCCGAGTGTGAACCGGGGTGCGACGTAGGTGATCCGATCGAGCTCAAAGGGGTCGAAGATCCCACGAATCTGGATGCCGTGGTGGCTTCCTTGAGTCGGGCTGTCGCCGACGTGCGGAGCACATTGCCACACGACGCGCAGTACTTCACCAACGTGGCTTCTGGCACGGCGGACATGCGTATCGCGTGGCACTACCTGCGCCTGTTCGGCCTGTTGTCCGGCCAGCTGATTCACGTCAAGGAGTCGCGGTTCGTTAAGCAGTCCGGTGACACCAGAGTGCGCACCGTCACGCTGCCGGACGAGAAGCGATGGAGAGGAGGGCGCTGATGCCTGAAGACCGGGATGCCTGCGCCATCTCGATAGAAATCGACAAGCGCCAGCAGTATCTGTTCGAGACGGACAAACTGCAGGAAATGCTCGGCGCATCCCGTCTGATGGACGAGACGGTTTCGGTTGCCGAAGCGGTGTTCACCGAAGCCGCCGGGCTGTATTGCTTTCAGCCCGTGAGCGGCGAAATCCGCGCGTGGGCGGCCCGCGAGAAGCGCGACGCGCTCCTGGCGGCTGCCTGGAGCCTTAGGGACTGGCTGTCTGAACGGGGTATCGAACACTCCGTCTCGTACGTAGAGGTCTCGCGAGCGCACTTCGAACAGTACGCAAGCGCCCCTGTTGCCACCAATCGAGGTGCTCGGCCCGATCTCGCACGCGTCCACAAGGCGCTCTCGAAGGAGTCGAGCCGGATCAAGGCCCAGAAACCCGGCCTCGACGCGCGCCCGTTCTGTGCGTTGTTCGCCCCTTGCCGTCTCCACGGGCACGACGCGGCCAATTACTGGTTCACTGCGGCACAGGCGGACCCGCGAGAAGAACGCCGGAATCAGGTGGGCTTTCGCGCGCTGTGGAAGTGGCGCGCGTGGAACCAGACGAAAAGAGAATTCTATCGCGATTTCCTTCAGGAGCCCGTGTGGGAGCGTGTCAGAGAGTGGTGTCGGGATGTCAAGCCACGCGCCGTCACATTTCGAGATTTGGCGGAACAACTGGAAGGCAGTGTGGGAGGCGATCAGTACATCTCGTTCATCTGCGCCGACGCGGACGGCATGAGCCGCGTGCTTCCGAAGCTCGATTGGAACGATCCCGGATGGGCCGCGAACGGCATGACACCGTGGAGGGCGAATCGTGACTTCTCGAAAGAGTTGAACGAATGCTTCTTGACGGCTTTCAAGGATGCGGTGGTCGCTGTCACCGTGCCGGATCGGTCGGCAGCCGAGCGCCTCAACACTCAGGAGAACCCCGTCATCGACCTTCCGCTTCTTCCGCAGCTGCTCGGCGGAGATGACTTCTGGGTGGTGGCGCGCAGGGACGTGGCTCTTCCGCTCTGCGAAGCGTTCGGCAAGAAGTTCGTGGAGGCATTGGAAGGCAAGCCGACGGTGAAGAGCGCCTTGAAGCTCGCCTTCGGGGACCAGCCGCCGCCGTTGACGATCAGTTTCGGTATTGCCTTTGCCAAGTACGGGCATCCGGCGTTCGCCCTCGCGGCGGCCGCCGAGGAGTTGTTGTCCGAAGCCAAGGCGTTCAAGAAGGGCTGGCATCACCGATCCGACGGGCTGATCCCAGAGGGGTGCCTCGACTGGTACTGGATCGAGTCCAGCCTGACCGAGTCGGTCACCGAAGCTCGATCGGCGGGGTACCGTTATCGGGATCACGATGGTTCCTTAATCGAGCTGACGAGCCTTCCGTGGACGCTGGCGCAAAGTGGGCAGATGCGAGCGGCCGCACGGGAATTTCGGAGACTCGCTCGCAGGAAACGGGAGCAGCTCGATGGGATTCTACGCAGGGGAGAGCAGCTTTCAACTCTGGGTTGGGATGCGTGGTGGGTAAGCCTGGAGGCGAGGGAGCGCGAAGTTCTTCGCGATCTGAACCAGAAACACCTCCAAGTGGCCGGGTTCGAGTTGCCAACCGGGCCGTGTGGCCAGATGCGGCCGTGGATTGAGAAAGGCGGTAAGTTTACGCCGCTGCTGGACCTCTTGCGGCTCATCGACGTCCTGGAAGTCGACGGCGGCGAGGACACGGCAGGCACTCTTGCAGCGTCGAGTGCGCCGGAGGAGGGCGGCGATGCCTGAACTTCGCATTCGCTGGACGTGGTGCAGCGAATCCGTCTTCCATCCCGGGTCGGGACTGTCTCGCCCCGGCGTTGCAGATCGACTCGTGCAGCTGGATCCCGTTGGCCGGGTGCTTCTGTCGGGCGATGCGGTCAAGGGCGCACTTCGTATGAGCGCGGAGCAGGTGGCGCAGTGGCTTGGAGTCGGTCAGATGTACGCCAAGGGTCAACCAGTGGAACCGGCGGCCCGCCCGCTGGCTTTACTGTTCGGGGGAAGAGCCGATGCGCACTTCCATGCCCCAAGATGTCCCCAGGACGGCGCTTTCGACGTTGTTGCCTCCACGAGAATCAACCGCACCACAGGCGCCGCAGAAGACAAGACCCTTCGAAGGATTCAGGTCGTTTCACCGGGCGCCAGGTTTGACTGCGGCCTGACCGTTCGCGTTGCCGACGCGGACCTGGACGCCGCGGCCACACTCGCCCTGGCGGCCATCGCGTCGACTGAAGCTGTCGGTGCAAAGGCGGGTATCGGGTGGGGTCGCGTCCGGGCCGAGAGTCTCTCGGTGGAGCTCGACGGAAACCAGGTTTCGAACTGGCAGGATCGTTGGCTTTGCTCCAAAGCATTTGAGCAGCTGAAGACGGCGCTGGGTGTGCCCTACAAGGTGGAGCAGTCTTTTCACGAAACACAGGCCCCGGCAGCGGACAGACTGCAGTGGTACCGGCTCGAGATCGACCTGCTGGAGCCGGCCTGCTTTCCCGCCAGCCCGGAAATCTCCAATCACATCGCGACGGATGAAGTGATTCGGGCCTCCGCCATCCGCGGCGCGTTTCGACGAGCCTGGCAGCGTGCCGGGGTCGGTGAATCGGAAATCCTCGCCCGTCTGGGTGGACAGACACGCTGGTTGCCGGCTCTCCCGCGGCTCGATGACGCTGGCTCCTCGGTCGTCCGAGCGGCAGTGCCGGCACCCGCCTCGCTGCTTCAGCGGAAGCGTGGCCCCCGGGGAACGCCGCTGTACGACGGCCTTGTGAAGTTCACACCTCCGGTCGATGACCGCGACGCGAAGATCCCCTTGTCGTCTGCGAAGCTGGCATGGGCCGCGTATGACGGCGGAGGCGGCTGGCACGAGGTGCAGCCGGCCTGGCGGCGGCAGGCGCGAATGCACGTGGCGCGGGACTATGTCACTGGCAGCAAGGTCGAGGGGGCGTTGTTTTCGCGAGAGGTCATGGCTCCAACCGGAACGTCGACCCGCTTCGTGAGCTGGGCCCGGGTACCCGCCGGGACGTGGGACGCAAAGAGAAGCGAGACAAGCGAGACCATTCGTGAGCTGGGCCCGGGTACCCGCCGGGACGTGGGACGCAAAGAGAAGCGAGACAAGCGAGACCATCGTGAGGCTGGGGAAGCGAGGCAGCGCGGGACATGGCCTGGCCCGGGTACGCGCCCTGAAGTGCGATTCTCCCGGTCCGTTTGCGATCAAATCGTTGCCAGGGCAAGACGTCTTCGTCATGCTGCTTTCTCCAGCCATCGTGCGCGGGGATGGCGGGGCGTTCCGGCGGGCGCTCGACGTGGCATGGTGGCAGAACTGGCTCGGGGCTCAGAACCACGTGGAGGCCGAGGACCTCTCGGAGGAGCTTCCGGATCGCGAGGATGACGGAACGGACCACCCTGTTACCGGGTCAGCGGGCCGCGCGGTGAGCGGGCGGCGGGGAGGGTGGATGACGACGTGGCGTCACCTGCGTGCCCCTGCGGTGGTGGTCGAGGCGGGTTCGATCTGGCGACTTCGGTGCCGAGACAAAACGCAAGCCGAACAGCTTTGCAAGCTCATTGCACAAGTCAGGCAGATCGGCGAGCGGCAGCACGAGGGTTTCGGATGGGTGACGAGCTGGACCGGTTCGGCGAATGCGGGGTCGGCGGCCGGAATTGGGTCCGCCTCGGTCAGCAGCGTCAAGCAGAAACCAGAAGACGTGAAGGTCGCCGGCAAGCGGCAGCCGTGGCCCGGGCTCGAGGACATCGACATCCAGGAAGTGCTCGATGTTCTTAGCGCCGCGCGGCGCGCCCGGCTGACCGAACGCGATCGGGCACCTCTGCAATGGGTAGCCCAGGAGCTGCGTGGCGCCAACGCCAACGTCACTCGGGTGCGCGAGGTATGTCAGCAGAAGGCGGCGAGGAAGAATCCCGGAGCCTGGGCGGCGTTCCGGTCCGACGAGCATCTCGCCCGGGCGTTCGAGCCGTTATGGAACCAGCCGGCAGCCCTGGTGCGATTCGCCTGTGAGGCCATGCTGACACGAATCGATCTCGCAGCACTCAATCGGGTCGGTGACACGAGCGCGGAGGGGAGTGGTGCCGGTAGCCAGTAAACCGTTTGCTGTCAGTCGCGGCGCCTTCCGGGTCGAGTGCCGCGTCACCGTCAGGTTCCGCTCGCCGCTGCACATCGGGACCGGCGAGCGGCTGTCGCTCGAAACCGACGCCCCTGTTCTTCGCGACGCCCGCGGTCTGGCGTGGATTCCCGGTTCGTCGCTCCGTGGGGTGATCCGCGACTGGTGCGAACGCGAGGCGCCCCTTCTCGGCGTCTCGCGAGCGGCGATTTCACGGTTGTTCGGTGCCACACCGCCACCCGGCAAATCCGGCGACGACAGGCAGGGGCGGTTGTCCGTTGGCGACGCCCTCGTGGTGAACGGTCGCACCGATTCCGAGATCCGAGACCACGTGAAGATCGACCCGGAGTTCGGGGCGGCCGAGGACCGGAAGAAGTTCGACATGGAAGTGGCGAACGTGGCCTCGGCCGTGTTGCCAATCCTCTACGAAGGCGACAGCGAGCAGGACGAGGAGCTGCGATCGCTTTACAACGCCATCGAGGCGTTGAAGGCCGGCGTCATCCCGATCGGGGGGAAGAGCGGATCGGGTCTCGGGCTGTTCGACGTCACGAAGGTCGAGTGGTTCGTCTGCGACAGAGCGAAACCACAGGAGCTGACAGCGTTCGTGCGGGCCAGGCTATCGAACGCTGCCACGCCTGCCAACACGACAACTCTTGCCCCACCGTCTCCGGCCTCGCCGAGACACCGCGACGACTCGGAGCCTCCGGCGTTGTCGTGGATGCGGCTGCCGCTCCTTCTCCAGTTCGACGGTCCGATGTTGACGGTCGGGCGTGCGTACGGCGACTTTGCGCCGGACAGCCCCGAGTTCAACACCGAAGACTGCTACATCACGGGCATCAACGGCCGTCCAATCTTGCCAGGATCGTCGTTGCGAGGCGTGCTCAGGCACCACGCGTACCGTATCGTCAACACCCTGTGCGGGACGACAGAGGTCGCCGGGACGCTTTTCGGAACGGCATCCGGCGATGCCGCTGCCATCGTCGGTGGCCGCCGAGGGCTGGTGTGTGTGGCCGAGGGTCAGGTCGAGAGCAATTGCGAAGTACTGCGGATGGAGCATGTCGCGATCGACCGCGTGACGGGATTCGCCGTGGAGCAGCACCTGTTCGATACGGCTGCCCTGCAAAGCCCTCGCATTCGCACCGAACAGCTCGTGCGCTGGGTTCATGACGAGGCCGTGCATCGCGCGGCGTTGGCTCTGCTCCTCCTGGTCCTTCGGGACATGGCTGCGTCGCTCCTCTGGGTCGGATCTCGCACAACGAGAGGGTACGGTCATGTCAAGGGGCTCACGTTCGAGCCCGCAACGATTTCGATCGTCACTCGCGGCAGCGATGGACTGGAGCGCCGAGGTGCGCTGGAGAGAGTGGGTCCAGCCGATTTGACGACGCTCTGGACGCGGCTGGAGGTTGGGGAAGCATGGAAGCAGCACGCCGAATCCCGCTGTTGAGCACTGACGCCCGGCAGGCGTCGCTCGAAGTGCTCCCCGTGCTGGACGGAGCCTCCCCGGCATGGCGTAGCTGGGATGCCTTGCTGACGACTGCGAGCGGGCTTGCCGGCTGGACGCCGGAGACTGAGCTGTTCGTCTATTCGGAGCGCGTGGCGCGCTGCGAGCTGCGCCGACAAGCCGTCAAGGAGGCGCAGGAACCGGATCAGGGGTTCGAGTGCCGGCTGTTCGACGGAACGTGCGAGGTTCGCTGCGTGGCGGATGACGGTCAACTCCGGGCATGGGTGATCCGTGAAAAATCGAACGGGCAGCCCGTGCGGGTCCTTCACCGTCGCTACTACCTTGTCGGGATCTCCACAACTACGCCGGACAAGTTTCGAGAAGCCCGCTACCCGGATGTGGTGTTTCAATTTCCCGTCTCTGGCGGCGCGGCCGGCGTCGATCGTGCGTGGATCGAGGTGGCGGAGTACTACCGCGCGGAGCCGGCATGGAGGGAGCTGTCTGCCGAAGACGTGCGCCGGCACCTCGCCGAGCCGCTTCTCGTGGCACACCGTTTCGTGAGCGTCGGGATCGGTCAGCAGAAGATTGGGGAGTAGCCGTCATGCCACCCATCACTGTGGTGCTCTCAAAGCCAGACAAGCAGGGGCGACCGAGGGCCCAGATCAAGATCGGATCGAAAGCGCTGCCAGCGGTGCTGCTCGAGGAGTTCAGCGAGTCGGTTCGGCAGGCTCTGCAGGGCGCTCCCGTCGGAAGCATCGTGAACTGTGAAGACACGAACGACCCGCAGCCTGCATTGCTTCAAGCGAGGCAGCTTGCGGCATCTACCACTTCGCGCTCCGGCCGTCCCACTCCCGATAAGGCCTCAACGCCGCGGCGCCCGCCCGTGGATGCTCAGGCGCGAGGAGATCGAGCGCAAGCTGACTTCCCCGTCGCAGACGGGGCGGCACTTCCGCGGAGCAGCTTCGACAACAACCCGTACAACTTCGCCGAGTGGATTGGCTCTACGCCTCTGAAAGCTAGAGAGCCGGAGAAGGCGAAGCACGATCGCTGGTATCCGGACCGCTACTCCGGCGTCGTCACGATCCGGTTGACGGCGAAAAGCCCTATTTTCGTTCCGGAGGGGACGATTTTACCGGCGGACGACCGCACGCCGCGACGCTTCTGGCGGTGTCGGGATGGTGACGGGGAGGAACGTTTCGGGATCCCGGGCAGCACGATGAAAGGTGTCGCACGTACGCTGTTCGAGACGCTGACGAACAGTCGCCTGACGATCGTTTCGGAAGGGCACTACAAACCCATCCCGTTTCGGCGGCGCTGCTCGAAGGCGTGGGTGATCGTGGGAACACGCGCGAATGGCGATCTCGACGTTCGTAGCGCAGAGGTATCGTTTGGCATCTGGAAGCCCGGCGGCAGGTGGACCCGGAGGCTGGGGGCCAGGGTCGACACGCGACTACCAGCGCCATTGTCGCAACCGGCGGTAGATCCGAATAACACGAACTGGCAAGTCATTCCATTTCGCGCGAACCTGTTATGGACGCCGGACCACAGACATTCTCAGGTTAGGCACCTCGCCGTCAAGATAGGGACCCAGTCAGCAGCTATTCCCGCCAGCGTGGTCAGGAAATACCACGATATGCTGAGGCACGATGCGGTCCAGAACCATCCGCAGATGATCGAGCAGATCGTCGCAGCGGGGCTGGGGACGAATTACTACAAGTTTATCCCGCCGAATGCGGGTGTGGAAGAACCGGTCGAGCTGCGGATCGCCGAACTCGCCGACCTGCCCGTAGGCCAGGTGGTGTTCGGCTTCACGCATCCGACGCGGGCAAACGAAATCGTCTCGTTCGGCAAGAACACGCATTATCTGTGGCCCGCAGAGAAGTCGCCGAGGGATCTGGTCGGCGGCTTCTGGCCGCGCGGCGGGCGCGCATGCCTCACCGATTCGGATTCGGCCGAGGCGGCGTTCGGATTCGCAGGCTCATATCGCGACGGCGGCCACCCGTTCCGGAGCCGGGTCCGCTTCGGGACGTTCTGGGCGCTGGACAATCCGCGTGAAGGGCCTGAACTGCGGCTCAGAGCGCTCACGTCGCCGACGGGTGTCAAGCTGAAGGCGCGCCCGCTGTACCTGCCGCCGGCCGGCGACAATCGAGCGCAGAGCTACGACGAGGCAACGAAGCTTCGCGGGCGGAAGTTCTACTGGCATCAGGTCACTTCCGACGGCAGCGTGCCCACCTGTCATCTCGACACTGGAACTCAGGCAGTCGGTCAGACGCAGCTGCCGCCGCCCATCCTCCCGCTTCCACGGAACACGGAGTTCGAAGGGGAGGTTCACTTCGACAACTTGACGAACGCGGAACTCGGTGCGTTGCTGGTTGCGCTCGTTCCGGACCTGTTGTTCCGAGAGCAAGACTCGCCAGCCGAGTTTGGATACAAGATAGGCAAGGCTAAGCCGCGCGGCCTCGGGAGCGTTCATCCGTCACTCGAGGCTCTGCGGCTTCGGCGTCCTCCGGCGTCCTGCTACGGGTCGCCGGAGAGTGAGGTGATCGAAAAGGCGGATGCGTCTGACTTCGTAAAGTCATTCGAGGGGAGCATGCTGCGTCCGCTCGGCGGGCGCGCTGCAGCTTTCATGCAGGATCTCGCAAACCTGCTGCGGCTGCCCGGCGATGTCAAGGACTACTGTGCGACGCCGGGCGCCTACAACTGGCAGCCGGAGTGGAACGACCGGGATGGAGAACCCAGGGGCGGCCGGGGCGCGCGCCCGACCGCGATGCCCCTCGCCCGCTGATCATGACAGTGCGAGCGCTTTGCAACACGGGCGCGCCCGCCATGGCATAGACATCGCCGTCAGCCTCGGAGGTGGCTCTTCGATGGACATCGAGGAATTCCGTCGGCGTCTGGATGAAGCTCTGGCCCTTGGCAACGTGCCGACGCCGGCGAGGCGTGCCGTAGAGGCCCTCGAAGCGGCCAGGGGACCCGATCGTCTCGTGTTGCTTGCCTGGCTGCACGACGCGATCGAGAAGCACCTCGAGCGGTTGCGATCTCCGGCCCGCGCGGCACTGCGTCGCTCGATCGAGGCGCTGCGTCTAACGGACGATCTCGAAGAGACGTATTGGACGCGTCTATGCCAGTTGCTCGAGCCAGTACCGGCTGTCGACCCAGGTGTAGTGTCCGCACTGTTCTTCCTGACCGGTCCGTCGAGCCTTGCCCACGGCATCGTCGCTGAACTGGTGGTTACAGCGGCGCGGTACGGTGGCGGCATACGACTCGTGCATCACGACGCACGAGCAGGTTCGCTGTATACGGGTTTCTGGGCAGGCTGCGCAGCCGCACAGAGGTATCTGATTCGCCGGCTGGCTCAGCCCGGCGGTAGTGGGCTGATCGAATCGCTGATCTACAACCGCCACCTGCTCGGGCGTTTGCCGGCGCTGCCGGAGCCCGATGGTGAGTCGCTGGGGCTTGCCGCGGCGCTTGCGGCACTCTCTGCGGTGCTGGATCTCCCGATCGCGCCAACAGTGGCGTGCACGGGGCGTGTGGAGATCACCGGTCGTCTGAGGGCGGTCGACGGCCTCCGGGAAAAGGCATCGGCAGCCGTCGATGCGGGCATCGAGACCCTTCTCGTGCCGGCCGACGGGGCGCCAACCGGCAGTCTGGGATTGCGGGCGATTCCCTGTGAGACGCTCGACGACGCGGTAGAGCATGCGTTCGATGCGGAGGCTTTGGACCGCGCGCTGTCGCGCTTGGCCAGGGATCGCCTTGTGAGCATGCCGGCACGCGATTGGCGGACAGCTCCCGACGATCGCCCGCGCGCACTGTTCACCATGGTGGGCAGGTCGGATCCTATCGGCACCTACAAGGACCAGAAGGGGAAATCGCTGCCGGAATCCGAAGATGGTCCGATTCTGTCCGCGTGTCGAGAACTGCAGCCGTCTCGCGTGTTTCTCTTCTACACGACCGCGAAGGGCAACGACATGTCGCCGAATGCCGCCGAGGTCGAGGCGTTTATCGCAAGACAATGGCCCTGCGATGTGAAGAGGATGCCGTTTGGTCCGGAGGTGGTGGATCCGACCGACATCGAGGTCGTCTATCACGCGCTTGCGGCGTCCGTGAAAAAGCTTCAGAGCGACGAGGACGTTTTTGGAAGGCATGCCTGCTACGTCAACATGTCATCGGGCACGGGTCAGATGCAGTTCGTGTGGGCGCTGCTGACCATCACCAGGCAGTTGCCCGCCACGCTCGTGCAGGCGCGGGAAACGCGGTACGTGCAGCCGGGCGAGGCGCGCATCCGGCGTGTGGAGCTTCCGTCTGTGGTTCTGTGACTTGTGCTGACGCCCGGCGGCGTGTTCAGTGGACGCCGTGCTTGTTCGCGCGCGGCCCGGATCACCCGGCAGCCGACCTTTGCCACAGCAATCACGGTCGAGTCTCGGAGGTCCCCATGATGGAGGTTCTTCTCCTGTATCCCTTCGGGGGGAGCGATCTCCAAGAGTTGGGTGAAAGTGCGCCACGGCGCGTGTCCATTGCGGAACGTGCCCGGCGTCTTGTCGACGCCGCCGCTAACAATCAGCGGGTTGACTGGCTGCGCGATGGTGCTCAGCACGAGTTGAAGATCACCTGGCGGGATAGCTGCTGCCGACTGCCGCTGCTCGGGGACACCTTGTCGTTCATCGCAGGCAGACTGCCCGGCACTCCGTCCAGCGCCCGTGTCAGCCTCCAACCGATCCTGACTCGGCAAGAGCAAGAGCCGCCTGACCCACAAGATACGTATCCGCTTCAAGATGTGCTGGACCGTCTTTCAACCATCTGGCCGCGTGACATGCCTTTCACGTTGGCGATCCTGGAGCCGTGGATCGTCGACGTCAATCCGGCCGACAGCAAGGCCGTGTGGCAGGTGTACGTTGACAGGCTTTACCCCACCTACACTCAGCTGGCACCGCAATTCCAGCAGCGCTACTACCAGACCACCCCAGGAACGCCAGCGATGTCGTTTGCTGCAGCCATCTTGGCACGGGACCCTGAGCTGGTCTTCCTGTACACCCCGAGAGACGGTCGGACCACCATCGCGGGCCATCAGGCGGAGCTGCGTCGCAGGGACACGGATGATCTCGTCAAGAAACTGCGGGCTCTGCGCGCCTGGGGAGCCGTGGCTGAGGCTCTTGCAGCGCCGGCGAATGGGTACACGCCGTTAGGCTATCCATCCACCGCTTTCCATCCGCGAGCCGCCGAGATCGCGATTGGCCAGGCTCTGCACGCATGGCTTGTCCGTCGCTACGGTGTCGCTCGCGACGAGCTGAGCAGGCTGTCATCGTTTGACAAGGACAAGAACGTGGTGGCGCTCCGGACACTGTGTGAGACTCTCGCTGAACCCCGAACGCGCCAAGACAAATGGGCAACGTTCTGGCTGCAAAGTATGGTCGATGCGCTGAACCGACTGAGGGTTGCCCGACATTCACAGGATCCGGCTGCGGCCCTGCTGGCGGTGTATGCCTTCAGCGATTCGTGCCTGACGTACGGATTGGCTTGCCTTCACAGCGACCTGCGATTCGCACCTGCCAACCGGGTGAAAATACCGACGGTGACGCAGGAGCAAATGCAGAAGGTCTTCGGTGTGTCCGGCGACGAGTTTGCCGACGAGACGACGAAAGTTCGGGCGCTTTGGAGTCAAGCAGGTGCCGTAAGGGAGTGGTTCGAAGAGTATTTGCTTCTTCACTGGGTGCTTCAAAACGGATTCGACGACCTTCGGAATGCCTTGGTCCACGGGAGCGCCCACCTGCCACCTGGTGAACTGGCAAAGAGATTCGTGGGCATTGGCATCGGCGTAGCGACAGGAGGCTCGGATCTAGACGCACTCGATCGATTTGTGGCGCTGGCCGAGGCTATCGTGCGGAAGGCCGGAGTGGCGGAACCGTTGGATGTCGAGGCTCTGGGCGGAGATGCCAGAACAACGAATCAACGCCAAGACTCCTTCGTGGACGAGATTCGGCAAGCACGCGTTCGGGCTATTGAGAAACTCCAGCAGCTGAATCAGGGGATTCAAAGCGGCGTGATCGCGCGTTTTCGCGCGGCGCTTCAGGAACGTTGCGAGCATCCCCAGATGGAGCAAGCGATCGAGAGCCTGGACAGCGTTGGTGCGGACAGCCTTCTGAATCCTGCGTTCCTTGCCCACAAGGTGACTACTGCGGATCCTGAGATGCCTTACGTGCAGAAAGTGATCGAGAAGCTGGCGGGGGCACTCGACACGTTCGAGGCCATTCGCGGCCGCACTCCAAGGAGAGACGAGGTGGTCAGGAAATGGCTGAATGGAGCACCTTGGAGTACGCTGGCGAAATATGCCAGCGCTCGGAGGCAAAGACCATCCGTGAGTCCGCCTAACGCTGCGCCGGCTGGTCCTGCCTTGGGGCAGGAATCACCGTCGCCTCAGCAGGGGCGAACGAGGAAGGGAGGGAAGACCGGAAGTGGAGCTCAGCCTTCGAAGAGCCAGTCGACGGTAACAGCAATGGAGATCGCGTTCCAGCGGGTCTTCGAAAGAAAGACTGAGAAGTGACTCGGCATCGCGAATCGCCTGGCGTGACGCTCGACGAGTGTCATGTCGTTCAGTGGCCGCCGTAGCAGCTCAGTAACTGGAGGGAAAGCAATTTCACGGGGCGTTCGCGTCGGGATCCGGGCGCTCGGCCACCACACGAAAGGTTTCCCCCGCGGCCGCTTCACGACGCGCCGGCCCCAGCATGGTGCGGCCGTTCTCGTCCGTGACCCCGGTCGCATCGACGGCGACCGTACTGCCGTCGCCGGCGAGGCGCTCGAGCGAGATCTTCCATCCGCTGACCGCGGCTCCGGCTCTGCTCAGCACGGCGAGGAGCTGCTCGTCTGGCGTCACAATGACGTCGAGACGGTATTCTCCCGCCACGCCCTGCTCAAGCCGTGCCTCTGAGGGGTCTGGTGTTTTCGCGGCCGCAGTGATCGGCTGCTGCAGCCAGTTGGCACCGATCCAGCGCAGCGCGCGCAACGACACCTCGATCACGGAAGGCATCCATGTCTCCTCGAGCCGGATTGCTTCGCGGAGACAGGCGTCACAACGGGACAGGTGGCGGCGAATCGCGACAACCGTGTCAGCATCGCCGATGGCATTGCGTGCGTAATCCTGGAGCAGGCTGAACTCAAGGTGGTGACCGGGGTCCTCCTGCGCCCACTGCTTCAGTGCGAGACTCCACGCCTTCTGCTGAATCTCGCTTGCGTTACCTTCCATTTCTTGGACCCTCTCGAAAGAATTGCTCACGGCTCTCGACCCCGAATTGTTTCCGAAGTACACGCTGGATGTCCAGTGCACCTTTTGTCAGGTCATATTCCGCAGTCCTCTTGGACACCCCGAGTCTCTTGGCAACCTCCTCTACCTTGAGACCCTCGGCGAACCGGAGCCGCAGTGCAGCCATACGACGCGTTCCCTTGGAGCTCCCGGTTGCAACGATGTCGATGGCGTCCCGAACCATTTCGGCGAGAGTGCCCGTGAGAACCTCGTTCTCGGCTTCGAGAAGCCGCTCCTCCGGTGTCGGGGCGCCAGCGGCTGGGTCGGGCATGTCATGGCCGCTCTCGTCCGCAACAGGAGGCGACTTCTCATGATCACGAATCTTGATGTGGTCGCGAATCAGATCTATCACCCGCCCCCACGTCGCGGACTTCAGCGCGCCCTCGATCGATGTGTGGACGTTCTCGAGATATCGCTTCAGATTCACGAACACGTCGTGGAGCGCGTCATTGACGAGCTCCTGGCGGCTGACGCCTCGGGCAGAGTAGCTCGCTGTCCCCACGATTCCGCCGCCATGGCGATAGACGGCGCATGCCGCGGTCAGTCGCAGTATTGGCAACAGGCGCAACCATAACTCATTACGCGCATCCAAATCGTCTTGAAGGATGCGTTGCCGGAGTTCCTCCAGGGACGGCTGTTCTAGGCTATGGGCGTTCGATTCGCCGCGCACACGTTCAGCCATGGCACGTCTCGCGTGACCCGTCCGCAGGCACGCGGCCTGACGCGCCTATTCTTGGCCCGAATGCTGCGTGCGTCAATCGCCACTCACTCCCGCAGCTTCGCGGTGCGGCGTGCTGTGGCGTTGAGGCGCCTGCGCCGGTGCACGGCGTCTGGTCCCGAGGTGCGGACGCTGGGGACCTTGTCCAGTCGCTCGGCCAGTCGCCTGGCCGCCGCGAGCTGGCAAGTCCCGCCGGTCGGCCGCCTTGAGGGGACAGCATCGACGCCGTGCGCCGCCATCGCGGCATCGAACTGGTCCAGAATGTGATGGCACGAGCCATCCAGCACGCCGACGACCTCGGTTTCGACCCGCACGTCGTGGCCGGCAACCGAGACCTCCGACACCAGCGCGCGCCCGGCGCGATCAAGCGCCGTGACCCTGGTGAGTGTTCCTGCGGTGTCAACCGCAATCTGGTCGAATGCAATCTGGCGACAGGATTCGACGCAGGCCTGTACGACGGCAGCGCTCAAGGCCTGCAGCTGCGAGGCCTCGAGTGCCGGCACCAGCTGCCGCCGGGCTTCGACGGCCTCTCGCAGCGTGGGTGCTTCGAGCAGCGCGCGTAGCGACCGCGATGCCGCTCCGTGGACGTCCACGTACCCGGCGGCGTCGAGGCCGGCCAGCACCGACAGCTTGAACGTCTGGAGAGGCGACTGTGGGCTGACGCTACTGGCGAGCACCGCCCGTTCGGCCGCCAGTTGCGCCCTGCGCGCGGCCGTGACGGCGACAATCGGCGACGCCGGACTCGAGGTGCGCTGTAGCTGCTGTGCCAGTATGGGGTCGACGCGGGCGACCAGTTGCCGGAGGGCCGCTCCGCTCAACCGGACGACTCCCGCACCGCGAACGCTTGCCGCCAGCGTGGCCGCCGAGACCTGGCGAACTCGCGGTCGGGACGTGACCTCAGACATGCGTGCTCTCCTTACTCACTCTGCATCACAGGGTTACCGCCGCTTCGCTTTCCCGGATACGCTCGCGGAGGAGCGCCTCCAGACTCTCAGGCTCCGATCCAGCCGCTTCTGTAGGACCAGGCGTCGGGGGAGGCGGTGGAACGGCGGGCGACGGCGTTCCCCCGGCCGCCGACGTCGCCGGCGGACCTGTCGGCGTGACGATAACGTCGTAGCCGTACTGCTCGCGCAGCACCTCCCGGGCCTCTGCCCAGTGCGGGACCGGCAGCGGGGCAGCGGGATACTGCCGGACGTACTCGTCGCGCGCCGCCACATAGGCGGCGAAGGCATCGCCAGCCTGGCTGGCCCACTGGCGTGCAGCCTCGGTCGTTCGCACCTTTCGGGCATCCAACGACGAGTGCCGGATGCTCCAAGCGAGGTAGCTCAGTGTCTCTTCATGAGGGCCGAAAACCACAAATGCGTGCACGAAGAACGCCAGCAGCATCATGGCGGCGATAAATAGCGAGAGATTTTGAAAGAGTCCCCCGGCGGCTACCGGCTGGCCGGTAGCCTCGGCCTGGAGCACAAGGGCACGGGTGTGCTCGGTCTCGCCGACCAGGATCGGGAGGACGACGACCGGCACCAGTCCGGCCGCGGCCAGCGCGGCCGCCCGACCCCTCTCGCCGGCCTCCCAGGCTTGCCGCATGGCGATGCCCAAAGCCAGCTCGACAGCGACGAGGAGGGCCGGGCAGAGAAACCGCCCCACGGTGGCCCACCCTGCCGACGCGTGGACATACGTCAGCAGGAGGTGTTCAGCGACCGGGGCCGAGAGCACGGCATCGAGGCCGACCGCTGCCGCCAGTGCCCCGACGCCGAGCCAGTAGGCCAGGCGAGCCGACAGGTCGGCATCCCGGTAGTGTGGATGGCGTGTGTCGAGTGCCGTCATCCGCGTGTCGGCGGCTTCAGCTTCCCGACGGGCGTGCCGGCTGCGCCGCGCGCTCTCGACGACGCGGGCCGCCAGGGTATCCACTCGGTGGCGGAGCTGGCGCTGCGGGCGGGTCATCCCGGGTGTCATTAGTGTTACCGGCGGCATGTCACTTCACCGTCGTCCATGAAGACGCAGATACCGGATGGCTGCCGCAATGGCCTCGAACTGCCGCACGCGGGAATCGGCGCCAAATGCCCCGCGGCTGCCGACCCCGTTGATCAGCAGCACTTCCACGTCAACCGGCACTTGGACGTCCCAGGGGCCCACGTTGTGCTGGGCATCGCTGACAAGCACCAGCACCTTGCGCGGCGTCACGGGCCAGGCGCCCGGCTCGTCCAAGAAGAGGAGGCCGCGCCTCACCGCCCCGGCAACATCGCTTGCGCCACACGTTGGCGCACCGCTCAAACGCGGCCAGGCGGCCGCCGTAAACGGCCCGAGATCTGCATTGATTGCCGCCTCGCGCCGGGCGAGGGCATCCGCGTAGGCGCGTTGACGCGGCTGGAACGCCATCCGTTGCTGGAGCTGCTCGTACGGGTTAGGCGACCAGACCGGTTCAGCAGGGGGAAGCGGAGGGACATCGACATGGAGTCGCGTGAGCGGGACAAACGAACGATGACAGATCTCGCCCACTGCCAGCTCGCCGCCACAGTGCCGCACCAGTGCGATGAACGCGTCGAGGTGCTCACGCGCGATTGCGGGGGTTGCGGTCCGCACGGCGCTCCGCGAACGGTCGCGCAAGAGGGCGATCAGCAAGGGACGGCACTGCGCCCCGGTTGTGCCCGATCCACGAGCCTCCACCGGGCTCGGCACTGCCCGGCGGGTCTGGCTCCACACGGGCCCAGCAGTGGCGACAATGACGCTGATGACGACGGCGACAGATCGACGAAACATCATGATCCCAGTCACTGACCTTCAGACGCTAGTCCCCGTCGCGATCCGCAATTGCCTGGCACATTGTCGTCACTGGGCCACACTCACTGGCCGGTGGCGGCCGTCACCACCCTCTCGATTACCGTGGGTGGAAGCGGATCCTCGATTCGCACCTCTCCGACCCCCGGCGCACCCCCGACGACCTTGTTCAGCCGAACGCGCGTGTTGGCGGGCAACTGCACCGTGAGTCGATAGGTTCTTCCTTCCGGAATGCCGTACCGTTTGGCCGCTGCCGCGGTCGACATCGGCCGGCCCGCCGTGGCATGTGACGTGAAGTGCGTTCCTGGCCGAAAGCCGTCGCGCAGGGCGAGTTCTGCTTCGGCGGGCGTGACATATCGGAACACCCGCCGCGGTCTGGCGAGTCGCACAACACGCGACGCTGCATCGCGCGCCTGATCTCGCGCGAACACCGCTGCCAGACGTTCGCTTGTGGCGGCAGCCACGCGCTGACCGACCCGCTGTTCCACGCGCTGGCAGCCGAGTCCAAGCGTCGCCAATCCGGCCATGATGACGACGGTACGGACAACTCGTGTCATCAGAACTTCCCCACGAGCAGCCTTGCTGCCACCCAGCCCAGAACCCGCACCGGGAGAAAGACGAGGCGCAACAACCCGAGGATACCGACGGCCGTCAGATGGCCGACCGCGTGATCGGCGGCGCCAGCCCCGATCAGAGACGACAACACCATGCGCAGGAGGGCCAGCAAGAGGAGCGTCGTTCCGGGCAGCAGGATCCACCACGGCAGGCTGTCGAAAGCGAGATCCACGAGCGGGTCGATGACGAAAGGGGCGAGGGCCAGCGCGGTGAACAGCAGCAACGCCGAGCCGAACGACATGACGCGCAACATCACTGCCCCCGCCAGCACGACCGCGGCGATCGGAAGCATCGACGTCGGCAGGAACCACAGCAATCCCATACGCCTTCTAAGACGTGGCAGTGGTCGTCAACCGCAAACCAGCGGATTTTTTTCACGATGTGAGCTGTCCGGTTTCATCAATCCCGGATGGAACTACGCGGGGTGCGAACGGCTCGTTCGGGATGACGTCACATCGGGGGGACCTCCCATACGGTGCCACCTCTGCTCTGCAGTTCGACGATGACCGTGCGGAGACGCCCACCCTGTGGAACGAGAACGTGCGCCGTGAGCAGCGCTTCCGGCGGCGGGATGCGCTCCTCGTCGTGAGGGCGTAGGAGGGCGATTCTCGCGCGCCCGTCGTAGATTTCCGCCACGTACATGGTCGGATTCCGCACGGTGTACAGGCGAGACTCGCGTCGACGCTCCACTGCGCGACTATGGGCTGCCGCAGCGGCAAGTCCGTAGGCGGTAAGAACACCCGTGACGACGCCCTCCACATCCCGCGACACCACCAGGCCGATCGCCGCCCCGGGGGCCGCCCAGAGAAGCTGCCGGTCAGGGCCGTACACCGCGACGAACGTGTCTGACGACTGGAAATAACCCCAGTACGGCCGACCGCCGATGAAAAGCCGCTCGGCACACCGGTTGAGCGGAGGCCCGAGATACACACTGTTGGGACAGGTAACCGCCAGATTCCCAGCCACCACCCGTCCCAGCTCGCCGGGATACGGTGGCGCGCCGAGGTACCCGCGCGCGGTGCACCCGGCTTGCGCTCCCGAAACGACGAGCACGAACGTCGCTACTGCCACACGGGCAGCGCTCATGGTGCGCTTCAGCACGGCACCCTTACGGACCCTTGTCGGCGGCCGATCCGCAACCACGCGAGGACTCCGCGCGCCGAGCGGCGTTCCGCGCAAAGAGCCTCGCTGCCAGCAGCGGGTGCAGACGCCGAGTGAGGTGTGTTCCTGCGACCGGCGGCAGGCGGCGCAAACTCTCATGTCGGTCATACCAACAAGACGCGACACGCGCTCTTATCCGCAATCTCCGCCGGTGGTCGCGCTGGCTCAGGCGTCCCCGCTGCTCGTGGCCGAGATCGTGCGATCCGGTGGCGGCACGGGACAGCACTGCGACGCCTGCACGCGTCAAGTTGTCCGGCGGGCGTCGACGATCTGCGTGATCACCGTTTGCAGCTGCCCTTTCAAGGCAATAGTGGGGAGGTCCAGGTAGACCGCACCTCGACGATTCCTCAGGCTCGTAGCAATAGTGACTGGATCCAGCTTGAGGCGCACGAGCATGGGGATCGCCAGCCGCGCCACCGCGTCTCTCGCGACAGCTTCGGTCTGGGAAGCGTCAGACTCCAGGGAGAACTGAGCTGGAGACTTCAGCTTGCATGAGATCACGAAGTAGTGGAGGCCCCATCGCACGAGCAGGTCGACCTCGTCGCGAAACACGGACGAGTTGTCGTCGACAGATGGCTGGCGCCACGCCCACTGCACGTTGAGCCAGACTTCGTCGGCCCCCGCAGCAACAAAAAGACCAGCGATGACCTCCTCGAACCAGGCACCCCCGGGGGAGGATCTGAACTGCAGTCCCTGTTGTTGAGCCTTCTTCATTGCTGCACGCACCGGGGTTCGGTCGATCCCGTCGGGTGACATGGTGTCGACTTCCGTGGCAATCGTACGGGCCAGCGTGACGAGTCCGCCGATCCTGGTCGAATCCCAGGTCTTGGCGTCCACTGGACTGTTGCGAAGGGGACCGCCGCGAACGACTGCCTGGATGAGAACGTCCGGGGCGATAAGTTTTTTTTGCGTGGAGCCGTCCAGTGTCTCGGCGCGGCCGTCCTTGCTTCGGTGACTCCAGAGTTGCACACTGAGGACAGCTGCGAGGGCGGCCAGGGCGCAGGCCTGGGCATTCGTGCCTGGTGACACGTCCGCTATCACACCCGGCTGCTGCCTCAACGCCTGGGCCAATTTCGCGACGACGCCCCTGCCAGCAAGGTCAGACGGGACAAGCTGGAGCTGGCCGCAGGGAAGCCGAGAGGCCACGTCGCGCAACCGCTTCGCCGCCCGACGCGCGAGGGGGGTCGTGCTGTCATAGAGCAACCATGCTTCTTGAGGGCTGAACGTCCAGAGAGACTGCAGCGTGCTTGACGGGTCCGTGCCAATCCAGACGACGAGCGGGGAACCGTCGCCCCCGCGACCTGTGGCCGGCGGTGGCCACTGTGCTGGCAACTCGGCAAGAACTTCTTGTCCTGGTTCTTTGATGTCGCCCCTTAGCCAGCGCTCGAGGCTGTGGGCGACCGGCGCGAACACCTGAATGCCCGCGCTCTGGGCGCGAACGCGCACGCTGCGGCGTCCTGTGCACACGCTGACGAGCGGCCTGAGGCCTTGCAGGACGTTCGGTACCCGCTGCAGCGCCCGGACGGCCTCCTTGTCCGCCGTCCAGCACAGTGCGTACAGCCAGCCGCGACGTTCACGGACCAAGTCGAAGCGAACGTCTTCGGTTCGGCCCGAAAGCGTGACGCCGGCCCGTACATCGGCCGGCAAGGGGCGCCGAAGTGTGGCCGTCAAGCGAGCGGGAAGCTGTCCGTCACTCGAGAAACTCAAATTGTGAAGCTTGAGAAGAGGTTCGAACCCGAGATCGGCAAGAGCGTACCGCCCCGACAGCTCGGTTCGATTCTTCCGCTCGATCCAGATGAGATGCCGGGTGTTGGCGTGGAGCAGCGTCACCTCTGGGCCCAACGCAGCAATCAGGCTCACGACCTGGTACTTCAACCCCGGATCCACATAAACCGCCACCCGCCGCTCCTTCGAGGTGTGGACGGGCAGGTCGAGACCGAGTGCCTTGAGTGCCGACCTCAGCGACTCGACGGTCTTTCTGGCGTCCGTGTCAGCCTGACGCACGTCGGGTTCGACATG
>FWPU01006011.1_pt1 | contig 25152 bp, 19 predicted proteins | sample 2228361 | NCBI WGS metagenome assembly FWPU01 (sample SAMEA103939777, study PRJEB20133) | metagenome | reverse complement strand
ATCGGCGTACCGCTGGTCGAGTAGGGCTGCGCCGACAGCAACACCGCGAATCCAGCCGCCCGGCGCAGCCCGTATCGAGACCAGCGAGGAGAAGACCAGGATGGCGCGCGATCTCGATACGGCCCTGTCGGATCACTCTCAGCGCGGCGCCCGCCCGGCACGGGCCTACTCGATCGGCGCACCAGCTCGCCAGTGATCGCATAACAGCGGCATTTGACAGAGTCGCCTGAGGTGTGGTACATTTTGGGTAAGCGCTTGCGCAAGCGCTTACTTCGGCAAGCATGAGGGGATGGCGGCTCAGACAAACCCCATTCGCAGGCAGGAGAATCGGCTATGGCCACGATCTATGATGTCGCACGCGCCGCCGGGGTCTCCATCAGCACGGTCTCGCACGTCCTCAACGGCACCCGTTACGTGAGCGAGGAGACCAGGAGCCGCGTGCTGGAGGCGATCGCTCAACTGAACTATCGCCCTAGCTCGCTGGCGCGAGCGATGGTGCGCCAAGAGACCGACACGATCGCCCTGATCGTGCCGGACAACGTTAACCCTTTCTTCGCCGAACTGGCGCGCGGGATCGAGGACTACGGCTTCGCCGCCGGCTACAATGTCATCCTCTGCAACTCCGACCGCAGCACGACCAAAGAGCTGGCTTACCTCGACATGCTGATCTCCAAGCGCGTCGATGGCGTCATCTACATGACCGCCGACATGCAGGCAGAACGCCTGCAACCGTTGCTCGATCACAAGGTGCCAGTGGTCACATTCGATCGCGATTACCCTGGCATCGATGCCATCCTCCTCGATAACTTCCAGGGAGGGTACCTGGCCACCCGCCATCTCTGCGAATTGGGCCATCGCCGCATCGCCTGCATCAGCGGGCCGGACGCCGGCACGCGCAGCGGCGACCGCGTGCGCGGTTACCAGCAGGCGCTGGCCGAAGCCGGGATCCCTTATGATCCGGCCCTGGTCATCGCCGGAGACTGGACGTTCGAGAGCGGGCGCGCGGCCGCGCGCCGATTCTGCGAGCTGGCACAGCCCCCCACCGCGCTCTTCGCCAGCAACGACATCATGGCCATCGGCGCGATCTCGTACTTACAGGCACATGGACGCCCCGTGCCCGCTCAGGTCTCGGTCGTCGGCTTCGATGATATCACCTTGAGCGCCTTCTACGCTCCGCCGCTGACCACCGTGGCGACGCCGATCATCGAGGTGGGCCAGCGCCTGTGCCAGATGCTGCTCGATCGCATCAATGGTCAGCTTCCAGCGGAGGCGCAGCGCTTCACCGTGTGCGGCGAGCTGCGCATCCGCGGCTCGACTGCACCAGCGCCGCGTGTTCCCTAAGATAAGGAGGCAGCGCCTTCTCAGCGACTTCAGCCCTGGCAAGGCCCGACGATCCCACAGCAGGCAGATGGCGGTCATACCGGAATAGCGCTCTGGCCAGACCGCTCGATCTACCCATTCTATATCTCTGTAGGCGCAAGGAGGAATCCATGTCTCGTATCGGCTGGCGTCTTTGGATCGCCCTCGTCGTCCTCTTCACCCTCGTCCTGGGCGGTTGTGCCCCGGCTGCTCCCGCCCCCGCTGCACCAGCAGCGCAGGGCGAGGAGGCCGCCACTGCTCCTGCTGCTGCGGAGAAAGTCGTCCTCCAGTACTGGGAGATGGACTGGGGCGATCAGGTCACAGCGGCGCTTCAGGAGATGGTGAAGCAGTTCAACGAGGCGCACCCCAACATCGAGGTGCAGATGACGACGTTGAGCTGGGGCGACTACGTCCAGAAGATGCTGTCTGCCGTAGCCGCGGGCACCCCGCCCGATGTGACTGGCGGCGACTCCGGCCTCCCCTTCAACTTTTACGCCCAGGGCGAGGCCATGGTGCTGGACGATCTGTACGCCCAGTGGAAGAGCGACGGCACCTTCGACGATCTGACCCAATGGGGCCAGGAGAAATGGTTCTTCGACGGCCACTATATCGGCGTGTCGTGGCAGATCGACGCGCGCGCCATCTACTACCGCACCGACCTGCTCGAGGAAGCAGGCATCCAACCCCCGACGACCCACGACGAGCTGCTGGCCGCAGCGACCAAGCTGACCGATCGCGCCGCTGAGAAGTACGGCCTCTGCATCCCCGGCAAAGCGGGCAGCTACGATACCGACCAGTTCTATATGACGCTGGTCTTCCAGAACGGCGGCGCCCTGGCTGATGCGGAGGGCAACCCGACCTTCCAGACCCCTGAGCACCTGGCCGCCCTCGAGTTCGAGAAGCAGGTGTTAGCCGCCGCAGCGCCGGAGGGCACTCCCAGCTACACGTTCGCGGAGATCAGCCGACTGTATCAGCAAGGCCAGTGCGCCATGGTCTTCAACGGCGGATGGTTCATCCAGCAGTTGAAGCAGCAGGCGCCCGACATCTACGCGAAGACCCAGATCCTGCCCGCCCTCAAGGGCCAGGGGCCTAACGCGGCGCAGCGCATCGTCGGCTTCTACAACCCATGGATGATCTTCAAGCAGACCAAGCATCCCGCCGAGGCCGTCGAATTCCTGAAGTTCATGGCCGCCCCCCAGAACCTGAAGGCGGTATACGCCGGCGATCTGGGCAGCAAGTTCTCGCCCTATAAGTCGCTGCGCGAAGACCCGCTGTGGGAAGGGGATCCGCTGGCCGCCGAGCTGGCCAGGCAGGTGAACGATTACTCCGTCGACTACTGGTACCCTTACAACTCCGCCGCCCTCGGCATCAGCACGATGGGCACCGGCATCGCCGACTTCATCGTCAACCCGGTCCTGGCCGGCGCGCGCGAACCGGCCGACGCCCTCGCCGACGGGCAGGCGAAGCTGGGACCGCTGTTCAAGAAGATGGGCGAATAATCCCGCCTTCGTGAACAGACGGCGCATCAACGGATCGACTCGATAGAGGTCCCGCCGCGGTTCGGACATCGCAAGATTGTACCCAGGGCCGCGGCGGGAATCTCATACTTGCTCCAGGAGACAGGCAGGGACGACTATGCCAGACGCCGTCACGCAATCCAGGTCCACCGTGGTCGTTGCGCGCGCGTCAGCGCGTAAGGGATGGCAACGCCACCTCGCCCGTAACCGACTCGCTTATATCCTGATCACCCCCTCTGTGATCATGATTGCTCTCATCTACTTCTATCCGATGGTCAACGGCTTCTGGCACAGCCTCCATTACTTCAGCCGCGTCCAACCATGGGCGTATCGCTTCACCGGCCTGGAGAATTACCTGACCGCGCTGCGCACCCACGATTTTTGGGTGGCGCTGCGCACGTCAGTGATCTGGACCATCGGCGGCGTTGGCTTAAGTTACGTGGTGGGACTGATCGCCGCGTTGTTGCTAAACGACCAATTCCGCGGGCGCGGCATCTATCGCTCGATCCTCCTCCTGCCCTGGGTCGTCCCCCCGGTCGTGGCCGGCACAAGCTGGATGTGGATGTACGCCGATCAGGACGGCATCATCAACCGCACCTTGCGTGGCTTAGGCATCATCCACAAGCCGATCTACTGGCTCTCTGTGCCCCATCTGGCGATGATCTCAGCCATCATCGTGTACGTCTGGCGCAACTTCCCGTTCATGATGATCACGCTGCTGGCCGCCCTCAGCAGCATCCCCGACGATATCTATGAAGCGGGACGCATCGATGGAGCGTCGAGCTGGCAGCTCTTCCGCTATATTACCTTCCCGTTGATCGTGCCCATCAGCGTCATCGCCACGGTGCTCGGGTCGATCTGGTGTTTCAACGACTTCGGCACGATCTTCGTCCTCACCGGCGGTGGGCCGGCCAGCGCCACGACGACGCTGATCATCCAGTCGTATAAAGAGGCGTTCCAGCGTTACAACGTGGGCTACGGCACATCGCTGGCCATGATCGCGATGGCCCTCATGCTGATCGTCGGCGCGTTCTATCTGCGCTTGCAAGCGCGCCAGCGCGATATCTGGTAAGCCGCCTAACCGGCTTGCTTGCGGGCAGGCACGGTTCTGGCGCCTCAGGTTCGCCCGACAGCAACGCCGCGCACGGACAGGGAGAGAGAGATGATCCGCGAGAGCAACCTGGAGCTACAAGGCCATTACCGCCGCGAGGCCGCGCGCAATCGCGTGCTGGGGGCGATCCTGGGCCTGGTTCGCCATTTCCTGCTCCTGGTCTTATGTCTATTCGCCACGGGGCCGCTCCTGTGGGCGATCAGCACTTCGCTCAAACCCAGCACCGAAGTCTACACCAACCCTGGCCTCATCCCCCACAATCCCACGCTGGCCAACTTCGCGTACGTGCTGAGCCAGACCAAATTCGGCGCCTGGTTCTGGAACACATTGATCCTGGCCCTGGCGACCACTGCGCTGGCGTTGGCGATCGCTACCTTGGGCGGTTACGCGATGTCGCGCTATCGCTTCCGTGGCCGCGATCTCTACGGCAATACCTTGCTGGTCGTGCAGATGTTCCCCGGCGTCATGCTGGCCATTCCCCTCTTCCTCATCTTCACGCGCTTGCGCCTCGTCGACACGCTGGCCGCCTTGCTGATCACCTACATGACGTTCGCGCTCGCGTTCTCCGTGTGGATGCTCAAGGGTTACTTCGACGGCATCCCCCACGAGATCGAGGAAGCCGCCCTGATCGACGGCGCATCCGAATTGGGCGTGCTCTGGCGCATCATCCTGCCCCTCTCCGGGCCAGGCATCTCGACCGTCGCGGTCTTCGCGTTTCTCCTGGCCTGGAACGACTTCTTCTTTGCCTACATCTTGCTCGTCAGCGATACGAAATACACCCTCCAGATGGGCCTCTATACGTTCATCAATCAGTTCTTTACCCAGTGGGAGTACTTGATGACCGCGGCGGTGCTCACCACACTCCCCGTGCTCATCTTCTTCTTCACGATGCAGCGCTACCTGACGCGTGGGCTGATCGCCGGGGCGACCAAAGGGTGATCCGGCCCCGTTTGTTGCATCGACCGCTTCCCATCGCGTCCACATCACTCACCAGGGAGTTGCCTCCATGCCAGCGAAGACCCTATGGCCTGCCATTCCGGTAAGCCTCGACGCGTTCCGCCGCCCCCCGCGCGCGTACGGCATTCTACCCTTCTGGTTTCTCAACGGCGCGCTCGACCCTGCAGAGATGCGCTTTCAATTGAGAGAATTGTACGATAAAGGGATGGCCGGCGTCATCCTGCACGGCCGTTACGGCCTGGAGATGCCCTATTTAGGCCCCCAGTACCTCGACCGCATCGCACTGGCAGTCGCCGAGGCCGCCTCTTTGGGATTGCCCACCTGGATCTACGATGAGATGAACTGGCCCAGCGGCACCGCCGATCTCCAGGTCTTGCGCGCGCGCCCCGACCTCGCCCAGCGCTACCTGGAGTGCATCAGCTTTACCGTGCGCGGCCCGTGGTTTACCTATCTGACCGGCGCCGACAGCCGCTACCTCGATTTCGAGCGCTCGACTCCCGTGGCCGCTTTCGCCGTGAGCGCCGAGGGACAGGTGATCGACCTGACCCCCAACCTCTCCTTCACCGACGTCATCCCCTGGGAGGCGCCGCCGGGCAACTGGCGCCTCATGTACATCGTCGAGAAGCGCGCCGACTACTACATCGACGCGCTCAATCCGGAAGCGACCGCCGAGTTTCTGCGCCTGGGCTACGCTCCTTACGCGGCGGCCGTCGGCAAGCACTTCTCCCAGCAGATGATGGGCTTCTACACCGATGAGCCGGCCATGCATTATTACCTGAGCGGCGCCGACGCGCCGATCATCCCCTGGACCAGCGACATGTTTCGTCGGTTTCAGGAACGTTGCGGCTACAGCCTCCGCCCGCGCCTGCCCGACCTCTTCTTCGATGTCCGGCCCGACAGCGCTCGCGTACGCTACGATTACTACACGACATTGACTGAGTTCTACAGCGATGCATATTACCGACAGATTCACGAGTGGTGCCAGGATCGCGGCGTTCTCTTTACCGGTCATTTGCTATACGAAGAATGGCTTCGCCGTCTGATTCGCGTCGAAGGCAACCTCTTCCGACACTACGCGCACATGGATGTTGTCGGCGTCGATCATCTATACCCCTTCATCGGCAACCGCGATCGGCCCGACGAGCATGTGGCGATCAAGGTGGCCAGCTCCGGCGCTCATCACCTGGGCAGCCCACGCCTGCTGTGCGAATCGTTCGGCGGGATCTTCATGGACGCGACGATGCAGCGCATGAAGTGGATCGCCGATTGGGAATACGTCCTGGGCGTCAACCTGCTCAACCCCCATGGCTTCCATTACACGCTGGAAGGCCCGCGCAAGCGCGACTGGCCGCCGTCGCAGTTCTATCAATACCCCTGGTGGCGCTACTATCGGCATTTCTCCGACTACATCAGCCGCCTCAGCCACCTGCTCAGCGGAGGACGCCACATCGCCAAGGTCGCCGTGTTGTGGCCGCTCAATTCCCTCTTCGCCACCTACACGCCGCAAAGCCACAACGCGCTGGCCGATCGCACCGAACAAGATTTCAACGTCCTCACCGACCTGCTGTTGCGCCTGCACTATGATTTCGACTATCTTGACGAAGATATCCTGGCCGCCGCTGCGTTGACGGAGGGGGGATTGCAGGTGGGCGAGGAACGCTACGAGCTGCTCGTGCTGCCGCCGCTAACGCACATCAAGCTGAGCACCCTGGAACAGATGGAACGCTTCGTGGCCGCAGGAGGGCGCCTGCTGGGTCTCATCTTCTTGCCGACCTGCGCGTTCGACGAGGCCGGATTGGTCGACGTGACCGATCGCATACGGGCGCTATTTGGCGTCGATCCCCAGGCCACGCAAGCAGAATACCGCCGTTGTAAAGAGATCTCGGTGGCGCGAACGCCCCATCCCCAGGGGGGGCTGGCCGCTTTCTTCCAGACCTACGCCCTGGCGCGCCAGCTCCCCTGGCGGCTGCAGGAACTGAGCGGGACGCCCGGCCAGCCTTCCAGCCCCCACTTCTCCATCGAGGGCGACCGCTACTTCTATGTTTCTCCCGACGGCGAACGTCAGGAGATCACGACAGAGGTCCAGGCCGAACGCAACGTCGTGATGGAGCGTCTGGGGGAGATGCTGGCCGAGTTGATCGATCCCGATATCCGCATTGACAACCCGGAGGTGTTCTATCTTCATCGCGTGAAAGATGGCCGCGACATCTACTTCCTGATCAATCCCACCTTCGCGCCGCAAGCTGCTCGCGTCGCCGTAACAGCCAGCAGCGGCCTGCGGTTATGGGATCCATCGACCGGTGAGGAGCGGCCGCTGGCCCCCATACAACGTCTGGATGGGCGCCTCGCCTTCGAGCTGGCCTTGCCGCCCGTTGGATCGGCTTTCCTCGTGAGCGGCGATCCCTCCCCCGTCGACGTCATCGCCACCAACCTTGTCGTCGACCGCCTGGACGCCGAAGTAGTGACTGGCTATGGCGCGACGAATGAGGGATCGATCACCATCGAGCGCGCGGGGCGCCAGATGACGCTGGTTGAGCGGGCGACCACCCCCCTGCCGCCGCCGCTCGTGCTCGACGGAGAATGGGAGTTCATCGCCGAAGGCGCCAACGCCCTCGTCCTCAGCCAGTGGCTGACGACGGTCGAAGAGGCGGGCAAAGGCGCTGGCTTCTACGCCGCGCCCGGGATCGCTACCTCGGGCTGGTTGCCGATGGGGCCTGGCGCCTGGTCCTACCAATTGCCAGCGGAGCCAGATCGCCCCTATCCGATCCCAGTCTGGTATCGGGCTACTTTCCACGCCGCTCACGTCCCGCCCGCGCTCGACCTGATCATCGATGGGTTCGCCGGCTCGGATTGGCAGCTTTATGTCAATGGAACGCGGGCCACAGCCGCGCCGCGGCGCAGCGCTATCGACAGCGAGATGCAGGCGCTGGCGATCGGGGACCTGGTGCAGCCGGGCGAGAACGTGATCGCGCTGCGGTTGACTCTGACGCAGGCCACCGATGGCCTGCTTGACCTGCTCAAATTGATGGGCGAGTTCAGCCTGGAGGCGAGGGGCGACGGCGGCTATCAGCTCGCTGCGCCGCGGCGCGCGTTGCAGCCAGCGCCGTGGACGGAGCAGGGGTATCCATTCTTCTCGGGAAGCGCCGTCTACCGTCGCCGCTTCGCTTTGCCGGACGACTTCGCTGGCCTGCGCATTTTCCTCGATCCAGCCATGACCGACGACGCGCTCGAGGTGATCGTCAACGGGCAGCCGGCAGGTGTGCGCCTGTGGGAGCCATATCGGGTGGAGGTCACCGATCTCGTGCGTCCGGGCGCCAACGTGCTCGAGCTGCGCGTGGCCAACACTCTCGTCAACCTGTTGGAGGCGACCCCGCGGGCTTCAGGGCTGGCCGGCGCGCCGCGGTTGACGCCCTATCGAGGCTACCGCTTCGATCTCGAGCGATCGTGAACTGGGCCTGGCCTGACGGAGACATCTGCGCCGCCCAGCAGATCAGGTCCTCCGGAGTCGCCGAAGCAGGCGCCCCCCTTATCCTGGCCGAGATTCAGGGTGATTCCAGGGAGAGACTCAATCCTGTTTGCTCATACAAGCCCTTTCCCTGAGCGCTTCCCGCTCGAGGACAAAAGGGCCAGAGCATTATCCTTTGATGCCGGTCAGCGCGATGCCCGCGATGAAGTAGCGCTGCAGGAGGAAATAGACGAGCAAGACGGGCAAGACCGTGATCGAGGCGCCAGCCATGATCGAGGAGTAGTCGATTGCGTCCGGGCTACCTGACGTTGCGTAAGGATATCGCAAAGGTCACGCGCCCGATGAATCGCCGAAGTGTAGCACAGAGTTTTGCGTGAACCTGACAGCGCCAGCTTCTCCGGTACCGTTGCACTTAATCGTGGTGTCATGAACGCCATCTGGCGATGAGCGCCAGCATCTCTGTGGAGCGCTGGCCGCGCTGCAGTGGGGAGGTCTAAGGTGGCGACGGCACTTTGACCGTGAGCAACTCGGTTGGCACCCAAGCATGATCCGTGAAGCCTCTTCGCGCAGCACAAGACGTGTTATACTATGAGAGAAGAAGGATCGCTTCTTCACTCGCCGCCCGAGGAGCCAACGATCATGCCGGGGTTGCCCGCCGAGATGCTGCGACGCCTGTACCAGACAGGCAGCTTACGCCAAACCGACGATGGGTTCGAGCTGGTGTTGACGAACCCCCTCGCGCCCGGCACCATCATCGGCGTCGGGCCGATCCTCGTCGACGACCGCGAGTTCCCTTCTGCCCAGATCACCGTCCTCGCTGGCCGCTCCGAACGGCCAGCGCCCCGCATCGACGAACGCGCTCCCGTTCAATTCGCGATCAACGGCCAGGTCCGCCTGCAGGTCGCCGCCGCCCGGTTGACGCCCGGCCCTCATCGCCTGGTCGTCCACATCCACCTGCGCGAGGTCGGCGCCGTGCGCATCGAAACTGAGGATACCCTGGAGGGATAGAACAACGGTGAAACTCATCGCCTCCTCCTGGCTGGTCGCCCTCGCGCTCTGCCTGTCGTTGGCCGCGCTGGCCATCTCACACGTTGCCGTTGCAACCGCCGACGGTCCTGCGGTCCAGCTCGTCGCCAACCTGCCATCGGGACAGCCCGTCGGAACCTCCATCACCTGGACGGCCTCGACGACGATCAGCGAGCCGGTCGAGTATCGCCTGGCGTTCGGCCTGACGGGCGAGCCGCTGCGCGTACGGTATGACTTCAGCGCGCGCCGCGCCTTCGTCTGGACCCCGCTCGACGAAGGCGCGTACGTCATCTCGGTCACTGCCCGCAATCGCGCCCTGGGCGTCACCGCCGCCGCCTCCACGACGTTCACGATCACCGCGCGCGCGACGGATTCACCGTTGGTCACAGCGATAAACCACCCCCTCGTCGCCCTCTACAGCGCGCCCGCCTGCCCGGCGGGCCATTTCGTGCGCGTGTGGTTCACCCCCGCCGACCGCTTCGCGCCGATGGGGACCGACCGCAAGCCTTGTCGCCCTGACCGCAGCGTCAATTTCTATATCGCTGGCCTCTATGCCGATACCGACTACAAGCTGCGCCACGAGATCCTCGACGCCGCCGGCGCGCCGATCGCCTACGGCCCCCTGCTTCGACATCGTACAGGCGTCGTCACGCGCGCCAGCCCCGTCAACGTCGTCTGGCCGACGCCGCCGCCCGCCCCCAGCCCCTACGATCCCGTCCTCCTGTTGTCGCCGACCTACTTCACGAGCACTGAGCCAGCCTTCCCCTACGCCGTCGACACGGCCGGGAGATTGCTCTGGTACTATGACCGGGCCATGGAGCCGCGGCGCATGCTGTACCGTCCGATCGCTGGCGGGACTTTCCTGGTCAGTACGAACGACGAGACGACGCAGATCCTGCGCGAGGTGGACCTGGCCGGCCACACGGTGCGCGAGACGACGGCCGCGCGCCTGAGCGAGCAATTGCCCAACCTGGGCCAGGACCGCGTCGGCGCCTTTCACCATGAAGCTGTGCGCCTGCCCGACGGCCGCACGGCCGCGCTGCTCAGCATCGAACGCATGATGGTCCTGGAGCCAGGCCAGGAGCCGGTCGACGTCCTGGGGGACTACATCGTCGTCCTGGACGAGAACTGGCAGGTGGTCTGGTCGTGGAACAGCTTCGACCATCTCGACGTCCAGCGCACTGCGGGGCTGCGCGAACAGTGCACGAGCATGGGGCCGGGCTGTCCGCCCCTCTTCCTCGCCGACGAGGCGCTCGACTGGACCCACGGCAACGCGATCACGTACTCGCCGACGGACGGCAACCTGCTGTTCTCTTTGCGCCACCAGGACTGGGTGATCAAGATCGATTATCGCGACGGCGCAGGGACTGGCGAGGTCCTATGGCGCTTGGGGCCGGGCGGCGATTTCGCGCTGACGGCGAACGATCCCTACCCCTGGTTTACCCACCAACACGACCCGCAGTTCGTCGATGAGGACGCGCTCGTGATCTACGACAACGGCAACACGCGCTGCCTCGATCGCCCCGATCTGTGTTACAGCCGCGGCCAGGTCTATGTCCTTAACGAGGCAGCCAGGGCCGCCACTCTAACCCTCAACGCCGACCTGGAGAACTTCTCCTACGCTTTGGGCAGCGCCCAGCGTCTGCGCAACGGCAATTTCCACTTCAACTCCGGCATCCACGGCCCCACGGACGATCGCATCGCCACCGCCGACGAGGTGCGCCCCGACGGGAGCAAAGCGTACACGCTGCTCACGCGCGCGATCGTCTACCGTTCCTTCCGCATGGCCGATCTCTACACCGCGCCGGGCCAGGGCGAGGTCGAGGACCTGACGCGGCTGATCCCGCTCCTGGGGCAGGGCGTCTATCTGCCCGTGATGGTCCGGGCGCCGTGAGCGCCGCTCGCGCATCGACATGAGGGCGTTTGGGCGAGTCTTCCTGGGGCTGCTTCTGCTGGCGCGGCTCACGTCGCCGCTCGACGCTGCGCCGCGCGCGCCCGGGGACGGCGGCCTGACCGACCTGGGCCTTCCTCCCTTCTACGGCCAGTCAGCCTGGCCTGCGATCCACCGCGACAGCCGCAACTCCGATTTTGTCCCTTTCGTCAGCCCGATGACGCCGCGCGTCAAGTGGACCGCCCTCGACGGCGCGGCCGTCTTCGTCGCGCCCACCATCGGCCCCGAAGGTCATCTCTACGTGACGACCGGACAGGGTCCAGGCGCCAGTCACCTCCACGCCTTCGACCGCGCCGGCCGTCTGCTCTGGGAGAGCGCTCCTCAACAGAGCCTGGACGATCTCGATAGCCTCGCCGTGCTCAGCGCCCCCCTGATCGATCGCGAGGGCGCCGTCTACGTGGCCGACGCCAACCAGTTCTGGTCGTTCACAGCGGACGGCCAGGCGCGTTGGGTCGCTCCCCTGCCGCAGCCGGGACGCACCTTCGCTTCAGTGTTTCTGACCAACGAGGGACATGTGGGAGGGATCACGCTCGACGGCCAGGTTCTCCTCTTCCAGCGCGCCGACGGCGCCCTCGCCGCGCCGATCTTCGACCTGCCACGCGGCGCAGACTCCGTCGGCCCGACGCCGCCGCCCGGGCTGTGGGGAGGCGGGCTGCTCGATCCGCAGATCATTCCGGTCGTCTTTCGCCTCACCCAATTCACGATCGCCAACACACCCGCTGTGGACCCGGCCGGCGGGCGCATCTATATCACCGCCGCGGGCGCCACGCCTGAGATCGGCGCCCTCTACGCCCTGGAGCTGGTCGATGGCCAGATCGCGATCGCCTGGCAGGCGACGATGGGCGCAGGCAACGGCGTCAGCCCCGCCCTCTCGCCTGATGGCCGGCAGGTCTACGCCGCCGACGGCAGCGGCCTGTTGACCGCCTTCGACGCCGAGACGGGCGCCGCCCTCTGGACAGCCGCTCGCGCCGCGCCAGCGGCGTCGCCGACGGTCGGCCCAGATGGCGTCATCTACACGGGCGCGCGCACGCTGCAGGCGCTGCAACCCGCCGACGGCCGCGCGCTGTGGGAAGCGAACTTCGACGAGCTGGCGCGCCGTCTCTTGCCGACGCTCGACCCCGAAGCAGCGCCCATCCTCGTCTCCGGCCAGCCGATCGCCTCCCTGGACAGCGTCATCTCCATCGCGGCCGATCGCTTGTGGGCAGCGCTGACGCTGGGATATGAGCTGCAGTTCCCCGGCAGCGCGCAGTCGATCCTGCAGCCAAGGCTGACAGCGCTGGCCGCCATCGATCCACGCCATGGTCGCCTGCAGAGCTACACCCTCCTGCGCGACACGGTCGACGGGATCGTCTCGCTGGGCGCCGACGGCAGTCTCTACGTGTGTCACGCTGCCTTCCTCTCTTCTCTCAACTACTATGGCCTCAACCCTTACCTGCCGCCTGCCTTTCGGGCGCCGGGGCCGCCGCTGGGCGGGATCACCGCCCTGGAGCCGGCCTCGTTCGTCGAGCTGGCGCGCGGCGGCGTGCTCTGGGCGCAGGAGCTGAGCGCCGCTGCCCTGGCGCAGCTCCCCGACGGAGAGATGGTCGTCGCGACGACGGCGTTGCAACGTGGCGGCGTCCAGCTTGCCGCGACGGCCGACACGGCCCTGGACGCCCTGGGGCGCCGGGAGATCGACCTCTCCACGGCCGCAGCCCGTCGCGTCGATGTGCTGACGGCGCGCGAGCGGCTGCTGTTCGCCAACGAGCTCCTGGCCGGCCCGCATCCCAGCCTGGCTGCTCGCCAGGCGGCGGCGCGCGCTATCGTCCTGGCCCAAAGCGACCTGGCGCGCGCCGCCAACCTCTGCGCCTGGCGCGCCTGCCTCTGGCTGCCGCTGCTATTCTTTTGAAGGCTTGCTCAGCCTGTAAGCGGATGCTATACTTGATCCTGGAAAGCTCTTGGTCAGTTGAGAAAGGAGAACTGTCCTGTGAAGGCCCTGCAGGAGATCGAGGATCTGCTCGCTAAGACGACACGCGCCGAAAAAGCACAAGTGCTGCAATGGATCGTACGCGATCTAGGGGATGCTTTTCCCGGAATCGAGAGCAGGCCGGATGTCTGCGGCGGTGAACCATGCATCGTGCGCACGCGTATCCCGGTGTGGGTTTTGGTACAAGCCAGACGTCTCGGAGTAAGCGAAGCGGAGTTATTACGCAGCTATCCGACCTTACGCGCCGAAGATTTGGTGAACGCCTGGGCGTATTACCGTCTGCATCGCGAAGAGATCGAGCAACAAATCGCCAACGACGAGAACGCATAAGCAATGGCACGGTTATACACCAATGAGAACTTTCCTCTTCCAGCCGCTGAGCAACTACGGCAGCTAGGGCATGACGTACTTACTACCTATGAAAGCGGTCAGGCAGGACAGGCGATGCCCGATAAATTCAGTGACCCCGCATACTTTCCGATGCGTTCGAATTCCTCATAATTGGGATGCTGATCGGTTCGAGTTTCTCCCCCGTAAATGGCTGAGGAAGTGGAGGCAGCGATGTTGGAGCAGAGTCAGATCGAGGCGTATCGGCGCGACGGGTACCTGGTTGTGCGCGGCCTGTTCTCCCAGGAAGAAGTGGAGACGCTACGCGATCACTATATGCAGTTGCGTGAGCAGGGCGTCTATCCCGGCGATTTCGCCGGCGTCGACCCCAACAGCGAGGACCCTCTCAAACGCTATCCGCGCATGATCCATATGCACCGCTGGGACGAGACCAGCCTGCGCTGGATGATCGATCCGCGCCTGCGCGACGCGATGACCGATCTGCTCGGCCGGGAGCCGTACGCCGTGCAGACGATGCTCTATTTCAAGCCAGCGGGCGCGCGCGGCCAGGCGCTGCATCAGGATCAGTTCTACCTCAACGTTCAACCTGGGACGTGCATGGCAGCCTGGCTGGCGTTGGACTATTGCGACGAAGAAAATGGCTGCCTGGAAGTCGTCCCCGGCACGCAGGATCTGCCGATCCTCTGTACCGTGAAGGCTGACACCACGCAGAGCTTCACCGACGTCACGGTGCCGCTGCCGCCCGGCATGCAGGCGGTTCCCGTGATCATGGAGCCAGGGGACGTCCTCTTCTTCAATGGCTCGCTCATCCACGGCAGCAAGCCCAACCGCACGCGCGATCGCTTCCGGCGCGCCCTGATTGGCCACTACATCGTGGGCGAGGCCGAGAAGGTGGCCAAGTTCTACCATCCCGTGCTGCGCATGGACGGCAGCGTCGTCGAGCTGGGGACGAGCGAGCGCGGCGACCGCTGCGGCGTCTGGGTGGATGAAGACGGCCATCCCGTGGTCGAGATGGTGCCGGCGGGGATGTTCACCGGCCCAAGTCACGAATAGAGATTCGCGGCGTTGGCGGCGCAGATGCTTGCGCCGCCAACGTGTTGAGAACCCTATCCGAAAAGTTTCGGCGCGGTCTCCTGACCAGGCAGAACCGTTTTTCGGATAGGCTCTTATCCGCAGCCGCGCGACCATGCGGCGCGTACCTCGATGGAGGTCTCCCTTGCCTCGCCCTGTCACCATTCAAGATGTTCGCACCATTCTGACGCAACCCGCTGGCTCGCGCCTGATCGTCGTCAAGGTGATCACCTCCGAGCCGGGGCTGTACGGCCTTGGCTGCGCGACCTTCACGCAACGCTTTCACGCCGTACATGCTGCGATCGAACACCATCTCAAGCCGTTCCTGATCGGCCGCGATGTGAGTCGCATCGAGGAGATCTGGCAGATGGCGATGGTCCACGGCTATTGGCGCAACGGGCCAGTGCTCAACAACGCCATCTCCGGCGTCGACATGGCGCTGTGGGATATCCAGGGCAAGCGCGCCGGGATGCCTGTCTATCAACTGCTGGGCGGCAAGTGTCGTGAGGCGGCGGCCGTCTACACCCACGCCGATGGGCGCGACCCGCAGGAAGTGGAAGACAACGTGCGCCGTTTCATGGCCGAGGGCTATCGCTACATTCGCGTCCAGATGGGCGGCTACGGCGGCAAAGCGAGCAAGATGGTCAAGCCGGAGGGCGCGCCTGACGGCGCGTACTTTGACCCGCGCGCCTACATGCGCGAGACGCTGCGCATGATCGAGCACGTGCGCGCAGCGGTCGGCCCCGAGGTCGAGCTGTTACACGACGTCCACGAGCGCCTGGCGCCCATCGACGCCGTCCAGTTCGCCAAGGATGTCGAGCGCTTCAAGCTGTTCTTCCTAGAGGACGCCCTGGCGCCAGAGGACATCCAGTGGTTCGCCCGCATCCGCGAGCAGTGCGCTACGCCGCTGGCCATGGGCGAGCTGTTCAACAGCCCCCACGAGTGGCGACCGCTGATCGAGGGTCGGTTGGTCGACTTCATCCGCATGCACGTCAGCCAGATGGGAGGGATCACGCCGGCGCGCAATGTCGCGATCATGGCGCAGATGTACGGCGTGCGCACGGCCTGGCATGGTCCCGGCGACGTGTCGCCGGTGGGGCACGCCGCCAACCTGCACCTGGACCTGTGGGCGCCCAATTTCGGCGTGCAGGAGTGGTGTCGCTTCCCGGAGCTGGTCTACGAGATGTTCCCGGGGACGCCGGAGGTGCGCGACGGCTATCTATACCCCAACGACCGTCCGGGATTGGGGATCGACATCGACGAGAAGCTGGCGGCGCGCTATCCCTGCGTGGACGAGGTGGAGTGGTGGACCCAGACGCGCCTGCCCGACGGGGGTCCGGCAAGGCCGTGATAAGCTCACGAGATAGCATAGTGTGAGCTCTCTCACGCTTCATTCCACTGGCTATCTACGTGTCCGACTGCGATGCGTATGCCTCACCGTCCACGAAGGGCGCACGAATCCACGAATCTCCTGCGTGCCCTGCCTATTTTGCCCAGGTAAGTACGCAGTGAGTGGATCAAGATAGAGTCTCCTTGGATGAACCATAACCTCTCAGAGCATGTCATCTCCACCGAGGAGGCTCAGCTATGCCTGGACTCGTACAAGATGCAACCGGCAACGATTTAGAGCCTATCCGAAAAACGGTTCTGGCTGGTCTCCTGACCAGCCAAAGGCACGGCCGGGGGTAGGCGAAGGCATTGCCTTCGCCTACCCCCGCTGGGGTTTTCGGATAGGCTCTTACTCAAACAGGTCGCTATGCGTACCAGTGCGCTCGAAGATGATCTCATCATCTACCACTTTGTAGATGAGCTACCAATCGGACTCGATATGGCATTCGCGGCGGCCTTTATAGTTGCCGATCAAAGGATGATCACGGTAGCGCCCTGACAGCGGCTCGCCGTCGATCAGCCTTCTGAGGATTGACTTGAGTTTCTTAAGATCTTTGCCGCGACGTTGCATCAATCGCAAATCGCGCTCGAACTGAGTCGTATAGCTCGGAGTGCGCATCAGATCCCTAGACGAGCGAACATATCCTCAGCATCCTTACAGCGCACGACGTTTTCACCAGCATCGGTCTCCGCAAAGGTCTGCTGCGTTACAGCGTTAGGGACACGTACGGCAAAAGGTAGCCCGCGATTGAGTCTCACCTGTTGATAAAACAAAGTGATCGCCTCGGTCGGAGAAAGTCCCAATTGCCTGAAGAGACTCTCGACCTCTTCTTTAAGGGCAGGATCAATACGCGCTCGAATCATAGCTGACTTGTACATAAACACCTCCATCTTGACAACAGTGTACCACAAATGGGATACAATAGCAACTTAACGAGCCTACAGGCGCGCCCGTCTCGTCAAGCACGACATCGGCGTCAAGGCAGAAGGTAGCAGAACTCGCGTAGTCGTGCCCCGATTCGTGGACCAACCTTGCCATCCCTCTCTTCCGCGTAGGCGCACCCCAGCGCTAACTCGTGATTCGCGCATTCGTGCCCCGATTCGTGGACGGCCCCCCTGAGCCGACAACGACTCTGAGAGAAGAATCCCCAGGCGCCTAAGGACACAGGGTCGGACCCACCGCGCACTTCGAGCGGGAACGAAGAATCCCCAGGTCCCATAAGGACGCAGGCACACAAGCACCCAGCTTTCGCCGATCCCCAGGCACACGGAGACGCGGAGCTTCCCTCCTCTCCGCGTCTCCACCTCATAGAACGTCTCCCTCAAGCGATCTTCACCGGCGCGCCGGTCTCGATGCTGCGAATCTCGGCCTCGACCAGCCGCAGCGACTGCAAAGAGCTGCTCGCCGGCAGGAACGTGGCGGGGCTTCTGCCCTCAGCCAGACACTTCGTGAAGAACTCGATCTCGTTGTAGTAGGCGTCGCCAGCGACAGCGGGGGTCTCCGACGCGCCCCCCTCGTTGCGATACACCGTCAGCGTCGGCTGGACGGTCCCATTGTAGCGCACGATCCCCCCCTCGAAGACGGCCAGATAAGTCGCCCCGAAGCCGAAGCCAAGCGCAGCATACCAGCCGCCGTCGATCGTCACCGACGCGCCGTCCGCGTAGGTGTACATACTGGTGATCAGATCATAGCCGCCCGTCACCGGCGTGCGCGCGCCGGCGGCGTAGAGATGAGCGGGAGTCCCCAGCAGGTGGTTGACGAAATCGACGTCGTGGATGTGCAGATCGAGGGCCGCGCCGCCGCTGCGCCGGACATCCAGCATCCAGCGCTGCCAGGCCCAGACCGGCGCCGACGACCGACGTGTGAACTCGGCTTTGAGCAGCTTCCCCAATCGGCCGCTGGTCACGGTCTCCTTGAGGTACTGGTACTCAGGCCAGAAACGCACGCACTGCGCGACCATCAGCTCGACCCCGTTGCGCTGCGCGGCGTCGACCATCCGCTGCGCTTCCTCCGCGGTCAGCGCCATCGGCTTCTCGACCAGGATGTGCCGTCCGGCCTCGGCGGCCAGGATCGCCATCTCCGCGTGGAGGTCAGTCGGCAGACAGATATCGACGAAATCGACGTCCGCCTGAGCGATCAGATCGCGCCCGTCGTGAAAGCGCTGGACGCTTCTGAAATCGAGCGACGGCGCTGGCAGCTTGATGTTGCCGCTGACGGTCGCCTCATTCTCCAGCCGCGCTGGCTCGGCGTCGGCGACGGCGACCACCTGCACATAGGGGAGCTTCTCGAGGTGGGCGATGTGGCTGCGCCCCATGAAGCCCAGGCCGATCACGCCCGCTTTGAGGGTGCGGTTCATTGTCAGACTCCTCCCAGGATGATGTCCACGGAGCGCGCCGCGCGGTAGATCATGGCGTCTGGGTAACAGGCGGTCGGGAACTGCTCGACCGTGACCCAGCCATCGTAGCCCACGGCGCGCAGAGCAGCGACGACCGCCTTGTAGTCGACGTCGCCCTGCAACAGCTCGACGAACCCGTCCAGGTTGCCGATGTTGCACTTGAAATCCTTGAAATGGACGGCGCGGATGCGCGATCCCAGGATCCTGATCCAGTGCTGAGGATAGCCGGTGCGCATGACGTTGCCGACGTCAAAGAAAGCGGCGACGTAGGGGCTGGCGATGGCGTCGATGAAATCGCGGAACTCGAAGGGGGCGGTCAGGAAGCGATTCCACACATTCTCGACGCCGATCGTCACCTGCCAGCGCTCGGCGTCGTGCGCCAGCTCGCGAAAGTCGGCCAGCGCGCGCGCGTAGGCCGCCTCGTAATCCTCGACGAAGGCCGGCCCCGCCAGGAACGGCCCCACCGATCCCGGCACGACCAGGATGATCGCGGCGCCCAGGCCATGGGCGATGCGCAGCATGTGGCGGACATGGGCCTTGGCCTGCTGCCGCTGCTCTTCGTCCGCCAGGATGTTGTAGGTCCAGAAGATGCCCGTCGCCAAAGTGGGCAGCGCCAGCCCATGCGCCTGCGCCAGGGCGCGGATCTCGGCGAGCTGTGCGTCGGTCAGGTCCGGCCGCACCGGCCCTTTGAGGTCATAGGTCAACTCGACCCCCTCGAAGCCGGCGTCCTTCGCCAGCGCGAACGCCTGGTCCAGGGTCTTGTCGGCGGTGAACGCCCAGTAGTTGATGGCTTTCTTCATCGGATCAGCTCCTCCAGCAATCGTTTGGCGCGCTGGATGTCGGCGATCTGCTGCGGCCCCGAGATCTCGCGCTCGATCGTCAGCGCGCCGCGAAAGTTCAACGCCTTAAGCTTGGCCACCAGCGCCGGGAAGTTGACGCGCCCCTCGCCGAGCGGCTTCTCAGCCCCCAGAGAGCGGCCGTTGGTCGGGTACTCGCCGTCCTTGGCGTGCACGCCGCGCACATAGGTCCCGAAGATGTCGAGCGCATCGACGGGGTTGGCCTTGCCGTACATGAGCAGGTTGGCGGGATCGAGGTTGATGCCCAGGTTGGCGGCTCCCACGTCCTCGATCGTGCGCAGCAGCGTGACCGGCGTCTCCTGGCCAGTCTCGAACCAGAAGCTCTGGCCGTTGGCAGCGCAGTACGCCGCGATCTCACGCAGCGCGGCGACAACGCCCGCGTAGAGGGGGTCGGCCGGGTTCTCAGGGATGAACCCGACATGGGTGGTGATGCTGGGTACGCCGACGCGGCGAGCGAAGTCGGACCCCTTCTTGAGCACGGCCAGGCGCTCCTGGCGCGTCTCCGGCGGCACCAGGCCGATCGTCGACGGACCCTCGATGAAATCCCAAACATAGCGACCGGGCATGCCGGTCCACAGCGTGGTGATCTCGACGCCGGTGCGGTCGGCGGCGGCGCGCAACCGCTCAGCGACGGCGTCGGTGAACAGATGATCCCTCCAACATACGACCTGGCAGGTGCTGAAGCCGAGGTCGTGGACCTTGGCAAGGGCCTCCTCTGGCCCTTCCTCCAGCGCCACAAGGACGCCAAGCTTGATCTGAGACATGGGCCTTCCTTTCATGGATATAAGAGAGCTGAGGGCCGTCCCTTTCCCGCCAAGCGCAGGACGAGCTGCTCCACTGCGGAGGCAATCGAAAATCAGACGAGCGGCAAGGGGTCCCCATCGCCCCGCGCTTCCAGCGATTGTACCGCCGTTTCCTTGCAGATGCAACGCTTTGTCAAATCATCACAAGTCCAGGTATAATTGCAATCCATCGCGAGCCACAGCGCTCGTCCCGATCGCGGGTTCGAACCCCGCCCCGGCCCCCCCGCCGGGAAGATGAATACGAGGCGACTGCCCAGCGCCAGGCGACGACGGCTTCCTCTCATCGCCGACGACCGGGCAGGCGCCGCAGGGGAGCATCCATGATGTCCGATCGATTGACGCCGACGGCGATCAGCCGCGTTCTGGACCGCGTCTTGCACACGGTCCAGAAGCCGGCGCGCTACACGGGCGGCGAATGGAATAGCGTCGTCAAGCCGTGGGACCAGATCCCTTACAAGATCGCCCTGGTTTTTCCGGACACCTACGAACTGGGCATGTCCAACCTGGGCCTGGCGATCCTCTATGACATCGTCAACCGTCAGCCCGACATGCTGGCGGAGCGCGTCTATGCGCCCTGGCTCGACATGGAAGCGGTCATGCGGCGCGAGGGCCTTCCCCTCTTTTCGCTGGAGACGCGCCATCCTGTGGCCGACTTCGATATCGTCGGCTTTAGCCTGCCCTATGAGCAGCTCTATACCAACGTCCTCAACCTGCTCGACCTGGCGGGCATCCCTCTGCGCAGCGCTCAACGTACATCCGCCCATCCGCTGATCCTCGCTGGCGGCAGCGCCGCCTACAATCCGGAGCCGATGCACGCCTTCTTCGACGCGTTCGTGATCGGCGAGGGCGAAGAGGTGCTGTTGGAGATCGTGCGCGCCTACGGCGACTGGCGAGAGAGCCTCCACGGCCAGCCGGAAGCTTCGACCGAGGCGCGACAGGATCTGCTGCGACGCCTGGCGCGCATCCCCGGGGTATATGTGCCGTCGCTCTACGCGGTCAGCTACGCCGCCGACGGGACGCTGCGCGCGATCCAGCCCCTCGTCCCCGAGGCGCAGCTCCCCGTCGTCAAGCGCATCGTCCCCGTGCTGCCGCCGCCGGTGACGCGCTTCATCGTCCCTTACCTCGATACGGTGCATAACCGCGCCGCCATTGAGATCCAGCGCGGCTGCACGCGCGGCTGTCGTTTCTGCCAGGCGGGCGTCGTCTATCGTCCCGTCCGCGAACGCCCCGTCGACGAGGTGCTCGCCGCCATCGACGCCATCGTCGCCGACTGCGGCTTCGAAGAAGTGTCGCTCCTGTCCCTCTCCTCGAGCGACTACAGCGCCATCGGCGAGCTTGTGCGCCGCATCGTCGCGCGACACGGCGCCAGCAAGCTGTCGATCGGCCTGCCCAGCCTGCGCATCGAATCGTTCAGCGTCGAGCTGATGGACCTGCTGGAGAAGGGCCGCCGCCGCTCCGGGTTCACCTTCGCGCCCGAAGCTGCCACCGACCGCCTGCGCGATGTCATCAACAAGCCGATCGCGACCGAGGCGCTGCTGCGCGTGGCTGAGGAGGTCTACGCGCGAGGGTGGACGACGATCAAACTCTACTTCATGATCGGCCATCCCACCCAGACGGCCGCCGACGTCGAGGCCATCGCCGACCTCGCCTGGGAGGTGATGAAGATCGGGCGGCGCGTGCTGGGCGGCAAGGCCAAGGTGCGCGTCGGGGTCTCGACTCTCGTGCCCAAGCCGCATACCCCTTTCCAATGGTGCGCCATGGCCGATGAGGCGACCATCCGCGCCCACATCGACCTGCTTCGACAACGCCTGCGCGGGCGCAACTTCCATCTCAACTGCAACGACCCGCGCGCGACGCTGATGGAGGCGTTCCTCAGCCGCGGCGACCGTCGTCTGGCCGACGTCATCGAGCGCGCCTGGCGGCTGGGCGCCAAGTTCGACGCCTGGGAGGACGTCTACCGCCACGACGCCTGGATGCAGGCGTTCGCCGAGCATGGCCTGGACCCCGACTGGTATGCCCGTCGCGAGCGCCCCCTGGGCGAGGTGCTGCCCTGGGATCACATCAGCGTCGGCGTGAGCAAACGATTCCTGATCGAAGAGTACCGACACGCGCTCCAGGGCGCCGTCATCGACGACTGCCGCGAACACTGCTTCTCGTGCGGCATCCTGGGCCAGTTCAAAGCCCTGCGCCGCGCCGCTCCCGACGCCGCCTGGGGATGCCCCCCCCTCGGCCGCGGCAAGGAGCGTCAGCCAGTGGACGTCCATCCCATTCCTCTTTACTACAACGAAGAGATGTCGCCTAATCTGGCGGCCGTCGCCGGCCCGCGCGTCCCCCAGCGCGCCCGGCGTCGCGCCGATCTCCCCCAGCCAGTCCCGAAGTGATCGCGCTGACCAGGAGTGTTGATGATGTCATCTGCTGCAGTCGCCTTTCCCCTCACGAGCAACGGCTACACCCTCTCGCAGGCGCCCAACCGTCTGGGATGGCTGACGCCGAGCGATCCCGCGCAGCCGCGCGCGCGCCTGTGGGAACAGTTCCAGGCCCAGGGCTATCTGTGGCTCAAGGGCATCCTCGACCGTGAAGAGGCCCTCGCCTTCCGCCGCCGCTTCTTCGCCGCCTTCCAGGAGACCGGCTTGCTCGCCCCCGGCCGCGATCCGGGGGAAGGCATCTGGTCGGGCGAGGAAGAGGACAAGGCCGCCGCGCGGCGCATCCTCATGGAAGCGGTGCGTTGGGCCGCCTACGAAGCGTTCTGCCTGGCGCCGCCGATCATCCGCTTTTACGAGGAAGTCCTGGGCGGCCCCGTCTACCTGCACAAACGCAAACTGTTGCGCTACACGAAGCCCGGCGACCCCAACGCCACGGGCGCTCACTATGACCTGACCTACCTGCGCGGAGGCACCGACCGCGTCTACACGAGCTGGATCCCCATCGGCGACATCCCGATCGCGATGGGCGGCCTGCTCTATCTGGAAGGCTCCGACGCCTGGGGCCGACGCATGGAGGCGGAGCTGGCGGCCAAAAACAGCGACCTCTCCCCCGAAGAACGCATCAGCGCCTACAATCGCAACATGGCGCAGGGAGGATGGATCACCAAGGACCTGCCGTCGCTGGCCGATCGTCTGGACAGCCGCTGGCTGATGGCCAACTACGAGGCGGGCGACATGGTCGTACACAGCGCGTACATGATCCACGCCGCCTCGATGAACGTCGATCCCGAGGGCCGCATGCGCCTCTCCACTGATATCCGTTACCAACTGGTGCGCGACCCGATCGACCAACGCTGGGCCAACGACTGGGCGCCCGACGATCGCCTGTAACCGTTGCCAACTGTCGCTCGTCACTCGTCACTCGTCAATCGTTAATCGTCACTCGCTAACAGTCTAACGATTGACGATTAACGATCAGCCATCCCTCATCTCCCCCGAGGTCATCATGATCACACGCATCCAGGGAACGCTGACTGCCGCCGACAGCAAACGCCACATCCCGCACACCTTCGATCTGCCGGCGGGCGCGAGGCAGCTCGACATCCGCTTTCGTTACACAGTGGCGCGTCGCGGCCGCATCGAGAATCTCCTGTGCCTCACCCTCTTCGATCCGACAGGTTGGCGCGGGGCCGGCCATCGCAGCGGCGCGCGCCAGGCGATCCACCTGAGCGAGCATCGGGCGACCCCCGGCTACGTCGCCGGCCCTCTGCCCCCCGGAACATGGACCCTCGTGATCGACGCGCACCAGGTTCAGGCGAACGGACCCTGTCCCTATGTCATCGAGCTTACGGCCAGCTCTGAAGCTGAAGCGCCTGAGCCAGGTCCCGCGCCGTCAGCTCCTCGGACGCCCATCGCGCGCGGCCCCGGCTGGTTTCGCGGCGATCTGCACACGCACACCGTCCACTCCGACGCCGGCTGGACGGTGGCTGCCCTCGTCGCCGCCGCCGCCGAGCGCCAGCTCGACTTCCTGGCCCTCACCGACCATAACACCACCGCCGGCCTGGATGAATTCCTGCGGATCTGCCCTCCGCAGATCCTGCCCGTCGTGGGCGAAGAGCTGACTACCTTCTGGGGCCATGCGCTCAGCCTGGGCACGCGTCAATGGATCGACTGGCGCATCCAGCCTGGCGTGCGCTCAATGCCGCACATCGCCGCCGACGTCGCCGCCGCCGGCGGGCTTTTCGTGATCGCCCATCCCGCCAGCATCGGCGATCCCTACTGCACTGGCTGTTCCTGGGAGTACGCGGACATGGCCCCCGGATCGGCGCGCGTGGTCGAGGTCTGGAACGGGGCATGGGCCAACGACGAAAGCGGCAACGAAGGCTCGCTGCAAACCTGGTATCACTGGCTGAACCAGGGACGCCGCCTGGCGGCGACCGCAGGCAGCGACGCGCACGGCCCTTACTATTACAGGGTCAAGCCCGGCTTCAATGTCGTCTACGCCGAGGCGCTCGCCCAAGAGGAGCTGCTCGCAGCGATTGCGCGCGGTCACCTGTACCTGAGCGTCGGGCCGCATCTCGAATTGTGCGGGACGAACGCTGCGGGTCAACGCGCCAGCATGGGAGGAGAACTGCGCGGGCCGGGCATCGAGCTGACAGCGACCTGGGATCAGGCCCCTCACGGAGCGAGCCTGCGCCTCATCGCCGACGGCGTCGTGCGCGAAAGCTGTGAGGTCGACGCGCGCGGCGCGCGCACGTGGCCGATCTCCGCCGACGCAGCCCACTGGTGCGTGGTCGAGTTGCGCGATCGGCAGGGGCGCATGGCTGCCTTGACCAACCCGATCTATCTGGAGGGGGAGTGAGCGTCGACGTCGTCTGGGGCGCTTGGCTGGCTACACGACGACGGAGACCCGCGCGCCGAGCGAGATCGCGCGCTATCCCGGCCCCTCCTCGCTGGTCTCGATACGGGCTGCGCCAGGCGGCTGGATTCGCAGGGTTGTTCTCGGCGCAGCCCT
>FWPU01006010.1_pt1 | contig 25157 bp, 21 predicted proteins | sample 2228361 | NCBI WGS metagenome assembly FWPU01 (sample SAMEA103939777, study PRJEB20133) | metagenome | reverse complement strand
CGCGCCCGCGCCCGCTCCTGCGCCCGCGCCCGCTGCGGCGTCCGCGCCCGCTGCTGCGCCCGCGCCCGCTGCTGCGTCCGCGCCCGCTGCTGCGTCCGCGCCTGCGCTGGAGCGGCCGGTGAACGAAGCCGCTCCGGTTCCCGCCTGGCGCGCTCCGCAGCCGCAGCCGCCAATCCTCACCGTCAGCGAGCTGACCCAGCAGATCAAATCGACCCTCGAGCGCACCTTCGGCCGGGTGATGGTCCGCGGGGAGATCTCCGGCTTCCGGGGCCCGCACCCGCGGGGCCACCTCTACTTCAGCCTGAAGGACGAGGGCGCCTGCATCGACGTGAAGATCTGGGCCAGCGTCGCGCAGCGGCTCAAGTTCAAGCCGAAGGACGGCCTGTCGGTCGTGGCCGAAGGCGAGATCGACGTCTACGAGCCGCAGGGCCGCTACAGCCTCATCGTCGACCGCCTCGAGCCCGCCGGCGTCGGAGCCCTGGCGCTGGCGTTCGAGCAGCTCAAGGAGCGGCTCCAGGCCGAGGGGCTGTTCGGCGAGAAGCGCAAGCGGCCGGTGCGGCCGATTCCGTTCCTCCCGCGCCGTATCGGGGTGGTGACGAGCCTGAGCGGCGCCGCGCTGAGGGACTTCCTCCGCGTGCTGCACCAGCGGCACCCGCGCCTGCCGGTGCTCGTCTGCGATGCGCGCATGCAGGGCGATGGCGCCGCCTACGAGGTGGTGCGCGCGCTGAGGTGGCTGTCGAAGCAGGACGTCGACGTCATCGTCGTCACCCGCGGCGGCGGGTCCATCGAGGATCTGTGGACGTTCAACGAGGAGATGGTCGCCCGCGCCATCTTCGCCTGCCCGGTGCCCGTGGTGTCCGCAGTGGGGCACGAGATCGACTTCACCATCGCGGACTTCGTGGCCGACTACCGCGCTCCCACGCCGTCGGCGGCGGCCGAGAAGCTGGCGCCGGTGTTGGCGGACCTCTTGCACGGGCTCGCGACGCAGCGACACCGGCTGCGCAAGGCCATCGAGCGCGCGGTGCTCGAGCGGAGGCAGCAGCTCTCGCGGCTGTCGGCGCGGCTGCCCGATCCGCGGCGGAGGCTGTCGCAGCTCCGGCTCCAGCTCGATGGGCGCATGGGCTCGATCGAGCGCGCCGTGCGCAGGCACCTGGCCGCGCGCAGAGAAGCGCTCAAGCAGCTCGGAGAACGGCTGCAACGCCAGCGCCCGCAGGCGCAGCTCTCGGAGAAGCGGCGCGAGCTCTCGAAGCTGGGAGATCGGCTCGTGGCGGCGGTTCGGCGGACCCAGCGGCGGTGCGCCGACGAGTTGGCCGCGTCGCAGATCCGCGCCCAGCTCGTGGGCTCGATGCGCCAGCGCGTCGGGGCGGACCGCGCCGAGCTGAAGCGGCTGGCCGGGAGCCTCGACGCGATGAGCCCGCTCGCGGTGCTCGCCCGCGGCTACTCCATCGCCTTCAGGGCGGCGGATCGCCTCGTCGTCCGCAGCGCCGACGAGGTGCGGCCGGGCGACGCGCTGCTCGTTCGATTGGCCGGGCGCGGCGCCGCGCGACTCGAGGAGTGCGACGAAATAGACGCCACCGTCACGGGAGCGCGCAAGGGGCGGTAGAGGCGAACGGGCGCTCCGGACGGGCTTTGCACGGCTCGAGGCCGTCCCGTACATTGCGAGCTGCCATGTCGAAGGGAATGAAGGCCCCCTCCGGTGACAGGTACAGCGAGGTCGTCGCGCGGCTCCAGACCGTGGTCGAGGAGCTCGAGGGCGGCAAGCTGTCGCTCGAGGAATCGCTCGAGAAGTTCGCCGAGGGCGTTCAGCTGGTGAAGAAGGGCGAGCAGCTCTTGGCCGATGCCGAGAAACGCATCGAGCAGCTCCTCAGCGAAGACGGAGCCACCCGGCCGCTCGACGCCGCCGCTCCACCGCCCGCCCGGCCAGCCGCGAAGATGCCGAGCCGGCCCGAGCCGGAGGACTTCGGACCGCCGCCCCCCGAGGCGGACGACGACATACCATTCTAGGCAGCCATGGCCAGGCCGAAGGTCATCATCGTCGACGACGACCGGGAGACGCGCGAGATGCTGGCGCTCGCGCTGTCGATGGAGGGCTTCGACGTCAGCCATGTCGCCAACGGGCTGAGGCTGATCTCGACGCTCCAGGTCGACCGGCCCGACGTCATCCTGCTCGACGTGAACATGTCGTGGATCGACGGCTTCGAGCTGTGCCGGGCGGTGAAGAAGAACGAGGAGTTCCGCCAGATCCCGGTGGTGTTCGTCACCGCGCGCAAGTCGGCGGCGGATCAGCAGCGCGGGCTCGACTCGGGCGCGGCGGCGTACTTCACCAAGCCGGTGGAGATTCCGACGCTGGTGGCCAGGCTGCGCGAGCTGACGGCGGGAAGGCAGGAGTGAGCTCGTTCGACCTGCAGCGCTTCCTCGCGAATCAGCGGTCGCGCGTCGAGGTGCTGCTCGAGCGGCGGCTGCAGGCGTCATCGGCCCGCGTGCCGCCGAGGCTTCACGAGGCGATGCGCTACGCGCTGCTCGGGGGAGGCAAGCGGCTCAGGCCCATTCTCTGCCTGGCGTTCGCCGACGCGGTGGCCGCTTCGTCGAACGGCGGCGGAGGGCTCGCCGACGACGCGGCGTGCGCCCTCGAGTACGTGCACACCTACTCGCTCATTCACGACGATTTGCCGTCGATGGACGACGACGATTTGCGCCGCGGCCGGCCCACGACGCACAAGGTGTTCGGCGAGGCGATGGCCATCCTCGCGGGAGACGCGCTGCTCACCGACGCGTTCGCGCTCCTCGCCGGAGAGACAGCCGATGCGGCCGAAACGGCGGTGCGGGTGGCGCTGGTGCGCGAGCTGTCGGCGGCGGCCGGAGCGGCGGGAATGGTCGCCGGCCAGGTGCTCGACATCGCCGAAGACCGGCCGGCCGAGGAGGCCTACCTGGTCCGCATGCACGCGCTCAAGACGGGTTGCCTCATTCGCGCCGCCTGCCGCATGGGCGTGCTCGCCGCGCGTGGTACGCCCGAGCAGGTGCGCATGGCCGACGCGTACGGAGCGGCGGTGGGGCTGGCGTTCCAGATCGCCGATGACGTGCTCGACGCCACCTCGACGTCCGAGGTGCTGGGCAAGCCGGCCGGGGCCGATGCGGCGGCGGGCCGGCACACGTTCCCGGCGGTGTTCGGGCTCGATCGGTCGTTGAAGATGGCCCGCGCGCGCGCGGCGGAGGCCGTGGAGGCGGTATCTCCGCTCGAGGGGAGGTCGGGACCGCTCACCGCACTGGCGCACTACGCCGTCGAGCGCGAGCGCTGATCACCGCACGCGCACGGTGTGTCCGCTCGTTCGGCTGATGGCCGGATTCTCTGACAGAATGCTCCGCCCCGCAGTGGTCCGCCTGCTCGATCAGATCGACTCGCCCGCCGACGTCCGCGCGCTCCCGGAAGAGCGGCTGGCTCAGCTCTGCGCCGAGCTGCGGGAGGAGATCGTCTCCATCTGCGGCCGGGTGGGCGGCCACCTCGGAGCCTCGCTCGGCGCGGTGGAGCTCATCGTCGCCCTGCACCGCGTCTTCAAGTCGCCCCGGGACAAGCTCGTCTTCGACACCGGGCACCAGGCGTACGCACACAAGCTGCTCACCGGGCGGCGCGCCAGAATGCACACGCTGAGGCAGCAGGGCGGCATTGCTCCGTTCCTCGACCCGTCCGAGAGCCCGCATGACGCGTTCGGCGCGGGCCACGCGTGCACGGCGGTGTCGGTGGCGCTGGGGCTCCTCGAGGGCGCACGGCACGCCGGGCACGGAGGCAAGGTGGTGGCCGTCATCGGCGACGGCTCGCTCACCGGCGGCCTCACCTTCGAAGGGTTGAACAACGCCGGGAGCGCGCTCCACCCGCTGGTGGTGGTGCTGAACGACAACGGCATGAGCATCTCGGCCAACGTGGGTGCGGTCGAGCGCATGCTGCGCGGCCGTGCCGCGCGGGCGTTCTTCGAGTCGCTGGGCTTCGTCTACCTCGGGCCGCTCGACGGCCACGACGTGACGGCCCTCGTCTCGGCGCTGCGCGAGGCCAGATCGTCGCAGAGACCGACCGTGGTGCACGCCGTGACGCAGAAGGGCCGGGGGCTCGAGGAGGCCGAGGCCGACACGCGCACCCGCGGCCACGCCATGGGCCCGTTCGAGCTCCGCGACGGCAAGCTGGTGCGCTCGCGCCTCGGGCAGAAGACGTTCAGCGACGCATTCGCCGAGGCGCTGTCCGCGGCGATGGAGGCGGATTCGCGCGTGGTGGCGGTGACGCCGGCCATGCTCGAAGGCTCGGCGCTCACCGGGCTCAAAGCGCGCTTCCCCGATCGCGTCTACGACGTCGGCATCGCCGAGCAGCACGCGGTGGCGTTCTCCGCGGGCCTGGCGGCGTCCGGCCGGCGGCCGGTGTGCTGCATCTACTCGACGTTCCTCCAGCGCGCGTACGATCAGGTCGTGCACGACGTGGCGCTGCCCGGGCTGCCGGTGGTGCTGGCCGTCGACCGGGCCGGGCTGGTGGGCGCCGACGGAGCGACGCACCAGGGCGCGTTCGACGTCTCGTTCCTGCGGCCGCTGCCCGGCATGACGGTGATGGCCGCGGTGGTGGGCGAGGATCTGCCGGCCCTGCTCCGCACCGCGCTCGCTTCGAACGGGCCGTCGGCCATCCGCTTCCCGCGGCAGACGTTGCCCGAGCGGCCGGCGGGCCTGGCAATCGAAGAGCGTCCGGTGAGCGGCGCGCGTTGGCTCAAGAGGGTGGCCGAGCCGCGCCTGTCGGTGCTGGCGTACGGGCCGCTGGCGCTCGCGGCGCTCGAGGCTGCCGAGTGTCAGCCGTGGAACGTGGTGGATCTGAGGTTCGCGGCTCCGCTCGATCGGGCGGCTGTGCGAGAGGCGGCCGCGTGCGGCGCGGTGCTGTGCGTCGAAGAGGGCACACTGCGCGGCGGCGTCGGGAGCGCGGTGCTCGAAGCGTTGGCCGAGTCGGGCCTTTGGGTGAAGGCGCGGTTGTTGGGGCTCCCCGACGCGTTCGTGCGCCACGGCGACGCGCGGGTGCAGCGGTCGGAGCTCGGGCTCGACGCGGCCGGCATCGCCCGTGCGGCGCGGGCGTTGGTGGAAGGATGAAGCCCAAGAAGGAGCGCCTCGACGTGCTGATGGTCGAGCGTGGCCTGGCCGAGTCGCGGGCAAAGGCGCAGGCGCTGGTGCTGGCCGGGCAGGTGGTGGTGGGCGACAAGCGGGTCGACAAGCCTGGCGCGCTGGTGCCCGCGGACGCGGAGATCCGCCTCAAGGGCGAGCTTGCCCGCTACGTCTCGCGCGGAGGGCTGAAGCTGGAGGCGGCGTTGGACCGGTTCGGGCTCGACGTGGCGGGCCGCGTCTGCGCGGACATCGGGGCGAGCACCGGGGGCTTCACCGACTGCCTTTTGCAGCGCGGAGCGGCGAAGGTGTACGCGATCGACGTCGGGTACGGGCAGCTCCACGAGAAGCTGCGGCAGGACGGGCGGGTCGTTTCGATCGAGCGCGTCAACGCTCGCCACCTGACCGAGGCCGAGCTTGCCGAACCGGTGAGCGTGGTGACGATCGACGTCAGCTTCATCTCGCTCGAGCTGGTGCTTCCGGCCGTGCTGGAGCGCCTCGCTCCGGGCGGGCTGCTCGTGGCGTTGGTGAAGCCGCAGTTCGAGGTCGGGCCAAAGAAGGTGGAGAAGGGCGGGGTGGTGCGCGACGAGGCGGCGCGGAAGGAAGCCATCGCGCGCATCGCCGACTTCGTCCGCAGCCGGGGCCTGACCGTGCTGGGCGTCATGGACTCGCCCATCGCCGGGCCCGCGGGCAACGTCGAGGCGCTGCTCGCCGCGCAAAAGCCGCTGTGACGGTGCGGTGCGCCCTCTGAGCGCAGGCAGCCAGCTCGGTTCAGTTTCCGCGCGCCTGTTTGTATTTGTCGAGGGGCAGCGGCTTCACGAGCTTCAGCCCCACGCGCATCCACGCCGTCCCGGCGTCGTCGATCGCGATCGTGAGCGAGCTGGTCGGAGCGGTGCCGCCGTTCATCTGGTAACGGTACGCTTCGCCGGTCGACGGCGATGCAATGGCGATGATCTCGATCGGGTATCCGGTCGTGGCGGGTCCGGTGAGCACGTAGAAGTCCTGGCCCAGGCCGGGCTGCACTCCGAGGACCGAGAGCGACCCGTCGGGGATGTAGGGCTTGCCGTCGCGGTTGGTGACCTGCCCGGTGGTCGCGTCGAGGAACCACACGCGGTTCGAGGCGATCGCGGCGATCTGCGTGCCGCTGGCGAAGGGCAGGGTGACGACGACCAGGCCTTCGAGCACAGGGCTCGTCCACCTCGGCACGTCGCACGGAGCATTCGTCGGGCAGGCGATGACCCGGCTCTGGGCGGTATTGACCATCGAGCCGGCCTGGAAGGGGAAGTACAAGATGCTGCCGTCGGCGCTCAGCACTGCGGGTGGAATCGCCGCCTGGTTCAAGAAGCCGTACTCGACGGTGCTGAGAATGTCGCGGCCCACGAAGTTGCCGGTGTTGTAATCCCAGCGCTCGATGGTGACGTGGCCTTTGTACTGCCCGGCGTCGTCGACCCAGACCGGCACGACGACCAGATTCGTCTGCGGCTGCACCACCGGGTCCCCCATCGCGAGCCCGTTGCCGAAGGGAACGCGGGCCCACTTGACCTGATTGCCAGTGTGCGAGACGCGCTTGAGCGGCCCGAGCATTTCGCCGCGGTCGAAGACCACCGCGTCGCCATCGGGGCCGACTCCGATCGCCGAGATCTTCCCGCGGATGAACGAGGTGACGTTCAGCGCAGGATCGAACGCGAACGCTCCCTGCTCGCGCTCGACGAGCCACCGCTTGCCGGTGGCCAGGTTCTTGTCGGTGAAACCGGAGCCGATCGAGCAGGGGAACGGCAGCGAGGTGTTCGCGCCGATCACCTGACCCTCGGTGTTGACGCGCGCCAGCGCAGTGCCGGTCTGGGTGCCGATGCACCCGACGAGCGAGGTGCCGACGCCCTGGAATCCCCCCTCGGCGATGAACGCATCCGGAGCCGCCTGGCCGCCCGGCTCGACCACCCGCTCCACGGGGAGGAACTTCACCGGCACCGGCTGCGAGGTGTTCGACCGGCCGTCGTCGCAGGTCGCCTTGGCCACGAGCGACAGGTCGGCGGCGAGCCCGCGCGTCGGGTAGAGATTGCCGAGCTCGTTCGAGGCGATCGTCAGGGCCGTCGGGTTGCCGCCGAACGAGACCTCCTTGATGAGCGTGTCGCGGTCGAGCAGCGCCGCCGACTGCACCTTCTCGCAGCCGTTGACGTTCATGGTCAGGGCGATCTGGGTGCCGACCACGTTGGACTCGGCGGCGACCAAAAAGACGCGCGGAGGATCCTTCGGCGGAGGCGGAGGAGGCGGCGGCGGCGAGCACGCGACCGCGAGCAGGACGATCAGGAACCGTGAGTGCACGAGACGCATTCTAGTTCGCCCCGGGGCGAGGCGTTCGGCACCGCTTCGATCGCGCTCGAGCGTGCCGCCCTGTCGGTGAGTGCGATCGCGCCGGCGATGCGGTGGGCCTCGGATTCCGCTCGACCACGGGTGCGCGCGGCCCTCTTCGCCGGCGCGGTCCGTCCTTCTCGGGCCGTGGCCGTGAGCCCCCCTCGCCGCCGAATCACCGCTCGAGGATGACGAACTCGACGCGCCGGTTGAGCTCGCGGCCTCGCGCGGTGAGGTTCGGAGCCAAAGGCCGCGAATCGCCGTAGCCCGCCGACTCGATGCGGCTTCTGTCGATGCCCTGCGAGACGAGGTAGTCGGCCACCGCCGCGGCCCGGGCCTCGGACAGCTTCTGGTTCGTCGCCTTCTTCCCGCGGTTGTCGGTGTGGCCCTCGACGCGGATGCGCTTGATGTTGTTCTTCACGATCGCGTCGACCACCTGCTGCAGCAGGATGAAGCTGTCCGCGAGGATGGTGGCCTTGCCGGTGGCGAAGTGCACCTGCTGGAGGATCTCGATCTTGTTCTCCTTCACCACCACCAGCTTCTTCTTGGGCTCGGGCACCAGGTCGAACTGCAGCGGCATCTTCGCGCCCTCGACGGTCTGCACGTCGCGGGTCTGCGCCAGGTAACCCTCGGCGGTGACGTTCACCACGTAACGGCCGGCGGGCAACTCGACCGCGGTGGGCTCGGCGGCGGCGGCCACGTTGGCGGTGTGCGGCAATGGGCCCTCGAACGTCACCGTGGCGGCCACCGGCTTCTTCTTCGACTTCACCGTCAGCTCGAATATGGCCTTGCGCGGTTCGGACTCGAGCGCCAGGTCCACCGTGGCCATCTTGCCGGGAGTGATCTCCACCTCCTGCTCGGCGGCCTTGTAGCCCTCCTTGTGCGCCACCAGCTTCACCTTCCCGCCCGGCAGCTCGTGGGTGAGGAACATGCCGGTCGACGCGTCGGAGGCGACCGGGGGCAGGTTGGCGCCGGCCATGGCGATGATGACGCCGGGGATGGGCTTCTGCGTCTCCTTGTCCAGCACGCGCCCGGTCACCTTCGCCGTCTTCGGCACCTCCGGCGTCGGCGTCTCCACCTTGCGCTCGAGCACCGTCTCGACCAGCCGCGTCTCGCCGCGCTGGAACGGGTCGATGTTGAACGCCGCTCCGAAGAGGAAGTTGAAGGGCGGGGTGGCCGCCACCCCCTGGCCCACGCGCCGGGTGAGCCCGAAGTCCGCCGCGACGCTCACGGTCAGATCCTTCACCGCGGTCACTTTGAGGCCCACGGAAAGCGTCTGCGGCATCACCTGGGCCACCGGCGCCATCTGCCCGTTGGGCATGCGCAGCTCGCCGTTGGGTACTCCGAGCGGCACGCCGAGGTTGTACTCGACGAAGGGCGTCACCAAGGGAAGCGGCGCCTCGAGGGCCAGCCCCACGGTGAAGCGGTGGAACTCGTTGATGCCCAGCGCGTACTGCTCGGCCGAGTTCAGCCGGTGATTGCGCACCAGCGAGCCGGTGCCGTCGAGCATCAGCCCCACGTTGAAGTGTGCGCGCAGGGGCACCTTCGGCGCCTTCTCGCGAACGTCGTATGTCGCGACCAGCCGCGGGCCGAACCCGGCCGCCCAGCGATCGACGCCCTGATTGCCCACGCCCGAGAAGGTGAAGAAGCGGAGCTCGGCTCCGGCGAAGAAGCCCTCGGCCCATCGGCGCGAGGCCTTGACGCCGAGCGCGCCGTCTCCCAGCGCCTGGATCAGGTTGGGCGAGCTGCGCGAGTTGGTGTTGGCCCACGCCGCGTACGAGGCCCACACCTCGAGCCACTCGAGCGGCACGAACGAGGCCCCGAAGGTGCCCGCCGAGCGGATGTTGCGCGCCTCCAGCACCGGGAAGTCGCGCAGATTGTGGTACTCGCCGTACGTCCAGAACCGAAGGATGCCCTCCCGCCCGAGGTCGGCGCTCCCGACGTGGAGCAGCCCGATGCCCCCGTTGGCCGGAGCGATGCGCAGGTTCGTCTTCGCGTCGACGGCGTTGCCCCAGGTGGCCGGGCTGTGCGGCTCGCTCCCGGGCAGGTAGCGCTCCTGCGTCGAGACCACCGCGTCGGTGCCCGATGCGGCCAAGGGTTTCGCCTGCGCCTTCTGCACCCGCTCCTCGACGCGCTTTCGCGCCTCGGGGTCGACCTTCTTCGGGGCCGGCTCGGCAGCCTTCGCCGGCGCGGGCGGCGGCTGCGACTGGGGCTGAGTCTGAGGTTGCGGCTGGGGCGCAGGCGGGAACGTGTTCCAGTCGTCGGTCTGCGCGAACGCACCGGCGCCGAAAAGGAGCGTGAGCAGCACCACTCGGGTCATGGCGTACCTTGAAGGCTCGACGGCCAGAGAAGGAGCCGTCGAGCCGCGCACTATAGCCCTCGGATCCGCACCCACCAATGAAGACGCCGTGCCCTCTTTTCCCACCTCGATGCTGGTCTGGCCAGAGACGTGCCGGCATAATCCGAGCGATCCGTGAAAGGGGCCTTCGCCAATCTCCGCGGTCGGGTGCTCGTCGTCGGCACGAAGGATTCGACGGCTGGCCTTTTGCAAAAGCTCGCGAGGTTCGGCTACTTCTGTGCCCTCGCCGAGGACGCCGACGCGGTTTTGAACGCCGCCCAGAAGCTCAAGCCCGAGGCGATTCTCCTCGCCGGCCCGCCCAAGAAGGCCGAGGCGGCGATGAACGTCATCCGGTCGGACTCGTCGCTTCGCGAGGTGCCGGTGCTGGCCGACCTGTCGCATGGCCGGGCCGAGGCGATGCGCGCCCTCGCCGAGGACTGGGTCCACTCGTACGACGAGCTGACGCAAAGGCTCGAGTCGGCGCTCAGGGCGCGCCGGCTCGTCGAGCGCGAGAACGCCGCGCGGTTGCGCATGGAGGTGCTGCTGGAAATCACCCAGGCGGCCACCTCGTCGCTCGAGCTCGAGAAGATCCTCTCCATCGCGGTCGACAAGGTGGGCCGGGTCATCCCCGCCGACCGCTGCTCGGTCGTGCTGGTCGAGGGAGACAGCCCGCGCATGGCCAGGGTGGTCGCCTCGCGCGAATTACCCGACTGCTCGCCGTTCCCGCTCGATCTGGCGCGCTACCCCGAGCTGCGGTACGCCCTGAAGACGCGACAGAGCGTCTGCATCGAGGACGCCGCGCGCGATCCGCTGATGGAGGAGGTGCGGCGGTACATCGCTCCTCTGGGGGTCAAGAGCGTGCTGGTGCAGCCGCTCATCTGCCATGACGACCTGTTCGGCGCGCTGTATCTGCGCATCACCCAGAGCGACGTGCGCTTCGGCCGCGAGGAGCAGGAGCTCGCCCAGACGGTGGCGGCGTCTCTGGCCAATTCGATTCGCAACGCCCGGCTGCACGCGGCCCTCAAGAAGAAGCGCGAGGACCTCGAGTCGGCCTACGTCGACCGCTACCGCGAGCTCTCCGAAGCCAACCGGCGCCTCAAGGAGCTCAACCGGCTGAAGGACGAGGTCATCTCGGTCTTGAGCCACGATTTGCGCGCGCCGCTCCAGGTGCTGCTCGGGCACGCCCGGCTGCTCCTCGACTCGCAGCTCGACGACAGCCAGCGGCTCTCTGCCGACGCGGTCCTGCGCATGGGCAAGAAGATCCTCGACCTCGTCGAGAACCTGCTCGAGCGCGGCAAGGGCGAAGGCGCCAGGCTTTCGCTCGAGCCCCGCTCGCTCGACGTCTCGGAGATCTGCAAGGAATCGGCGGCCGAGCTCGAGATTCTCGCCCGCGAGAGGGGCGTGGCGCTTCGCGCCGAGACCCCCGAGAGCCTGTTGGCCATCGGCGACGAGGTGCGGCTCCGCCAGGTGCTGCAGAACCTCATCACCAATGCCATCCACCACGCCCGGACCGAGGTGGTGGTGCGTGCCCAGCGGCTCAAGCGGCCCGACGGCGATGCGGCCAAGGTGATGGTGCACGACGACGGCGCGGGCATTCCCGCCGAAGAGCTGCACCTCGTCTTCGACAGGTTCCACACCCGCGGCGGCACGGGGCTGGGCCTCACCATCTGCAAGGACAACGTCGAGCTCCACGGCGGCGAGATCTGGGCCGAGAACCCGCCCGAGGGCGGCTGCTCGTTCGTGTTCACGCTGCCGCTCCAGAAGTCGATCGAGCCCGGCCGGGCCAACCTGCCGGTGGCCGAGCCCGGCAAGCAGTGGACGGTGCTGGTCGTCGAGGACGAGCCGGAGATCGCCGCCGTCATGTCGGAGATCCTCCGGTCGCGCTACAAGGTCGAGGTGGCCCGCGACGGCGCCGAGGGCGTGGCCAAGGCACGCGCCATTCACCCCGACCTGGTGCTGATGGACGTCTTCCTCCCCAAGCTGGACGGGCTCGAGGCCACCGTCTCGCTCAAGGCCTCGGGCGACACCGCCGACATCCCCGTCATCCTCGTGTCGGCGCACCAGGGCGTCTCGGACAAGGTGCGGGCGCTCAACCTCGGCGCGGTCGACTATCTGGGCAAGCCGTTCCAGGCGATGGAGCTGCTCGCGCGGTGCGAGCGGGCGCTCAAGCTGCGCACGGCCGAGCGCGAGCTGCAGAAGAGCCTGTCGATGCTCAAGCGCGCCGGCTCGGATCCGGCCACCGGCCTGTTCGACCGCTCGGGAGCGCTCTCCAGGCTCGAGCAGGAGCTCGCCCGGTGCCGCCGCTACGGCCGGACGATGTCGGTGGCGGTGCTCGAGCCCGAGCAGCCGGTGGGGACGAAGGTGGCGGTCGCCGCGTCGCTCGTTCGTCGGAATCTCAGGGCGCCCGACATCGTCGGTCATCTGGGCGAGGGCACCTTCGTGGTGGTGCTGCCCGAGTCGACGCATCAGGCGGCGTGCTCGATCGTCAACCGGCTCGCGCCCGAGCTGCAGAACGAGCTGGGCCTGCGCTACCGGTTGGCGGTGGTCGAGCCCTCTGGCGAGTCCGAAACCGCCGAGGCGCTGCTCGAACGGGCGCTGGCCGCCTTGCCCCGGTTCGTCCCGGAGTGACGCGCCTCATCGGAGCTGCTCCAGGCGCCGTCTCGCCCGCGCCCGACGTGAAGGCACCCCCGGGCGGCCGGGTACAATGGCGCATCATGCGGTGCTGCGTCGTCTTCCTCGCCATCGGTTGCGCGGCCACCGCCGGCACACCCGCGCGCCGGCCCCCGGTGGACAAGCAGGCGATGAACGAAGCGATGGCCGCCGCGAAGCTCGAAGACGAGCGCTTCGGCTCGTCCTCCTCCTACGCCCACTTCCTCAAGTCGCGGCTGTTCCACTTCCGCGGCGAGCACCGCCAGGCGCTCGACGAGCTCAGGCTGGCGCTGGCCTCGGACGACGGCAACCCCTTCCTCCTCACCGCGCTGGCGGAGGAGTACGCCCGGCTCGGCGAGCTCGACCGCGCCGAGCGAGAGCTGCGCAGGGCGATCGAGAGCAACCCCGGTTACCACCCGGCGCAGCTGCTCATGGGAAGGGTGCTGTACGAGGCGCAGAAGCTCACCCGCGCCAAGGTGCACCTGAACAGGGCCATCAAGCTCAGGCCGCGCGACCCCGACGCGTACCTCGTGCTGTGCCAGCTCTGGCTCGAGCAGGGCAAACCCGACGAGGCGGTGAAGGTCGCCGAGCAGCTGGCCCAGGCCGTTCCCGGCGAGCCCATCGGGTACAAGCGGCTGGGGTTGGCTCTGGCCGAGCGGGGAGACCTCGTGCGCGCCCGGAAGATGCTCGAGCGCGCCGCCGCACGCGACCCGGGCGACTTCGACGTGTGGACGACGCTGGCGCAGATCTACGAGAGCTCCGGCAAGCTGGCCGAGGCCGAGGATGCGTACGGCAAGGCGCTCGAGCGCGATCCGGAGAACCGCGAGGTGCTGCTCGCCGCCGGGAGGCTGGCGCTCCGCCAGGGCTCGACGACGCGCGCCAAGGCCTACTTCAGCCAACTGCTGTCCGTCACCGACGACCCGGCGCTGGCGGTGAAGGTGGCGCTCAGCTACTTCGCCACGCACGACACCGCCGCCGCCGCCGAGGTGCTGGACGCGGCCCGCGCCTCCAGCCGGCCCCACCCGCACCTGCACTTCTACGCCGGGCTGATGCACGAGCGGCTCGGGCGCTTTCAGCGGGCCGCCGACGCGTACGCCGACATCGGGCCCGACGCCAAGGAGCTGTTCGAGGAGGCGCGGCAGCGGCGCGCGAGCTGCCTGTCGCGGGCGGGGCAGCACCGGGCGGCGCTCGAGCTGTTCCGCAAGGCCCTCTCCGAGCGGCCCGATTACGGCGCGCTCTACCCGGCGTACGCGCGGGCCCTCGAGCGGGCGGGGCAGGCCGCCGAGGCCGAGTCGGTGCTGCGCAAGCGGCTGACCGAGCAGCCCGACTCCGAGCTGTTCGAGGCCCTGGCCGCCCTCTACGAGCGGCAGGGGCGGCTGGCCGACGCGGTCGAGCTGCTCACCGACGCGCTCAGGAAGAAGCCCCGCGACGAGGTGCTCCTCTACACGCTGGGCGCGGTGTACGAGCGAAAGGGCGACGTGAAGCGCTCGCTCGAGAAGATGCGCGAGCTGCTCGACTTGAACCCGCGCCACGCCAACGCGATGAACTTCATCGGCTACACGCTGGCGCAGCACGGCACCGATTTCGACGAGGCCGAGCGGCTGCTCAAACAGGCGCTCGAGCTCTCGCCCGACAACGGCGCCTTCCTCGACTCTCTGGGCTGGGTCTACTTCCGCCGGGGCGACTACCAGCGCGCGGTGCAGACGCTCGAGAAGGCCGCCGCCCTCTCGCCGGGCGAGCCCACCATCAACGAGCATCTGGGCGACGCCTACAGCCGCACCGCCCGCACCAGGCAGGCCATCGAGGCCTACCGGCGCGCCCTCGAGGCGCTCGAGAAGCAGCCGGATCTCGCCGAGAGCAAGCACCAGCGCGCCGGCATCGAGAAGAAGCTCAAGCAGCTGCAGCGCTGAAGCGCTTAAGCCTTTGATCGGCTCCGCCCGCCCTCTAAGGTAGAGCCCGACGCGCGATGGCCCGACACGACGAGGGGTTCTTCTCCGCCAAGGACAACCTGCGGCTCTTCTGGGAGTCGACTTCACCCGACGACGAGGCCTCGGTGCGGGCCCACGTGGCCGTCGTGCACGGCTACGCCGACCACTGCGGCCGCTACCGGAAGACCATCGAGCGGCTGGTCGGCGACGGCTTCGCGGTACACGCGTTCGACTACCGCGGGCACGGTCAGGCCGACGGGCGGCGGGGCCACTGCGACAGCTTCTCCGACTTCGTCGACGACCTCGAGCTGTTCTGGAACCGCGTGCTGAAGGCCGCCTCGGGCAAGCCGGCCTTCCTTCTGGCGCACAGCCACGGCGGGCTCATGGCCATTCACTTCCTTCGCCGGCGGCCGGCGGGGCTCAAGGGCATGGTCCTCTCGGCGCCCTACCTCGAGCTGGGCGTGAAGGCGCCGGCCCTCCAGGTGCTGGCGGCGCGCGCGGTGGCGGTGATCGCTCCGTGGTTCTCGCAGAAGAACCCGCTGACGCCCGCCCACCTCACCCGCGACGTTGCCGAGCAGAAGCTGGTGGCCAACGACCCGCTCTACAACCGCACGCTCACCGTCGGCTGGTTCGTCGCCTCGCAGCGCGCCCAGGCCGAGGCAGTGGCGATGGCCGGCGAAATCTCCCTGCCCCTCTTCGTGTTCGTGGGGGAAAATGACGGAGTCGCCCGGCCCGAGGCGACCCGCGCGTTCTTCGAACGGGTGGCCTCCGCCGACAAGCGGTTCAAGGAGTACCCGGGCATGTTGCACGAGTGCCTCAACGAGGTGGGTCGCGAGCAGGTGTGGGCCGACATCTCGAGCTGGATTTCGGCGCATTCGTGAAATAGCGTCTTCGAGCAGTCCTGCTGAGGGGTGGAAAAGACAATGGCGCAGGGCGAGCAGAACATCATCGGCAAGGGCATCGTCATCAAGGGCAGCCTCACCGGTGGAGGCGACCTCGTCATCGAGGGCAGGGTCGAGGGGCAGATCGCCCTGAAGAACCACCTGACGATCGAGAACACCGGCAAGGTGCAGGCCGACATCCGCGCGGAGGAGCTCACCATCAACGGCGAGGCCTCGGGGAACATCGACGCCTCGAGCCGGGTGGCCATCAACGCCTCCGCCAAGGTGCACGGCGACATCAAGGCGCCCCGGGTGGTGATCGAGGACGGCGCGGTGTTCAACGGCTCGATCGAGATGGAAGTGAAGCTGCCCGACGACATCTGAGTCGGGTTCAACGGACGGGAGCGGGAACGGGTACGGGAACGGGAACGGGAGTGTGAACAGAGATGGCGAATACGGTGATTGGCTCGAGCATCGTGATCGACGGCGAGATCTCCGGTGACGAGGATCTGGTCATTCAGGGCACGGTGAAGGGGAAGATCTCGCTCAAGGAGAGCCTGTTCGTCGAAGGCTCGGGCGTGGTGGAGGCCGACATCGAGACGCAGAACGTCGAGATCGCCGGCCGGGTGACGGGCAACATCGTCGCCTCCGACAAGGTCGAGCTGAAGAGCGACTGCCGCGTGGTGGGCGACATCAAGGCCCCGCGCATCCTGATCGCCGACGGCGCCTCGTTCAAAGGCAACGTCGACATGGACGTGAAGGAAAGGTAGCGCCTCACCATGGCCAACAAGGAGCCGTTGAACGTGACCGACAACACCGTCATCGGCCCGTCCATCCTCATCAGCGGCAAGCTGACCGGCGACGAGGACCTCACCGTGCGCGGGCGCGTCGAGGGCGAGCTGACGCTCTCGAAGACCCTCATCGTCGAGCCGTCGGGCATCGTGAAGGCCAACGTCGCGGTGAAGAACGCCATCGTCTCGGGCGTGGTGGTCGGCAACATCAACGCCACCGAGAGCGTCGAGCTCACCAAGGAAGGGCGCATGGTGGGCGACATTCGCGCGCCGCGGGTGATCATCGTGGACGGCGCCTCGTTCCGCGGCCGCGTCGACATGGGCGAGGTCGAGCCCGGGCGCGTCTCGGAACGGCCGGCCCGGCCGGTGGTTCGTCCGGCCGCGGTGGCGAAGCCGACGGTGGTCTCCCGGCCGCCTCCGCCGCCCGCGCGGCCCGAGCCGGCGAAGACCGAGCCGGCCAAGGGCAAGATTGCCATCAAGCCGCTGCCGCCGCCGCCGCCCGGCGCTGCCAAGGCCGAAACCAGGCCGCCGCCACCGCCCGCTCCGCCCGCGCTGGCCGAGGCAGGGAAGAAGAAGGTCATCTTGAAAAAGAAGGCGAAATGACCGCCTTCCCCCCGGCGGTTGGGGGATCTAGCCTTACGACTCCGTGCAGGCCGACGAGCACCAGGGCAAAGGCGGCGCCACCTCCGAGATGCCCCCCGCGAACGAGGCGGCGAACCCGCCCGTCGAGGGGGCCGCTCCGGCCGAGGCCGACCGGGTGGTGCCTCTGCCGTTGGAGGAGCGCCCCAAGAAACACCACGTCGCCCCCGCCCTCATCGCCATCGATCGCATCGACGACGACGCCACCTTCCGGCTGCGCCATGAGGGCGACGTCTCGCACCTGGCCACCGACCTGGCCCGGCTGGGGCAGCTCTTCCCGGTCGACCTGAGGCTCAAGCCGCCCGACCGGTTCCAGATCATCTGCGGGTTCCGCCGGGTGGCGGCGCTCCGTTTTCTGCAGCGCGATCGGGTGCTGGCGCGGCTGCACACGGACCTGTCGGACGAGGACGCGCTCGTCATGGCGCTGGCCGACGCCATTCACGACAAGCCGCTCTCGCGTGAAGAGTTGCTCGCGGCCAAGGAGCGCCTCGAGGCCGACGGCCGGCTCACTGCCCCGGTCCGCGACATGCTCGAGAAGGCTCTCTCGATTGGCGACGAGCTGGCCCCCGAGACGGTCGAGGAAGAGGTCGACGCCGACGAGCTGGCCGAGAACGTCACCTTGAGGCTTTCGGAGATCAACCAGGATCTGGCGCTGTTGGCCGACGTCTTCTCGTCGCTCGAGCCCGAACGGCGCGAGGAGCTCTTGCGGCAGCTGCGCTACTCGGCCGAGCTGGTCGCGTTCCTGGAGGGGCAGTGACGCCGTCTTCCCCCGGCGGGTCGACGAGCGATCGCGAGCGGCTGCTCGAGCTGCTCCGCCGCCTCTCGTTCGAGCGGCGCAAGGTGGTGCTCAGCTCGGGCCGGGAGTCGGACTTCTACATCGACTGCAAGAAGACGGTGCTGACCGCCGAGGGGCATTACCTCGTGGGACGTCTGCTGTTCCGGGCCATCCGCGAGCAGTGCCCGAAGGCCGTGGGCGTCGGCGGGTTGACGCTCGGGGCCGATCCGCTGGCGTCCGCGGTGAGCCTGACCAGCTGGCTCGAAGGGCAACCCCTGTCGGCGTTCATCGTGCGCAAGGAACCCAAGGGCCACGGCACCGGCCAGTGGATCGAGGGTCGCAACGTCTTGCCGGACGGCGCGCAGGTGGCCATCGTGGAAGACGTGGTCACCACCGGCGCATCGACCCTGAAGGCCATCGAGCGGGCGAAGGCCGAACGGCTCACCGTCTGCGGCGCGTTCGCCCTGGTCGACCGCGACGAAGGGGGCCGGGAGGCAATCGAAGCGGCCGGCCACCGGGTGTACGCGCTCTTCTCGCGGCGCGACTTCATCCCCTGAATCGACTCCCGGGGGCCGACCGTGGCGCGCGCGCGCTGGCGTCTGGTGTTTCTCGCCGTGGCCTCGTGCGTCTCGGCCCGGCCGCCGTCGGTGGGCGAGCCGCCGCCGGCGCTCTCGGACGGAGCCGCCGAGGCAGCGTATGACGCGACGTTGCGTCGCTACACCGACGAGAGCGCCGTCTACGACGGGTTCGACACGCGGCTGTTCGCCGCCGCCACGTTCCAGTCGCGGGCGTTCGTCGAGGCGAGGGTGCGCCGGCGCGGGGCGTTCCAGGCCCAGACCGAGGCCGAGCTCCAGGCCGAGCTGGCGCGGGAGCTCGCCAACCTCGAGGAGGCGCACGAGGTGTTCCTCGGCGTGCACCTGAACGACCCGCGTTACGACGACTTCGACCGGAAGGGCAGCATCTGGCGCGTGGTGCTGGTCGGCCCATCGGGAGAGGTGAAGCCCTCGTCGATCGAGCGCGTCGGGCGGGCCAACCTCGATTTGCGCGCCATCTACCCGTACATGGGGAGCTTCTGGGTCGGCTACCGGCTGCGATTTCCGAGGCGGCTCGAAAGCGGCGCTCTCACGGTGCCCCCGGGGACCGAGAGAGTGGTGCTGCGAATCGCCTCCGCGCTGGGGCGCGCCGAGCTTTCGCTCCGGCCCGAGTAGCGCCGGGGTAGGATGGGCCGCCGTTCCTCGCCGACGACGTAAAGCCCGCGAGCCCGATCGTGCCCTGCTGCCTCGCCGTCCTGGCCCTGCTCGCTGCCGCGCCGACATCTGGCGAGCTCGAGTACCGGGCCACCTCGCTCATCGTCGACCAGATGATCTTTGGCGAGCGCCCGCCACCGACGGGAGATCCGGCGCTGGCGGCGGCGGCGCGATTGCTCGCCAGGCGAGCGTTCGAGCCCGGCACCTCCGAGGCGAGCGACCTCATGGCCATCGCCGAGGCGGTGTCTGCCTCCGGCGGGTACGACCCGCTGCCCCGGTCGGTGGCGATTCGCGGCTCGCCGCCCGACGAAGCGCTGCGCTCGCTGGCGGCGCGGGCCCAGCTCCGCGAGCACGGCGGCACGCACCTGGGCGTCGGAGCCGTGGCCAGCGACGAGCGGGCGGTAATGGTGGCGCTTTGGGCCGAGCGCCGCGCGAAGCTGCGCCCGTTCCGTCGCGCGTACCCGGGGCCGGCCCGGCCGTCGCTGTGCGGCGAGCTGCTCGGCTCGTTCGGCGCTCCCGAGCTGTACCTCACCTCGCCCGACGGAAAAGTGGCGAAGCTGCCGCTGACGGTCGAGGGAGAGCGCTCGTTCTGCGCGGTGGTGCCCCTGGCGAAGGCCGGCCGCTACACCGTCGAGCTGTTGGCCCGCGGGCCGAAGGGGCCGGAGATCGCCGCGCTCTTCTTCGCCGACGTGGGCCCGGTGCCATCGCACCCTGCGGCCGCGCGCCATGCCGAGCCGAAGACGGTACCCGAGGCGAGGGCGAAGCTCCTGGAGCGCATCAACGCGCTCAGGGCCGCGTACGATGCGCTGCCGGTCGAGCTCGACGAAAAGCTTTCGCGCGTGGCCCAGGCCTGTGCCGAGGAGATGGCGTCGAAGGCGTTCTTCGCGCACGTCTCTCCGGGCGGATTGACGCTGCGGGCGCGGCTGCGCATCGCCGGCTACGACTTCAAGCTGGCGGGGGAGAACCTGGCGGTGGCCTCGGGGCCGCTGTCGGCGCACTTCGGCATCGAGCACAGCCCGGCGCACCGGAGCACGCTGCTCGACCCCAACTACACCAAGGTCGGCATCGGCGTGGCGTTCCAGGAGGTGGGCGGCCAGAGGCAGGCCATCGTGGCGCAGGTGTTCGCCTCGCTGCCGCGCGAGTCCCGGGTCACCGTGGACCTTTTGGGGGGCAGCGAGGGCCACGTGCCCGACGTGCGCATGGTGCCGGGCGAGCGCTCGGTGGACGTCTCGCAGGTGTACGCGGCCCTCGACGAGAAGCGCGCCGCGCGGAAGCTGCCGCCGCTGGTTCGGAGCGCTCCGCTCGAGGCGATGGCGCTGGAGCAGGCACGGCACCCGCTCGAGGTGAAGCCGAACGGCGCCTTCGGCCCAGAGGTCCGCATCTTCGCCGAGCAGAACGGGCTGTCTCAGGTGGAGGTGGAGATGGCGGTCTCGCAGGACCTCCGGTCGCCGGGCGAGGCGAAGGCGATCCAGGACCCGAAGAAGAACCGGGTCGGGGCGGCGGCGGTGCGCGAGGGCGAGGGCTACCGCGTGGTCGTGATGTACGCGGTGGCGGCCGACTGACGTTCGCACCGGCGCCATGAGGAGCGCGCCGCCACGGCCGGGCCTACGCGGACCGGCGCGGTCTGCCCTTCAACTCGGAGGACAAGTTGGTCGGCACGCAGAAATAGAAACGTCGCCCAATCTTCTTCGGAACAAGCAGGCGCATTCTTGCCAGGCCCAGAAGATCCGCTCGCGCCGTTGCGTACACCACGCCGTACTCCCGACGGTAGCCATCAATCGTGTAGCGAGCGTCGGGGTGCCTCAGGGCGTGGGCGATCAGCATCTGCTGGCGGTGGTTGAGGTCACGTGCCCTCAGCAGTCGCTCTGCCTCGCGTACCTCTTGCGCCTTCTGGCGAAGGTAGACGTGGAGGTCGTCGATGGCCGTCCTCAGAACCTGCAATTGATGAAGCAAGAAATAGGTGATGTCCCCGCCCGACGTTTCCGAGTGCAGGTAGGCCCTGACGTATTGCGACGGCGCCTTCTGAATGACGCGCGAGATCGAAAGGAACTCCGTCAGCCAATACCGATGACGCAGCATCGACCAATAGAAGAGAGCGCGGGCGGTTCGCCCATTGCCGTCGACGAAGGGGTGGTCGTACGCGAGCGCGAAGTGGAGGACGATCGCTCGCACGACGGGATGCACGAACGCACCGTCGGAGTCTTCGTTCGCGAATTTGCACAGGGAAGCCACGCGATCGGGCAGCTCGTCCGCGGCCGGAGGGATGTGAAGGACGGCGCCGTCTGCGACGTCCTCGACGGCCACGCTTTCGTCGCGACGTCGAAAGCGCCCGACTTGGTCGGGGTGCTCCAGCGTGCCGTCGGTGAGCACCTCGTGGATTTCGAGAATGAGGTCGGGCGTGAGCTCTTCATCGCGCTTGGTCCGAACGAGCTCGATGGCGCGAAAATTGTTGGCGATCATGCGCTCGTCGCGCGTGCGCGGCGCTCGCCCGGTGAGGAGCATTTCTTTGGCGACCCTCCGAGTTGCCGACGCTCCCTCGAGCTGGCTCGAGGTAATCGCCTCCTCGACCAGCGATCGAATGATGTAGCGGTCGCGCGTCTCGCGCGTCGCAATCTGAGGGTCCGTGGCTTCCAGCGAGCCGCCGAGGTCTCGGTCGAGCCCGTGAAGCATCCGCTGGACGGAGTCGGACCGGCAGAAGACGAACGGCGTTCCGGCCTTGTCCTTCAGCGGCAGCGGTGTCGCCAGCGCCGAACGGGCCACCGCGATCCGAAGCCACCATTCGTTGAGCGTCGAACCCGCGGGCGGCGAACGGCGGCGCAGCTCGTCCCAGTGGAGGTACTTGCCCTCGACCTCCGCGCGGAGGGGGGGCCTGAAGACCGCCGCGACGCGGTCGGCGGAAAGGCCAGCGACCAGCTGATCGATGGGCGGTGCCGACTCAGGGATGCGCATGATGCGCCAGGCTCTGCGAATCTGTGCCGATGGATAGTTCGATCGGGCGCCGACATCAACGAAATATCAATTCGAAACGAATTGATATTTCGTGGCGATATTCGCCGGGCGCTCCGGCGGTGCCGCCTCCTCGCTCGACCGACGCTCGGTGGCTCGCTGGGCCCCATTCGACGTTCGAAGCGTTCCCCGAGCCGCTCGGCGAGGGAGAGCTCTGCGCCGCGCCGCCGGGCGAGGTCGAGGCCGTCGCAACGGCGCCTGGCGCGTGACGTTCGCACCGGCGCCGTGCTCCGGTAACGTGCGCCGCCCGTGTCGAGAGACCAGCCAACGTGGGTGCGGAGGCTGCTTCCGGCGGCGGCGTTCCAGCTCTGCTTCGTGGCGGCGGTGACGCTGCTCAAGGCGGCCGCGAACGCGCTGGTGCTGTCGCGCTTCCAGGCCTCGGCGCTGCCGTACCTCTACATCGGAGCGGCGGCCATCACCGCGGCGGCCACGGGGCTCTTCGCTTCCCGTCGCGGACACCCGACGGTGCTGGCTCCTCTGGGCGGAGCCGTCGCGGCGGGCGCAGCGGCGGGAATCCATCTCGGCTTCTCGTCGGTGGCGCTCTTCGCGTACCTGTTCGCCGAGACCTTCGCCACCTGGGCCGCCATCGCCTTCTGGAACACCGTCGACGACGCGTTCGACGCGCGCGAGGCCAGACGGGCTTTCACCGCCATCAGCGGCATCGGCATGGCCGGCGGCATCGCGGGTGGCCTCTTGGCGCAGGAGCTGGCGGTGCACCTGGGGGCGAATGCGCTCGTGGTCGCCGCATCAGCGCTGCTCGTCGGGGGAGGGCTGGCCTTCCGCTTTCACGGCGCGCCGCCGGACGCGCGCCGACGGGCGGTGCACGGCTCGACGGGGAGGTCTGGGGTTACGTGCGGACCCACGCGTACGGGCGCACGCTGGCGCTGCTCATCTTCACGCTGTCGGTGCTCTCGGCGTTCGCCGACTTCCTCTTCCGGCAGCGGGCGTCCGAATCGCTCGGCGAGGATCAGCTCGCGGCGCTGTTCGGCAACATCCAGCTGTGGATGGGGCTCATCTGCGCCTCGTTCCAGCTCGTCTTCGCCGAGCCGCTGTTGCGCCGGTTGGGGCTGCTCCGCTACGTGGGCGCATTGCCGGCGCTGCTCACCGTGCTGGCGTCGGCCGCCCTGTTCCAACCGACGCTGGGCCCGGCATACCTCCTCAAGCTGTTCGAGCAGGCCGCGTCGCTGTCCATCCTGCCCGTGGCCATGCAGCTCCTCTACGCGCCGGTGCCGGATGCGGTGCGCGACGGCGTGCGCGGGGCCCTCGATGGCCTGGTCAAGAAGGGCGGGCTCGCCTTGGGCGGGCTCTTGCTCGTCGGCGCGGGGCCGTTCGTCTCCGGCTCGGCGGTGGCCGCGGGCGCGCTGGCCATGTGCGTGGCAGCCGGCCTCATCGTCCTCCTCCTCAGGCCTTTGTACCTCGCCGCGCTGCACGAGCGCGTGTCCGGCGCCGACGCCCGAACCGGCGCGGCGCTCGAGGGCGTCAAAGAGGCGGTCTGGGTCGACGCGCTGTCGTCTCGTTCGGCCGAGCGCGTGCTGAACGCGGTGGCCCTGATGGAGCAGGCCGGCGTCGGGCTGAGGCCGCACCTTCCGAAGCTGCTCGGGCACGAGCACGAGCGGGTGCTCGAGCGGGGCGTGCAGCTCGCGCTGTCGCTTCAGGCGGTCGAGGTGGCGGATCAGGTCGAGCGGCTGCTGTCGATTCCGCACCGGCGCCCCCGCGACGAGGCGGTGTGGGCGCTGGCGGCGCTGGCTCCCGAACGGGCCGCGCAAGTCTTGCCGCCGTTGCTCGAGGCGAAGGACGTGGGGCTGCGTTGCGCGGCCATCGGGGCGCTGATGGGGCTCGAGGGCGGCGACGCGGCAGAGAGGGCGCTCCAGCACCTTCTGGCCCGGGGCGAGGCGGCTCCATCGGCCGAGCGGCGCGAGGTGGCGCGGCTGCTCGGGCGGCTCGAGGACGAGCGCTGGGCGAAAGCGTTGGCCCGCTACCTCGAGGACGGCGACGGCTCGGTGCGGCGCATCGCCATCGCGGCGGTGGGCGAGGGCGGCTACGTGTCGCTGGCCGGCCGCCTGTTGCCGTTTCTCACCTGGCGCGAAGAGCGCCGCAACGCCCGCGAGGCCCTCTCGCGGCTTTCCGACGCGGTGACGCCGCTTCTGGAACGTGCCATGAACGATCGCTCGCGCCCGGCATCGCTCCGGTACGAGCTGCCGCGCGTGCTCAAGCAGATCGGCACCGTGCGCGCGCTCGAGGCGCTGTTGTTCTCGAACATCCGCGACGACGCTTTCTTGCATTACCGCATCGGCGTGGCGCTGAGCAGGCTCCGCGAAAGCCACCCCGAGCTCCCCGTCGACGGCGTGCGCGTGCGCGAAGCCATCGGCCGCCGGCGCGAGGTGTACCGGATGCTCGTCGGCCCGTATCGCGATCTGCGGGCCGGGTTGGGAGATCGATCGCTCCTCACGCGGGCGGTGGGCGATCGGCTTGACCAGGCCTACGAGCTGTCGTTCTGGCTGCTCGGGCTGCTCTACGACGCCAGGGCGCTGCGCAAGATTCACGCGCACCTTCTGGGCGGCGACGCGCGGCGGCGGGCGTGGGCGCTCGAGCTGCTCGAGAACATGGTGCCCGAGTCCGACCGGGCGCTTCTGCTCGAGCAGACCGAGGGCCATCACCGCGACCTCCCGGTCGGTGCCGCCGGGCGCGTCCATGAGCACCTCGGTTCTCTCTGCCACAGTGACGATCACGTACTGCGTGCCTGTGCCCGCGAGGTGGCGCGGCGATTCGGCCTGTGGACGTTGCCGCCTTTGGAGGACGACATGAGCGAAGCGACGGTGAAACGGCTGTTCGCTCTCGAGGGCGTGGAGATTTTCGCCCAGAGCGACGTCGACGATCTGGCGGCGGTGGCGGCGGTGGCGCGCGAGCAGAGCTTCCGCAAGGGCGAGCGCATCTATTCGGAGGGCGATCCCGGCGACGCGCTCTACGTCATCGTCAGCGGCGCGGTCGAGGCGAGGCGCGGCGGCGAGAGCGTGCTCATCCTGAAGGAGAAGGAGGCCTTCGGCGAGGTCAGCCTGCTCGACGGCTCGCCGCGGCCGACGGACGTGGTGGCCCTCGAGGACACCAAGGTGCTGGTCATCGATCGCCGCGACTTCCTGGATCTCGTCTCCGATCGCCCCGAGCTGCTCAAGGGCGTCTTCCGCGTCGTCGCCGGTCAGCTCAAGCGCGTGCTCGATGTGGCACGGCGCGACGGGCGCCGCGCGGCGGAGCTCCCACCATCGCTGAAACCAGTTTTGGACACGTAGAGTGTGCCTGATTCTGGTTTCAGTGCCGCCTCGTTCACGGTCCAGCGCACGCGAGGTGGTACTCGGCGCCAGGCCGTGCGAAATCACTGTCCCACTTTGGGAGGGTTGAAGCCCTCGCCTTTAGGCGACAGCTTCAGCGTCGGTTCGGCTAG
>FWPU01001077.1_pt1 | contig 25163 bp, 17 predicted proteins | sample 2228361 | NCBI WGS metagenome assembly FWPU01 (sample SAMEA103939777, study PRJEB20133) | metagenome | reverse complement strand
TCGTGTATGAATAATAGGAAGGGGAGCCGTATATGCTTGCATTCGGAGGCGGCGCATGGAACGTCTTCTTGTGTGGAGCGGGGCGTTTATGTTGGTGGTGCCGTTCGTCGCACCTGCATGGGCCCAGGGGGGGAGGTACGAGCAGTTCACCAGGAAGGTCGCGGAGGGGCCCAAGATGAAGGTCGTTGCGGCCACATATTTCGGCGGGCCGGGGATGGAGGAATTCATCGGGGTTCGATCCCTCCCCTACGGTTCCGTCGTCGCGTTCGGAAACGCGTGGGGTCCCGAGTTCCCCGGGGAGGCCAAGGTGCTGGGGAAGGGGGCGCATCTTGGGCTGAGCAGTTTCTCCGAGGACAAAAGGGGCGGGAAGATCCTCGGACCGGAGAATCCGGACATCGCGGGAATGGTGGTGCATTACGCGACCCGCCTGTCGGCGATTCAGCGGGTTATCCGTTTCGACTGGGGCGTTGCGAGTCTGAGCGCCGGCGCCGTGTCGGCCGACGGGCGCTCGCTCATCCTGGCGGGACGCTGCACCGCGGCGTTCCGCGACCTTGCAAAGGGGGCCAGGTCGGTCCCGGAGCCGCCGGTCCCGCAGGCGGAGCCCGGCAGGAGGCCGCCGCCTCGGGAGACGGGGCCATACGACTATGAGGGGACCTCCTGTTCGGGGGATGTATTCGTGGCGCGGCTTCGCCTCGATGGTTCCATGGAATGGGCATGGATATTCGAAGGACACCGGGTGCCGCCAGAGCAGATATGGATGCTGGACGACGGCGCCGTTTACGCGGACGTCCGCGGCCTCTACAGGATTTCCCATGACGGCCGCGAGGCGAAGAAGATATGTCCCCTGACCCTTTTCCGCACGGCCAAGTATCTTGCGGCGGATCCTGCCGACGGCGGATTCTACTACGGGGGCGACCGCAACACGAACACGGGCAAGGAACCCTGGCGGCAGCCGTACCTTTACAAGTTCGACCGCGACGGCAACAAGCTGTGGAAGCTGTGGGAGTGGCCGCCGAAGAGCCTTCGGGACGGCATGGGGGACGGATACGACGGGCTTGTGGCCGACTCGTCGCCGAGGGCGGCCGACGTCATGCCGTCGAGGGATCTGCTCGTGGGAGGATGGTCGGACGGAGGCAACTCGGTCTTCTCGTTCCAGCCGACCGACTGCTCGAAGCCCGTGCCGAAAGCGCCGTTGGAGATGAGCTGTTGGGGCATGAAAGGGGCCAATTCCATAGCCCATATCATGCGGATCGAGCGGGAGAGCAGGCAGGTCGTTGCTCACGCCCACTGGGTGGCCTATTGCCCCTCCAATTTCTCCGACGGGCGCATGAGAGGGGCCCCTAACGGCGCCCGCATCCGCCAGATCAAGGCCCATCCTGACGGGCCGTTCGCGATATGCGGTGGTGCCGCCAGCGTGCTGGTGCAGACGCCGAACGCGTTCTACAGGTATCCCGGCGACGGCCGCCCCTACGGCGGCGATTGCGTGGTGGTTTACGATGGCAGCATGTCCAATCTCCTTTTCTCGAGCTATCTGCCCGGTTGCGAGAACGCGTCCTTGTGGACGACCCAGAAAGGATTCGCGATAGTGAGCCGTTCAAAGGGGGATGATGGCCAGAAGGAGCCGGCGAAATCTCCGGTGATCAACGCCCTTCAGGGGGAGAAGAAAGGGGAATACGACGGCCACATCATCCTGCTGGAGTTTCCATGAGCGGCGTCGGCTTTCTACGGACCGGTCGAGTGGCGCTCGAGTTCCTCGACGGCCGGGCCGGGCATGGGCGACAGGCCTCCCAGAGGCCGTGCGTTGATCAAGGCCTCGGCCGTGGATTCAAGCACCTCAAGGCGGTCGAATGCCTCGAGTACGTCCCTGCCGACGACGAGCACGCCGTCATTCGCCACGACGGCGGCCGGTCGATCGGGCCCCACGGTCGCCGCAAGGGAGGACCCGTCCTCGAATGCCCGCTCGAAGGGTATCCATGCCACGTCTTTGAGCAACAGGTAGCTCTCGGGGATGGTGCGCGTGTCGAGGGACCTGCCGGTTATGCTGAAGGCCGTGGCGTTGACCGGGTAGGCGCCGGCGACGGCGCCTATGCCGGGGTGGCGGGCGTAGATCGCGGGAGGGTTGCGCGCGGCACGACTGGGGGTCTTGCCCTCCTCCGCCGCGCCGCCGCTGACGAGGACGATGTCTTCCGGTTCCAAGGCGGCGCGGTCCGCCGCGTGAGGGGTGATCAGGAACGAGTCGGCGCCGAGCCGCGCGGAGAAACAGCCCTCGGTGCTGATGAGCAGGCGCTGCTGGTAGCCGCGCCTGACGAAAATGCAGAGCTGCCTGCGCAGTTCCTTTTCCGGCGTCGTCGGGGGGCCGGGGCGGAACGACGGGGGGGGAACCAGGTGCTTCTCGGGCAGCGCGAGGCGGGCGTCGTCCAGCGGTTTGGCCTCGCCGAGGAATCCCGCTTTGATGGCGATCTTCGCGGTGAACTCGAACGTCTCGAAGCGCTGGAACGCCTCGGTGAGGGTGCGGCCCACGGTCACGGCCCCGTGGTTCTCGAGGATCACGCATGAATGGCCGCGGCGGAATGTGTCGGCGACGGATCGGGCGAGCGCCTCGCTGCCTGGTCGTGCGTAGGGGGCGAGGCCCGGTTCGCCGCAGACGCGCCAGGCCTGGTGGAAGAGTCGCGTGTCGGGGATCCGCCGCGCCGCGCTGAAGGCGACGAGCGCCACGGGGTGCGCGTGTACGATGCCGCCCACGTCCGGGCGGGCCGCATAGATCGCCTGGTGGAACGGTAATTCGGATGAAGGGCGATGTAGTCCTTCATGGCGGCCGTCGGGCCGGACGCATACCATGTCCCCGCGCCCGAGGCTTCCCTTGTCGAGTCGTGCCGGCGTGATCCAGATGCCGCCCTCCTCGTCCCGCGTTGAGAGGTTGCCCCCGGACGTGGTGGTCATGCGGTAGCGGTATATGCGGTCCATGGTGTGGAGGATCTCGTCCCGGGGATGGAGGAGTCTGGGACCGCTCATGTCCCGCTACTTTTTCTCCACGATCCAGATGTTGCGGTACTGGAGCGGGTTCCCGTGGCCCTGGAGCTTCAGGGGGCCCGGGGTCCCCTCCGGATCCCGCCGGTGGCCGCCGGTGCGGCCGTTGATTTCAAGGTTCTCGTGGATCACCACGCCGTTGTGCTTGAGGGTGAGGAAGGCGTTCTTGATCTTCTTCCCCTCGGTGTCCGCCACGGAATTGGTGAATTCGGCGTCGTATGTCTGCCACGTCAAGGGAGGCAGGCACATGTTGACCTTCGGTCGGGCCTTTGTGTAGACACCGCCGCATTCGTTGTTCATCCCCTCCAATCCGAAGGAGTCGAGCACCTGGACCTCGTAATGGTCGACCTGGTAGAAGCCGCTGTTGCCGCGCTCCTGGCCGCGCGCGTTCGGCCGGAAGGGGAGCATGAATTCCACGTGGATCGTGTAGTTCGAGAACTTGCGCTTGGTCACGATGTCGTTGCCGTCGGTGTTGAGGAATCCGGTGTTCCTGTCGAGGCGTCCGCCCCTGAATTCGTCGGTGTTGGTCCCGTCGAAAAGCACTATGGCGCCCCGGGGCGGTTTTAGGCCGAGCGTCGGACTCTTGCGGACGACCTTCTTGAGGGTGAAGGGCTTTCCGTCCATCCTGCCCGCCATGATCTCGCCGGAAGTTTCGGCCGAACATTCCCTGTGGCCTTCCGGCGGGAACTTCAGGGTGGCGGAGAATTCGGCGGGCGACTTTGCCAGGTATCGCCGGTTTCCGGCGGCGGGCTTGAAAACGGCCTTGGCGCCCTCGAGCTGGCCCTCCATGATGCTCTTGTTGACGCCGTCCCAGCCGTCGCCCGGGAGCCCTCCCGGCAGGACGACCGCCTGGAATGCCCCGCCTCCCAGGGCGATCACCTGGCATCCGAGCTTGCCGCCGCCGCTGATGGAGCCTTCGTACTCCCCTTGTATCTTGAAGTCCGGCGGTAGCGTGGGATCTTTCGGGTCGGTCCACGTCTCCTTCGACTGCCCCATGGCGGCGGCGCCGGCCGCGCAGGCGAGGATGAGGCACGCGGTCCCGCGAATCATGCTTCCTCCTTGATGGCCCCTGTATATTACGCCAAAAGGTCCTAATTTCCCACCATGCTGGTCTTCTCGGCGGTCGGGAAATTCTCGGGTATTGGAATCGTCACCTTCCCGGTGGCCAGCCACTCGCACGACCGGGTCAACAGCGTCACGAAGCCCACGCACTGGAGCGCCTTGCCGTTCTCGTGCCCCAACATGTTGGAGACGATCTTGCCCTTGCCGTAGGGGATCACCCACAACATGGGTTCGTGGACTCCCGTCCCCCCGGTGGCCTTGTCGGAAAACGAGGAGGCAAGGATGTGCATGTCCTCCGCCGGCCCACGCTGGCCGTGATAGAGTTCGTCTACGGTGTGCTTCCATACCGGGGGCATCCCCTTGACGATGGGGTGCTCCGGATCCCGGATCGTCACCAGGTACTCGTGCTGGCGGCCGTGACCGGCCCCCGGTCCCTCGCCGGCCTTCTGGCGCCTGAGGTTTCCCTGGTCGTCGTAATAGAGGCGGTCGCCGTAATTTGCGCCGCGCCAACCCAGACCGATCATCTTGTTGTATTCCTTCCAGCCGGGGAATGCGTTGTTGGCCGCGTGTATGACCAGCACGCCTCCACCGTCGCGCGCGAAGGCCTCGAAAGCCCTCTGGACTTCTTCGGGCCATGTGTCTCCGTTGTAGTTGAGTATCACGACCTTGTAAGCGGAGAAGGCGGGGCGCCAGGCCGCCCAGGCGGCGCGGATTTCATCGGCTTTCTTCTGGCGCTCCGCCGCCTGTTCCGGCGTCTCGTTCCTGCCCGGCCGCGGTGCGCCCGGTGGCGAGGTGGAGACGTCCACCTCGAAGAGACCCGTCCTTTCGAGCCTGTCTCTCATGAACGCGGTCATGGGTTTCCAGTTGTGGTTGTTCTGGCCATCCAGGATGAGAACCTTGATCTTGCGTGATTCCGCGGGCGCCGCGGCCAGAGCGACGAATGCCAGCAACGCCGTCTTCATCATCGTTATTCCTCCGTTCAGCCGTTTAACGCCTGCGCCTTGCGATAAGTTCGCGTATGCGCGCCGGCGAGAGTTCCCGGAGCGTCGAAACAATGAGATTCGCGGAGGCCTCCAGTTCGCCGGGGGGGACGGTGCCCTCCAGGGCTATGGCTGCCGCTCCCGCCCGCCGCGCCGCCTCCAAGCCGGCCAGGCTGTCCTCCACCACGGCGCAGTCCCGGGGGCTCAGACCCATCTTCCCAGCCGACCGGAGGAAGACCTCCGGATCCGGCTTCCCGTTCCGGACGTCGCGCCCGGTCACCACCGCGTCGAAGGCAAAGCCGCCGGGCATGCGTTCCAGGAGCAGGGCGACGTTTTCCGGCGGCCCGGACGAGCCCAGCGCCAGCTTTCCTCCATCGGCTCGGAGTGCCGTGAGAATTTCGGATGCCCCGGACATCAGAGGGAAACGGCGTGCCAAGATGGCACGATAGATCTCCTCTTTCTCGATGCCCCAGGCATCCATTTCCTCGAGTGGGAGTTCCCGGCCTGTGATGGCCGGTATGATGGTTCGGTTGGTCCGACCGAACAACCGTCTGAATGTCGCCTCGGTAAGGTCATATCCACGCTTCCGTGAGGTCATGCGCCATGACTCGAAGTGCGGCCCGTAGCTGTCGACGAGCACGCCGTCCATGTCGAATATCACGCCGTAAGGGGCGCTCATGGGAATACGTATTCAAACAGAACGGCGGCGTGACGGCAAGAGGGGCGCAGCGGCGCATCCGTCAATCCGTCTTCTCGATGGCCCCGCCGTCGCGGCGTGCCCCTGAGGGCTTGCGCCCGGCGAAGTCGCGGAGGAATGGCCCGTCGAATTGCCACGCGTACAGCTCATCGATGGTCGTGTGCGCGTCGGCTAGCGTGCCCAGGGCGATCCTCATGAAGTCCAAGGTCGCCGCAGCGCATCGCCCTTTGGGGGTGCCGCCCACGTACAGATCACCGCCGTTGGCCAGGGAAACGTTCGGTCCGACGCCGGGTCCCGAGACGTCCTTCCGGCCGTCCACGTGGATCGTCAGGGTCGAGGACCGCCTGTCGCACTCGGCGACGACGTGGTGCCATTTCCCGTCGTTTACGCGGGCCTTGCCTTCGACGGCGCCGCCGGAACCGGGTCCTTTGGCGACGAAGGTCACGCCCCCGCCGGAGTTGATCGTGAGCGAGTATCCGGCCGCTTCCATCTTCTCAATCAGCACTCCCCCGGTGTGGCCCGGTTGGGTCGCGAAAAACGCCTCGATCAGGAAGTTCGAGGAGTGAATCTGGGGATTCTTAAGATCCGGTCCGGACGCCGTGCGGCTCTCCGTCACCGTCCTTCCGTCCCTGCTGAACGTGATGTCGTACTTGAACGGCTGATCCAGGTCGGCGTTCGCGACAACGGCGTACTGGTCCTTGCCGTTCAGTTTGAGGGCCCCGAAAACCCAGTCTTCAAGCGGCCCGGTCACGAAGTCCTCGGCCTTCACGTTGACGGTCTTGAGGGGATAGGTGGGGCGCAGGTAATAGTCGTCCCGCTTCAGGTGATACGGCGTCATCGTCCAGTGCTCGTCGAGTATCCTGTCAGGGCCGCCGGCGGGGTAGAAATTCCACTCGGCCACCTCCGCGCTGAGCGCCCACGGCACGAAGACCTTGACGCCCTTGTCCACGGCGGCCGAGCATTTGGAAAGGCGGAAGTCGAACTTCGCGGGATCACGCAGGGGGGATGCCACGGCGATCTCGCCCACGTCCGAGGCGATGGCACTTTCTTCCTCGAGGGCCTTCCTGAACGACTCGAGGCTTTCGTGCCACCGGCCCGAAGGCTCCAGCACGCCGAACGTCTTGGCGACGTCGAAGAAGACGTTGCGGGAATAGGCGTTCGTCTCGATCGCGTAATGGGATTTTTGGGGCCCGGCGTCGGCGGCGTTGCCGTCGGCGGCGGTACGCGCGGGCTGGGAGTGCCAGAAGGTCCACTCCCCGATCCCGTGCCATATGTTGCCCAGGAACTTGTCCCTGCCGGCTTGCGGCGCCTGCCTCCTGGTGCCTTTCACGAAGTTGTAGATGGTGTTATTGAAGAAGGTGTTCTGGTAGCTGATGATCTCCTGGAATGCCGCGGCATTGCCGAGCCGGCTGAGGGGATCCTTCGATTTCCCCCACGCTATGTTGTTGAAATAGTAATTCTTGAAGGCGCCGTCCAGGTAGTAGGCGTGGCCGAACCGGGCCCAGGCCGGCTTCTTGGGATCGAGCATGCCGAAGTGCCTGTAACCGCCGGGATTCCCGGAAATGTTGTTGTACACGTATGCCGGCCCGCCCTGCCATGTCTCGATGCCGCCGAAGTCGTCGTTGCTAAGGAGCGGGTCGGTGACCTTGTTGTGGTGGATAAGTATCCTAGAGAGGGGCACGTCCCTAGCCGAGCCGCTGCGCTTGGCCCCATGAACGTTGATGCCGCCGCTGTAGCAGCGATCGAGGACGTTGCCGGCCACCTCCACCGTGCGCGGGTTGAGGATGTCTACGGCGAATCCCAGGTTGAAGCGGGTGGGTCTCATGCCTATCAGGGTGAGCTTGTTGCGCAGGACCTTGACGTCGTGGAGGAGTCCAGACTGGGGGAAGACCTCCCCCCAAGCTGAGCCTTCATACAGGTGGAATCCGCCGCGATCGGTGTTGAGCACCTCGTTGTCCGAGACGACGATCTTGTCTATCGTGTCCCCCTTGCCTACGGCCTTCATGAAGACGGCGGTGTTCACGTGCTCGAACCGGCAGTTCGAAACCCGGATGTCCTCTCCCCGGCCGAGCAGCCGGATGCAGGCGGTGTCCAGGGCGCTGCCGTCGGCGTAGGGGACGCCGTCGAGCTTCCAGTAGACGTTGGTGAAACGGAAGGTGAGGCCGGTGACGTGCACGTGGCTCATGGCGGCGGCGTCTATCAGGGTGGAATGACGGGCCGCCTCGATCTGGACGGCGTTGGGATCCGCATCTCCGGGCAGCCTGATGTAGAGCCTGCCGCCCTCGCGCTTCTTCTCGAACCAGAACTCTCCTTCAGCGTCGTCCAGATAGTGGGGCTTGTCCTCCAGGAAATACCGGTTGAACCGGACAATCTTGTAACTTCCCACACCGCCCCATCGACCGCCGAACCCGAGACCCCTTTTGGAGGTGTCGACGACCTCGACGCGCACTGGGTACGGCGCCCCCATGACCCAGCCGTGCTCGGTCCAGAGGATCGCGTCCTGGTAGTAGTCTGCCGGCTTGGTGATGTGCTCCGTGTCGATCCCCAGGTGGTACTTGCGGCCTCCGCGCTCGATGAAAACGTCGAAGGGCCTGGCCCCCTTGTAGTCCCAGTGCCACCATTCGCTCTTGACGTCGTCTGGGTCGGATGCCTTCCAGTTTGGGGTCCTGGCGAGAGGAATCCTCAAAACGGACCCTTTCCGGTCCACCATCCAAACGCAACGCGGCGCGAAGTCGATGTCCGTCCACCATACCTTCTGCGGTTCGGGGATGTCCTTGTGATCGGCCCCCTTCTTCCAGCCGATCACACGCGCGGAGCCGCAGATCACCGCCTCGCCAGTGCCCCACGAGGGGTCGCTGGTGAGGCGGATCGGATCCCCCGGCTGGCCGGATTCCTTGACCACGAGGCGTCCCCGGTAGGCGACGCCGCGCTTGAACGCCGCGGTATGGACTCCCTTGCAGGCCGCCGCCCTGCCGCGGGCCTCAGGATCCCAGGGATGGTGCTTCCAGGGCGCCTCCTTGGTCCCGGGGCCGTCGTCGTTCCCGTTCTCGTAGTCTATGTAATAGGTCGCGCGGCCCTTCTCGAAGGCGAAGGGACGCGGCTTCCAAGCGATGTCCCCCTTGGGATCGACGTCGGAATGCGGATCCTGCCAGCTCCACTTGAACTGGTCGGCCTGGGGGTTCGCGGCCGACAAGAGGGGCGGGACGACCAGCCTTGCGAGATGGCAGAGGATCATGAGCCGGCCCTCCGATACGTTCCCTCTATAATACGGGCGTGCGGACCCGGGGTGGGCCGCGGCGGGAGGCTTCTTGTTGATCTTTGCGTCGGGTCGTTTATACTTCAGCGGTCCCGTCTTTTTCCACCGCGTCCGCTGTGGATGCTTTTTGGAGGAGGTAACATGCGTCTGGAAACACTTGGGCTCCTGGCGCTCGCGCTGGCGCTTTCAGTCGCCTGCGCCTCGGCCTCCGGCAATCCCGCCCCTCGGGCGCAGAAGCCCGTGATCCTCGACACCGACATCGGCGACGACATCGACGACACCTGGGCCCTGGTGATGCTCCTGAAGAGCCCGCAGCTCGAGACGAAACTGGTCACGACCACCTGCGGGAAGGCGGAATACAGGGCCAAGTTGATCGCCAAGATACTGGAGATCGCCCGCCGTACCGACATCCCCGTGGGCCTGGGCGCGGGGGGGCGCGGCGGAACGGGCCGCCAACAGGCGTGGGTTCAGGACTATGACCTTCAAAAGTACCCCGGCAAGATCCACGAGGACGGCGTGCAGGCCATGATAAACATGGTGATGAAATCACCGCAGCCGGTCACCATCATAGGGATCGGCCCCAACCATACCGTGGCCGCCGCCCTGGAACGGGAGCCGGCGATCGCGTCAAAGGCCGTCTTCGTCGGCATGCAGGGGGCGGTGCGGAAGGGCTACGATGGGGGGAAGGTCTGCCCCGAATACAACGTGAAGGCGGCCGTGGGGCCGTCCAAGAAGGTCCTGGGCGCCCCGTGGAAGGAGTGCGTGATAACGCCGCTCGACACGTGCGGCCTGGTGCGTCTCAAGGGCGCTCGCTTCCGCACGCTTGCGGAGAGCCCCGATCACCTCGTCAAGGCCCTGATGGAGAACTACCGCATCTGGGCCAAGAAAGAGAACGTGACGGAAAGCAGCGTCCTCTTCGACACGGTGGCCATTTACCTGGCCTATCCTGGTCCCAAGCCTGAGGTGGAGATGGAGGATCTCAAGATATCGGTCACCGATCAGGGAGTCACCGCGATAGATCCCCAGGGCGCCAGGATGTCCGTGGCGACCAACTGGAAGAGCATCGACGCCTATTACGACCTCCTCGTGCGGGTGATATCCGGCGCGAATTGACGTGGGATATTTTGCCGTACTGTGCCTGGCCTGCGGCGCCGTCCAGGACCGGTCCAGCGCGAGGGTCCGCGTGGAGATCGAGGAGGCGTTGACATCCTGCGGCGACCCGAAGAACGGCCCCGCAGGGTGGAAATTGCTCTGGGCGCCCGCCGATTTTCTTGAGCGCGAACCCGCCCCGCTGGCGGCGTTCCGCGACGGCCGCCTCTTCGTCTCGCTCAATCCGCTCCTGGACGCCTCCAAGGCGCGGCAGGGACCCAGCCGCCCTCACGTTTTGCGGATCCTGCCGGGGAAACCCGTCGAGCTGGTCCCGACATGGCCGGCAGGCGCCAGGTTCACCGAGCACTCCTACCGCGGTCTGGCGGCCGACGGCGTTCGCGGCGATCTGATGCTTCTCAACCAGGACGTGGCCCATCTTGAGAAGACCGCCTGGGCCTATATGGATTCCTCCGGGACATGGTCCCGCTCCGGCGGGATCCGTTTCCCGATACGGGCCTGCTATCCCCAGGCGTGCCTGCGCGACGGGACCGCCCACGTGCTGGCGGTCGGTGACATCGTCGAGCCGGTGGAGGAATGGAGGAGGTACAAGTTCGAGAAGACGGGGCGGAAGTGGGACTACGTCTTCCGGAGGCTCTTCTACGCGCTGAATCCCGACGTGGCCGGCGGCGACTTCCAACAGCCCGTGGAGATCGAGAGCGTCGACGGCAGCGGCGGCCATATCTTGAACCTCGACCTCTGGCTGGACGGCGGCGGGGATGCCCACGCCCTCTACATCGTGCAGCCCTCGGTCCCCGTCATCCGTGACCGCTTTTTCCCGTCGGTCAAGCTGAGGCACACGCTGGTTCATGCGGCGATCAGGAAAGGATCCGTCGCGGCGCGGGAGACGATCGCCGAGTGGGTGGAGGGGTCCGCGGGGCCCGTCCCCTCCTGGGCGCGGTTCCACGCCGCGCCGGGAGGGCGGCTTTACGTCCTGTGGACCGGTGGTGGAAAGATGCGGGCCGCTCTGGTCCTGCCGTCCCGCGGGCCGGAGGCCGAGGTGCCCCTTGCGGAACCATTGGGCGCCTTTTTCACGGCCGCCGAGCGCGGAGGTTCGGAACCATCGGCGACGGTGGACGTGCTCGGCGCCTCCGCCAAGGATTACGGGACGGTGCGGTACGCCCGGCTTTCGCTCGGCCGGTGACGCGCGCGGCCTCCGGGACACGGGGTTTTCTAATCCGCAATGATCGGGCGGGCGTTCTTGCCGGACGATGCCGCCGCGGCCCCGGGGCCCTCCAGCCTGTTCCTGCGCAGCAGCACCTGCGACCAGTCCATGATGGATACGCCGGCCTTGCCGCCGCGGCCGTGGATGCCCTCGGCGATGCAGGCGGTTATGATCTCGCCGTCCGGCCCGTCGGGCCTCGGGAGATTGGCTTGGATCACGGCGCCGTGGAACCCTCCCCGCGGCGGCGTCGTCGGGGATACCTCTATGCGGCAGCTCCTGAAGGCGTTCCCCAGCAGCCACGGGGCGATCACCTGGGTCTTTCCCCATGCCCAGCCGTCGAAAATCAGACCTGCCGAGAAGCAGCTCCTGGCCTCCTCGTCGCGTATCTCGTTCCAGAAGGAGGGGGCCGTCATGGTCCCGCCGATGCGGCGCGCGCTGGTGGTGCGGGAGGAGACGTTGCCCTCCGCCACGCAGCCGAAACAATTCCCGTCGAACTGCATCGCGTTGCTGGCCGAGTATCCTGCCTGGTAGCCCTCCGGGAAGGCGTTCATCTCGTTTCCGTAAAGGATCTGGTCCTTGTAAAGGAAACACAGCGTGATGATGCTGTCGGCCGCGGGAGGCACGCGCCATGGTGCGTCGACGGTGAGCGTCTCGGCCGTGTGTGAGACGACCTTCCGGGCCTGGCCGAGACCGGTACCGCCGACTATCACCGCGAAGGCCTGGCCGTCCACCGAGGTGTTGAAGGCGTAGTAACCGTTCACTGAGGACCTGTGGCCTACGCCGTTGGAAACGACCCTCTTTGCCCATATCCTGTTGTTGAGCTCCTTCCCCTTGAGAAAGTGGAGGTAGTTCCTGCTCCCTCCCGGTCCCCTTGGCCAGTCCTTCGTCTCGGTGTGGTTCCGCTCGTAGACTATGTTGTCGGCGTTACGTCGCCGCCGCCGGACGTGTTGATGTGGCGGTGGAACTCGCAGCCCGTAATTTCACCGACGTCGATGCGGAGCTCCGAACCTTCGTTTCTCGTCCCGGGATCGCCGGATAGGCGGATCCCCGAGAGGCGTACGTCCTTGTGGACGTACGGCCAGGCCGATTTGATGTGCCCGTAGTTGGGCGGCCGGCCGCCCTCGGCGAGGTGGAGCGTCAGATCTTCGAGTGCCATGTGGTCCCCGAATAGGTGGATGGCCCCCTGCTGTGGGGAGGCCAGCTCAACGCGGATCGAGGTCTTGTCGCGCCCCGCGCCGGCGAGCCGGACCTTGCCCTTCAGGTTGATCTGGGATCTCGTCGTATAAGTCCCGGCGGCCGGGCGGACCGTGCCGCCGTTAGGACGGGCGCTCTGGGCGTCTATGGCCTGCTGGATCGCGGGGGCGTCGTCTGCGCCCGAGGGTTTCACGAGGATCTCGGAGGGATCGCGCGTCCAGCGTGAGGCCTCCACGGTCAGCTTGACGGGCCCGCCGAATCCGAACGGGCCCCCGTGCCCGTTGTGGACGTAAAGGTCGTACGTCCCCGGCGCCTGGCCTTTCGGGATCCTGAATGCGACGGCGTACGGGTTGACGTCGATGACCTCCGCCTTGGACCAGGCCCCTCCAGAAAGGGGTTTCAGGTAGACGTGACTTTCTTTCGTGCCGTGGTTCCGGGAGAGATTCTTCCCGAAGACTCGTTTCGTCTCCCCGGGTAGTGCCTTGTTTCCCAAGGGGCCTATCCAGAGAGGCGTGGCGCGGTTGAGAGGCACCGGTGCGCCCGGGCCGGAGGCGTTCCGCGCCCACACAAGGTCTCGCCGGGCTTGACGACGTTGGAACTCCATGCGGCGATCGTGGGGGCCCTGGGTGATATGGGGCCTTCCTTGGCGAAGCGCGCCGTCAGCGCGTCGCCCGGCGCCGGAGGGGCGCCCTGTGGCGCGGCCCACTCGGTCGGCGCCGGCAGTTGGAGAGCCGCTGCGAGGACGGGGCCGGCGGCCGGCGTGTGGCCCGTGCGGTTCGGTTTGATGGTGATGTCTCGTGGCGGCTGCCTTCATTTCGCGTCTCATGCGTCGTTCGCGATCGCGGATAAGGTTCAGGCACACGTGCCGTGACACCACCAGCAGCCACCCGATCAATCCCGATTTGCTGCTGGTCGACATGCGGTGGGCCCGTCGGGACAAGATGGCGAAGACCGCCTGGGAGGCCTCCTCGGCGTCGCAGGTCCCGCCGCCGAGCCTCCTCAGGCAGGCCGAGTAGACCATCGCGGCGTATCGTTCGACGATTGCCCGGAAGTCCGCCTCCGATCGGGTCGCCGCGTAGCGCGCCAGCAGCGCCGCGTCATCCGCCGCGTTGTCGGCCGTCATGGACTCCCTCTCATCATCAAGTTAAACACCGGGGAAGGCGGCGACCACAAGCCAAAAAGGTGATGGGTTGCCTATTTGGCCTCGGTCCAGATGCGGCGGATCGTCTCTTCCTGGTTGAAGCCGCCCCGGAAGAAGGTCCTGGAGTTGGCGTGGTACCAGTCCTTGCCGTCCACCGGGTCGTGGAGGATGCGGCTGCCCGGCATCTGGAGGTGGCCGTTCGGATCGGTGTCGCGCACCCATTTGTGGGCGTATCGGAGCCACTCGTTCCGGTAGTCCTCCGGCTGGTGGGCGAACCAGCTCATCTCGTCGTAGCCCCAGACCCACCCGCCGCCCAACCCTTCCTGGCCGCCCTTGCCGCTGGAGCTCCAGTTGTCGAACTCGACGAGGTACGGCAGATTCTTGCATTGCCAGCCGCTCGGGGAGGTGCCTCCCAGGCTTTGGCCGTAGATGGCGCTCCAGGGGTGCGTGGGGCCGAGGATCGCCTTCTGAGGTTGTCCCCGGACTTCGCGGATCCTGAGGGGAAACGAGTGGAGGTCGAACAGCAGTCTCCCCTCGGCGGCGATCCCGTGCGTATGGGCGTCGCAGAGCAGCAGGTGCCGGCGCGCCTTTTGCGCGGCGTACCTGCGCGCCCGGGAGAGCGTGTCGGACCAGTTCTTCCAGCCCTTGTCCCTTTCGCCGATCAGGTGGACCTGGCCCCAGTGGATCGCCTCCATGCCGACGTTGATGTAGGCCGTCGCCAAGTGGTGGAACCAGAGCCTTGTTTCCTGTTTCGTGATGTCCGGCACAGATCCGCCCTTGTGCCAGTGGTCGCGGAACCTCCCTCCGTCGAAGAGCATGTCCTCGTAGCGGAAGTTGCGTCGCTCGACGGGCAGGCCGAACTCCCGGAAGACGTGGTCCGGTATCGGCAGGTCGTTGACCTGGGTCGTCACGATCTCGAAGATGCCGGCCTGTAGGACGATTTCCGGGTCGGCGGCGTGGATCTTCGCCTCGATTTCACGGGCCTTTTTCAGCAGTTCGGGGAGCAGCCGCTCGTGGCCCCAAAGGTATATGGTGCGCCCGGCGAATTTCGCGCCGATCGACTTCAGCATCCGTATGTTGTCGTTGACGTCTCCCCGCCCGGTGCAGAGATCCATCATGGTGACGGCGCGTGCCAGGTAATTTTCCAGCACCGGGCGCGAGACGGATCGGTCGAAGCGGTAATCTCGGCGTCCGGCCTGCGCCGCGGCGGGGCCTGGTGCCGGGAGGGCGCCGGCCAGGAAGCCCGCCGCGATCGCGAAGTTCAGCGCCCTGGTCGCGCTCATTGTTTCCTGTCGGCGCCCCTCCTGGATGGGCGGAATTGCTTCTGCCAGTTCCTGTCGATCATGGCCTTGAGCTGGGCCGCGACGGCCGCCCGGGCGGGGTCGTCGGCCAGGTTGCGTTCCTCGTTGGGATCTTCGTCGTGGTCGTAGAGCTCCCTGCCCTGGCGGCCCTGATCCCATTCGGTATAGCGCCAGCGTTCCGTGCGGACGCTGTGGCCGGGGAAGCCGCCGCGCCAGACCTGAGTGAATGCGGGCTTGTCCCAGGGGGCCGTGGGATCGTCGAGAAGTGGCCGCAGGCTCCTGCCGGCAAGGCCCGGCGGCGGGGGCAGGCCGCAGAGATCCGCGAGCGTCGGGTACAGATCCACGAGCTCCACCGTGCGGGCGCAGGGGCGGCCCTTGGTCTTCTGCGAGGGCGCCGCGATGAGCAGGGGAACGCGCGCGGATTCCTCGAAGAGGCTCTGCTTCTTCCATAGCCCGTGTTCGCCGGTGTGGTAGCCGTTGTCGCTCCAGAAGACGACGATGGTGCGGTCCCGAAGCCCGAGTCTCTCGAGCGCGTCGAGCAGTCGGCCCACCTGGGCGTCTACGAACGCGATCGAGGCCCAGTATGCGTGCTTTGATTCGCGGGCCTGCGACTCCGTGACGCCGAACCACGGCCACGGCGCCGTTGATGCGGTGGCGGGTCTGGGGACGCGGGAGGGGAAGTCCCGGGGGAATTCCGGCATCCTGACCGTTTCGAGCGGGATTCGATCGAAGTAGACCTTGGGGGCGACGTAGGGGCAGTGAGGCCGATAAAATCCGCAGGCGATGAAGAACGGCCGGTCCTTGTGCTTCTCCAGGAGCCTGATGGTCTCCGTGGCGCCGATGCCGTCGGTCTGTTCCTCGTCGGTTCCTTCGGCCTTGAGGAAACTGAGAGAGCTGCCAAGACCGCGCTTGGGGGTGTAGTTGATCAGTTTTCCCTCCTCCTCCTTGTCGCGGCCGCGCGGGTTGAAGACCGAGTCCCATGAGGGCGGGTCGTCCAGGCCGTTGGTGCCGATGTCGCCGGGGACGCCGTAGTGGTATATTTTTCCGACCCTCGCCGCGACGGCGCCGTGGCGGCGGAAGAGCTGCGGCAGCGTGAGGACGTCGGGCAGCACGTCCCTGAAGTGCTTTTTCAGATCGAATACCTCGGTGGTGTCGGGCCGGAGTCCCGTCATGAGCGACGTCCGGCTGGGGCTGCACAGGGGGAACTGGCAGTAGGCGCGGTCGAAGCGGGTTCCGCGCGCCGCGATCCTGTCGAGGTTCGGGGTCTTGACGGCGGGATGGCCGTAGCAGCCCAGCTCGCAGTTCATGTCGTCGGTGGCGATGAAGAGCACGTTGTAGCGGGGTGGCTCGGCCTTGTTCTGGGCCACCTGGAGCGGGAGGCACAGGAGGAGGGCGGACGATATCCCTTTCATAAGATCACCTTTCGAAATGCGGCGCAATTATCTGCCGCGGACGGGCCCGCGGAAGCCGCCGGTGCCGGTGGCGAAACGCCATGTCCTGTACCAGGGCTTCCCATCGACGTCGACCTCCAGGCTTACCTCGTAAAGCGTGTTCCCCTTGAGGGGGTCTTTAGGAATGATACACACGGCGTGCTGGTAGCGGGTCATTTCCGCCGATGCGCCAGTCTGGGGGTCGTAGCAGTAGCAGTCCACTGCGGGCAACGCGGCGCCTTTCGGCATGGGTGCCGGCGGGGCGTTGGCCGGTCCGACGACCCTGAGGGCGTGAGAGACCAGTTTGAGCTTGGGCGTTCCGAAATAGGCCGTTATCGGGAACCCCGCCGCGTTGTCGCCCGGACAGGCGTCGGGTGCCTCCTTGCCGTAGGACAGCCCCACGTCCTGCTGGCCCGGTACGGGGCACAGGACGGGCCAGAAGCGAGCCGGCGCCGGATGGAGCTTTGACCGTCCATCGATGCCGCCGAATGATCCTTCATACCCGACTCCGAAGGCCACGGTGTTGGGGCGGATGACGTCCTGGCGGTGAAAGTAAGTGGTCACCATCCCGAACGCCACCGCATCGGCGGGCATGCCGCGGCTCAGGATGCTGCGGAGGCCGGCCTGGTGGCCCTCTTCCGAGAATCCCGGTTTTCCTTTGTCCTCCGGATGCGTGAGGATGTTGTTCGCGCACATGTACCGGCAATGTTTCTGAAGGGCCTCGCTCAGCTTCGGATCCTCCGGGCGGGGCGTCAGGCCGAGCTTGACGCGCTCTTCATTGACGCCCTTGAGCACCGGCAAGGCCGCCGGGGTGATGGTGGCCAGCGGGCGGCCTTGGACGGCGGGCGCCTCGCCCAGGGGGCCGAGCTTGATCCCCGAGAATTCCATCCTGGCGGAGCACCACCGTTCTTTCTCTGCGGGCAGGGGGTACAACCAGGCGTGTCCCTCCCCGCACATCCCGTCGGTCCCGGCGTTGTTGTATGCCCCGTTGCCGTCGGCGTCGACGATGACGAACTGCTCCGTGCCTATGATCACCGCCATCACCGTGAGGTTTCGGTACGTCCACGAGCCGTCTTCCTGTTTGCGGAACTCAAGCTTCAATGTCGCCGTCTTGGGTTTTTCGCCATCGCCCTTGACGGTGAACTGGATCACCTCGCGCCTGTTGAGCGTCCGGAATTTTCCGTCTCCGTTGGTGTCTATTTCCAGCGCGCCCTTGTCGTTTGTGCGTGCCGGAAGGAATTTGCCCGCGAGCGTGATTCCGTCGCCGACAGGCCGGTCGAGCGGGCCAAGGAGCTGGGCCTGGTAGTGGATGGGTCGGTCTTGGAGCGCCGCCGACACGCGCAGGGGCCTGTCCGGCTGTCCCGCCTGCGGGGGCTGCGCGGTCTGGGGACGTTGCGTGTCGGCAGGCCGCTGCTGCGGCCAGAGGAAGGCCACCGCCAGGATGGCCACTCGGCAAACAGGCATCGCGATCCTCCTACGAGCGGAGCTTGGCGATCAGCGCGTCCAATTGGGCGGTGAAGCTGTGGGTTTTCAATCTCTTGCGGTAGTCCTCGACGGCCGCGGCCATCTGTCGCAGCTCCTGCGATGTGCGCTTCGGCTGCTTGAGGAAGAGGAGCACTCCGCGCTTGATCTTGGCCACAGTCTCGGCGTCCTGGAACCAGGCGTCCGCATCCGTCCCGCGGTAGGGTTTGCGGTGTTCGTCGATGACCTTCTGGATCCCCGGGGACTCGGGGTCCTTCAGGATTTCGATCACGGCTTTCTGGTGCTCCTCGAGTTCGGGGCCGACGACGGCGGTGAGTTCGCGTATCTTTTCCTGCCGGGCGCGTTCGATGGGGAGGCCTCTGGTGCGGAAGTAGAGGTTGATGAGCGCCTGGGTGTGCGCGGGCGTTCCCGGCTCGCCCGTCTTTTCCACGGCCGCCAAGTGCCTGTCGGCGACGCGGTTCAGGATTTCCTGCGGTACCCTCCAGTCGAACTTGATGTTGTTCCTGTCGGCGGGGAAGGAGCGTGTGAATTTCTCGTTGTCGAGGAATGATGTGAGGGTGACCGCCGAATGCCCCTTGAGTTCCATCGAGTAGGATCCTGACTTCCATGTGGTGACGGAGGCCCCGTCGCCCGCTACGACGGGCACGGCGCCGAGGCCCTCCCCGACGTCGTAGAAATTGTTCCCGTTGAGATCGACGTAGATCACGCCGCAAGCGAGTCGCACGTCGCGCGAGCCGAAGTTGTGGGTGACACAAAGGCGGCCGCGGTGGGGCACGGCGCCGGGACCAACCTCGCGGTAGCCGCCGATCATGTTCATGCGGTGGCCACGTTCGGGTTGCATTCCGCCGGGGCCCGCGCCGTTGTCGACGATGAAACCGATGTGGCTTCCGGAAGGGCCGGGTGCGTCCCGGAAGGCGTTCTCTGCGGCGCCGAATCCCTTGTAACCGGCGGCCTTCATGCGCTCACCGGGGCCGACCCCCGTGAAGCCAGGCTTGCCCGGCTGTTCCATGTGCGTCAGGCCGTTCAGGATCATGTAGTGGCTGTGCTTGCGCGCTGCGTCGAGGAGTTCCAGGTTGAGGGCCAGCGGGGGCATGGATTTCAGGGATTTCATCTCCTTGCGGAACATCTCCCAGTCGACGCCTCCCCCCTTCTTGCCCGGTGGGGCGATCAGGTCGGCCTCGGCCGAGGGATCGGCCCTGAATCGATTCATGAGTTCGAGGATGAGCGTCTCCTCGGGGGTAGGTTCCCGGTCCGGGGCTCGGTATACCCCAAGGTCTTGGGCGCCGACGGCGGCAGGCCAAAGCAATACCCAGAAGCCCAGCCGGCCGGCGTTCAGCCTCATATTTGATTATACCGGTTTCCCTTCTGCTGAGACACCGGATCGCCGCAAAAAGTATGAAGTTAACGTTTTCGCGTCGCGGTTTCGTTAACAGTTGCGCAACTGTTAACGAAATCGCGACGCGATAATGGTAACAGTTTGGGGCTAGAAGCGGAGGGCGCCGCCCAGCTCGATGAAGAAGCCGCCCATGAGTTCCGGGTCCACGTTGTCGGAGGCGTTTTCGCCCGGTTCGGGGCCGTCTTGGAGCCGGTAACCGGCGCCGACTTCGAACTGAATGTAGACCAATTCGATGCCGAACCGGGCTCCGACTTCGACGACGGGTTTTAAGGAACGATCAAAAAGCTCTCCTTCAATGGTGCCCATCCGGGCGCGGACCTCATCCGAATAGGTGGCGCCGCCGGCGATGTGGGCCTCGACGAACATGATCTCCGCGAAGTGCAACATGGCGCGGAAACCCGCCAGCCCTGTGTAGATCGTCATGTCGTCGGGTTCCAGCCTGACCCCGGTTGTGGTTCTTACCTCGTCTCCCTCATAGGTGTCCATGCCGAATGCCAGGTAGAGCCCGACGCGCCAATCCTGGCGGTACTCGATCATGCCTCCCAGCTCGACGAGGAACCCGAATCCAGGCTCGAACAAGTCGCCGTAATCGTCCTCATCAAGACCGTCGTCGTACCAGTCGCCGCGTAGATTGGTTTCGCGTACCAGGATTCCCGCGAAAATATAGCCGGGATCGACGAACGGCCCGTGTTTCTGCCATGATTTCCTGTAAGGCGCCGCCGGGTCTTGAGGGGCTTCCTGCAATGGAAAGGTGATCGCCCACGGGGTGATGTCCCGACCGAGCCGTCCTTCAGCCTCCGGGGAGACGCACTCAACGCCGGACAATACTGCGGCGAGGCAGAATGCGGGAATCATTTGATTTCACCTCCCTCAGAGAGCGGGGGAGTTCCGATGGTGAAGCCCCTCCCCGAAGCCGGCAACGTCTATCGCCGTGAGTCTACCCATGGACGTATGCCCCGTCAATCTTGAGGCGCATCGATCCTTTCGTTATGCCGATCGATGGCCGCCGGCGGAGCTTCGGCATAGCCTGGATTCCACGCATGGCCGTCGTTACCGCGGCGTGTCAGTCCGGCCAGTGTCTTTTTTTCAACTCCAACGCCTGCTGGTCCGCGGGGTTATCCCTGAGCGCCTGCTCCACCTCGGCCCGCGCGCGCTCATTCTCGGAGCGGCGCAAGAGGAATCGTGCGTGTGCGACGCGGGCTGGCGCCGACCGGGGATCCCAGCGCACGGCCTCTTCCAGCAATTTTCTGGCCTCCTCCAGCCGCCCTTGGGCCTCCTCCACCTGCGCTAGGCCTATCTGGGCCTCCGCCATCCGCGGCCGCGCCGCCAGCGCCTCCATGTAGCGCTCCCGCGCGTCCTCCGGACGGCCGAGGCATACCATTATCCATCCCCGCAGCACGCACGCCTTCGCGTGCCAACTGGAGCGCGTGGGCACGCCTTCGAGTTCGTCCAGCGCCTCGAGGTTTCGGCCCGACGACTGCAGGGTGCCGGCGCGCCGGAAGGCGGTCCTGCCGGCCGATTCGGCGTGGTGGGCGGCCATGGCGTCGCATGGGCAATCCTCGATGATTGAATCGACGGCCGTGCGGAACGCGGCAGGTTCCTTTCCTCCGTCGGGGTACAGCGCGCGGCACAGACGCCGGCGGGCGTCCGCCAGCAGGTCGAGTTTCCGCAGGAACGAGGCGTCGAGTCCCGCCCTTTCCATGATTTCCCCGGCGCTCCTCCGACGGCCGTCCAGCAGATCGACCATGGAGGATATGCTGGACCGGAGCATTGACAGCGGCGCGGTATACTCTATCCAGCAGTCGTCGTCGGTCATGGGGCGCGCCTCGGCGCCGAGTGACGCAAGATCGGTAGGACCCATGACGTAGCCCGCCAGGAAATTCGCCGCGTCGGGTATCTGCACCTGTGACAGCTTCTCGGCCACGGACTGGGGCCGTATCCGCCGCTCTATCTCTTCCAGGCGCCACTTCCGTTCATCGGTCAGTCCCAGGAGCAGATAGTCGCCGCCGGGCTTCATCTCCCACAGCATGGCTCGGGGAAAGGCCTCCGTGAAGGTGCGGACCGCCCCCCGGAAGTCGCAGGGTGCCAAGCGGTAGGCGTGTACCCACTGGGCGAAGATGCCGCCCGGATTCAGCCTGGCGCGGGCCTCTCTGAAGAATTCGGTCGTGAATAGGCTGGCCGTGCCCCGTATCCAGAGGTTGGAGGGCTCGGACGCGATGACGTCGTAGGTCCTGCCGCAGTGACGGACGTGGGCGCGGCCGTCACCCACGACGATGCGCGTGCCAGGGCGCTTGAGCGCGCCTCCGTTGACGCCGTCGAAATGCGCCGCGGCGCGGACCACGGCGGGGGATATCTCGACGCACTCAATTAGCGGCGGTCCATGCGATTGCGCGTTTGCCAGCGTGATGCCGCTCCCCAGGCCGATCACCAGGACGTCGCGCGGCGCCGGATGGAGTATCATGGGCACCTGGGAGATGAGGACCTGGGCCGCCATGTCCTCGGTGCCCCACGAGGCGTCTGTCTTGCCGTTGACTCGGAGGAAAATGGCCTTGCCGGACCGGTGCACGGTTGTCAGGCCGAAGGCGTCCCAGTAGGCGGCCTCGATGTCCCGCTGGTGCACCACATCGCCGATGGTCTTGTTGCGCGCGGCCGCGAATCGTTCGAGGAAGTCGGCGTAGAAGTAAGAGCCGATCGAAGCCGCGGTGAGGTTCCACCGGGGGACGATGAAGGCCGCCGCGGCCGCCCCTGCGACGGCGCCAGTCAGCCCCGTCCTGAATCCTCTTCCGTGCGGGGGTCCCAGCCAGAGCGCCGCGAGCGAGCCCCCCAGGTTCACGCATGCCGCCAGGCGCAGCGTCAGATCGATGCCCAGACGGGGAATAAGGAGGAAAGTGGCGGCCAAGGAGCCCGCTATCGCGGCTGCGGTGTTCCACGCGTAGACGCACCCGACCGAGCGGCCTGCGGTGCCCCCTTCGGTCTTGAAGGGGGCCAGCGCCACCGGCATGAGGGCCCCCATGAGGATCGTGGGCGGCAGCACCAATCCCATGACGACGCCCGCCTCCGCCAGCTGGAGCAGGAGAAAGCTCTCCCCCACGACCATGATCACGTCGTGGATGCGGACCGGCAGGTCGGAAAGCGCCCACGTCAGGAAGATCCCCCAACCGGCGATGGCCAGCTGTATCAGGGCCGCGGCGGCGAGGGGATTTCGCAGGCGCGACGCGCGGCGGGCGGCCATCGCCGCGCCGAGCGCCAGACCCAGTATGAACCAGAAGAGGATCAGCGAGAATGCGTACACTGTGGAACCGAGCGAGAGTACCAGTGCCCGCGTCCAGGCCATCTCGAGCACGAGGGCGGCGAAGCCTGAGGCGGCGTAGATCCCGACGGCGGCCTTCTGCGCGCGGGTGAGCGGCGCGGGGGGAACCGGCCGCGGGGACGGGCCCGGGACCCCTCCGCCCATGCGCGCCGCCGCCAGGCCGATCATCACGTTGGCCGCCGCGGCCGCCGCGGTGGTGGCGGCCATCCCGATCCGCGGGAGAAGCAGCAGCCCTGCGGAGAGTGTCCCGAGCGCCGCCCCCGCGGTGTTGACGGCGTAGAGCCGGCCCGGCGCCTCCTTACTGTCCATGTGCTGGGCAAGGAGGGGCAAAGTGGCGCCCATCAGGAACGTGGCCGGCAGCAGCAGGACCGCGGCGGCGGCCAGGCCGGCGACCTCGAAGAAGGGACTTCCATAGGCCGGTGACAGGAGCGGCGAAACCCGGCGGATGAGCCAAGGCGCCGCCGGGGCGTAGAGCCCGATCGCGATCTCGATGATGCCGTACAGCCGCAGTGGCCGAACACTCGCCGCCGCGCGTGCGGCCCAGGCGCTTCCAAGAGCCAGGCCGGCCATGAATAGGGCCACGACCATGCCCAAGGCCCCGGGCGTGTTGCCGAGCGCCAGGCCCGCTGACCGCGTCCATACGACCTGGTAGACCAGCGCGGTGAAGCCCGAGACGAAGAAGAAGAGATAAATCACGATGGAATTTCACCACGGGAGGGCGGCCGTGGCAACAGGCATCGGACGGAGTGCGGTGCCGGCCCCGCCGCCCCGTCGTCCCTTCGTCTCGGTCCTTACAATGATGTCGGCGGATGTTTCGTCTTGAAGCGTACGTTCAATCCTCGACGTCCGCGGCGCAACGGAAGCCCACGGTGCCGCAGCGGTCGAGGCCCGGCCAGGCGAGCAGGATCTTGGCGGCGAAGTTGCAAGGCTGCGGCCCGCCGTCGAAGTACCAGTCCGATCCCCTTGCCTTGAAGTGTGACCCGCCGCGCAGGATCGCGAATCTGTTGCGCCCGTCGGTCCGCTCGCTCTCCGTCCACTCCCAGACATTGCCGCACATGTCGAGGCAGCCGGAGGGCGATCGGCCGTCCGGATGGGCGGTCACCGGCGTGGTTTGACCCGTCGATCCATCGTTGCAGGCGCCGGGTTTCATCTCGTTCCCCCAAGGGTATAGGCGTCCGTCGCTCCCCTGTGCCGCGTACTGCCACTCCTCTTCGGTGGGCAGGCGCCGGCCCGCCCACCGCGCGTAGGCGCGGGCGTCTTCGAGGTCGACGTAGACGACCGGGTGTTCCTCCGTTCCGAAGGCGGGTCGCCCGTCCCGCCAGTGCTTCAGGAAATTCTGGGGATGGGCGGGTTTGTAACCGGACGCCCGGAGGAACCGCTCGAACCGCGCGTTGGTGACCGGAGCGCGGTCGACCGCGTACCTGCGCAGGGAAACATTCTTCTCGAAAAAGACCGGTTTGTGGATCCTCGCGACGGGCGAGGGAAACGTCCGCGAGTCGTAGAACCCGCACTCCCGGGAGCGGAACTGTATTTTCATGGCGATGTCGGCCGGTGGGACTTCCACCATATCCGCCGGGACCTCGCCGCGCCGCATGGGCTTGGTGTGAGGAGGAGGAACGAGCTTCGCCTGGAGCGCCGGAAAGTCGGTGTTGAATTTCGCCGAGGCGAATGTCTTCCTTTGGCGGGCGAGGAATTCTTGGAAGTCGTTTCCGAGAGATCCTGGGGTCCCGGCGACGAATCCCCCTATGCCGCGCGGTTCGATGCGCCCCGCCAGATTCTTGCCGTCGACCGCCAGGCCCCTGATCAGGTCGTAAAGACTTTCTCCCTCCCCTGCGGCCGACCTGACGAATACGCCTTCGACGGGCCTGTCCGTTCGGTTGACAATGGTCCATATCTTGAGCCCTTCTCCCTCCCACAAGTTCGCGTATACGCCCTCGAGTTCGACCGGCACCAGGGGGATCCATCCCTCGCCGCTGAAGATGCGCGCGTAGCGGCGCTGGATCGGCAGCATGGATCTCAGGATCGCCCGGTCCCGCTCGCACCACCCCGCCCAGGATCCGAAGACGTTCTCCCATACCATCATTCCGCTGCCGTTCATCCATGCCGTGTGCAGTTCGGCGGCGTGGTCGCGGCTCCACCGCGAGATCTGGTGCTGCATGTGGCGGCGCTCGAACCATTTGTTCCTCAGCACGCCGGGGACCGGGCTGTCCTTGAACCACTGGGCCCAGGACATGTGGTGGTCGTGGACGTTCTCCAGGGGGAGAGCAAGTTCCCCCTCCAGTGCCACGCCGGGGCGCGCCGCCTCGAGCAGGGCGCGCAGATCGGCCGACCCGCGGTTCATCGTGTCGAGGAAGATGCCGTCGGCATCGATCGCCCGAACCAGCTCCGCCAGCGCCTCGAAATCCGGCCTTCCCTCGCGGCGGGTTCCCGTGTCCCACGGGTTGTAGTCGACGAAGACGCGGATGCCCCGGTCGTGGAACCGCCGGCTCGGCGATCGCAGAAGACCTCGTCGTTCATCATCAGGAAGTAGCAGGCGAAGCAGGAGGGAACCCAGGAGAAGTCAGGGCGGCGGTAGA
>FWPU01006007.1_pt1 | contig 25165 bp, 21 predicted proteins | sample 2228361 | NCBI WGS metagenome assembly FWPU01 (sample SAMEA103939777, study PRJEB20133) | metagenome | reverse complement strand
ACTGCCGCCTACTTGTCCACACGCGTGTGGAGCCGTGGGGATATAATACCAAGCAAACCCTCTCCTTCGTACTTGTCCACACGCGTGTGGAGCCGTGAGCACTGGCGCCGTCTGGAGGCCATGCGAACTGGCCTCTACCGCAATCTCCGGCGAGATGGCATCGAGTTGTTAACTCTTCCTTGACCCGGACAAGCCAGTCCAAAACAGGCGCTCAACTGGCAGATCGCCGCCCGGTGAGCGGCGAGCGGCATAGGGATGCCGCTCTACGGGTTAGGGCTAGTTCGATCCCCCCTATCGCTCTCCATCCCTCAGCACAGCATCATACACTGCCTGCGTCTCTTCCGCTGCCCGCTCCCACGAGAACCGCGCGGCCTGCACGAGCCCCCGCGCCCGCATCTCCTCGCGCAACGTCGCATCGCGCAGGATGTGACGGAGGGCCGCGGTCAGCGCCTCGAGGTCCGTGGGATCGCAGTACAGCACGGCATCGCCGCCGGCTTCGGGAATGGCGGATGTGTTGGCAGTCACGACCGGCGTCCCGCAGGCGAGTGCCTCAAGCACCGGCAGGCCAAAGCCCTCGTAGAGGCTGGGGAAGGCCAGCGCCTGAGCGCCGCCATAGATGGCCGGCAAGTCCTCGTCGGCTACATAGCCGGGGAAGAGCACGGCGTCGCGGGCCGGTGATCGCTCCAGCGCGGCGAAAAAGTCGCCGTATAGCCAGCCCCGTTTGCCCACGATGACCAGCGCGTCGGTCAACTGCTCGGCGCGGAGGGCCTCGAATGCCCTCAGCAGGCGCGTGAGGTTCTTGCGTGGCTCGATGGTGCCCACGGCGAGCAGGTAGCGCTCCGGCAGGCCGTAGCGGGTGCGCACAGCAGCGACAATATCGGATGACTGGGGCCGGAAGCGCGGATCGGCGGCTTCGGGGATGACGGTGACCTTGTCCGGCGGGAGGCCGTAGAGGGTGAGCAGATCGCGCCGGGTGCATGCGGAGACGGCGATGATGTGGGTGGCCCGGCGGCAATAGAGCGGCATCGTCAGGTTCAAGTACCAGCGATTGAGCGGCTTGTGGTGCTCCGGCAGGTGGCGGAAGATGAGGTCGTGGACGGTGAGGACGGTGGGGATGGAGCGTAGCGGTAGCAAGAGGTGCTCGGTGGCGTGAAAGAGCGCTGCACCGGGGAGCAGCCGGTCAAAGCCTACGTGGGCCAGTTGCCCCAGCCAGACGAGCATACGCCACGGCTTGTAGCCCAGCGCGATGGTGTGGGCGGGCACGTGCTCCAGGCCCGCCAGCGGCTCCGCTCCACGCTCGCGGTTGTAGAACAGAGCATAGCGGTCAGGGGCGCGGGCGATCAGGGCGCGGGTCAGGCTCTCGGCGTAGCGTCCCAGCCCGGCGCGGCGATGCACGGCGGCGGAGACGTCGAGATAGATCGGCATGCCGGCGACGAGCCTCTTACTGCACCGGCGGCTGATAGTCGGTACCCAGGATGATGGAGATATCGTAGGCCGCGTTGGGGTCAGCGCCGTGCACCACGGCTGTAGGAGGAAGATTGAGCAGACGGGCGAGATACTCAGCCGTATAGTTCTTGCCCGTATAGACGATGATGAGCGACTCGGTGCAATCAGAGCGACCGGCGTTGTCGGTGCGTGCGACCTGAATACCGTGCTGCTGGAGGAATGTGGTGGTACGTCCGGCCAGTCCTTCTATTGTCGTTCCGTTCAGTACCTCGACAGTGGCGGCTTCGGCCGCCAGGCGTTCGGTGGGGTCGTCCGATACGGGCGTGGGGGCATCCGTGAAAATGTAATCGCGCAGTTCGCGGATGGCGTCGCGCACCGGGATCAGTACCTCCTGGCCCTCGGGCGTGGTGTAGAACTGGGTATAGTTCTGGTCAATGACGCCGTAGCGGATGTCCTCCGGCTTCACTTTGCTGGCCAGGTTTGCCAGTGCCACCATCTTATCCAGCGTGAGGCCGGGGTCGGTGACCACCGAATCCTGTAGCATCGTCCACAGTTCGGGTACCTGAGGCAGCAACTGCGGTAGCAGATTCAATCGGGTGACCTGCTCGAACACCGCGCGGAGGACCTGCTGCTGGCGCTTGGCGCGGTCAAAATCGCCACCGTCCGAATGGCGCGTGCGGGCATACTTGAGTGCCAGTCGGCCATCGAAATGCTGACAGCCGGCCGGGATATACAGTGGATCGTAACCGTATGCTTCGTCGGGATAATAAGGATCGTTGACTTCCTCCGGCACGCAGATGTCAATCCCGCCGATGCGGTCCACCAGTTCTACGAAGGCGTCAAAGTCAATGCGCGCGTAATGGTCAATGCGGATGCCGAAATTGTACTGCACGGTGGCGGCAGCCAGTGCCGGGCCGCCGCCGGGGTAGTCATACAGATCGCCGAGGTAATGGGCGGTGTTGATCCTTCCTTGAGTATCGTACCCCCAGATGGGCACCCACAGGTCGCGCGGTATCGAGAGCATGCCGGCGTGCATGGTGACCGGGTCGATGGTCAACACGATCATCGAGTCGGTGCGCCAGGGGCCGTCCTCGTTTTCGCGCTTGTCAATGCCCATAACGAGGATGTTGACCCGGTCGGTGCCCGTGTAGACCTGCTGTATGTCAATGGACACAGGCGCACTACCCTCGGAAGGGTTTGGGAGGGTCAGATTGGGCAAGACGGCAGAATTGGCGGTCAACTGGCGCACTTGATCGAAGACGAACAACCCGGCAATGCTGGCAATCATCAAGAACAGGACAACCAAACCTGTTGTGAAGAGGGCCCGCATGATACTGCCGGAACGGCGTGTGGGTTTCGTCGAGCGACGCACTGTATCCTCCTCGTTTCAGGGAGCAGTGTTCTGACAAAGGCACTTCGGCCGTGATCGCAGGGGCACAAGCACAGAGATGGGCTACCATGCCCCTCCGTTGGGCGCTTTGAGCGGAGGGATTATATCATGATTGATAGCGAGGTGCAATCAGGGCAGGCTAGCCATGTAGAGTCGCCCCTGGCTCAGGACGTACAGCCGCCGAGTCGTTTCGTTCACTGCCATTGCCTCCAGTGCATCGAAGGCCGCGTCGGCACGAAACTGCCGTTGGAAGGCCCCGTCCGGGCCCAGCACGACGATACGCTGTCCGCCCCGATCGGCTACATAGACCGCGCCGCTTGTCCCAAACGGGTCTACGGCCAGGGCAACGGTCTGGCTGATGGGGTCGGGCACGCCGCGCACCTGGAACGGCTGAGGCTCACTGGCTCTGTACTTGAGGATCTCACCGTCGGCGAAGAGGATGTAGACATTGCCGTCTATCGCCAGGTCTAGCGCCGCAGCCAGCGACCGGGGAGGCGATGTGACGAAATAGTTGTCGGGCGGGTCGGGATACGTGTCGCCTTGCGGCCTATACAGCAAGAGTTGCTCCTTCATCGGATCGAGGATGTACAGGCGGCCGTCGTAAGAGGCAATCGCTCTGGGGATTCCACTCGGCGGTGTGCCCAGGAAAGAGCGTTTCAACTGTGGCCTCCCGCCCTCGGTTGCCCAGGCTGGATCGGTGGTCACGAGTGCTCCGCCTTCTTCGAGAACGACAAGACCGCTCGTCTGTCTTCCATTGCCGGCGTCCACCCATGTGCAGTCCACCAGGTTGCCCACTGTGGCGTTGTCGATCGCTTGGCCGGTGCGCACAATGGGTAGTTCTCCCTGTTCGACTATACTATCCCCGGTCTGGTTGAGGGTCAACTGCTCTACCCAACCGGCCATTGGATCGAGTACGAAGAGCGTCTGCGCGTGGAGGACCACCTGGCGCGGAACACTGCCCGGCCCCAAGTCGGTCAATTGTACAGGCTCCAGACGCACGATACCGTCGAGTGCATCTAGGGCAGCCTGGGCTTGGGTTCGTAGCGTGGCTGCCTCTACGTCGTTGGGTCGCTCTCCAATTGCCCGACCTGCATAGCCTAACACGGCTTGCCAGTGAGAGCGTGCCTCTTCCGGCGTGCCCACGGCGGCTTGCGCCAGCACGGCCTCTTGCCGGGCCTGGCTGATGAGGCTCTGGTAACGGGCCTCGCGGCCGAACGTGTTGTACGCCAACAACACAACCGTGATCACGATGACCAGGAGGCCAATGGCGATGCTCATCATCACCGTGCGGTTCTCTTTGGGCACCACGCGAGGCGGACGAGCGCGGCGGCGGGCCTCCCACTCCGGGCCGGGGAGCATGCGCCGAAACAGTGTGCGCGCACCACCGACCAGCCCCGCGCCGAGGGTGGCGATTCCGCGCCCCGCAGCGGCAGCAATGCCCCGGAGACGCCGACCTGGGCCGGGGCTTGGTCTGCGGAGTGGGCGTGGGGAAATCAGCGGTTGTGACACAGGCCGTTCGCGCGGCTCGACGAGACGCGGTGGTTCGGCCGTGCTCTCGGGCGGTATGCGTGCTGTGGGCTGGAGTTCGGCCGGGCGTGGACGCTGCTGGAGCGGTAGAGTCCGGGGGCGTGAAACCGGCTGAACGGTCTCACGAGTGGCTGATACGGCCCAGCGTGCCACGAGCGCAGCAAAATCGCCTCCAGCGCCGACTTGTTCTAGGCTCGCCAAAACTTCTTGCACGCTGTCGCGTGCGAGCGCGCGAGTTACAGCCTCGGTATCCGCTGCGCGCAGCAAAGCGGGTGAGGCCAGGAGCAGTGTGTCGCCGAGCGTGGCGAAGGTGTGGTAGAGACGCACGTCGGCCAGGGTGCTCGTCCCGAGGGGGGGCACCTCTCCACGTTCGGGGTAGCACTGCAAATGACCCCCGCGCAGCACGCAGGCGCAGGCAGAGCCCGCCTGGAGGATAAAGAGGTCTTCATCACGCAGGACGGCGCAGGTCAGGCCGCCGTAGCAGCGGCTAGCCGGAGCGGTGTACAGGTTGGACCGGAACAGATGACGGTTGACGGCGGCAGCGGCCTGGCGCAGCGCGGCGGTAGTACTGCCTTCCGTGGCCCAATACGCCTGCACCGCAATCTCGCGTAACTCACGGTACAGGTGCGGTGAGGCGGGGCCGTTCACGTCAAGAAGGACGAACAGCCGCTCGCCCTCACGACCGCGGGCCACTTGTGCCGGCTGGGGCAGCGCCGCCACGCAGGGCCCGACGTCCTCACGACGCACGCCCGCGACAACGCGCAACGCGCCGACGAGAGGTTCGAGCGGGATGGGGTTGGCCGGATCAGGTTGCTGTGACATGCTCAGCCGACTCCTCGTGAGCGGTGTAGGCCCGCTCGTCAGGCCCCACGGTCAAGGCGACAATCCTATATGGCAGCCCTGTGCACAGACCGGCATCATGGCACTCGGCGCCATTCTTCGCAGATCGCAAAGACGATGCGGAGACAGCGGGTAATGATCAACATCGGAGATGCCGGTTGCCTAGTGGCTGTTGCTCCACCTCTCACTAAGCCTTCTCCTGGGGTCAGGTGGGCTGGGAATCCGCGTCTCGTGGTTGCGGGCGGCGCCCGATCTTGAGCACGTAATAGACCCCCACCGCCGGCAACAGGGCGACCACGAGCGGGAACGCCAGTTCGAATGTCAGGAGCGCTGAATGGCCCCAGCGGGCGTAGAGGAGCAGTGCCCACAGCGCTGACAGGTTGTAGACGATGCCTACGATCATGCCCCGTCCCGAGATCAGCCGTTTGGGATGGGAGAATGCCCCCGCCACCGCCCCACCGCCCAGCGCGATGAGCGTGGCAACGCGCGGCGATGGCATTAGGTTCTTGCCCATAAAGCCCACTGCCATCAGCGCCGGTATGATGGAGGTGAGAGCAATGGCGACGATGACGAAGAGGAAGCAGTAGTAGCCAAAGGGATTTTTCACATCCGTTCGATCTCCATCTACCGATTATACTGCTACCGCTGTCTGTGCGCAACAACCGCGCTCAACCATTGCTGAGCACAGGTTGCAGATGTTCCACGCACCATTGCACGGCCTTGAGATTCCAACGGATGCACTCTTCCAGCGACCAGTCCCCCGCCGTCTCGATGGTCATGCAGCGCGTACAACCCAGTCGCCGCAGGTAGACCTCGTCGCTCCCCTCCCACGCGTCGAAATCCGTCCAGTCCACCAGCCCCGCGCCCAGGTGCCCGGCCAGTTGCTCCGCGAGGCTATGCTCATCGCCTGGATAGCGAAACACGTAGGGTCGGCCCGGGTTGTCCGAGTCCTCGTGCAGGTCCAGGAACATGTCGGGCAGTTGCGCGCGCCACTCGTCCATGATGGGCCGCACGAGTTCGGGCGGCGTCTCCCGCGAGAGAAACGAGCGATTCAGATCGAGGCCACGCCACTCGCGCCGGTTTGCATCCCAACCCTCGTCGTTCAACAGCGGCAAGAGCCATACCCGCCGACCGGGGGGGATCAGCGGGGTGTTGTGAGAGGAGACCCATTCGAGGAGCGCCAGCGGCCCACTGCGCTCGTCGCCGTGGACGCCGGCGATGATCGCCAGACACGGGCCGTCGGAGCCGATGTGGGCGATCAGGGCGCCGTTGAACAGCCGCGTGAATGTTGTGCAGCCGTGCCGACGCATCTGTTCCTCAAAACGCCGGTAGTATTCATAGAATGTCAGCGATGTGTCCAACATAGCCTGACCTCCGAAGTGTCAGGCTTCGGAGCCCTCGGCCCTCAATTCCACTACCTGCACCTCTCTCCTCCCCTCCCTCAACCGCAATAGCGCGACCGTCGGTTGGTTCCAGCGCGAAGGGCAGACCGCGCCGGGGTTGATCAGCAGCGTTCCCTCAATCCATTCGACGTGTGGCTTGTGCGCGTGGCCGAAGACGACCACATCGGCCTGCGGGTAGAGCCGGGCCAGCCGGCGGGCGATGCGCTTGTTCAGCGCGCCGTTGTCCGTCAGCCCCAATCGCAGCGCTGCCACGTGTAGCCCTTTGAGCCAGAAGCCGATGAAGCCGGGGCGGTGACCGTGTACGAGCACGACGCGCTGCCCTGCCAAATCCAGTTCGACCGTCTCGGGCAGCATTGCGCCGCCATCGGAGAGGTCCATAATGTGAAAGTTGCCGCGCACGGCATAGACCGGCGCGATGGCCCGCAGCGGTTCCAGAGCCGTCGGATCGTCCACGTCGCCGGCGTGCAGGATCACGTCGCATCCCGCCAGCGCGTCAAGCACCGCCTGAGGTAACCGCTTCAGGCGGTGCGGGATGTGGGTATCCGCAAGCAGGCCAATGACGAGGGCGGGCACTAAGACATAGTTTAGCATGAGAAATGGCCGATGACAAATGAGCAGAGTGGATGAGGTGGGAATGTGTTACCAGGGGGAGCCTATGCTTCAGGGTGAGAGAGTGAGGGAGATGGAGGGCGCGACCGCATGCCGCCGAGAGCGGGCGATCGTCTCCCGGTACATGCCGCCTTCTTGGCTGAACAGCGCGTATGGGGCGTTGTGGGGCAGGATCACTCGGAGCGCACCCGGCACGGCGCGGATCGTGACGGGCGTCTCGGTAAACGGCTCGTCGTCCGCATGAACCGGCAGGGGCGGGGATGATTCCACAACGACTTCCCGCGCCTGGTAATATTCTATCTGCGGATCCTGGAGATGTTGCCCCATAGCTACCTTGAAAAGATGTTGGGCGTAGTTGAAAAGCCCTTCTCCTTTGAAGACGCAGACATCCAGTTTCCCGTCGTCCACGCGAGCGCGGGCACCTAGCGCCAGTAATCCCCCATAGAGCCGAATGTTGCTGGCGACGATGAGGGACGAGTTGACCTCTTTGACTTTTCCATCGAGCGTCAACCTGACCCTGGCGCTCTTGTAATCACGCAGCACGTCCAACCCGGTACCCACGAATGCCCACGCGCCGAGGGCCTTTTTGTCCTCGAGGGGCACGTTCGCCGTCACTGCTGCATCCAGACCAACGCCGGCCCACAGCAAAAAGTAGCGGTCGTTGACCTGGCCCAGATCCACCCTGTACGTCTTGCCTTCCACCAGAATCCGGGCCGCGTTGAGCAGAACAGAGCGGTAGGGATTGATGGGCAATGCATAGTCCATCTGTTCTTCCAGGGCGGTCATCCATCGGGCCAAACCGGGAGTCGGGCCGATAGGGTTCAGCGCCGGAATCCGCATCTGCAAGGCCCACACATTGGTCGTGCCCACGGGGAGCACGCCCAGCGCGGTCTCTGTATGCGCCAGGCCACTGGCTACCTCGTTTACCGTGCCATCGCCACCGGCGGCGATCACCACATCGGCCTCTCTGATAGCGGCCTGGCGTGCCAGCGCAGTGGCCTCCAAGGGCGCACCGGTCTCGCGGATGGTTACTGTCCAGCCGTGACACTCCAGGAAGCCTGCGACGCAGTCCATCACACGCCGCACGGCGCAACGTCCGGCGTTGGGATTATAGATCAACTCTGCCCGTACCATGCCTCCCGCGCACCGATCAACGGGGCCGTTCGCCTAACCTGACCTCGATCTGACGTTCCCTTCCATCACGGAGCACGGTGAGCGTGACCTTTTGGCCGGGGCGGGTCTTTTTGACCAGGTAGACGATCAGATCGTCCATGCCCATAACGGGCTGGTTGTCTATCGCGACGATCACGTCGCCGCCTATCTGGGCCTCGGCGCCATCTATGGTGACCGTTTCATCGGATCCTCGCAGGCCGGCCCGAGCCGCCGGGCTGTCGGCGGTGACCTCGATGACCAACGCTCCATGCTGCTCGGGCGACAGGTCCATTGCCAGGGCTGTCTCTCTATCGAGGTCACGCCCCATGATGCCTAGCCAGGCGTAGGCATAGCGCCCTTCTGCGATCAGCACGGGCACAATCTGTTTGACGATGTTGATGGGGATGGCAAAGCCCACGCCGGCCGAGGACTGCCATCGGCTGATGATCATCGTGTTGACCCCGATCACCCGGCCCTCGCGATCCAATAACGGGCCGCCCGAGTTGCCGGGGTTGATGGCCGCATCGGTCTGGATCATCTCCGGGATGCTGAACTGACTGGTGCCCGAGGGGAGCGTGCGCCCCAGGGCGCTGACCACGCCGGTCGTCAGCGTCCATTCCTGTCCGAAGGGGTTGCCGATGGCAACCGTGCGTTGCCCCACGAAGAGGGTGTCCGAGTCGCCCAGCGTCACGGGCTGAAGTCGGTCGGCGGGCAAGTCTACCCTGAGCACCGCCAGGTCCGAGTCGGGGTCGCTGCCCACGATTTCGGCCAGAACCGTAGTGCCATCGAGGAACGTGACCTCGACTTTCTCTGCCCCCTGCACGACGTGGTAATTGGTCACGATGTGCCCCTCGGTATCCCAGACGAATCCCGACCCTGTCCCTTGCCGGTAAAAGTCCTGCGGCGGCGGTTCGGGCCAGCCGGGGATCTCGATGCGGGGGATTTCCACACCGGCCACCTGTTGCACGACGCGAATGTACACCACCGAAGGCGCGACCCGTTCGTAGATGGAGGCCACCAGGCGTTCCTCGACATCGGCGTCCTCTAGCAGGGCCGGCGGGACAGGTGTCGGCGTGGCGCCCGGCGCCGGCACCTGGGTTGGCCTCTCGGTGGCAGGCGGCGCCGGCGTGCGGCCGGGCAACGCGCTGATGTGTATCTTGCCGGTCAGCGTGGCGAAATCATCCAGCCACGGCGCCAGCAGCAGCCCTGCCAGACAGCCGGCGGCGATCAGCACTATTGCTGAAACGACGAGCACGAGCCCCAGAATCAGGCGTTTCTTGGACCGGTTTTCCATCTTGACCTCCCGAAGGGCAAATCGCCAGAACGCGGAAAACCTCATCACCGTCTGGCGCTTTGACCACCACTTGGTCGCCCACTTTACGTCCCATCAGTGCGCTACCCAGTGGCGACTCGTGAGAGATCTTGCCGTTGAGCGGGTCTGCCTCGACCGGGCTGACAATGCGATACATCTCCGGTGTGCCATCCCCCCTCACATCCACGATAGTGACGTAACTGCCCAAGGCGACCCGGTCACGCGGCAATGTGGCCTCGTCAATGATCTTGGCCTTACTCAGAATGGTCTTGAGTTCCTGAATGCGACCCTCTACAAAGGCCTGATCACTGCGCGCGCTTTCCAGTAGCCCATCTGCCAGCAGGTCCGCTCTCGCTTCCAGGGCCTCGCGTAGCAGGCGTGCTACCTCCTCGCGGCGCGCCGTGCTCAGGTAGTTCAGTTCTCGCTCCAACTCTTGGTATCCTTCACGCGTTAGGTACAGTTGTTGCGCGACCATAGACCACCTCCTCTTGCGCCAACCGCGCCGCCGTGAAATGCGGCTTCGACACAGGAGGGCGGGCCGTTACGAGTTTCCGGTACAAAACGCAGGCCCTTGTCCGTGAGCGGCTCAGGCCCGGCCGCGCCGCTGGCTAGAAGCCATCGGCGCAGCAGATGAAAGCCCGCACAGCGGGCTGGCACAAGCCCGCCAGGGCCTTCATCTGCGCTCAGCCGTGCGCTTTGAGCACACGGCGGGGGTCGCCGGATGACACCTGGGTGCCCCCGGAGCCTCGGGGACAGTTTTGCACTGGAAACTTACTATGCACGGATCTCCTGGCGCTGAAAGAGCACGTACCCTACCGCAAACAACAGGACCACCACAGCCACGAGTCCCGTCATTTGCGGCCAGATGAGCGTCACACTCTGACCGAATGGCAGCGGTGCGCCCAGAATCGCGTTGTGCAGCTGTATGGGCAGTATCAGGCCCAATGAGCGCACCGCCGGGTTGAGCATCGCCAAGATAACCTCCGTATAGAGCGTATTGGGCGAGATGCGGGTCAGCGTCAATTCCAGTTGCACTTGGCGTATCTGCTCTTCGAGCGAGCCGGAGCGGAGAGGGTACAGGGATTGGGCCAACAACTCGGCGATGATGGACCAGAAGATGGTAAAGAACAGCCACACGGCGATAGAGCCCAGCGCGGCTGTAGCCGGCTGGCGGAAAACGATGGAAAAGACCATGGCCAGCGCCATCCAGATGCCGCCGTAGGCTACGGTTGCCGCCAGGAAAACCAGCCCCCGCGCGACCTCTTCGCCGCTCGGCGGCACGCCCAACACCAGGATACCCAACCCGATGGTGAGCAGCCAGATGGCCGTCAGCACCAGGGCCAGCGTGAACAGCCCCGCCAGGAACTTGCCCAGCAAGAGTGCATCCCGGTAAATGGGCTGAGCCAGTATGCGCGCGATAGTGCGTTGGTTGAACTCGCCGTTCACCGCGTCGAAGGCCATGGCGATGGCGATCAGCGGCACCAGGAAGCCGAGAAAACCGACGAACGCCGGGACCGGATCCTGCGACGTGGTAAAGAGCCTGAGAAAGAGAAATCGCTCCTGTCCGGCATTGCGCAGGTTCTGCGCGGCGACGTATACCGTCCCAACCGCCGTCAACAAGGTCAGCATTTCCAGAACCAGCATCCGCACGCTGGTCAGGTGATCGGCCATCTCTTTGGCGACGACGGCCCACAAGCCGGTCCACGGCGAGCCTTCGCGCTTCGTGCGTGTCGTTTCGTCAGTCCGTTGTGCCATCTCTCTCCCCCTTCTGCTGGAAATAGCGGGTATAGACCTCGTCCAGGCTGGGCGCTTCGACCGCCAGAGAGAACAGCCGGCCGCCCGCTTCTACCACGGCTTGGGCTGCCTCGGCGCGCAGGTCATCCTGTGCCTCCAGTTCGTACCGGTTCCTATCGCGCCGGACATTCTGCACGCCTCTGAGCCGACGGAGGGGTTCCTCCAATCCATCGGGCCCTTCGGCTTCCAGGTGGATGCGGTATCCCCCGCCCAACACCTGTTGGGCCAATTCCCTGACCGTGCCTTCCAGCACCATGCGTCCCCGGTGAAAGAGGCCCACCCGGTCGCACACGACCTGTACCTGGTGCAGCAGGTGTGAACAGAGCAGGACGGTGATGCCTTCGTTCTTGAGGCGGCGAATGATCCCCAAGAACTCGTGGGCGCCCTCCGGGTCTAGCCCTTGTGTCGGCTCGTCCATGATGATAATCTGCGGCCGCTTGAGCAGCACATCGGCCACACCGAGCCGTTGTCGCATGCCCCGCGAGAACGTGGCGACACGGTGGTCGGCGACATCCGTCAGCCCCACCTGGGCCAACGCGGCGTCCATGCGCGCCTGGGCCTCGCTCCTGGATAGGCCGTTGAGCCTGGCGGTGTAGGCTATATTCTCCCGGGCCGTGAGCCACTCGTAAAAGCCGAGTTGGTCGGGCAGATAGCCTACACGCGCCTTGACGCTCAGCGGCTGACGCACCGGGTCGAAGCCCAGCACCCGTACAGTGCCAGCCGTCGGTTCGGTCAGACCGAGAAGCATCAGGATCGTCGTTGTCTTGCCTGCCCCGTTGGGCCCGAGTAGGCCGAACACCTCGCCCTGGCGCACGGTCAGGTCCAGATTGTCCACCGCAACAAAGCCGTTGTACCGTTTGGTCAGACCCCGACTCTCCAGGACGATCTCGCTCATGCACGACCTCCTCTCACCGGCGGCCAAAGCGCGTGACGGCCAATCCCACGATGATCACCGCCACGGCTACCAGCCCGACGCCGACGATGCCCCACAGGGTGGACGTGCGCACGGTGATGCGGAATTCAGCCGACTTGCTGGCCGCGCCTTCCGGGCGGGCAAGAAAGGTGACCATATAATCGCCGGCAATCGCCTGCTTGGCGGGGCGCAACTTGGCCGTCACCTCGACTTGTGCGCCCGCTGCTACCTCGGCGATCTGCTTCGGCTCGAAGGTCACTTCCCACCCCACCGGCGGAGTCGCGCTCATTTCGACGTTATATACCGGTGCGCTGCCGGTGTTGCGCAAGAGCAAGGAGATCGGTGTCTCTTCTCCGGCCCGCACCTGCGCCGAGAGCCGTCCATCAGGGGCCGCCAGGCTCAACTCCGCTTGACCGACCACTTCGGCCAGCAGCGTGGTCGTAGCCTGCACGTCGCCGCCCTGGGCCTGCACGTCGAATTGATAGGTGCCGGCCGGCACTTCGCCAAAGGCCCGGGCTTCGACGCTCAATTGCTTCGACCTGTTCGCTTCAACGGGAATGCTGGTGACCTCCTGCCCGCCCATTTTGAACGTCACCAGGAATTCGGGCGGCGAATTGGTCGTCAGGTTAACGGAGAGATCCTCATTCCCCTCGTTCTTTAGCGTGACGTTGAAGCGGAACGTGGTGTCAGGCGTGCCCCGCAGGGTGGGCAGGTCAACCTCAAATGTCAGTTTGGGCGGTAACTTGTCCTTGATCGTCAATTCGACGGGCAACTGGGCCCGCTCGCTCTCACCGCGGGCGACGACCGAGAGAGAGTAGGTGCCGGCCTGCACGTCTGCGGGCGGCTCTAGCCTGAGGTCCACAATCGCGTCGCTCTCGGCTTCGACATAAGCCGCTCGGATGACCTTGCCGCCCCCTCTGAAGACGGCCGTCCAGCCTTCAGGAAGACCCTGCACCTCCAGCCACACGGTCTGTGGTGTGCTGCCGCGCAGGGTGAGATCGAACGTCGCGCTTTCCCCAATGGCGATCTCTTGTGCCGGGTAGTGGGTCAAGAGCATCAACGGCTGCGGGGTTGCAGATGTCGGCTGATCCCCCTCCTGGGCCAGCACAGGTGTACAGAACACGGATAACAGTATAGTCAGTATAGTGAGTGTTGCTAAACGTTTCATGATCCACCTCCTGTGTCATTGAAAGATCGTGACTGTTCAGCCAGGCAGTCAGAACCGCACCTGGGACTATCACAACCGTACCCATAGACTTCCGAAGTCTGCATAGGGGCGGGGTAACCCCGCCCCTACCCCGGCGGTTTGGCACGCAAGATTTTCGGGACACGGATTTCACGGATAAACACGGACGAGTTTTTATTTTTCAATCCGTGAGAATCCGTGTTTATCCGTGTCCGGCAAATTGATTGCGGCCAGAGGCCGTGCTATGGATAAGTGTGCGTGCTTCCCCCGTCGCTTCGGGTTCCAAGAGTACTCGCGCAAGGCACAACCGAATTACTACAGACCATGTATAAGAATCGCATAAACGCTATGCTAGAAAATCGTTAGAAATGGAGGCGGCGGCTATACAAATCGTGCAAACACCTGATTCCCCAATAGTCTCCCACGTGGGGTCAGACGGGCCGTGTGCCCGTCCCATTCCAGCAAACCCAGGCCGCGTGACTCGGCCAATTCTGCGCCAAAGACCTCTTCCAACCCCACGCCGAAGCGGGCACGAAAGCGCGCGTCGCTCACCCCCTCCGACAAGCGTAGCCCCAGCATCATCGTCTCCCCCATCTCGGTGCGCTGCGTGACCTCCTCCGCCTCGGCCACCGGGGAGCGGCCCTCCTCCAGCGCAGCGATGTACTCGCGCGGATGACGCAGGTTGGCCCAGCGCTTCCCTCCTAGCCACGAGTGTGCACCGGCTCCAAAACCCAGCCACGGCTCGTTGCGCCAGTAGGCCAGGTTGTGGCGGCATTGGAAATTGGAAATCATAGATTGGTCATTGGTCATTGGAAATTTGTCATTCCCCCGTGCCCAATTCGAGATTTCATAGTGCTCAAATCCTGCCTCCGCCAGCCTCGCCTCCGCCAACTCGAACATCTCCGCTGCCAGGTCATCGTCGGGCGATGGCAACTCGCCGCGAGCGATGCGCTGCGCCAGCGGCGTGCCTTCCTCGACGGTCAGGCTGTAGAGCGAGAGATGCTCCGGCTGCAGGTCTAGTGCCATCTCCAGCGTGTTCTGCCAGTGGGTGAGGCGCTGCCCCGGCAGGCCGAAGATGAGATCGAGGTTGAGGTTAGCGAACCCCGCCGCGCGCGCCCACTGCACGGCCTCCACCGCGTCATGCCAGGTGTGGACGCGCCCCAGCAGCCGCAGTTCATCCTCGTGCGCCGATTGCACGCCCAGGCTGAGCCGGTTGACGCCGAGTTCGTGCAGGCCGCGCAGGTACTCTGGTGTGACCGTGCCGGGGTTTGCCTCTAGGGTCACTTCAGCGTCGCGTGAAACGTAAAACGTAATGCGTAATACGTGAAGGATGTCAGCGAGGTGGTCGAGCGGCAAGAGCGACGGGGTGCCGCCGCCAAAGTAGATCGTCGGCGCGGCCAGATGTCCCCACCGCTCGCCCGCCGCTTCGATCTCCTGGCAGACTGCGGCGACATAAGCCGGAATCAGGTCGTTCAGCCCGGCGTAGGTATTGAAATCGCAGTACGCACACCGTGCCCGGCAAAACGGCACGTGCACGTACAACGCCACGGATTGGTCATTTGTCATCGGTCATGTCACTACCCGATACATACGTCCAAGCGCCTGACTCTTTATCACGAATCTTTGTTGGACATATTCGTGCCATTCGTCTATTCGTGTGATTCGTGATTCACAACTGCCACGTCCGCGTCTCAACCGCCGGATTGTCATCCGGCGAGAGCATCGTATCTACCGATTTTCCCACATTCCGCCAAATCTTGCCAGTCGGCGAATCTGCGGTATACTAACCGCTATGGCATTCAACCCATCCGATCATCCCCATCGTCGCTACAATCCGTTGACCGGCGACTGGATCCTCGTCTCGCCGCACCGCACCAGGCGGCCCTGGCGTGGTCAGGTGGAAAGGCCGCCGCAGGAGACTCGCCCCCAATACGACCCGGCCTGCCATCTCTGTCCGGGTAACACACGGGCGAGCGGCGTGCGGAATCCGCACTATGAAAGCACCTTTGTCTTCACCAATGACTTTGCCGCGCTCTTGCCCGATACCCCCCAGGCGGCTGTCGTTCCCCATCCCCTGCTGCGCGCCGAAAGCGAGCAGGGCACCTGTCGCGTGGTCTGCTTTTCGCCGCGCCACGATCTCACCCTGCCGGAGATGGCGGTGGAAGGCATCCGCCGCGTGGTGGACGTGTGGGCCGAGCAGACGGCGGAATTGGGCGAGCGCTACACGTGGGTGCAGGTATTCGAGAACAAGGGGGCGATCATGGGCTGCTCCGATCCCCATCCGCACGGGCAGATCTGGGCGGGGAGCGCGTTGCCCAACGAGCCGGCCAAAGAGAATGCCCGGCAACGCGAGTACCTGGCCGAGTACGGCGAGCCGCTGTTGGTGGCCTACGCTGCGCTGGAGGCCGAGCGGCAAGAGCGCGTCGTCGTCGAGAACGAGCATTGGCTGGCCGTCGTGCCCTACTGGGCGGTATGGCCCTTCGAGACATTGCTCCTGCCGCGTCGCCACGTCTTGCGCCTGCCCGACCTGGATGCGGTAGAACGCGATTCCCTGGCGCACATCCTCAAGCGGCTGCTCACCCGCTACGATAATCTCTTCGAGACCTCGTTCCCCTACTCGATGGGCTGGCACGGCGCTCCAACCGTACGGGCGAGCCTTGTGCCCACCTCCAATAGGGGCAAGGACGAACCCAGCCCCTACGCCCATTGGCAATTGCACGCCCACTTTTACCCGCCACTGTTGCGTTCCGCCACCGTCAAGAAATTCATGGTCGGCTACGAGATGCTGGCCGAGGCCCAACGTGACCTCACCGCCGAGCAGGCCGCCGAGCGGCTGCGGGCGCTGCCGGAGGTCCATTACAGGACGCGCGAGGCTCTCTAGCCTCGTTCTCGGTACAAACCCGGCCTGGAGGCCCGGCTTTAGCCGGGAAGCCCCCGATAAATCGGGGCATCCGTCGTGTTTTGTACCGGAAACTAGCCTCCATCCCCTTCCTCTCGTTCCGCAGGGCCAAGGGGGCGTCTTGACACCCCCATCTTTTTGCATATAATTGCTATTGCAATTATTCGCAACGAGATCGCTCCAATGTCCCCTTGTCCCACCCTGATCGCAGAACTGCGCCGGCGCGGCTACCGTCTCACCCCGCAGCGCGAGATGGTTGTGAAAGCCATCGCTCACGCCGGGCGGCACGTCACCGCCGAAGAGATTTTCGAGCAGGTGTGTGCTCACACCCAGGCGGTCAACCTCGCTACCGTCTACCGCACGCTCGATCTGCTGGTGGCGTTGGGGATGGCAAGCCGCGCCGACCTGGGCGACGGCAAGGTCACGTACGCCCCACTCGATCACGGCCCGCACTGCCACCTCGTCTGCCGGACGTGCGGGAAGGAGATCGAGGCCGAATGCGACCTGCTTGCGCCGCTGGAGGAGCAGTTCCACGCGCGCTACGGCTTTGTCGCCGATCTGCGTCACTTGGCGCTCTCCGGCCTGTGCGCCGATTGCCAATCTCAATTCCAGGAGGATGACGATGATTCTCAATAGTGTCCTATTCTCCCCCCAGCCGATGCACATCCCCGACGGCTTTCTGTCTGCAGCCGTCTCTATCGTGTTCTGGGTGGTCTCGCTCGTTGTCGTGGGCTATGCGCTCCGACAGGTCGGCCGTGACCTGGGTGAGCGGCAGGTGCCGCTGATGGGGGTGCTGGCGGCATGTATCTTTGCCGGGCAGATGCTCAATTTTTCGGTGACGGGCGGCACGTCCGGTCACCTGCTCGGCGCGGCGATCGCCGCGATTGTGTTGGGGCCGTGGGCGGCAGTCCTCGTGATGACGTGCGTCGTCGGTATCCAGGCGATCGTCTTCCAGGATGGCGGCCTGCTGGCGCTGGGCGCCAACATTTTCAACATGGGCGTCGTCGGTGTCGCGGTAGCCTACTTTGTCTATCGCACCGTCCAACGGCTGGCGTCCGGCAAATCGTGGGGCATCTTTGTCGGTGGCTTTGCCGCTGCGTGGTCGTCCATCTTTATTGCGTCGCTGGCTTGTGCGCTGCAACTGGCGCTTTCGGGCACGTCGCCGGCCAACGTAGCCGTGCCGGCGATGGGGGGGATCCACGCCCTGATCGGCGTTGGCGAAGGGCTGATCACCGTCGGTGCCCTGGCCTTCTTGTACGCCACGCGTCGCGATCTGTTCCAGGCGGGCCGGGCGCAACCGGCGGGCAGCAAGACGGTGTGGGTTGCCGGTTTGGTCATCGCGATCGCGCTGGCCGTGCTCTCGCCGCTTGCGTCACAGCATCCCGATGGGCTCGAGTGGGTCGCCGAACAGAAGGGCTTTCTCGACGTGGCCCGTCCTCCCGTTTACGCGATCATCCCGGATTATGTGCTGCCTGGCGTGCCCAACGAGGCTCTGGCGACCATCCTGGCAGGCATCATTGGCCTGCTGATTGTTTTCGGCGTTACGTTGGCCGTGGCCTATGCCCGGCGCCATCGTGAGCAGGGCGCCGGTCAATAAGAGGCTCATCCGCACGCCTCCAGCGTGCGGAAGCCTCGAGGAACTTTTCCTGAGCGCCCGAACGAGTTCGGGCTTCCGGTACGATGCACATCCATTTCCTCGACCCTTACCGGCCACTTCCCAGCCTGATTCACCGGCTCGATCCGCGTGTCAAGTTCGTGTCGGCGCTGGCGTTCATCTTCACGACGGCGTTGACGCCGCCAGGAGCGTGGCCGGTATATATCCTCCTCCTTTCGATAGTGCTCTCGGTCGAAGTGCTCTCCGAGTTGGGCGTGGGCTATGTGTTCAAGCGCGCTGCGCTCGCGTTGCCGTTCGTGCTGGCGGCGTTGCCGCTGCTGGTGACGGCCAGGGGCGCGCCACTCCTGAGCATGCCGATTGGGGCATGGACGTTGACCGTCACACGGGAGGGCGTCGAGCGGTTTGCGAGCATCGCCCTCAAATCGTGGCTTTCGGTGCAGATGGCGGTTGTCCTCGCAACGAGCACGCCGTTTCCCGATCTGTTGATGGCGATGCGGGCCATCGGCATCCCCCGCCTGCTGGTCGCCATCGTCGGGCTGGCTTGGCGCTACCTGTTCGTGATGGCCGACGAGGCGCTGCGCCTGATGCGTGCCCGCCAGGCCCGCAGTGGCCGTCCCGCTCAACCGGGAGCGCGGGTGGGAGGGAACGTCTTTTGGCGCGCGCGCGTCACGGGCGGGATGGCGGGCAGCCTGTTCGTGCGTTCGCTGGAGCGTGCCGAGCGCATCTATGCGGCGATGCTCTCACGCGGCTACGATGGCGACGTGCGTGTGCTTGACCTGCCGGCCTTGTGTGCCCGCGATGTGCTCGTGTCGCTGTCGTTCCTCCTATTGCTGGTCGCAGCGCAGATCCTGGCGCGATTGTTCTGGTAAGACGCGGAATGGAACCCGCGCTTGCATCCCGCATCTTGCTTCCTGCATCCTGCAATGTGCCCTGAATTCTGTATCGAGATCGCCAACCTCTCTTTCGCCTACCCCGATGGCCGCCAGGCGTTGCGCGATGTGAATCTGAGCGTGCGGCCTGGAGAGCGGGTGGCCTTGGTGGGGCCCAACGGCGCCGGCAAGTCCACGCTGCTTCTCCATCTGAACGGTCTCTTGCGCGGCACAGGGAGCGTGCGCGTCTTGGGGCAGGAGGTAGCCGGGCCAAACATTGCCCGCGTCCGTGCGCAGGTCGGGCTGGTCTTTCAAGACGCCGACGATCAGTTGTTCTCGCCGACGGTGTTCGATGACGTGGCTTTCGGGCCGCTGTATGCGGGGTTGTCACAAGAGGAAGTGAAGCGGCGCGTATCGTGGGCGTTAGCGCAGGTAGAGATGGAAGAGTATGCCGATCGGGTCTCGCATCACCTGAGCCTGGGGGAGAAAAAGCGAGTTGCCATCGCGACGGTGCTGGCGATGCAACCGGAGATCCTGGTGCTCGATGAGCCCACCGCCGGGCTGGATCCGCGCGCACGGCGGCGGCTGATCGAACTGTTGCATAGCCTGCCGCAGACGATGCTCACCGCCACGCACGACCTGCGCTTTGTGGCGGAGGTCTTTTCCCGCACGGTCGTCCTCGACGAAGGGCGGGTAGTAGCCGATGGGCCTACGGCGGCACTCCTGGCCGACGCGTCATTGCTCAGGGCGCACGGGTTGGAATAGAACCCCTCGCCCGGACGGGCTGAGGACGAGACCGAGGGCGCAGAGGATGCTATTGATCTTCGGGCTGTGCCACGCGGGGATGCGGTATCTCTGCCTGAATGAGCAGACCACCGCCGGCCTGGTTCTGTAATTTCAAGCGTCCGCCGAGCAATGCCACCCGCTCGCTGATGCCCAATAAGCCGTAGTGTCCGGCGGCCGAGAGCGCCGCGAGGTCAAAGTCGTTGGGCAGACCTCGCCCGTTATCGGCAATCGAGATCATCAACGTACGCGGCGAAGTGTGTTTGAGCGAGATTTCCACGGCGCTGGCCTGGGCATGCTTGCGCACGTTGTTCAGCCCTTCTTGTATGATGCGGAAAATGGATAGTTCAATGGCTTCGGGTAGACGGCCCAGGTTAGAGTCCAGGTCGAGCGTCGCGGCAATGCCTGTGCGCCTCATCCACTCGCGGGTGTATGACTGGAGCGCAGCGCTTAATCCCAGGCTGTCAATGGTCGGTGGGCGCAGATTGCCGCAGATGTGGCGCAGATCATCCACGATCCCTCGAATACTGTTGCGGACATCGGTCAGCGTGCCCTTGAGTACCGGTGTTACGTCCTCATCCTCCTCGATCTCTTCCAACTGATAGTTGACGCTCAATAGGTCTTGAAGGACCTGGTCGTGGAGTTCGCGGGCCAGGTGTTTGCGTACCTCCTCAAACTCGGTCAATAGGCGGCGCTGGGCATCCTGCAGGGCCACGTTGACGCTGTCGAGAGCGTTGATCTGTTCGGTCAACTGGTCAATGAGTTGCCGGTTCAGCGTACTCTGCGCTGCCAGGTCTCTTTCCAATAGCGCTTGACTGTAGTGCAACTTCTCCGCCTGCTCACGAGCGCGATAGTAACTGTCCAATGCCCAGATGATCGGCGTGAGTTGCTGCCGGTCGGCGGTGCCGACTGTTGCTGCCACGATCTCTTCGCGGTCGGTTTCGTCGGAGCGGTACTCGGCCACTTTACGGCCATGCCGCAGGACGATGATGCGGTCGGTCACTGCTAACAGGTGATCGAGGTTGTTGCTGCTAAAGACGACGGCCGCCCCTTGCTGCTGCCACATCTGGATGAGAGAGAGGAGTTTCTGCTGATAAGGGTAACTCAACAACATAGTCGGGTCATCAATGATGATCGATCGGAAGGGGCGAGTCATGGCGCGGGCGATGGCGATCATCTGGCGCTGCTCGCTCGAGAGGTTGGCGACTCTTTCGTGCAGTGAGTCAAAGTGCACATCCAACTGAGCCAGGATTTGTGCTGCTTCTTTGTCCATCCGCCGCCGATTGGGCACCTTCAACCACCTGACCGGCAAGGGCAAGCCGATCTCGTTGCCCAGGAAGATGTTGCTGCTGATATCCAGGCGCTCGGCCAGGTTCGGCTGCTGATGGATGACCTCGATGCCCAATGCTCGCGCCTGAAAAGGGCACTTGAGCCGCCGGCCAGCGAAGTAGATGTCACCCTCGTTAGGCACATAGAGGCCGGCCAGCATCATGGACAGCGCCGACTTGCCCGATCCGCTCTGACCGGTCAGCCCTAGCACTTCACCGGGATAGACTTCCAGGTTGACCTGCTGCACGACCGGCAAGGTGCCGAAACTCTTGGAAAGATTGACCGCTTTTAACAGTGGCTCCATCTAAGGCCCTCGCGTGATGTGTCTATTGCCGAACGCGTTGCTGGCGCCAATAATCGAACAGGATAGCCACCAGAATCATCGTTCCGAGTGCCACCGTCTGCCAATAGGCCGGGAATCCCAGCAGTATTAGCCCGTTGCGCAACATCTGCAAGATGGCTGCGCCCAACAGTACCCCTAGAATGCTCCCCTGGCCGCCGGACAGGCTGGTTCCCCCGATGACAGCGGCAGCGATGATGTCGAGTTCATACCCCATAGCCGCCGTAGAGGCTGCCACCCCCAGGCGCGCGGTCATCAACAGACCTCCGGTGGCCGCCAGTAACCCGCAGAGCACATAGACCAACTGCTTGACTTGGATGGTGTTGACACCGGAGACGAGCAGCGCCTGTTCGCTGCTGCTGAGTGCGTAGATGTATCTTCCCATGATGGTCTGGTTCAGGAACAAACTTACCAGCACTGCAAAGCCCAGCGTAAAGAGCGCCGGCACAGGCAGGAAGAGCGGGCCAATCTGCAGGTTATGCTGTCCTAATGCGAGAAACTCCGGCGGGAGGTTGCGCACCGGCCAGCCCCCGGTCAGACCGAATGCAATTCCCCGCACGATACTCATCGTTCCCAAGGTCACCACGAGGGGCGGCAACCTCACACGACCGACCATCGTGCCGTTCACCCAACCTACCAGCCCTCCGGTCAGCAGGCCGGCGACGACGGCCAGCGGTACTGCGACGCCTGCCCGTAGGCAAAGCGCACTGATGAGCCCGGCCAGCGCCATCACCGCTCCTACCGAAAGGTCAACGCCGCCGATGATGATGACCATGCATTCGCCAAAGGCGACAATGGCTGTCCACGAAAAGGCGCGGGAAACGTTGGCTAAATTGTTGACGGTTAAAAAGGTATCCGTCTGCAGGCTCAGGAAGGCGCCGACGGCGAACAGGAGAGCGAGTACGGCAAACTCGTGACGCCCAACCAGGGTGTGCCAAGTCCGCTTCAGAACCCTGGGCAGGATGGATTGTTCGTCGGCTTGTGAGGTAGGGGGCCTATTGCTCACGCGTCCACTCTCACGTGATAACATCATTTAGGATTTGGCGGAGTGTAGCCGCGTCCAGGTCCTTCTTGTCGAGGAAGGCGACGGCGCCGGCTTCTAGCCCAAGCCGATGGAATTCCCGGTCAGGATAGGCGCTGATCATCACGATACGCGAAGAAGGCGATGCGGCCTTGAGACGTAGTGTGCAGCGAATGCCATCCTCGTCACCTAGCACTACGTCAATCAACGCCAATTGGGGCGTAACCTGCTGGGCCAACTGCAACGCCTCCGCGACGGTTTCGGCTTCATAGATCGCGGCCCGGGGACACACTTTGCCGATCAGCCGCCGCAGTTGACGGCGATAGCGCAAGTTGTCATCCACCAGCAATACCGTCACACTCTCCTGTACCGGGGTCTCGATGACCGGGGACAGGGCCGCTTCGTGGCCCGGCAGTGCCAGTACTTCAGGGTGTTGCAGCACATAGTTGACGGCTTCCAGCCGGCTCTGGACACCCAGTTGCCGATAGAGACGTGAAAGGTGATTCTCGACGGTTTTGACGCTCAACTCCAAGCGCTGGGCGATGGTCTGATTATCGAGGCCCTGCTGCAACAAGCGTAGGAGGTCACGCTGGCGTGCCGTTAGCAATGGCGTAGAAGGTACTCCCGCATAGGCGACCAATTTGTCCACCAGCCGGCTGGAGATCCAACGCTCGCCGGCCAGCACGCGCTGTACCGCTAGCCGCAAATCGCTGAGAGGTTGATCCTTCAAGTGATAGCCATCAACGCCTGCCTTCAGCAATCCCTGCACGTAGATGTCGTCATCATAGGCGCTGACGACCAGAACCTTCATGTCGGGGTAGGACGCCCGAATCTGGCGGATGGCTGCCACCGGATCAAAGTCGGGCATGGTCACATCTATCAATAAGCAATCGGGCTGCATCTGGGCCAGCGCTGCAAAGAGGGCCGGGCCATCTCCCACTTCGCCGACGATCTCCAGATCGGCCAGCCCCTCCAACGCATTACGGATACCGGCACGCACGACAGCGTGATCGTCCGCCAACAAAACACGTGCCTTGCTCATACTGATAATTATACCATCATCGTGAGGCATTGCCCACCTGGTGGCAGTGGGGGGACATCCCCCAACAGATTTAGGGGGAAATCTTTATCGTTCGAGGGAGAAAAAAGATATACAATGACCCTTTTTCCGGCTATACTAGGTCTCGGTACAAAACGCAAGTCCTTGCCCCGTGGGCGGCTCAGGCCCGGCCTCGCCGATGGCTAGTGTAGTTCTCGGTACAAAACTAGGCCGGAGGCCCGGCTTTAGCCGGGAAAACCCCGATAAATCGGGGCGTCCGTCGCGTTTTGTATCGGAAACTAGTGTAGCCGTAGTGTCCTGTGTGGTAAAAATCCTTGCTCATTGTGCAAGAATTTCGCGTGTAACGGACTATTGGAGAGCACCTCGAGTTCTTGTCGGAAACTCCGCCAGTGATTGTCCCGGTTAGGGTGAAAGGGGGTGATCTATTGGGCTGTTGAGCAGATCAAGGTTCAAAGATCCGTTGAATACACTCTATATACCTAGGAGGAGGTTAGCAAAATGAGTAGGCGTTTGATCAATGTGACAAGTGTGCTCGTGTTGATAGGCTTGGTTCTGGTCGCGTGCGGCCCCAAGCCGACTGCAGCCCCGACCGCTGCCCCGACTGCGGCTGCACGACAGAAACTGACGATCGCCTGGATTCCGAAGGCGTTGAACAACCCGGTGTTCGAGGTGGGACGCGACGGCGCGATGAAGAAGGCAGAGGAGCTCACGGCGGCCGGCCCCATCGAGGTCGAAGTGCAATATGTCGGCTCCGTAGCTTCGGACGCGGCGGAGCAGGCGCGGGTGGTGGAAGACGCCATCGCCAGGGGTGTGGACGCCATCGGCATCTCCTGCAACGACCCCACGGCCTGCGTGGATCCGATCAACAAGGCCGTGGAAGCGGGCATTCCAGTGATGACGTGGGACTCGGACTCGCCCGACAGCGAGCGGTTCACCTACCTGGGGGTAGATAACTACCAGGGTGGCAAGGCAGCCGCCGAACTGTTGGTGCGCTTTATGGGCGAGGAGGGGAAGGTTGCTCTGCTCACGGGCGTGCCTGGGGCCTTCAACCTGGAGGAGCGCATGCGCGGCTTCAAGGACGGCATAGCCGCCTATCCGGGGATCGAGATTGTCGCCACGGTCTACTGCAACGACGACATCAACCTGGGCGTGCAGGTGGTGGAGGAGACGATGCAGGCGCATCCGGATCTGGACGGCTGGTTCTTCGTGGGGCTGTGGCCGTTGTTTGCGGAGCGCGGCTCGATGCCGCTGTGGGAGGACGCCGCGCAGAACAAGGGGCTGGTGACCATCGCCTTCGACACACTGCCGGTGGAGTTAGAGTTCCTGAAGGACGGCTACCTGCAAGGGCTGGTAGGCCAGAAGTACTGGGGCTGGGGCTACGACACGGTGCAGATGATCTATGACCACATCGTGAACGGCAAGCAGTACGATGACTGGACCGACTCCGGCATGGACATCGTCACCAAATGCAACGTGGATGCTATGGCCCAGATGTGGGCCCAAAGCGACTTTACCCTCGAACTCCCCGACCCATACGAGTGCCTCGGAGAAACAGGCGGGGCAGCGCCGGAGAGGTTGACGATCGCCTGGATTCCGAAGGCGTTGAACAACCCGGTGTTCGAGGTGGGACGCGACGGCGCGATGAAGAAGGCAGAGGAACTCACGGCGGCCGGCCCC
>FWPU01006006.1_pt1 | contig 25168 bp, 24 predicted proteins | sample 2228361 | NCBI WGS metagenome assembly FWPU01 (sample SAMEA103939777, study PRJEB20133) | metagenome | reverse complement strand
TATCCTTCGTGTCCTTCGTTGTTTTTGGTTCCGGCTTGTCCGGGTTAGGGACATACCCTAAGAACTTTTGGAAACGTGCTCTAGTGCCACGTCGTCCCAGTAGGCATCATTGTGCTTGAACGGCCACAGTGTCATGCTCTGCAGAAAGACCGTGATCCTGCCCGACGCCGCCGTCGCCTCGACCGGCGGCACTTCGGCATAGCAGTTGTAGATATGGGCGCCCTGCCCCCATACGACGGTTGAGGCCAGCGGATCCGTGCCGCCGGTCGGGTCTATGCCGAGCCGAAAGGTAAAGTTCTGCCAATCGCTGTTCGCCGTCAGATCGCCTTCGAGTTTGAAACCACAGTCGTAGCCCGGCCCTTCGCTCCAATATGGATCATCGGGATGCAGGCCGCCGTGCGCGTTACTCCAAGCATGCGCCCAGGCCGTCAGCCGCAGGTGCGTGCCCGTGAGGACGTCTACCTGTTGGAACAGGCCCGCATCGTGCTTGCGATAGAATGTGAACCAGGAATAGCCCCATTCGCCACTATGCACGCGCTCTGGAAACGCCACCGGCCTTCCCTCTGGCTGATCCCACGTATCCGGTTCATGCACGAACCAGAACGTCCAGGCGGGCAGCACGAAAATATTCTCGATGTCCGTATAGTACGATGAACTGCCCACCGGCAGCACCAGACAGCGGTGCGTGCCGCCATCGCCCCAGGACGTCTCGAAACCGCCGTTCGGAATCGGTCTCCAGACAGAGACGAATGGCACATACACGGTGTATCGCCCCGTCTCCTGGATCGCGTCCTGTGCATATTCATGGTGTGGCGCCACAAGCACCCCGGACGGATGGGGGGTATCCGCAGCCATGGCCCCACCCGACACAGCGAGGAGAAGCCCGACCAGCACGAGGCCTCCCAGCAGGACAGGAAGAGGCAAGACCCACAGCCGTGACATAAAAGACCGCCTTTCGTCCCTGCGCACTATACGAAGGCAAGCCCACGCTCGCGCAGGCTGACGAAGCGCTGCTGCCCGATGACCAGGTGATCCAGCACTTCGATGTTCAGGAGGTTCCCCGCCGCGATCAACTGACGCGTCACTTCCACGTCCTCCGGTGAAGGGGTCGGATCGCCCGAGGGGTGATTGTGGGCGACGATGAGCGCCGCGGAGTTTCGCTTGACAGCCTCACGAAAGACCTCACCTACCCGGATGTGCGAGGCATTGAGACTGCCGACGTACACCGTCTCGGCGCCCAACAGACGGTTGCGGGTATCGAGGTAGAGCACCTGAAAGTGCTCCTGCGCCAGGTGCGCCATCTCGGCCATCAGGATCTGAGCCACATCGGCAGGGGAACGCACGACGAAGCGGTCTTCCGGGGCAGCCAGGAGCATCCGCCGGCCCAGTTCCAGGGCTGCTTTGAGTTGGGCCGTCTTGGCCTGCCCCATCCCTTTTTCAGCCTCTAACTCGGCAAAACTGGCCCGCGCCAGCCCCATCAGACTGCCGTAGCGGGAGAGGAGCCGCGTAGCCAGGGCCAGCGCATTCTCGCCACCTACGCCGGTGCGCAGAATGATAGCCAACAACTCGGCAGTCGAGAGCGCCCCCTCTCCGACACGGGCCAGACGCTCGCGCGGACGGTCGTCGGCGGGGAGGTCCTTGATCTTGGGCCGATACTCGACCCTTGCTGCGTCACTTGCCACGCCATAACTATACACCATCTCATTGGGGGTTGTCAAATGCCGCACCAGACGCTCAGAACCGCAAAAACCGCCACTTGCTCACCTACCAGCCAATGGTATAATACACCCCACCTGGCCCGAAAAGGAGCATGTCATCCATGGAGACCATTCTGGAGAGAATCCCTACTTACCTGACCCTCTTATCTACCATCTGTGGGGGAGTGACGATTGCGCTGGTCTGTGGCCTTGCGATCTGGACATTTCGTGACATCCGTGCCCGTTCTCGGGACATCCTGGCCCAGATACTGGCCACCCTCATGGTGCTCGTGCTGCCTGTCATCGGGCTGGTGATCTATCTGATGCTGCGGCCACGCGAGACGCTGGCAGAAGCCTACGAGCGCTCGCTGGAACAAGAGGCATTGTTGCAGGCCATCGAGGAGCCGGAAGTCTGCCCGGGATGCGGGCAGCGGGTCAAGAGCGATTACTTGCTTTGCCCGTCCTGCCACACCAAACTCAAGCGTGCCTGCCCGCAGTGCGGCCGTGCCCTGCACCTGCGCTGGGCGCTCTGCCCTTACTGCGGGGTGAGCGTCACACCCCAGGTGATCGAGCCGGTGCCCACAACAAGTGAAGCGTAAAACGTAAAACGTCATTACGCCTTACGTTTTACGTTTTACACCTTACGTTTTACACCTACGTCTCCCCCTCCCCTACCACGTGCACTTTGAGCATGTTGGTTTCCCCGCCGCTGCCAAAAGGGATGCCCGCCGTCAGCACCACCGGATCGCCCCACGTCACCAGCCCTTCCTCGCGTGCCGCCTGCACCATCACCTGCACCATCTCATCGGTGGTGTGGAACTCGGTCACCTGCACCGGTATCACGCCCCATACCAGCGCCAGGCGGGGAAGCGTCGCCGGATTGGGAGTTACGGCGACGATAGGGATAACAGGCCGATGGCGTGCCACCATACGCGCCGTTGTCCCCGACATCGTCGCGGTGATGATGGCCCTGGCTTGCACCTCGTCGGCGATCTCGACCGCAGCGCAACTGATGGACTCGGTGATCGTCGCGCGGCGCTCGCACTCGTCGTGGAGCAGACGCCCCGGCGGCAAATGGGCCTCCGCGTTGGCGCAGATCACTGCCATCGTCTCTGCCGCCTCCACCGGGTAGCGGCCCACCGCCGTCTCGCCCGAGAGCATCACCGCATCCGTGCCGTCCAGGATGGCGTTGGCGACATCCGAGGCCTCGGCCCGCGTCGGGCGCGGGTTCTCGATCATCGTCTGCAGCATCTGCGTGGCGGTGATGACCGGCTTACCCACCCGATTGCAGGCCGAGATGATGCGCTTCTGATGGAACGGCACTTCTTCGGCGGGTGTCTCCACCCCCAAGTCGCCGCGCGCCACCATGATGCCATCGGATTCGGCCAGGATCTCGTCAAAGGCCGATAGGGCCTCGGGCTTTTCGATCTTGGCAATGATCGGGACATCGGCCCCTTTGATGATCTTCAGAAGTTGGCGTAACTCGCGCACGTCGGTGGGGCGACGGACGAAGGAGAGCGCGATATAATCCACCCCTTGCTCCACGGCAAACCGAGCATCCTCACGGTCCTTGGGCGTCAGCGCGGAAAAGCGCAACACTGCGCCGGGCACGTTGATGCCCTTGCGAGAAGAGAGCGTCCCACCGACGACCACACGGCACTTGCAGCCCTCGCCGGCCTGCACGACGACCAGTTCTAGGCGGCCGTCATCCAATAGCACGGTCTGCCCGACGCGCAGGTCACGCAGCAACTCCGGATGGGGTACAGGTATCTCGTTGGGCGCCCCCCGCACGGGATGCGAGGATAGTGTCACGATCTCGCCTTCGCGCAGTTCGGTCGAACCGCCTTCGATCTCGCCCACGCGCAATTTAGGCCCCTGCAGATCGGCCATCACGGCGACGAGGCGGCCTTCTTCTCGCGCCACATGCCGCAGGGTGGCGATGAACTCGGCATGTGTGGCGTGATCGCCATGGGAAAAGTTGACGCGCGCCACATCCATCCCGGCGCGGATGAGGCCGCGGATCACTTCGGGCGAACCGGAGGCCGGCCCGAGCGTGCAGACGATCTTGGTACGTGGCATTGGCTTTTCTGGTTGGTCAGACCCCCGTCTTCTCCGCGAAAACGGGGGTCTGGCTCATTCAACCGAGGTGGGTAAACGCCGCCTTGCCCGCATAGGCGGCCTGGTCGCCCAACTCGTGCTCGATACGCAAGAGTTGATTGTATTTGGCGACGCGGTCAGAGCGGCAGGGGGCGCCGGTCTTGATCTGGCCGGTGTTCAGCGCCACGGCAAGGTCGGCGATCGTCGCGTCCTCCGTCTCGCCGGAACGGTGCGAGACGACCGCCGTCCACCCGTGCCGCTGGGCCATCTGGATCGCTGCGATGGTCTCGCTCAATGTGCCGATCTGGTTCAACTTGATCAGCACCGAGTTCACGGCATCCTCCTGGATGGCACGGGCGATGCGCTGCGTGTTGGTCACGAGCAGGTCATCGCCGACGATCTGGATGCGTTTGCCCAGGCGGGCATTCATTAGTTTGAAGCCTTCCCAATCGTCCTCGGCAAGGCCGTCCTCGATGCTGATGATGGGGTACTTGTCTACCCACGCGGCGTAGAACTCGACCAACTCCTCGCTGCTCAGCGTGCGGCCCTCTTTCTTGAGATTGTACTTGCCGTCCTCATAGATTTCGGACGCGGCAGGGTCGAGCGCGATCCAGATGTCCTCTCCCGGCTTGTAGCCGGCCTTTTCGATGGCGGCGAGGATGACCTCGATGGCTTCCTCGTTGGTCTTGAGGCTGGGCGCAAAGCCGCCCTCATCGCCGATGCCGGTAGAGTAGCCCCTGGACTTGAGCACGCCTTTGAGTGCCTGATAGACTTCGCTGCCCCAGCGCAGCGCCTCGGCGAACGTTGGTGCGCCGACCGGCATGATCATGAACTCTTGTAGGTCGGGGCCATCTACGGCGTGCTTGCCGCCGTTGAGGATGTTCATCATCGGCACCGGCAGCACATGGGCATGCACGCCGCCGATATAACGGTAGAGCGGTAATTGCAGCGCGTTGGCTGCGGCGTGGGCCACGGCCAGACTGACGCCCAGGATGGCGTTGGCGCCCAGTTTCTCCTTGTTGGGCGTGCCGTCCAGTTCCAGTAGCCGCGCGTCAATGCCGGCCTGGTCGGTGGCATCCCAACCGAACAGTTCATCGGCGATCACCTCGTTGACGTTGGCGACTGCCTTGAGCACGCCCTTGCCGCCGTAGCGGCCCTTGTCGCCGTCGCGCAACTCTAGCGCCTCGTGCGCTCCGGTAGACGCGCCCGAAGGGACGGCGGCCCGTCCCCAGTCGCCCCCCATCAACACGACTTCCACCTCGATGGTGGGGTTGCCGCGCGAGTCCAGGATCTCGCGGGCGATGATGGTTTCGATATCGGTTTCGATCATTGTTCCTCCCTTGACAAGTCTGGTTTCTCAGCATCCAGCCCTAGCCGTTTCCGTACAAAGCGGCGGATACGCCCGGCTCGCTCGAGGGCGTCCAGGGCATCCTCTGCTTCGTAGAATGTCTCAATTCCAGGATACTTCACCTCAACTGCATACGGATTAAGTGCTCGGCAATCCTCCTCCAGTTGCTCAAAAGTCTTGTCCACTCGCCGGCAGCCGTTGAGTATCTCCAACATGTCGTGCACCCTGCGAAAGATCACACCGCGCGACACCAAATAGCCTTTGAGATACTTTTCCGCTCCTTGTTGTGCCAGAAAGCAGATGGTCTCCGGCGGCCCCGAGATGTCTGCCAACATCTGCGCAGACCTGAAATCGGTGTCCGCTTTGGCGAACCAATCGCGGGCGCTTGCTCTCTCATGCTCGCTCATAGAGGACTTTGCCTTCTCGAACGATTTCGCAGATCAGGCTATCCCGCGCTTCCAGTTTCCGAGACAATTCCGCGGGAGTAAACACGAGCGGATCCAACGCCAGGTAGTGGCGCGGTGAATAGACCACCTTGTACACCTCCCGCATCCGGTCCAGAGGCCGCAATGGGGTTTCCTTGACGATCAGCAGGTCTATGTCAGAATCCTCACCAAAATCACCACGTGCGCACGACCCGAACAGGATAATCTTTTCGGGGTCGTATACCTGGCGCAGCCGAGCGACAATCCGCTTGATCTCGCGTTGGTACTGTTTGTGTAGCCTTTGCCTATCCGTGGCGAGCCTCACTCTCTACCCAGAAGTCTCAAGAGATCATCCGTCGTAATATCCGCATCCTGCAAAATACTCCTCAACACCTTGGGGTGCAAGACCTTACCTCGATGAACGGGTCGCCATGCGGCCCTCGACGTGCGGGCGAATCGCATCGCGAAGGTTCTAAAGCCCTGGCGGGCTTGTGCCAGCCCGCTACGTGGGCTTCCATCTGCTGAGCCGATGGCTTCTAGCCATCGGCGAGGCCGGACATGAGCCGCCCACGGGCAAGGGCATGCGCTTTGTACCGAGAACTACACTAACCCCATCCCCTCGTACAGCCGCTTAAAGTCGAACCGCTCGGCCAGCAGCGCCTCGAACTGCTCCAACTTGGCCTGCTGCCCCAGACGGGTCTTGCCAAAGACACGCTCGATGGCCTCGACCGTTTCCATTGTATTCTGCCGCACCAGGAGCACCGGCACACCGGTCTCTTCGGCGCGGCGCAATACCTCTGGAACGGGCCGCAGGTGACCGGTCAGCACCAGGCACTGGACAGCCGTCTCCAATGCGACTAACTGGATATCGGCACGGTCGCCGCCGGTGATCACGGCTTTGGTGCCGGGGACGCGCCGGATGCGCGGCAGGGCCTGCTCAACGCTCATTGCTCCCACGATCAGGTGTTCGATCAACAGATCGCGCTTCGCCGGGGAGGCCAAGAACTCGCCCTTCAGCACCTCCGCGAGTTCCCCGACGCTGATGGCCTGCAATTCCTTGCGCTGAGGGAACACACCCAGCAGGGGGATGTCGCGCCGCTCCAAGTACCGGCGCGCGACGTCGAGGACGAACTCCATCTCGCCCTCGGGCACCTTGTTGATTTCCACCCCGATCAGCCGCTCGCCCAGGCGCGCTTTGGCGACGATGCAATCGTCCACCAGTGACACGCGGTCTTGGAATGGCGTGATCGCCAGCGCCGGGACATCTAGCGCCTCGGCCACTACCGGCGCACCCAACCCCACACAAAAGCCCTCTCGCAACGAGGCGCTACCCTCTAGCAACATGATGTCCTTGCCCACGCTGATGCGCTCGAACGCCTGCTTAATCTGCGCCAATAGATCAGGCGGCGCCTCGCCTACCAGTTCCTGCGTCAACAACTCCAGCGTCAGCACGACGCCGACCAGATCGCATGGATCTTCGGCCAAGCCCAACGTGCGCCGCACAAAGTCGGCGTCCTCGTCCGCCACGCGACCACCGATCTGCCAGGGTTGGGTGCTCAGGGGCTTGAAGTAGCCGACCTTGTAACCTTCCTTTTGGAAATGCCGTCCCAATCCCAGGCAGAGTGCCGTCTTGCCGCTAAAGGTGTGTAGGGAAGTCACATACAGTGCTTTCATTGCTGCGCGCCTTTCTCTATTGGATGAAACCCTCTTGCGCCAGATATGCTCTTATCGCCTGCAATACTTGCCCGGCGATCCGGACATCCTCTTCTGCCTCCATCTGCTGAGATGCTCAGGTCAAACTCCTAGTCTCCCGTTTCTCTCTCGCGGAACAACCGGCTGATGAACCTGCTGAACTCTTTCGGAAAGACGCCTGTCTTGATGAAATGCTGATTAAAGGCCGCGATGACAGCACTATGTTTGGAGAACGCAAGGCTTTTGGTCAGCAGAACAGCCTCCAGGGCATAAAAGACCGCATAATAGGCACGCGAAGACGCAAAGTCGTAATCGCCCTCTTCGATGTGCTTCTCGGCAGCCATCATAGAACGCGATGCCTTCTGCAGCATAGGCTGCAATTGCGCCTTCAGGCTCTCGCGCTCGTCCATAGTGTGATCCCTTCTCTGCGAACATTCATCAGGAATGGATCATATACTTGCCGATGATACCGCTCTTCCGATATGGGAAGGACCGAGAATACTGCATCGTATTGATGAAGGATCTCTCCGACCACCTCATCTATAGATGCCTTCACCCCAGGCGAGACCTTATCCAGGATCACCAGACAATCATAGTCAGAATCAGGCTCATAGTCACCGCGGCTCCTAGAGCCGAATAGAATGATCTGCCGGAGGCGATCTTGTAAGCGCTCTTGCATTGCCTGGAGGAAAGCATTTAGCACTCCATCTCTTTCCTCGACTTCCATCGCTGCCCTCTCAACCTCAGAACTAAGATGGCGCCTCACGACGCTAACACCAACCGCATGTCCAACGCAATCGCCCCGCGTCCCTCCTCATAGACCATCAGCGGGTTGATGTCCATCTCCACGATCTCGGGAAAGTCGGTGACCAGTTGGCTGACCCGCAGCAGCGCGTCCACCATCGCCTGGTGATCGGCAGGTGGCTCGCCGCGCACGCCCTCTAGCAGCGCGTAGGCGCGGATCTCGCGGATCATCTCGTCTGCTTCCTCGCGGCTGAACGGCGCGACGCGGAAGGCGACATCTTTGAGCGCCTCCACGTAAATGCCACCCAGGCCAAAGGCGACCAGCGGCCCGAATTGCGGATCGCGCGTCATCCCGACCAACACTTCGCGGCCCGGCGGCACCATCTGTTGCACCAGGCAACCCCAGATACGCGCCCCCTCCACGTAACGCCCGGCCCGGTAGACGATCAGGTCGAACGCATCCCGCACGTCGCTCGGCGAGCGCAAGTTCAGCCTCACGCCACCCACATCGGTCTTGTGCAGGATGTCGGGCGAGGCGATCTTGAGCACGACCGGATAGCCGAACTCTTCCGCGATCTGTACGGCTTCCTCGGCGGTCTTGGCCAGGCGTGCCTTGGGGATGGGGAAACCATAAGCCTCCAGCACCTCACGCGCCTCCAGGTCACCGATGGTGACGCGCCCTTCAGCCCGCACGCGGTCGAACAGCGCCCGCACGGGCGGCTGGCAGACCTGGCACGCCTGTACTTCGGTGATCGGCCGTTCTCGCTCACGCCGGTAGGTGCTCATCGCCGCCAGCGCTGCCGCTGCGCGATCCGGGTACGGGTAGTTGGGCACGCCGTACTGGCGCAGGATCTCGATCCCGGCCTTGACGCGCGCTTCGCCCATCAAGCAGGCCAGCACCGGCTTGTCGGTCGCCTGAGCATTGCGGCCGATGACATGCGCCGTCTCTTCGATCTCGGTCACTGCCTGCGGTGTGACGATCACGAGGAGCCCATCCACATTCGGATCGGCCAGCACCAGGCGGATGGCGTGATCGTACCGTTCTGCAGGTGCATCTCCCAACACGTCCACCGGGTTGGCGACGCTGGCCTCGCCGGGCAATAGCGGACTCAGCGCCTCCGTCGTCTCGGTGGTCAGGCGTGGAATGACCATCTTGGCGCGCTCCAGTGCGTCGGTCGCCAGGATGCCGGGGCCGCCGGCGTTGGTGACGATGGCAATGCGGTCCCCTCTCAGGAGCGGCTGGTAGGCAAAGGCCAGGGCGTAGTCGAACATGGTCTCCATCGAGTTGACCTGCAGGACGCCGGCCTGGTCAAAGCCCGCCTTGTAGGCCGCCTCCGAACCGGCCAGGCTGCCGGTGTGCGACGAGACCGCCCGCGACCCCGACGCGGTCACACCGGACTTGATCGCCACTACCGGCTTATGGCGGGTCACCTTCCGCGCCACTTGGATGAACTTTTGTCCATCCGGCAGCCCTTCGACGTAGATGAGGATCACTTTCGAGGCCGGGTCGTCGCTCAATGCCTCCAGCAGGTCAATCTCGCTCACGTCCGCCTTGTTGCCCAGGCTGATGAACTTGGAAAAGCCGATGTTACCGGCCATCGCCAGGTCCAACACCGCCGTGCCCAACGCGCCCGACTGTGACATAAAGGCGACCGGTCCTGCCGGCGGCATGCCGGCGGCGAACGAGGCATTGAGCGGCGTGGCGGTATCAATCACCCCCAGGCAATTGGGGCCGATGAGGCGTATGTGGTACTTGCGGGCGATCTCGACCAGTTCTCGCTCGCGTTCCAATCCTTCGCGCCCGGCCTCGCGGAAGCCGGCGCTGATGACGACGACCGAGGGGATGCCCTTCTGGCCGCATTGCTCCAGCGCCGCCGGCACGAAGCGATAGGGGATGATGATCACGGCCAGGTCAATCGGATCGGGCACATCCAGTACGGAGGGGTAGGCTTTCAGCCCTCGGATCTCGTCGGCCTTGGGGTTGATCGGATAGAGCGGGCCTGGGAAGCCGCCCTGTTGGAGATTGGCGAGCACGGCGTAACCGAGTTTCTCGGGCTCGCGCGAAGCGCCGATGACGGCGACCGAGCGGGGATCGAAGAACGTGTCGAGTGATGTGGGCATTTGCGGTCAATGGTACACGAAAAGGCGCGATTTGGCAAGCGCGGATGACTTGACTGCGCACGGGATGGATGTACCATGATTGGCCGCGAGATCATATCATCGCCAAGGAGCCGCTATGAGCAAGCAACCAATCGCCCTATCGGGGTTCAGCCGTCTGATCCATCCCATGCCCGCCTTCCTGATCACCTGCGCCGGGCAGAATGGCCGGCCCAATGCCGTCGCCATCGCCTGGCTGACCCCCGTCAGCATCAATCCGCCGCTGCTGGCCTTTGCTCTCCGCCCGCAGCGCTACTCTTATGAACTCCTGCGGCAGAACCCGGCCTTCGTCGTCAACGTGATGGGCTATCGGCATGCCGTCGAAGTGCTCTTTTGCGGGCGCTGCTCCGGTCGGGACGTGGACAAATTCGCCACGGCCCGACTCACGCCTGTGCCCGCCCAGGCGGTGAGTGTCCCCGCCATCGGCGAAGCGCTGGCACACGTGGAGTGTGAGGTCGAGGCCGAGTACCCGGCAGGCGATCACGTCATCATCGTGGGGCGCGTGGTGGCGGCGTCGGTCGAGGAGGGTGTGATGACCGGGGATTGGCGCGACCTCGTTGCTGCTTCGCCTCTTCTCTATCTGGGCGGTAACCGCTTCACGACCACGAGCGACGAGGTCTCGGAACCTCAAGTGGGATTGGATTGAGCCTACAATGGCGTGCGAGTCACCGGACTGTCCTCCGACGGAAGCGTTTCTGATCTACTGAACTTGAATGCGACAATGGCCGATACGTGGGATACGATCCGTGAAGACGCCGTAGCGACGTTACAACGCTACGTGCAGTTCGATACCACCAACCCACCCGGCAACGAAATGGCAGCAGCGATCTGGCTCAAAGAACAACTCGTTGCGCGAGGGATCACACGCGACGCTACGCTCTACGAGACGGCACCGGGGCGGGCTGCACTGATCGCCCGTATCCCGGGCCGGGAACCGCTCAAGCCGCTGGTGCTGAACCACCACATAGATGTCGTGCCTGCCGAGCAAGCGCAGTGGTCATATCCACCATTTGGCGGAGAAGTGGCCGAGGGGTACGTCTGGGGGCGCGGGACGCTCGACACCAAAGGGCTGGGCGTGCTGTACCTTCTGGCTCTGGAACGGCTGGTGCGTGAGGGGGCGGTCTTTCGGCGTCCCGTCGTATGTATGGCCGTGCCGGACGAGGAGACAGGCGGCTCGCAAGGGATGGGTTGGCTGGCAAACCATCATCCTGAAGTACTCGATGCCGAATGGGTGTGGGATGAGGGCGGCGGCGGGTTCAGGGGATTGTTAGGCGAGCGCCCGTTTGCGCATCACGCATGTGACGGCGAGCATGTTCCGCGAGATCGCCATGACACAGCGTTTCCCGCTCTCATTCTTGTTGCGCCACATCGGCAACCCGCTGCTCTTGCGGCTCGCCACACGGCGACTGGCGGGCAACAAGATGCTGAACGCCATGCTGCGGGACACGATCAGCCTGACAATGCTCCAGGCCGGCTACAAGATCAACGTCATCCCGGAGCGGGCGGAGGCGGGTATTGATTGCCGCCTGCTGCCGGATACAGACGCGGCCGAGTTCCGCCGTTGGCTGGAAAGGACCATCGGCGACGGGCACATCAGGGTAGAGACCATCGAGACATCTGCCCCTACGGCTGTCTCTCCTATCGAAAGCCCATTCTGCGGCGCCGTCCGGCAGGCGATCGCCCGGCACGTGCCGGGTGGGTTGGCTTTCCCGCTCCTGGTGCCTAGTGGGACGGACTCGCGCTTTTTCCGCGCGCGCGACATCCCCGCCTATGGGTTCGGGCCATTCGTGCTGGAGATGCACGAGAGCGAGCGCGTGCACGGCGTTGACGAGCGCATTTCCATCGAGAACCTGGGCCTGGGCCTACAGATTGCCTATGACATCATCCGAGAGTTGTGTGTGGCGCAGAAGGCACACAAACCTCACGATTCTGCTAGACGCTGATCGAAAACCAGCCGGGCGCATACAAATCTTGGGGGAGCAAACGTTGGTTGCCGGGCCGCCGTGTGCTCGAAGCACACGGCTGAACCAAATGGAAGCCCTGCGGGCTTATTCTCAGCCTCCGAAGGGGGCTTCGACCTGCTCAGCCCGGCGCTAAAGCGCCGGGCAAAGTCCACTCCCCGGAGTTCTGTATGCACCCAAACCAGCCAGTATTTGTAGCCGCGTGAGCCGCCAGATTGCAGTGCGCGACTCGAGGGGTTGCTGTATGCCGGTTGCCCGCCCTCGCAGACGAGGCCGCAGACGCTCTAACAGGCGTGATTCCAATTACCAGCCAGAGGCAGCAAACATGCCGGCCGTATCCGCCTGACTGTGCGCGCTACAGTGTTGCCTTGATTGCAGATAAAATCCGTGATAAACTGTAACCACCCCTGATACATCTGCCTACAAGGGATGGTCCCAGAGCGGTGGGCCTTTCACTCTATCGGGTGCTGCGGATCCCGGGAGCGTTTCTTCGCTACAGGGTAGTCGGGCTAGAGAACATACAGCCCAGTGGCCCGGCCGTCTATGTCGCCAATCATCTGAGCACACTCGGACCACTGCTGTTCTTCCTTGCTCTACCAATCCGCTTCTACCCATGGGTCAAGGCCGACCTGGTGGATCCGCGGCGGTCGCCGCGTTATCTGTATGAGCAATTCGTCTGTCCCGTCCTTCACCTGAAGGGGTGGCCTGGCCTAGAGATTGCCAGGGCTTGCTCCTGGGTATCAGTTCCCCTGGTCAGGCGACTGGGGGGTGTGCCGGTTGAAAGCGGAACGGACTGGACGGGTAGAGCCTTCCGGGAAAGCATGGCGCTGCTGGCTCAGAACAAGCATCTCCTGGTCTTTCCAGAGGACCCGCAAGGGGAAGTGGATCCAGAGACTCAGATCCATGCCTTTGCCTATGGCTTTGCCGAACTCTGCTGGTTATACCAGAACAAGACCGGCCATCACCTGCCCGTCTACCCGATGGCCGTGCACGCTGCAAGGAAGGTCGTCGCGATCGCCCAGGCGTTGTTCTGTCGGGCCCAGGGCAACCGGCGAGAAGATGTCCGCCGGTTCGGCGAACAGGTGCAGGACAGGATACGCCGGTTGTACCGAGACGTGGAGTATGGATTGCTCGTGTGAGGCCCCAGTCTTATTTGAAAACGACGACATCCTCGCCGTCTGCAAACCGGAGGGATTGGCCTCGATTCCCGGGGGCAAGCGAGGGCCAAGTCTGCTTTCACTGCTTGCGCCCCGAGTACAAGAGAAACTGTACGTCGTACACCGTCTCGATAAGGAAGTCAGCGGCGTGATCGTGTTCGCCAAGAACGCTGCAGCGCACAGGTATCTGAACGACCAGTTCGGCAGCCGCAACGTTCACAAGACCTACGTGGCTCTTGTGCATGGGATTATCCAGGAGGATCGTGGTGTCATGGATCAACCGCTGCGCCAATTCGGCTCGGGGCGCATGGGGGTTGACGTTCAGCGAGGAAAACCCAGCATCACCGGGTTTCGAGTGATCGCGCGTTTTGATGCCTTTACCCTACTCGAGGCATATCCGCTCACAGGGCGGCGCCATCAGATTCGCGCACATCTCTACAGCATCGGCCATCCGGTCGTCGGCGATCTGCGCTATGGCGACCGGAAGGCACAAGGCCGATTCCCGCGCCTGATGCTCCACGCACAGGCGATCACGTTGCGATTGCCGGCCGGCGAGAATGTGACGATTGAGGCACCGCTCCCCGAATCCTTCAGCGTTGTGCTCAAAAACTGTCTGTATCTGGGGGGATCATGAAACGTATTGCTGTTTTGACCAGCGGGGGTGACGCCCCCGGCATGAATGCCGCCATCCGTGCAGTGACGCGCACCGCGATTGACAAAGGCTGGGAAGTCGTGGGCGTCCAGCAGGGCTATGCGGGCCTCATTGCAGGCAAATTCAGAACGCTGGGCGTCCGGGACGTAGGGGGCATCATGCAGCACGGCGGCACAATCCTCGGCAGCGCCCGCTGTCCCGAGTTCAAGACCGAGGAAGGGCGGCGGGAGGCGTTACGCGCGCTGAACCGGCAAGCCGTGGAGGCCCTGGTAGTGATCGGCGGCAATGGCTCGCAAGCCGGTGCCCACGCCTTATCGCAGATGGGCTTTCCTGTGGTCGGCATAGCCTCGACCATAGACAACGACCTTTACGGTTCCGAGCCAACCATCGGCGTTGATACCGCGCTCAATATCGTATTAGAGGCGATTGACCGGCTCAAGGTAACAGCCTCCTCACACCAACGTGCTTTCCTCATCGAGGTGATGGGCCGCGAGTGCGGCTACCTGGCGCTGATGGCCGGAATCGCCGGTGGCGCTGAAGCCGTTGTCATCCCGGAGATGGAAGTAGACCCCGAAGACGTGGCAGCCGAATTGCGCTCGGCCTACGAGCGCGGCAAGCCACATGCGCTGGTCGTGGTCGCAGAGGGCGCTAAATATAACGCCGAAAGGATGGCCCGCTATTTCGCGGAGAACCGCGAGCGGCTGGGCTTCGACCTGCGGGTGACAATCCTGGGACATGTACAGCGGGGCGGCGCGCCTGGCGCATTCGACCGGCTACTGGGCACCCGGCTGGGCGCTGCAGCAACGGAGCATCTGGCGCAAGGCCAGCATGGCCTCCTGGTCGGCGTGCTCAAGGACGAGGTTGCTGCTACGCCGCTTGCCGAAGTAGTCACCAAGAAAAAGTCACTCGACCCGCGGCTGATCGAATTGGCACGGGTGTTGGGGAAATGAGCGACGGCCGCCGAAGCGACGGGAAATCGAGAACGCAGTTCCACAAGGCCTGATCGCAAGCGAAAGCCCACCGCGCCGGATTTGCACAGCCGCCTTCGCAACAAGACCGCCAACATCACCAAGACGCCCTGTTTTCGAGCGCCGATAGGCGCGCTCGGCTTCAAGGGTTAGCCAGCGCCATCGGAGTTCTGCGCCAATAACGTCGCCCATCGGGGAGATGTTCGGCCAGCTCCCGCAAGGCCGGGCGTGCGCAGCCAGTTGTTCTCAAACAGACACAACGTCACAGCAGCGTCCCACGTGCGCTCATCCCTGGCAAAGGCATGGGTCTTACGCATCAGGCAATTCAACCGGTCACGCAGTACCCCATTCAGGCGTTCGTCGTGCACTACTACATAGGGACACGTGATCAACTCGCCCAGGCCCGGAATCCGGATTCCGGGCCTGGCATACCTCGATGCGCACGACCCTGCCGCCGCGACGATGTTTGACGGCCTGAGTCAACCCAACTCCTGGAGTAGTCACCAGCCGGGGTCGGCCCCGCTTGCCCGTCCGCTGCGGGTCTCGGTACACCCGACGCACCTCCCGCCGGTACACGGCTCGCCCATCCCTGATCCACGGCACGCCCTGACGACCGTGCGTGCGCTGGGGCGTTGGGGTTCGGGCATTGGGATGTGGGGTTTGCACCGCCGGGCTGCTGGGCGAAGGCGATGATGACGCTGCTATGATAGGCGCGTGTTGGCAAGGGTAAAGGACTATAAACACAACCCGGCCAGAGATGGGAGGCAATACCCCTCTACTGGCCGGGTACACTTCGGCACAGAAGACTTCCCGAACGTCCCCCTACCCCAACCCCGCCGCTTGGCGCAACACGTCGGCCTTGTCGGTGCGCTCCCATGGCGCGTCAATGTCGTCACGCCCAAAATGGCCGTAGGCCGCCGTCTTGAGGTAGATGGGCCGCCGCAGGTTCAGATCGCGGATGATCGCCGCCGGACGCAGGTCGAAATGCTCGTTCACCAGCGTGATGATCCGCTCATCGGCGATCTTGCCCGTGCCAAAGGTCTCCACCGCCAGCGACAGAGGCCGCGCCACGCCGATGGCATACGAAACCTGCAACTCCAGCCGGTCGGCGATCCCGGCGGCGACGAGGTTCTTGGCAATGTAGCGGATCATGTAGGCCGCCGAGCGATCCACCTTGGTCGGGTCCTTGCCGGAGAAGCAGCCGCCGCCGTGGCGGGCCACGCCGCCGTAGGTATCCACGATGATCTTGCGCCCGGTGAGGCCCGAATCGCCCTGCGGCCCGCCGGTGACGAAACGCCCGGTGGGGTTGACATAGATCTTGGCCCGCGCATCGAGCATCCCCTCCGGCACCACGGGCCGGATCACGTGCTCGATTACATCCCGGCGGATCTGTTCTTGGGTGACATCGGGGGCGTGCTGGGTGCTGACCACGACGGTGTCAACGCGCTTGGGTTTGCCATAGGCGTACTCTACCGTCACCTGGCTCTTGCCGTCGGGACGCAGATAGGATAGGGTCTTGTCCTTACGCACCGTGGCCAGCCGTTTGCACAACTTGTGCGCCAGCATGATGCTCAGCGGCATCAATTCCGGGGTCTCGTTACAGGCAAAACCGATCATCATACCCTGGTCGCCGGCGCCAATGGCCTCGATATCCTCATCGCTCATCTCGCCGGTCTTGGCCTCCAACGCCCGGTCCACCCCCAATGCAATGTCGGGGGATTGCTCCTTGATACTGACGATCACGCCACACGTATCCGCATCGAAGCCGTACTTGGCGCGGGTATAACCGATATCGCGGATCACGTTGCGGGCAAGCGTCGCAATATCCACATAGGTGCTGGTCGTGATCTCGCCCATCACCACGACCAGGCCGGTGGTCACGCCGACCTCGCAGGCGACGCGGGCGTCCGGATCGTCGGCGATGATCGCATCGAGCACCGCATCCGATATCTGGTCGCAGATTTTGTCGGGGTGTCCCTCGGTCACCGATTCTGAGGTGAAGAAAAACTGCGGGGATGTCATAAACGTCGTATTCGCCATGTAACCCTCTCCTATAGTTTGATGTTGGCCGGGCCTGCCTAGTGAAAAACCCCTCCTCGCAAGACGAGAAGGGGCACAGTAGGTGTGACCACCTCTCATCTTCCAGAAACTCGCTTCTGCCGGAATTGGCACCATGGGTTGGTAGCTGGTAAATTGGTAATTGGTAATTGGTAATTGGTGGACTGATGACAGACGTCCCAACTCCCCATTACCAGTTGCCCCAACTACCGACCCTGGTTGCCGAGGCTTCACCGGGCCGGTCCCTCCGCCTCTCTGGATAAGAGTGTCGCCGGTATTCAGTTTGCGCCGGATGATACCACGAAGGGTAGCAACTGTCAAGACTCAGTAGATCCGGATTTCCAGGCGAAAGGACGAGCGGTTTGACCAAAACGCACCGCAAGGTGTCATTCTGAGGCGCGAAGCGCCGAGGCTTGCCCTGAGCGAAGTCGAAGGGAATCTCGTTGCTGAAAGCCAGGAACGAGACCCTGCACTCCGCTCAGGGTGACAGATCGGATCTACTGAGACTTGCAATCTTCATAAGGAGAAATACCCATCATGGGCTTGAAACCCGACCACTGGATCCGTAAGATGGCGTTGGAGCACCGGATGATCGAGCCGTTCGTGGACGGGCAGGTGCGCGACGGTGTGATCTCGTACGGCCTCTCGTCCTACGGTTATGATATCCGCGTGGCCGATGAGTTCAAGATCTTTCAGCCGGAAATCACGGCGGCCAAACTCTCCGATGTGCAGTGCGCTTACGTGGCCGGTCTGCTCGATGCGCAAGGGCAGATCGGTTACGCCACGTCCGGGCCACAGGGGCGCCCCGGCCTGGCGTTGGTCGTCGCCAGCGAGAATCGTGCTATGCTGGAGGGCCTGCTCTCGCTCGTTGGCACGGGCTGTCTGCGTGACGCCGGCGACGGCAGGAGTGAGTGGGTCGTGACCAAGGCTGCCGATGTGCAATACATCCTCTCGCAGGTGTGGCCGTACCTCGCGCACCGCCGCGACATGGCCTCGCGGGCGCTCGCCGAGCTAAAGTCGGCCAAGTCTATCGTCGTGGATCCCAAGAATTTCGACGCCGACTCCTTCGTGGATTTCAAGGGCGATGTATGCATTATCCCACCCAACTCGTTCGCGCTGAGCCGCACGGTGGAATACTTCCGTGTCCCGCGCAGTGTGCTAACGGTGTGCGTTGGGAAAAGCACGTATGCGCGCTGTGGCATCATCGTGAACGTCACTCCCTTCGAGCCAATGTGGGAGGGCTTTGTTACCCTCGAAATCAGCAACACCACCCCGCTGCCGGCCAAGATTTACGCCAACGAAGGCATCGCCCAGGTGCTCTTTTTCGAGGCCGATGAGGAGTGCGAGGTCTCGTATGCCGACAAGAAGGGCAAGTACCAGGCGCAGCAGTCCATCGTCCTGCCGCGGCTGTGAGGTTGACCGAAGGGAGTGTGCCGGTTATAATGGTTGTGGAGGTGGGCGTATGGGCGTGTTGACCACGTATCGCGGGATAGTGGAAAATGGCATGGTTCGGCTGCGGCCCTCGTCGCTCGTGCCGCCGGACGGCACCGAGGTGCTCGTGGTGGCCGCGCAACCGCTTCCTTCCCCGGAAGAACAGGAGCGTCGTTGGGCTGCTATGTCACCGGAGGAATGGCGTAAGCCCTTTGATGCCGTTCGGGCAGCCTGGGATGCTACGGAGCCAGCACCCGATGAAGGCAAAACATTCAGTGATGACGAGTTAGTAGCCTTGGTACACGAAGCGCGCGACGAGCAATGACGCCTACGGCCGTAGTTGATCTGAGCGAAATGGTACGCCTGGCGATGCAGCGGCCGGAACGCTCACGTCTCTTCCTGGCCTGGGAAAAGCGGGCATTTGTCTGGGTGGTGTCCGAGCAGATGTGGGCCGAGTTTGTGGAAGTGACCGAGCGCCCCAAAATGCGGCGGGTGATTCGTCCGCTTGTTCGTGATGCTATCGTTGAGGCGTTGCATACACGCGCTCGTATTGTCACTCCGGCAACTACAATTCCGCATTGCCGTGACCCCAAGGACGACATCGTTGTGGCTACCGCTGTCGCCGCCAGCCCTTGCTACTTGGTTACCGCAGATCGTGACCTGTATGGTGACGCCGGTCTGGTCGCCACGTTGCGCGAATTGGGCGTGACGGTCGTCAAAGCCGACGAGTTCCTCGCTGCCTTGGTTAAGCCGAGTTGACTTGTCTGCAAAATCGGGTATGATGTGAGGCACACCACGGGCGGTTAGCTCAGTTGGTCAGAGCGCCTCCCTTACAAGGAGGAGGTCACAGGTTCGAGTCCTGTACCGCCCACAGGAGAAATCCCAAATCCCAAGAACCCAAATCCCATCCCCTCCCAGTTTTGGGATTTGGATATCGGGGGTTTGGGATTTGCCGTTATGATTGTTCTAGATGACCTCCTGACTGCCACCGGCGGGCACCTCGTGGGCCCGGCTGTGCCCGCTCAATTTCCCGCCTTCTGTTACGACTCGCGTCGCCTCCGCCCCGGCGAACTCTTCATCGCCGTCAAGACCGAAGGCGGCGACGGTCACGATTACATCGCCGACGCCATCCAGAAAGGCGCAGGCGGTGTCCTCTGCCGCTTCCCGCCGCCTGAACCAAGCATCCCCTGCATCGTCGTCCCCGATACCCAACTCGCCCTCGGCGATTGGGCCGCTCACCTCTTGCGCCGGCGTGCACTACCGGTGATCGGCGTCACCGGTTCGACCGGCAAGACCGATGCCTGTCGGGCAATCTCTGCCGTCCTGGCAACGCGCCATCGCGTCTTTTGCAACCCGCCCGACCTGAGCGACCGCTTCGGCGTGCCGATCTCGCTGGCAGGACTTGACGACCACGATCTGGCCGTGCTGGAACTGGCCTGCAACGCCTTCGACGAGATCGGCACCCTGGCGGAACTCGTCCGGCCACGCATCGGTGTCGTCACCGCCGTCAACCATGCCCACCTGGCCTACCTGGGCAGCCTGGAAGCCATCGCCCAGGAAAAGGGCCGTCTGGTGGAGGCGCTTCCGCCGGATGGCGTCGCCGTGCTCAACTACGATGACCCCCGCGTGCGGGCAATGCGCGAGCGCACCCGTGCACGCGTCGTTACCTACGGCCTCAGCCCCGACGCTGACATCGTCGCTTCCGACCTGCGGCCCGATCCCGAGGGCCTGCAATTCGTCGCGCACTTTCCCGGCGTGAGCGGCCTGGGCACCCCCGGTTACCCCCCCAAGGCCGAAGTGCGCACCCGTCTCCTGGGCCGTCATCAGGCCTATACCGTCCTGGCGGCTATCGCCGTCGGGTTGGCGCATCAGGTTCCGTGGGACGCGATTCTGGATGCGGTAGAAGAGTTGCGTCCCGGGCTAGGCCGCCTGCAAGTGCTACCCGGCGCCGGCGGCTCCATCTTGCTGGACGCTTCTGCCAGTTGCAGCCCGGCGAGCGCCCTGGAGGCGCTGACCGCGCTGGCCGACTACCCCGCCCAACGTCGCATTGCCGTGCTGGGTGATATGGCCCAACTGGGCGGCTATGCTGTGGAGGGCCACCGGCAGGTGGGGCGTGCTGCAGCCGCGTTCGTGAATCTGCTGGTGACCAAAGGACAACGCGCAGCGTGGATCGCCGAGGCAGCCGGCGAGGCCGGGCTGGCGAACGGATGCACGTTCATCGCCTACACCGCCAGCGATGCGGTGCGCTATCTGCGCCCGCAACTGGGGCCGGGCGACGTCGTGCTGATCAAGGGCGACGTGGAAGCGCACATGGAGCAGGTAGTCGAGGGCTTGCTGGCCGATCCTGCAGACACCGTCCGGCTGGTGCAACGCAGCGACGGGCGCAGGGTGCGCGCGGCGCGCCCGTCCCGTCCTACCTGGGTCGAGGTGGACTTGGAGGCGGTGGCCTACAACGTGCGGCAGGTGAAAGCGATCGTCGGGCCGCAGGTCGCGGTGCAGGTCGTGCTCAAGGCCGATGCCTACGGTCACGGTGCCATTACCGTTGCCCGTACTGCGCTCAATAACGGCGCCTCGTATTGTGGCGTCGCCTCGGTCAACGAGGCAGTGCGCCTGCGCGAGGGTGGGGTGGACGCGCCGATCCTGGTGCTGGGCTATACCCCGGCCTGGCTAGCAAAGGAGGCGCTCCTACACGACATCACGCTCACCCTCTACGATGCCGACCTGGCGCGCGCGTTCAGTCGCGCCGCCGCCGACCTGCACCGCACGGCGCGGGTGCACATCAAGGTAGACACTGGCATGGGACGGTTGGGCCTATTGCCCGATCAGGTTGTCCCCTTTGTCGCAGAGATCCGCAACCTGCCCTACCTCGACCTGGAGGGCATCTTTACCCACTTCTCCGTCGCCGACGCCGAGAACCTGGACTATACCCGCTGGCAGTTGAGCCGCTTCCAGGGCGTGTTGGAGCAGTTGGCCGGGATGGGCATCACTTTCCGCTACGTTCACTGCGCCAATTCTGCAGCGCTCTTGCGCTTGCCGGAGGCGCACTTTAATATGGTGCGGTTGGGGCTGGCGATGTATGGTCTCCAGCCGTCGCCGCATGTTGCGCTGCCGGCGGGCTTTCGCCCTGCACTCTCCTGGAAGACGACCATCGCCCAGGTCAAGACCCTGCCGCCGGGGAGTTATGTGAGTTACGGCAACACCTATTGCACGCAGGGCGAAGAGACCATCGCCGTCATTCCGGTCGGCTATGCCGATGGTTTCCGTCGCGCGCCCACACGCTGGCAGGCGGTGCTCGTACGCGGGCAGCGTGCGCCCATCGTCGGGCGCGTGTGTATGGACCAGACGATGATCAATGTCAGCCACATCCCCAACGTGCGCGTCGGTGACGAGGTCGTGCTCATCGGCCGCCAGGGTGATGATGAGATCACCGCCGAAGAAGTGGCCGACTGGTTGGGCACCATCAATTATGAGGTCGTTTCCGAGATCCTGGCGCGGGTGCCCAGGGTGGTGTAGGGCGGATTGCCCATTTTTGACTGCAAGTGATGTGGGGATAAGTAGTGATGTCCGACAGTGTGCGTGACCTATTGGTGCACGGGATCGCGGCTGCCAAAGACGGCGACAAACAGGATGCGCGCCGTTATCTGGAGTGGGTGCTGCGCTTGGATCCCACCACCGAGCAGAGCATAAAGGCTTGGCTGTGGTTAAGTGAGGTCAGCGACGATTCTGCCGAGAAGCGCGAGTATCTTGAGCGGATCCTGAGCGTTGACCCCGGTCACCCTGAAGCGCGGCGTGGCTTGGCGATCTTGGACGGCCGCTTGAAGCCGGAAGAGATTATAGACCCGAATCGCTTCGTGGTTACACCGCCGAGCGTGCCGCAGCCCACGCAGGCGCAGCCATTCGTCTGCCCACAGTGCGGCGGGCGCATGGTGTTCAATCCCCAGGGCCGGCTCATTTGCGAGTATTGCGAGCAACACCAGGCGACACCTATCCCATTTGTCGAAGAGGAGATCGAGGAACGGGACTTAACGCTGGCGACGGCAAAAGGCCACACCCGTCCGGTTGCCACGCGCTGTCTTACGTGCCGCGCCTGTGGCACCACGTTTTTGTTATCGCCGGAGACGCTTTCATTTACCTGCCCGGGCTGCGCCTCGGCCTATGTCGTCGAGCAGGCCGAGATGCAAGAGTTGTTGCCACCTGCGGCCATTATCCCATTCGCCGTCAGCCAGAGCGATGCAGAGCGTGCTATCACCCGTTGGCTCAAATCCGAGCATCTGGAAATGGGGACACAGAGCGTACCGCTTGCCGGTCTGTACTTTCCGGCTTGGGTGTTCGATGTGAGGTGTGATCTGGTCGAATATACAGAGCCAGACAAGGCTCCCAGACCCGTGCACGTGGAGCAGAAAGCCATCTTCGAGGACACTCTGCTGGTGCCTGCCAGCCGCACGCTGCCCGAACTCCTAGCGGATGAGGTGGATCATTTCCGTCTCAATGGGCTGCTGCCGTATGATCCGCGCTATCTGGCGGGTTGGCCGGCCGAGACCTATCAGGTCTCTTTGGCAGATGCCTCGCTGGTGGCCCGTCAGAAAATGCTCGCACGGGTGCAGCGGCGATTTCGGCTTGGCGGGGGCAACTGGGAAGATGTCAAGACAAGTACGCCGTCGTTAGCCGTCGAATCATTCAAACTCATCCTGTTGCCGCTATGGATCGCCCGTTACCGCGATGGGGAAAGGCAATACACGGTTATCGTCAACGGCCAGACCGGTGCCGTGCGCAGCGATAGGTCCAGTTGGGGCATCCGCAAGTGGTTGTCCTGGTTGAAAATGAAGTAGAGGCATCTAGATGTTACACAAGATCAGAGACATCCTGATCGGGCCTCCCTTGCCCACTCAATATCTTGCCCACAAGCGGCTGAACAAGGTGCGGGCGCTGGCTGCGTTCTCGCCGGATGCGCTCTCGTCCATCGCCTACGCCAACCAGGAAATCTACCTGGGCCTGGTGGTCGCCGGCAGCGCGGGGTTGGCGCTTGCTCTGCCGCTGGGAGTAGTCATCACCGTGCTGCTGTTCATCGTCGCGCTCTCCTACTTCCAGACCATTCACGGATACCCCTCCGGCGGCGGATCGTACGTCGTGGCCCGCACGAATCTGGGCACCCTGCCGGGGTTGGTGGCTGCGGCAGCGCTGATGATCGGCTACATGCTTACCGCAGCCGTGAGCCTGACGGCGGGCGTGGAAGCCATTGCTTCGGCATTCCCGCTGTTATGGACGCATCGTGTCGCTTCGTCCCTTGTCTTGCTGCTCGTCATTACGCTGATCAACCTGCGCGGGGTACGTGAGAGCGGCACGTTGATGGCTATCCCGGTCTATACGTTTCTCTTCCTTTATCTGCCCATGCTGGCCTACGGCGCGATTCGCCTCTTGATCGAGGGGCCAGGGGTGTTGGCCGTCGTTGCCCCGCCGGCCACTCATCCACTGACGCTATTTCTTGTGCTGCGCACCTTCTCGGCGGGTTGTACAGCGCTGACCGGGATCGAGGCCATCAGCAACGGAGTACCGGCCTTCCAACCTCCCGAGGCGAGGAACGCCGGACGGACGTTGATGGTGATGGCATTGCTGATGGCCGTGTTGTTCGTCGGCAGCATCGGCTTGACGCAGTGCCTGGCCGTGATCCCCGGGCCACAAGAGACGATCCTCTCGGCGCTCGCTCGGCGATTGTTGGGTAGCGGAGTCGCCTACCTGTGCGTTCAGGTCAGCACCATGCTGATCCTGGCCGTGGCGGCCAATACCAGTTTCGCCGGCTTTCCCCGCCTGGCCGCGATCCTGGGTGCAGATGGCTTTCTGCCGCGCCAATTGACCCATCTGGGCGACCGTCTTGTCTTGTCCAATGGCATTCTGCTCCTGGCGGGAGCGACAGGCACGTTGATCGTCGTATTTGGCGGCGATTCCCACGCTTTGGTGCCCCTGTTCGCCGTCGGGGTCTTTTTGGCGTTCACGCTCTCGCAGGCCGGGATGGTCGTTCACTGGTGGCGCGAGCGGGGCGGGGGCTGGTGGCTCAAGATGGCGATCAACGGCGTGGGCACGCTGGCTACCGGCATGGCCGTCCTCATCATCGCCGTCAGCAAGTTCACCGCCGGGGCGTGGATCACCGTGTGCCTGATCCCGCTGATCGTGCTCATCCTTCTGCGGATTCGCGCTCACTATCAAGAGGTGGCCCGTGCGCTCTCGATGCGCGGGGTGCCGCCTTCGCTCCAACCATTCCCGCCGCCCCGGGTGGTCATCCCCATCTCCGGTGTACACCGGGGGATTGTAGACGCCGTCGCGTATGCCCGTTCCATCTCCAGGGAGGTGACGGCGGTGTACGTAGAACTGGAACCGGGGCGCGGCGAGCAGGTCCGCAAAAAGTGGGAGGAGTGGTGGCCCAATGTGCCGTTGGTCATCCTGCACTCCCCCTACCGTTCCATCGTCGGGCCGCTGCTCGATTTTCTCGACGAGACCGATCGGCAGCACAACGATGGGCAACAGGCAACGGTCGTGCTGCCAGAGTTCGTCCCGGCCAAGTGGTGGCACGGCCTGTTGCATAACCAGACCGCCTGGCGGCTCAAGGCTGCTCTGCTCTACCGTCGCCGCCGCCTGGGTTTCCAGCGGGTGATCATAGACATCTCGTACCATCTCCGGCGCTGAACGCCTGTCCTGGGCGTGACGCTAGAGCACGTTTCCAAAAGTTCTTAGGGTATGTCCCTAACCCGGACAAGCCGGAACCAAAAACCACGAAGGACACGAAGGA
>FWPU01006005.1_pt1 | contig 25173 bp, 23 predicted proteins | sample 2228361 | NCBI WGS metagenome assembly FWPU01 (sample SAMEA103939777, study PRJEB20133) | metagenome | reverse complement strand
AAAACAAAGAGAAGAATTATCAAAAGATTTCGAGCAAAAATTGCTAAAACAATCTCAAGAGTTTGACCAGAAGCTATTAAAACAAACTCAAGAGTTTGATGAAAAACTGCTAAAACAAGTGGAAAGGTTATCGGCGGAATTCAATACCAAGTTATTACAACAAGCCCAAAAATTATCAGAAGAGTTAGACCAGAAACTACTGAAACAAAGAATAGAAATGCTTAAAGATATAAAGGTGTACTTTGATAGCCGTTTAGGTAAAATAGGAAGCAGATGGGGAACATATGCGGAAGGAACATTCCGTGAAAGTATAAGGACATTGTTAGAAGAAGAATTCAATGCAAAAGTGTCCAAATGGACACATAATGATATAATTCCTCAAATAAGTAAATTTAGAAAAAATTATGAAATAGATGTATATATATTATTTGATAACAAAGTAATTCTTGCAGAGGTAAAAACCTATGTAAGAGTAGGTGATGTTGAAAACTTCCATACTAATTGTGTTGCTTATGAAATAATTACAAATATAAAACCACATCGCAAGATTATTATAAGTATGGATACAGAAGAAAAAGCATATCGTCTTGCAAGCGATTACAACATAGAGATAATTCATAAGGATCCATACAATATTTAGCTTACCTTAAATAATATTTAAGAGAGAATGTATTTTTTTAGCTCTAATGAATGAGGTAGTAATCCGTGTAGAAAATTTGACAAAAATATATAAACTTATCCAAGATAGATCACAATCTTTGTATAATAGAATCCTTAACATTTTAAAATTCAAAAATAGTCAACGCTCAATTGATTATATAAAAGCCCTAGACAACATTTCATTTGAAGTTAAATTAGGAGAGATTTTAGGTATTATAGGTAAAAATGGTGCTGGGAAAACTACACTACTAAAAATTTTATCTAAGATCACAGAACCTACACAAGGGAAGGTGGAAATTAAAGGAAGAATTGGAACTTTATTGGCTATAGGAACAGGATTCCACCCAGAACTTACAGGCAGAGAGAATATATATTTAAGTGGGATTGTTTTAGGTATGAAAAAAAAGGAAATAAACAAGCTATTTAATGATATAGTAGATTTTGCAGAGATTGATAAATTTATAGATACACCCGTAAAATACTACTCTACAGGAATGAGTATGCGACTGGCATTTTCTGTTGCCGCACATCTTCAAACAGACATTTTACTTGTAGATGAAATTCTTGCTGTAGGGGATGTAGCTTTTCAAAAGAAGTGTTTTGGTAAAATGGGAAATGTTGCTAAAGAAGGACGTACTATTTTGTTTGTAAGTCACAACATGACTGTATTGAGTAAATTGTGTCAAAATGGCTTATTGTTAGACAACGGTAAAATAATCGAAAAAGGTTCTATTGATAAAGTCATAAAAATTTATACTGAAACTCTCAGTCAACAAAGTAAAGCTTATGTTTCATACCCTATAGCCAATGACAAACCAGCTCAAATACTAAGCGTTCAACTTCTAGATTATAAAGGTCAGACATCTTTACAAATAGAAAGAACGCAACCTTTCTCAATTGAAATACAATATGCCATTAGACAAAAGTTATATGGCATCCATATTGGAGTAAGTTTAGATAAAGCCGATGGCACACCTGTTTGCCATACTACTGATATTGATAACTCATCTGATGAGAATATTGAGCGCCATCCTGGGATATATAAGGCAACCGTCAAATTCCCTGCATCATTATTTAATTATGGCATGTATCAAATCAGAATTGGTATTGCCAAATACGGAAGTACCACTTATGATTATTGCGAACCATTTATTTTCGATATTATAGAAACCAACCCAACATCTAACAGAAATAACTTTATTTACCAAAGAGGAGGTGTTATACTGCTTCCTTTTTCATGGAAGATTGAAAAATTGTCCGGTGTGACATTATCAAGTTGAAAATAATAAGGGATTAGAAGAATTTTTATTTCTATCGGATGGTAATTCTACTTCCAATTCGTCAATAACAACAAATCCTAACACTAGGGCACAGAAATTATTACAACCGTTTTCACTTTTAAATTTTACAGCATTTATAACTCCTTGTCAATCTTACAAAAACACATTAAAGATGTTGTATTATTAGGGTCTAACAAGATTATTAAAGTATATATTCTCACAAACACATGACTAAGTGATGAAAACCACTGCAAATCCAACTGAAAAAATTGGATTATAACATAACAATTAAAAAATAGGCTTATATTAGTTTCATTATCTATACTTATTTTTCTATAGTATAAGTCTTTACTTTACTTTTTAGGAAGATTTTAAAATCTTACTAAATTCATAGGTTTATACTAAGCTGGGTTTTATAGTAACTACTGAACCAGTATTCGTATGTAGAGTTGCAAAAACTACTTGACAAAATTTAAAAAACTTTAATAATCGGAAGTTAAAAATGGATAGAGGTATAAAGAAAATTTTAATTAAAGTGTGTGGAATAATAATTTTTTCTTTTTCTATTTTCTATTCTCAATTTGACGATATTTATGGTGACACTGAATTAGAGGAACAGGCAGAGGATATAATTGAAGGCATTCCAGAGGAGAAACCAAAAACTTATGAAGAAACTGCTCCAACAGAAAGTAGATTATCATTTTATTTAACCCCGTGGATTGGTAATATGAGTGCAACAACATTCCGAGGTGATGCTCCTGCTCTTGGTGGAACAGAATTTAGAATTGAGGATGTGGGAATAAAGAGAATACGGTTATGGCCATCGTTTGGTGGAAGTATAAAGATAAGTAAACTTGATAGTTTGGGAATAGATATATGGGGGACAACTGCTGGTGGAAGCCAAGTTTTATCAAGAGAAATTAATTTTGATGGATTTACATTTGCTGCAGGTGATCCGATAACATCTGATATTTTTATTGGTCATTTTAGTGTTTTTTATGAAAGGTCACTTGTAATGCCTGAAGAAGTGCCGGAAAGGTTTTATTTAGGATGGGTGTTAGGTGCTTCAATTTTGACATGGAATTTAAAACTGGTTAACACAGACCCAACAAAAAATTTTGCAGGTGAAGAAAAAATCTGGATACTTTTGCCACGGACAGGATTGAAAGGAGAAAAAAGATTTAAAATTGGCACATTCCCGATGGCAACCAGGGTCGGTGCATTTTTGGAATGGGTGCCAAAAATATCAAAATTCAGAGGTTATAACTTTGATATTTATGCGGAACTAAAAATTTTTCTTGCTAGAGCACTATATTTAGGTTTTGGTTATAGATATAACACAACAAGTATGACAAATGAAGAAAGAGCATTTGATACAAATAGAGCATCTTTTACAGTTCACGGTCCTTATCTTACATTAGGCGTAGACTTTTAGATTGGGTTTATATTTTGGTTTGTTTTTCAGATTTTTTCAGGAGGGGAAATATTCTTTACACAATAAAATAGATTGCTGTCCCTCACCTTTACATTAACTTGTAATTTTACAATTTTTTGAACGGTGTTGAAACATAATAACTTTTTAGTAAAATAATATAATACCAGAATGGGAAATAGAATGCAGGGTATGGAATTAAATATTACTGCGATTGCAAAAGGATTTTGGGTTACTTTCAAACATTTTTTTAATAATTTAGTATTTAAGAAAGATACACCTACCATTGATTATCCTTATGAAGAAAGAAATATCTCTTTACGCTGGCGCGGGTTACATAGATTGACTAAAAGACCTGATGGAGAGGTAAAATGTGTTGCTTGCTTTTTATGTGCAACCGCTTGTCCTGCTGATTGCATATATATTGAAGCAGAGGAAGTTGACGACATATCCATTGAAAAAAGACCGAAAAAATTTGAGATTGATCTGTTGCGATGTGTTTTCTGCGGTCTATGTGTAGAAGCATGCCCTGTTGATGCAATCAGAATGGATTCCGGAATATACACTTTAGTAGGCAATAGCAGATTAGACCTGCTGTTCAACAAAGAGCAACTTCTTGCCATAAATCTTCACCAGGAAAATAAAATAAAAAACCTTAACTTAAAAGTTTAATAGATTTAAGTTTTAAGATTTATTCTGGTAGTAGTGCATAATATAATTGTTATTGCAGGTCTTACAGGAAGCTGTAAAGATGAATATGTATATTCTCTAAATGAAAAACTAAAATATCCCATTCTTATTGTCGATTCCATGAAAATTTACAGGCTAATGAATATTGGAACATCTAAACCTGATATTTTTTATCTTAACAGATTCAATCATTTTGGTATAGACATTAGGAATCATTGGGAAACATTCAATGTGGGCGAATTTTTTGAATATGTTAATAATATTTTCTGTAAGTTCAATCATATATTAGTAGTAGCAGGAAGCCCAATGTATTTAAAAATCGTGCTATACGGAATATTTAGAGAAAATATCGATACAAAAAAGATAAGAGAAAAATTATTACAACAAGTAAACATAAAAGGAATATCCTACTTCTATCAAAAACTTCAAAAATTGGACCCAGATTATGCAAAAAAGATTTCTCCATCAGACCAGAAAAGAATCATAAGAGCATTAGAAGTTATTATTGCAACAGGAAAAACATTTTCACAATTTCATACACACTTTAAACAAAAACCTATGTATAAGACACTGGTAATAGGAATTTTAAAAAATAGGGAAATTATTAAAAAAAACATCATAGAAAGAACAAAACATATGATAAAGAAAGGTTTAATTGATGAGGTTACTTATTTGATGAAAATTGCGAATTTCTCACTCCAATCAAAAGAAGCAATCGGTTATAAAAATGTTATTAGATTTCTTGCTTCCAAAGGAGAAAAAATAGAAGAACTTGAAGATAGTATAATAAAGGATACGCTAAGATATACTAAACATCAATTCAGCTGGTTTAAAAAATTAGTAAATGTATGGATTAAAGATAAAGAAGAAGTAGAAAATATTGTTTACAAATTCTGCGGTTTATAAATATTCGTATAGAACAGGTTTATTTATTAAATTTTAAATAAAAATTGCTACCTATCGTTTTATATTTTCATCCTTAACTTACATATAGGCAAAAAAAATAAGCAATTCAACCACAGACTATTTCTTTCTACTTACCAATCAGTATAGGTGTTGTTACTACTACCTATTATTCACTTTGAATTAGTTATTCATATTTTAAGCTCAAGATTATTATCCGCAATAGTTTGATACTCCGATTACGCGCTTTTTTTGTTTCAAATTTATTTCTTTCCCTACACTATAAGATTTATATGTCCTTCAGTTTTTCTTAAACTTTTTCATTGTCATAAAAACAAACAAGTTTTCTTGCATTATTAATAGAAAAAGGTTTTATGATACGCACTAAAAATTAATTTTATCAGGTTTTAGTTTATAAACTTAAAACGCAAAATAATTACCTAATGAAAATATTCACGCACTAACCTCTTAATAATATAAAAAGTTAGTTATTTTGGAACTTCTTTTTCTATTTTTGATCCGTGTAATTTTACATTTTCAATATAATGGATGGTATTTATAATTTCTTTAATATCTCAAATAAGTTAGAATTTTTCTTATATGAAAAAATATAAAATTTGACACTTTTAACCAACTTTAACACTAATTCAAAGATTTTTAATTTTCTTGAAGCGGTATCACATAAGACTGTTTTTAAGGTTTGAAGTGTAGCATTTTTTTTATCCAATATTTTTACTACATTTTTATCCAACTTTTCTAATATAAATACTCTGGACAATGGAGCTCTCATATTTGTGATTTGTGGAACATCCCCCCAAAAAGGTGTAGAATAAACTAACATATTTTCTACATCAATTATATTTGTTTCATCACATAAAACAACTGCCCTGTTTTTTACTTTTTTTATAAGTGTTGATTTACCTTTACCAGTTTCTCCTAAAAAAAGAAAAGCATTACCTTTATACAAAAATGCCGCAGAGTGAACAAGTAACATGTTATATTTTATCAAATCACGCAACAATCTTTTTTTTAAGAACGTTTTAAAAATCCATATATTTGGGAAATCTTTGGTTATAATATATTCCCGTAATTTAGTATTAAAGTTTACACCATAAAACTCTCCCCATTTTTCTTTTATTTCTGAAAATATATCACTTTTAATATTTATAAAACGGTATATTAATCCTGCTATATTAATTACATTATTATCTTTCATTTATCGTATTATAATATTTTCTTTTATGCATAATGAAAACCAATTAGTCTTGTGTGTAGACATTGGCAATACAACAACAAAATTAGGATATTTTGAAAAAGGGAAATTAAAAAGGATTGAAAAGTTCAAAAATGATGAATATATAAATATATTAAATCGTCCTATAAATATCGCTATTATTTCCAGCGTTAACAGAAAAGTTGAAAAAAAGTTGTTATCTTATCTGAAAGTTAAAGATATATATATAGTAGGTAAGCAAATCAAAATAGACAAATTACCACTAAAATTTAGATATACTTCACCTAATAAATTAGGTTCTGATAGAGTATGTTTTAGCTTTTATAGTTTTATGAAGTACAAGAAGAGTATACTAAATATATCTTTAGGAACGGCTTTGGTGATAGATCACCTGAATAATAAAGGGGAATTTGCAGGAGGTATTATAATACCTGGCATAACTTCTCAAATACAAGCATTAAAGCAATGTGAAGGGCTTCAAAATATAAAATATAGAAAAGTTTTTCGCAAGGTCTTAGGTAATAATACAGATGAATGTATATCAACAGGGATATCATTTTCGATTGTAAATCTTATAAAATTTTACAAAGAGTGGACGAAAAGCAAATACATTGTAATCTCAGGTGGCGACTATAGAAGAATCGAATATTTTTTAAAAAGGAAGATAAATTATATATATCAACCAAATGCTGTAGTATTGGGTTTATATGAGTTATACAAATACACTCTCAACACCAAAGTAAATGCAATAGCAAAGTGATACCTATCGGCTACAATCAAACCACCAAAACCAAGGTTGACAAGCTACAAAAATATATTGTAAATTAAATAATATTACAATTGCAAGAAACGGTGTATTAGTAGTTGTAAAAGAAATAAACGAGCAGAAATTTTGGATAAACTCTATAAAAATAGCTTTGAAAATGGGGCAGAGTCTGAAATTATTGAGATATGCAAATTAAGAAAAATAGAACCATATGTTGATTGTATTAGCACTCTTTTTAGTTTAGTCCTGAAGGTGCAAGTTTTAACTCAATAGTGTTTGTTATACCATTATTAGAAAAAGCTACAGCACAGGGAGTAAAAATAATTACTACTGAATATGCACAGAATATATATGAAAACTCACCGATAAACATTATAACAAATAAACATATGTTAAAAACAAAAATTGATATCAACTACGGTAGATTATGTGCAAATTGTATGGCAAAAAAAGCTAGTATCTGTATTAACTATCGAATAACACCATTTAAATATGTCTATTGTGAAATAATACCGGATAACCTCTACCTAGCAAATTTGCAACTCTATCCTTTTCCGAAACTGGATTTTCCATTTTTTTGCTTTCATCTTTCTAAAACACTTGATGACGGAGTTAACGCTGTTAACCTTTTTTTAACATGTTCACTTCTATGTTGCATTTATATAACTCAGCCATTGCAAAAAAGTTATATATTTAAATTTTACTAAATGAGTGAAAAAACATTTTTTTCATTAGTAACCGGTAACAGTGTAAGCGCCATCGCTACCTTTATTTTATTTGGAAATAAATACCTGGAAATTTTAAAAAAGATATTCATTTCAAAAGGTTCCCAAAAACAATCACTTGGTGACTTTATAAACTATGGGTTAATAAAAGTTAATGATATTGTATATGACGAAGTTATTGTGAAGAATCATCAAAACGCGACCTTATTCCCTTACTTTCCACACTGTGAAATAAATATTCACGGAAGTATAGGTATAATCAATGCATTAAGAGAACTTTTTAAATCTATGGATTTATACGAACTAAATAAAATGGGATTAATTCAATATGCTTTGAAAAATGGTTATATAAATTATATTGACAAAGAATTATATCATGAACTTTACCACACTCAATCTCAAAAATATACCTCACTTCTATTAGAAGAAAAGAAGAAACCTTTTTTAAATTATATAAAAAGCAATATTGACAACACGGTATTCTTAACAGAATTTTTGCAATCACTTTTAGATAAATACATTATCCTGAAAAGGTTTAAAAAACCAATAAAAGTAGGAATATTTGGTGCGGTGAATGCTGGAAAATCTACTCTTTTTAACTGCTTAACAAATACTCAAAGAGCTATTACAAGTTCCTTAGCTGCAACAACGAGAGATTACATATCTCACATAGTTTGCTTTAAAGAGTATAGTATTAAATTCCTTGATACAGCAGGCATATGGAAATCTAATGATTTTATAAATCTAAAAGCGAAGGAAGTTACAAAAAAACTGTGGAACACAAAAAATATACTAAAAGTAATCGTTTTCTCTTATGATGCCCCCATCCCCAGAGAATTTATAAAAACTTTAGAACAACAAAACTCAATACTGGTGTATAATAAAATTGACATAGAGAAATTTGGAACACCATCTAAACTTAATCAAGAAAAAATAATCCAAATAAGTGCGTTGAAAAACATTAATATAGCAATGGTTCACGAAGAAATAGAAAAGAAAATAAAATTAGATGAATTTTTAAATTTAACCAACCCAATAATTTTTACCAGAAGACAGCAAATTTTGATACAGAAGATGTTAAACCTTTTAAATAATAATGAAAAATCAAAACTAAAATTGGTAATTGAGGAAATTGAAAAAGGCAAAGAATAAATATTTACAAAAACTACCGCAGATAAAATCCTTGATTGGAACTTGGAACATTAATATTGATACTTTATTATTATTTTTTGAATTTATAAAGAAACTAAAAAGCGGTTTATTCGTTAAATTTGAAAATCATTTGAAAGGTAAAAAATGCACAGTTTTGTTTGACTACGAAGCTGTGAAAAATCAATTAGGACCTTCTGTGAGTTTTTTAGGCTTGGAATTAAAAGAATGTTCAATTCAAAATGATGATATTATTAATACCTTAGAGAACTTGAAAAAAGAAAACATTGATTTACTAATAATAAAAACCAATAAAGATTGTTTTTCAAGATATATTGAACCATACACTAACATATCTATTCTCAACATGGGTGATGGTAAAACTGAAAATCCCTTTGTTGCTATAAGAGACTTATATACAATATACGAAAGATACAAGAAGATAGAAGATTTAAAAATAGGGTTCCTGGGTGATATTGTAAGTAGCGGTATATTCAGGTCGCTGCTATTTGTGCTAATGAAAGTAGACTGTTACATTGGTGTATTTACCCATCCTCTCTTTTATTCTAATGCATTCAATAGTTTGGGGGTAAGATTTTTTTTAAATATAGATGATTTTAGTAAAATTAAATGGGATTTTTTATTTTACTTAGTTCCTGAATCGAATAATATATTGTTGAAAGATAAATCAATAAAATATGAGTATGAATGTTATTACAAGATACCTTCACAAAAAATTAATACACACTTAATAATTCATAATCATGCGGGTAATCCACATGCCAACAACAAATTATTGATTAGCAGTGACACAGAAAAGAATGAATTTTTTTGTAATTTAGCACTATTCTTATGGATACTACAAGCATAAATTTTATATGTTAGCAATAGAAGAGAATAAGAGAAATTATCATATAACGGACATAAATTTTGTTGATATATTTGAAGATAAGATATATAAAACAGATGTTTTCGTAATTGAGGGCAAAATTGCAAAATCAAAAAATAACAAGAAGATTCATCACGTAATTAAAGGGAAAAACTTATATTTATTTCCAACTTTCATAGATTTACATACTCACTCCAGAGGAATGAATGAGAAAGAAAAAAATACATTAGAAGAATTACAAAAAAGTGCTTTAAAAGGTGGGTATTCACATCTCTTATTGATGCCAAATACACAACCACCAATAGACAATGTAGAAGCATTAAAAAGTTTAAAGGATGAAGTAATGGATCTTAACATAAAAACATATTTTACGGGATGTCTTACCAGAGGAAGAACGGGTATAGAATATGCACCATATTTATCATTAGCTAAAGAAGGGGTAATAGCATTTTCTGATGACGGTGGCTGTGTTCAAAATTGCGTTCTTATGTACAATATAGCTAAAATATTGAAAGAACTTGACATGCTAATCATAGACCATCCTGAATTATATGAATTGACATTTAACACTTCAGTCAATGAATCATTATTGAGTAATATATGGGGCATTAATGCTTCATCTTCAATAAACGAAAATATCATTGTTTATAGGGATCTGTGCATAGCAAAAGATACAGGTGCAAGATTTCACCTAACACATCTGTCAACCGCTGAAAGTATTCGTGTTATAAATGATTTCAAAAATTATTACAAAATAAATATAAGTTTTGATGTAACTCCTCATCATCTTCTTTTGTCTTGTGAAGACATGTATAGTTTTGATGGCTTATTTAATGTAAAACCTTTTTTAAAAGGTAGAAAAGAAATAGAAATGTTACAAAACGCTTTTGTTGACGGTGCTATTGATATTATTGCAACAGACCATGCTCCACACACACAATCACAAAAGAAACTGCATTATACTGATGCACCTTATGGTTTTATAGGATTAGAATTTTCGTTTGGATTGTTATTTACTTTTTTTGTAAAAACAGGGAAATTAGGGTTAATAGAACTTGTGAAGAAATTAACTTTGAACCCTGCATGCATTTTACGCATAAGTTTAAAGAATGCTTTCTATAAATACGGATGTTTCAGTATTTGGGATTTAGATAAATGTTACTCTTTAACACCTGAAAATATTTTGTCAAGAGCAAAGAATACTCCCTTTTTGGGATATGAAATCTTTGGGGAAGCAAAATATGTTTTTTTAGATGGGAAGATAAAATATATCAATGAAAGTTAAAATATAAAGTAGAAAAGCATGAAAGTATATTTAATAGATGCCTGTAACTATGTATTGAAAAAGATCGTAGATAACAAGGAACATATAAATGCTGGGTTGGAGAAGCTTATTTTTATATTGAATGAACTGAAAAAAAACACAAAAGATTCATATATTGTGTTTATTGATGGTAAAGAAGAAACTATGTTTAACAAAACACTTAAAGGAAATATTTTATGTATCTTTTCTTCTTCAACTTCTACTGCTGACAATGTAATAATTGATTACATAAGAGATAATTCTGGCAGAGATTATTTTGTTGTAACAGATGATAATGAATTAAGAACTAAAGTGAAAAATTTTAAGGTGCAGGTGCTTTCTTGTAATGAATTTGCGATTCTTTGTAAGAAAGCTCTGGGAATGATAAACGAAGAAGATCGCGAACACGACCCAACTAACTACATATTTTTTAAGCAAAATCCATTTATTCCCGAGGCAGAGGTGGAAGAACAATATAAAGAGTTTATAGAAAATTACGAGGAAAACTTTTAATTCTTATGTATTTACGCAACTGTCACAGATATCTGATTTTATTACTGCCTTTTAGATGGACGGAGTTTGCATATTTTGTTCCATAATTTTTTGTCTTTATGCCCAAAAAACGATTTTAGTTTCATACATACCGCCGAAATATCAATCTCATGATACTTTAACTTTTTTATATATGTGTATACTTCATATGATTTGTAGAATGGTTTTAATATATAAAAATTTGATAGACTCTTCGTTTCTACAAATGTCAAAAATAATTTAAATCTGAAATTTTCTTTCTCAAGATTTTCTTTATAGATGTGTGAGATGTAGTGTGGATATCTTTTCACTAACAAAAATAAGGTTAAAAAGTTACTGTTTAGCTTTATAACCTGCTTTATACCTTTAGAATATTTTATATTTTCTAAGAGATCCTTTAAAAGATGTAAAGGTAGTAATTTATATTCTTTTTTTGCAAATACTTTCAATTTACTTTTTTTGAAATATACTAAATCATTAAGAAATTTGACATAAAGATTTTTAGTAGCATAGTTTATAATATTAGGGTATCTAAATAAAACTGACTGAAGGTAGGTATATGGAATAGTGGTTACGACATCATAAAGATATTTCTTTATATCTTTGAAGCTATACTCATCAAGTAAATATAAGTAAGTTTTAAAGGATATCTTTCTTTTTTTAAGAAATGTGGTGTATATTTTGGGTAAATTTTTGTTGGTGCAACTACTTATTATATCCAAAAAGTCAGGGTGTTTGTAATATCGTGAATATATCTTATCCAGAAGTGTTATATGTAATGTTTTGCAGTGAATGGTAACAATAGTATCTACAACATACATTTGATACTCTATATCTATTTTAGGGAGGTTAGCAAGTATTGTTTTAATATTTTCTGTGTTAAGGTATGGCATGACCTTGCGCAAAAATTTTGTGTTATCCTTTAAAAGTTTAATATTGAAGTTGTTGAAAATAACATTTTTTAAATATATTTTCCCAGCTTTTGTAATTTTTCTATGAGCAAATAAGTATAGAAGAATGCGTATGTCTTTTGTAAGAGCGGTAACATATTTAATGTCCGCAAGGTTAAGGATATTTTTATAAATAATGGACAATCTTATTCTCTTGTTATTGGGGTATGGTATTTGCTGTTCAGGAGACGAGAAAAGTGGCGAAGAATTAAAAAAGAAGATTATAGAGTATAGAATATATATGCAATTACTAATCAGTTGATATAGAGCATATTTTCCCATCTTTCAGTTCTACTGTTTTTGTAAGTGGTAGATTTTTGGGGACTTTATGTGAGGCTATCACAATAATTTTACCAGGGGATAATTTGCTGATAGATTTTTCAATCAATTCTTCAGAAAGAGGATCAAGATTAGAAAAAGGTTCATCAAAGATATATATATTTGTATTTCTTAAAAACGCTCGTGCTAGTGCCACGCGTTGCCTTTGCCCTGATGAAAGTCGTGTGCCCATAGGACCTACTCTAAATTCTAATCCACTTTCAACTTTATCTAAAAATTCACTTACATACGAACTATTTATTGCATTTTGTATTTCTTCTTCTGACGCATCTGGCTTTACACATAAAATATTTTCAAGTATGGTAGTATTAAACAATATTGTTTCATTTGGAATTAAAGTTATATTATTGCGAAAATTTTCAATCTCAATATTTTCTATTTGATTTCCATTTATAATTATAGAACCTTCAGTAGGTTTTAAGAACCCACATAATATATCCATAAGTGTTGTTTTCCCTGCTCCACTTGGTCCCTTTATCCATACAATATCACCAATTTTCATATCAAAATTTATATCTTTTAAAACAAATCTACTGTCATACTGGAATCCGATATTTTTCAAGCAAATATTATTTATATCTATCTGTTTTGAATCAGTTAATTTTTTATCTTTAGGATATTCATATACTTTTAATACTCTATCTAAAGCAGCATAAGCTTCCAACAAGACTTGGTATGCATCTAAAAAATTTCTCACGGGTTTATTTAAAGTAACTATATTGACAAGAAAAGCAGTAAAGCCCCCAACCGTTAATCCAAACAACTTATTTGTAAGTAGGTATCCTGCTACAACAAACAAAGCGCTAAATCCTACACCATACAACAACTCTATAGCACCTCGGGTTAGAGCTTTGGCTCTTAAGACTTTCTGTTCTTTTGCAAGATACTCTGTGTATACCTTAGAAAATAAAGAGGACTCTCTTTCCGAAAGTCCAAATAGCTTGATTATTTTAAGATTGTGTAAAACTTCTGAAATATTGTCTAAGATATATGTAAAACTTTCAAGTGCTTCTGTTCTTCTCTTTTTTATTTTTTTTGTAAGTTTATAAATCAAATAGTATATCGCAGGTGTTATAATAAATACCAAGATAGTTAATGGTAAAGAAATATAAGCAGCAACTAAAAAGCTTGCAATAATCATTAAAATAGACATTGCAAAACCGCCAACTAAATACTGATATATGAAATTAACATACCCAAAATCAACTGTTAAATGATTTAAAAAATCTCCCATTTTTTTATTTGTAAAGAATGTGTAGTTAGTATTCAATATTTCGTTAAAAAGATTCATACGAACTTTGGCAGAAACTTTTAGCACGAAAGATTGTCTAAGATATTCAACAAGATAACCAAACAGAGCAACTAAACATGACAAGACTAAAACTCCCAAGGCAAGTTTAATTATTAGTGGCATAGCATCTTTCTGTGTTATCTGACTATCCAATAATGGTTTAATCAAAATTACCCTTCCTTGAAAACATAAAGAGTATATACCTGTCAATGCATATATGAAAATAATAGTAAGAAAACTGCCTTTTAACGATTGATAAATAAATGGACGATACTTCTTCTTCAACCAGAAGAGTAGTGGCATTTAAAGGTTTAAGAGTTAATTATTTTTTTATAAATTAATTCATAACGTCTTGCTGTTTCGTAAATAATCTCAATGGGCAGTTTTGGTGCAGGAGGTTTTTTGTTCCAACCAATGTTGTTCAAATAGTCCCGAATCATCTGTTTATCATAAAAATCACTTATCTTACCAGCATCCACATCTTCTTTTAACCAGTATCTTGAAGAATCAGGTGTTAAGACCTCATCTATTAGAATTATTTCATTATTTAATAATCCCCATTCTAATTTTGTATCTACTAAAATTATGCCTTTTGTAAGTAAGAATTCTTTGCAAAATTGATATATTTTCAGAGTATTATTTACAATGTATTCAGTTATTCTCTCTCCATATATCTTCCTTATATCTTCAACTGTTATCGGTTTGTCGTGACCTGTCTCTTCTTTCGTTGTTGGTGTAAATAAAACAGTCGGTAAAGCATCACCAAATTTATATTCCCTTTCTGGTTTCATTCCGTTTATGGTGTTGTGCTGTTTATATTCGTTATACAAACTTCCTAGTAAATATCCCCTTGCAATGCATTCTACTTTTATAACTTCGCTTTTCTTGACGATTGAACTTCTTTGTATTATGTTTTGTGATATACCTTCTAAAAAACTGCTTTTACATAGATGAGTTTTTATTCCCAAGCGTTCATTTACAAAATTAAGGAAAAAATAAGATATATTATTTAAAAATACACCTTTTTGAGGAATTGGGTTAGGTAAGACTATATCAAATGCGCTTATTCTGTCTGTAGATACCATTAGTAATTCCTCTTCATTTATCTGATATATATCTCTTACCTTCCCTCTTTTCAATAGTTTATATGGAAGGTTAGTATGTTCTACTACATCATCTAAATTTACCATCAGTAAACTCCTTAAAACACTTTTTAAATTCATTTCCTCGTTCAGCAAAATTTGCGAACATATCCAAACTACTTGTTCCGGGAGATAAGATTATATAATCATTTTCAGAAGAGATATTATAAGCACTAATAACCGCTTCTTTTAAATTGTTTGATTTGAATACAGGGATATTATTATTAATTTTTTTTATAAGTTGTTCAAAAATAGGGGTTGTCTCTCCTATTAAAACAACTGCTTTCGCATTTTTGGCTAACTTCTCACATAACGGCAAGTAATCTACATTTTTATTTTTACCACCGCATATTACTATTTTTGGTCCTTGTATTATTTCCAAGCCAAATATACTTGCTTGAGGAGTTGTTGCATTGCTATCATTTATAAATTTCCTGCCCTTAAATTCCCCTATAAATTCTAATCTATGCGGTAAATTTTTAGAACTATTTATCCCTTCTAATATACTTTCACTTTCAACATTTAATATTTTACACACTGTAATAAGTGCTAAAATAGTATCAAGATGAATAAAGAAACTTTTTATATTATTCAAATTAAAAACGCTTTCAGTTATGTTACCATCGGTAAAATATACATTATCGTTTTCAATGAAAGTCCCTTTGATTACTTTTTTCGTTTTAGAAAAATTATATACTCTTGCTCTTGTTTTTTCTTTGAATTGTGCTACCTTATCATTGTCTAAATTCAATATACAAAAATCATCATTTTTTTGATACCTTACTAAATTCATTTTTGCATTAGAATATTCATCAAAACTTAAATGTTTATCAAGATGATCAGGACATAAATTTAAAACAACGCTTATGTAGGGTGATAATTGATAATGCGGAAAATATTGTAGCTGAAAACTTGAAATTTCCAAGATCACTAAGTCATGCTCTTCTATCAAATCTAAATAAGGTAATAAAGAGCCACCTATATTACCACCTAACCAGCATCTTCTATAAGTGGGTGGAAGGTTACTATTTAAAACATTAAATAAAGTAGAACAAAATGTGCTTTTCCCTAATGTGCCTGTTATACCAATCTTTTTTGCTTTGCATAGTGAAAAAAATAAGGTAATTTCAGTGAAAATCGGTTTCCCTGTTATTTTTGCCCATTCATAAATATTGCTGTGTAGCATAACAGAAGGATTAAGAATTATTATGTCCTTATTTTCAAAATCCTCTCTTTTGTGTTCGCCAAATTTAAATTCTATGTTATTAAACAATGATATTTCGTTCAACATATCTTTAAATTCATCAGGGGCTTTTTGGTCACACACAACAACTTTTTTACATATTGGTGATAAAAATTTTATTACTCCTGTTCCACCACCAAATTTACCAAGACCAATAACAAAAGCAGTTTTATCCCTTAATGTTCTTTTAAATTCTTCTAATTCCATTTATTTGAAAATTCTATTCGAAAAATTATTCTAAAGAATTGTAAAAAAATGATTTTTTTATTTTTCTTCCCATGCTTCATAAAAACTTGTTCTAACTTACAAACTTTTCTTAAATTGTGCCTTGTTCTAATATCTCGAATAAATCGCTTTCTACAGTCTATCTTTGTAATTCCAATTTTTTCTATTAAATCTATCGTACAAATAACGATTTATTACAAAAAATTATTTTCTTTCTTTTTCTTCTTGTTCTTTTCAGATAACTTAGAATGAGCTTTATTACATACATATTTTTGCATCCTTTTCCCTTACACATCTTTAACCTTTGTATGCTCTATCATCTTAATAGCTTAACAACATGTGAATAAAAAATAAGTAGCACAGAAAAGTAACAAGAAAACTTAAAATTAAATTATCTTATATTGCTCATATAAATTTTAAATTCCTTTTAGAATATATAAAACCTTAAGCTATTATGAGTAGAAAGAAGGTGGTGTAAAATATACTCAATGTGTATTTTATGAAGTTTACTTAATAGTTTAGGCATTTTTAGTTTTTTCTTTTTATTTTTATATTTTTCATTTTTCAATTTAAAATCCAGACTTTACGAGGAATATTTAATAGAAAATATTTGGGGGTGTAGCTCAGTGGTAGAGCAGTAGCCTTTTAAGCTACGGGTCGCAGGTTCGATTCCTGCCACCCTCAAAAATGGGCCCCTGTCGTCTAGCCCGGTCTAGGACACAGGCTTTTCAAGCCTGCAACACGGGTTCAAATCCCGTCAGGGGTAGCTTTTCAAATTTTGCTACCGTTTTTCAGGTCAAGAAAGACTGTGATTAGAACTTCCAAAATTTTTTGATTTTTTGTAACATTTTGTAAATATAATTGGTATATATTGATGGAAAAGTATATGAAGATGGAAATTTCTATATTATTAAAGTGTAGATTTATATCTTATCATAACATATGGAAAATATATTAGATAAGGAATTAAGACAGCATTTTAAACAAAAGTGTGAAGAGTTAATAAAAAAATATTGGCAAACCTTATGTACGATGTGTTATAAATTAACTTTTAATAAGCAAGAATCTGAATATTTACTCGAAGAGATACTATATAGAATTGTAAAATATTTTAATAGATATGATTTTACAAAACCATTTATTGTATGGGTATGGTCTATTGCCATTAACTCACTGAAGACATACAAGAAAAACAAAAAAGGTAATTTTACATATATCGAAAAGTCAGTTGAAGAAAGAACAATAGATAATAATCCTTTAACAAATACAATAAATACTCAATACTTATCAAAAAAAATATCGAGATGTCTTGATACTTTGAAACCCTTAGAGAGGGCAATTTTTTGTATGAAATACTTTGAGGAAAAAAAATATAGTGAAATATCCCAGATATTACAAATCAATGAAAATACTACACGAGTGTATCTTTTAAGAGCAAAAGAAAAAATGAAACGGGCATTAGGCGGTTGGATATATGAACTGTAGGATATATAGAGAACAAATTATAGAAGATGTAACAACACTTCCTGCAGAGGCAAAAATACACATTCAAAGTTGTTTAAAGTGTAAAAAGTTGTATTATGAGTATTCTAAATTTGAAAAGATTATATCAGATGCTAAAAAAACTTTAGAACAAAATCCTAATACCTCTCTTAAACCACAATATGTTATAAATCTTGCTTTCCTGAAAAAATCAATACAAAATAATCTCGCTTCTTTAAAAAGAATGTACATATATGCTACAATTATTCTGATAATATTCATTTATGCCTTCCTATTCAATAGCTTGCAGTATTTTGACGGTAAAAAGGTTGAAAAATACACTGAAACTACTCAAGTTACAACAAGTGCTTCTTATTTTGAGGATGATGAAGAAGAGTTAGAATTATTAGACGAATTAACAAGTATTCAAAAGGAATTTTTAGATGAAGCAATATCAGCTCTTGAAACTTTTTAAATGTTAGATTCAAATTTTTCATAGTCTTTTTGAGTAGCGCGGTAGTTTAATGCAGACGAAAATGTTGAATTGCACTAATAAAGCGGGAATTATTATGCCTTTTATATAAAAGTAAGGTAGAATTCCATTATTGTGCCATTACAAGCTTTGCATTCGATTAATTTGAGGTGATTATATCTCCTCTTTTTAAACGGTATCCATTTACATAATCTAAGGCAGTTATAATTTTTTTACCTTCAGGCTTAACTTTGATTACATTCAATATATTTTCTCCTGTTTGTATATGAATTCCAAAAGTGCTGAAATTCAAAATCGAACCTGGAATAGATTTACTTATATAATCTATAATGCAGGCGCTTACTACTTCTATTTTTTTATTTGTAAAATTATAAAAATATACCTTAGGCCATTTTTTAAATGCACATAATTTTCTATATATAGATTGTGCTCCTTCTTCCCAATGTATTATACCATCACTTTTCTTAAACTTTCTGCATATTTTAACCTCTTCTTCATTTTGGGTAATTCCTACTAATTCTTTTGTTATAATTTTTCTTACAACATCAAATATAGAATCTTCTACTCTACCAAATATTCTTTCTCTTAAGGTAAAAAAATCATCCCATTCATATATTGGTATAACTTCCTGATAATAAATTTTACCTGCATCAACTTTTTTGTCCATATCTAATATGCTGTATCCTGTAAAGATATCACCATTAAGTAAAGCCGATTGAATTGGGGTGGCACCTCTATATTTTGGTAAAAGTGAAGGATGAATATTTAAACTTGTCAACCTTGGTATACTCATAACAGCATCACTCAGTATATCTTTGAAGTCACACAAAAGTAAAATATCAGGCTTAAAATCTATTAGTATGTTAAAATCCTTATTAATATTTTCTACCTCATAACATGGTATATTATTTTTTTTACACAAAGATGATATTAAATTTAAAGGAACTTTTAATCCTCTTCCCTGTGGTTTTAACCTATGTGTTATAACAATTACATTGTAAGCATTGCTAAGTTTATATATAATATTTGTAAGATATTCTCCATTTGTTAATATTGCTAATTTCAACATACCTTTATTATAAACTCCAAACTCAAAAGTTAAACTTAACATATATTTTTCTGTATATCAGTTTACATCACTATATAAAATAGCATATAAGTTCAGGTTTATAATAACCAAATCACATAATAATGGATAACTGTTTTCTAAAACATATAAATTGATAAGCATTTTCAAGAATTTTTTAATTTTAATTGCTTATAATATGTATTATATATAAATTAAAAGGAGGGGGGACAAATGAAAGTGAAGGAAAAGATAGCGAAAGTTCTGCCTAAATGGCGCGAGCGAATTGACAGACTCATCAAAGAATCTGGGAATGTAAAAGTTGATGAAGTAACCATTTCTAAAATGTATGGTGGTATGAGAGATTTAAAATCACTTGTAACAGACATTTCATATGTTGATCCGAACGAAGGAATAAGGATCAGAGGATTTACAATACCAGAATTGTTATCTAAATTACCTAAATTAGCAGACAATGAGATGCCCTTAGTTGGAGGACTATATTTTTTACTTCTAACTGGTGAACTACCTTCATTAGATGATGCAAAGGAAATAGAAACAGAATGGAAAAAGAGAGAACATGTTCCTCAATATATTTTTGATATTTTAAGGGCTACACCGCGTGATACCCATCCAATGACAATGCTTGCAATGGGTGTTTTAGCGCTACAACGGGAATCAATCTTTGCAAAAAGATATACAGAGGGAATGAAAAAAGATGAATATTGGGAACCAATGTTAGAGGATTGTTTAAATTTAACAGCGAAACTACCTATTATTGCAGCATATATTTATAGGATGAAATATAAAGGTGATTATTATATTGGATCAAACCCTAACCTTGATTTAGGTGGTAATTTTGCTTATTTGTTGGGTGTCCCTCAGGAAGAATATAAAGATATAAGTCGGCTTTATTATCTTCTTTACTGTGATCATGAAAGTGGAAACGTAAGTGCTCATACAACGCACCTTGTTGCGTCCGCTCTTTCTGATATTTTTTATTCGTATACAGCTGGATTGTGTGGATTGGCAGGACCTCTTCATGGGTTAGCAGCTCAAGAGTCATTACGCTGGATTTTAGATGTTCGTAAAAAATTCAATGGTTGTCCAACTCCAGAGCAAATGGAACAATTTGCTTGGGATACTTTAAAGTTTGGTCAGGTAATACCTGGCTATGGTCATGCTGTTCTGAGAAAAACTGATCCACGCTTTACAGCTCAATTTGAATTTGCATTAAAATATATGCCTGACGATGAATTGTTTAAAATAGCAAAAGTAGTTTACGAAGTCGTCCCTGAAGTTTTGAAGAAACAGGGCAAGGTTAAAGATCCCTGGCCAAATGTGGATTCTTTGATGGGTGTTCTACAGTATCACTACGGTATTAGAGAATTTGACTTCTATACTTTAATATTCGGTATAAGCCGTGCATTAGGCGTTAGTGCTAATGCTATGTGGTCAAGAGCATTGGGATTTCCTATAGAAAGACCAAAATCTCTTACAACATCTATGCTTGAAGAAATTGCTTCGCAAAGAAGACAAGGGTAATTTAGTATTGAGAAATTTATAAGGTTATAACCCCAAACAGCAGGCAAAAATCCATCCTGATTAAAAGAGCACAGGTGAGATAACTATTTTCAAATTTTTACTAAAAGCTTCAAAATACAAAATAATCCAAATTGGAGCACAAAAGACAGATAGTTGTCCACAAATACTTATATAAAATCCAATGTAATACCAACTTATAGATTAGTAAGATTTTAGAACTTCATAAAAAAGAGCAAAAATTACGCTATAAAAAATAACGCATATCTTTATAGGGAAATACAAACCTTCTTATTTTAACCTATTTTCCGCATAATAAGTATACAAAAAAATTCAGTAACAAACAATCTAAAATACTACTGGCAAAAGATGCTGCACAAGACATATAACACTCACAGTAGCATTATGTTATAATATCTGAGAAAATTCTAAAAACTTTTTAAAGATATCCCAAACTAAAATTGATTTTCAACTTCTAACATACAAATTCAAAATACCAAAATAGTTAAAGTATTCATACATTAAAGCAAACATATAAAAATCAGTCCACTTTTATTTATTATGCTAAAGCTTATATTTTTCTACTGTTCTTGTTATCATTAAACTTTAAAAGCAAGGGTAAGATACTAGTGTTTTTAAAACTTATGTTTTCAAAATAATAGCGCCCAAGGTAATATTTTACCCACCTTTTACAATTTACAAACATTGTAACGTAACTACTCAAAATATGCTATTATAGAAGAAATAGATTATACTATACCTCGTAGAATAGTAAAATAGTTACATTTCCACAGGGTAATGAAAGGATAATATTAAATACTAATACTTATTTAACAAAAAGAGGTAGTATTTTTTTAGGAAGTTGAAGTATTAACAGAGCAAAGGGTGTGGCTACACCATAGGTAGAGGAAGACCACGAACCGTCCACTCGTTGAGAATTTACAAGCAACGTTGCAATTCGTTGAAACCATTCGTTCCACAATGCTTCGTCAAGATAGTACAAAGCTAACGCAGCATAAAATGTTCCATAATATTCCATATCCCACCCTTGAAATAAATCACCTTTTTTATACAAGGGCTTTACATTTTCAAAACCTTTTTTTATAAGTTTTTCATCTTCCCAGCTACCATAAAATATTAAGTTCATCATACCATTAACTGTCATAATCGGTGTCCCACCCCTGCTACTGACGTTATAAGAAAATGAACCATCAGGATTAGCACATCTTCTGATGTATTCAACCCCCTTCCTTATAACTGACGCTTTAACTTTAAATCCCGCATCCTTCGCACTACGCAAAGCACTAACACAACAAACAACAGTAGAATTTTCTGCCATTTGCTCTCCAGGTGTATATGGAAATCCACCAATATCTTGACCACTTTTTATTTGACTGGCTTCTAATATTGCAATAGCTTTTCTTATAGCTCTTCTAAGAACACCTCTATCTAATAACAAACTATCATCTCTTAATTCACTATATACATATGTCAAGAAAATGAGGGCATATGAATGCCCATGAAATCTTGAGGTATTTGTATATTCTGTAATAAATCCTGTCTTTCTCTGATTCTTTATTAAAAACCTCGCTATTTTTTCTATTGATATACCAAATTTCCCAGATGATGGTGTATATCCCGCTGCAAAAAAAGCTAATCCAGCTAATGAAGAGGAACCTATATAATAAGTATAGCCAATTTTACCTGATTTACTTTGAGAATTTAAAAGGTATTTCAGCCCTTTATCAACAGCAATTTGAATCCTATCTGATAAATCCTTTGGAACTGAAACATTTTGGACTAATACATAAGTGTTAAAAAAAGAAAAACACAATAATAGAAAAAAAAAAAAAAAAAATCGCCGCGCGCAAATGCATCCGCAATGGACTCCCTTATACATTATCACTCCCTTAATTATTTTATCATATAAATTTTTTTATAAAAAACTTTTTTCCATAGGTTATTATTCGAAATTTATTTATTGTTCAGAGACTAATAATCTACTTATAAGGTAATAAAAACTAATAAAAATTATATTGAAAAATAAACAGTTTTCAAGAACATAAAAAGTATTAAAAATCAATTGATACTTTTATATTAATAAGTGAATATCTTAACGCGTTAACTATTTTTGCTCTTTTTGACTTTGTGGATGAATACTTGAAAAACTGACTAAGTTAAAATATGTGATATGAGTTGTAAATAAAACTACTGCAAATCTTCATCATCCCAAAATATTGGTCTCTCAGTTATCTTTAAAATTTCTTCACTTTTAAAAAACACCTTATATTCCTTTTCGAATGAATGCGAAGAGTCAGATGCATGAACAACATTATGTGATTTTGAAAGGCTAAAATCGCCTCGTATAGTACCTGCTTCTGCTTCAAACCCAAATGTTTTACCTATAAGTTTTCTAACTACATTTATGGCATTTGGACCTTCCCATATACTTGCAACAACAGGTCCCGTGCATATCATATCTATCAATTTTTTAAAAAATGGTTTGTTCTTGTGAACTGCATACAGCTTTCGTGCATCTTCTGTTTTTAATCTGACAAGTTTTAATCCCGTTAAAATCAATCCTTTATTTTCTAATCTTTTTATAACTTCACCCACTAAGCCACGTTTGTATCCATCAGGCTTGACTAACAACAAAGTTCGTTCCAAAGCCATAAAATTATATTGAAAAGCAATAAGTTTTACACAATACAAAATTGCTTAGATTGTGCAAATCAAATATTCCTACACACTCAATATCATTTATAAAAAATATTGTTTGAGCCTCAAAAATCATTTACAATCAATGACACATATTAACTTAAAATAGAACACAAACTGATAGACTATTGATACAAAGTTACTCTGTTACCTTAATCTTCGGCAATCTATATGCTTTATTTTCAACTAACTTCTTTTTTTCATCAAGAATTTTCATTTTTTCATACCGCTTGTACACATTACGTTTTCTACCAACTACTGAACTAATTTTTAATGATCTATGTATAGACATATTTTACTCCTTTACTAACACCTTCCCATTGGCCTTTGATATCATTTTCTTTGCTCTTAATAACTCAATTACTCTATTTGCTTCACTTTCCGTATTTAATGAAGATAAAATTATATAAAAATTTTTGCCTTTTTTAAAGTAGTAAACATCTACATCAATATTCATAATATTTCTAACAATTTTTTTAAGGTTGGTAAGAAATCTTTGTTCAGGTTTTAGTATGCCAAAATATAATTCTACAACATAATCCTTTGCTTCATTATTTTCTGCTATTTTTTTATCCGCAAACTTATTGACAAACTTTACTTCTGTCTTAATATCTTTTGATGTTCCATCAGTTTTATTTAAATCTCCTAAATTCCGAATAGTATTATTTTTTGCAGGCAATCCTATATTTTTTGGGGAATAAGCCAACATTCTACTAAGAGTATTTGATTCGCTTTTGATATAGCCCATAATGTATACTATCATGAGTATTATGATAATCATAATAGATATGAACATAAGGAATGTATAAGAAATCTGAACTCTTTTATTATCCATGTGAAATATTTCCATATTTTCCTCCTTATTAACAATGCTTATTTTTGGTATACTTCTTTTCAAGTCCTCTTGTGATTTAAATATCTCAAACAATTTTTTCATTATTTTCCCATATATTTATTATCGTTTGATTTATTTTCATCAACTATTATACCAATAGAATAAAAAACCAAAAACATATAGAAATCCCTTGTGAAAAAATTTGCACAATTTAATACCTATCATGTCGCACGCAATAATACAAGACAAAGGTAAGGTATAGTTAAAAATCCTATATTCAACGGC
>FWPU01006004.1_pt1 | contig 25178 bp, 20 predicted proteins | sample 2228361 | NCBI WGS metagenome assembly FWPU01 (sample SAMEA103939777, study PRJEB20133) | metagenome | reverse complement strand
GCGGGGGCGGCGGCGGGCGCGGCCGCGGGGGCCGGTGCGGCGACCGGCTCGGCTCCGCCGGCGCGGAAGCGCGAGGGGAAGTCGGGACCGAACGTCTTGTCGGGGTGGAGCTGCCGGGCGCGCGCGATCAGCACCTCCTCGGTCTCGGGGATGTTCGGGTTCGGCACGCAGCAGTCGACCGGACAGACGGCCGCGCAGGCCTCGTGATCGTAGAACCCGACGCACTCGGTGCACTTCTCGGGGACGATGTAGAAGATCTGCTCGGCGAGCGGCGGATGCTTCGTCCCGTCGGGTGCCACCCACTCGACGCCACCCTGGTAAATGGCCGTGTTCGGGCACTCGGGCTCGCAGGCGCCGCAGTTGATGCACTCGTCGGTGATCATCGTGGCCATGATGGGGGACCTTACCCCAGGCCACGCGCGGCTTTCAAATTCGCTCGTCGCGACGCCGAGATAGGGAAGGCCGCGGTTGCAGCCCGTCGGAACGTATCCTAACTCCAGCGCGATGCCGCTCGCAGCACCGTCGTTGAAGCGCCTGCTCGCGGAGCGCACGCCCGTCGTCGCCTGTGGCGCGCACGACGCGCTGTCGGCCAAGCTCATCGAGCAGGCCGGCTTCGACGCCGTCTGGGCGAGCGGCTTCGGCCTCTCCGCGGTGCGGGCCGTCCCGGACGCGAGCATCCTCACCATGAGCGAGACGCTCGAGGCCGCGCGCGCCATGGTCGAGGCGGTCTCGATCCCGGTCATCGCCGACTGCGACACCGGCTTCGGCAACGCGATCAACGTGATGCGCACCGTCACCGACTTCGAGGCGGCGGGCGTCGCCGCGATCTCGATCGAGGACAACGTCTTCCCGAAGCGGTGCAGCTTCTACGCGGGCGTCGCACGCGAGCTCGTCCCGACCGAGGAGCACGCGCGCAAGATCGCGGCGGCGAAGTCGGCGCAGCGCGGCTCGGAGTTCTTCGTGATCGCGCGCACCGAGGCGCTGATCGCCGGCTGGGGCAAGGAGGAGGCGCTGTCGCGCGCCCGCGCCTACGCCGACGCGGGCGCGGACGCGGTGCTCATCCACTCGAAGCACCCGGACCTCTCCGAGCTCGCGGAGGTCGCCGCGGCCTGGGACCGCGACGTCCCGCTGGTCGCCGTGCCGACGACCTACATCGGCGCGTCGCTACGCGAGCTCACCGACGCGGGCTTCCGCCTGGTGATCTACGCGAACCAGCCGCTGCGCGCCGCGGTCACCGCGATGCGCGACGCGCTCGCGACGCTCAAGGCCGGCAAGACGCTCGAGCTCGAGGAGCGCATCGCCCCGCTCGAGGACATCTACGCGCTGGTCGGGCTCGGCGAGCTCAAGCAGAACGAGAGCCGCTTCCTCCTGCCGGGCGGCTTCGACTGCAGCGCGCTGATCCTCGCCGCCGGCGAGGACGGGGCGCTCGGCGACCTCACGCGCGACCGCCCGAAATGTATGCTCGACATCAAGGGCAAGACCATCCTCGAGCGGCAGATCGAGGCGCTGAACGCGTCGGGCATCAAGGACATCGCCGTCGTGCGAGGCCACGGGAAGGCGGCGGTGCGCTACCCGCAGCTCCGCTACTACGACAACGACGACTACGCGACGACCGGTGAGCTCGTCTCGCTCATGACAGCGGGCGACGAGCTGCGCGGGCCGCTCGTTTGCCTGTACGGCGACGTGATCTTCGACGAGGCGATCATCAACCGCCTGCTGCGCGGGCAGGGCGACGTGGTGATCGGCGTCGACCGCGCCTACTACGACGCGGTCCGGAGCGGCATCGCGAGCCGCGAGAAGCGCCTGCACGACCTGGTGATCACCGAGGAGCCGCCGGTCTCCGGCTACCGCTTCGTCCCGTCCACCTCGGGGCGGCGCGTCTCGCGCATCGGCCAGCGGCTCGAGCCGGAGGAGGCGCACGGGGAGTTCATCGGGCTCGTCGTGTTCTCCGAGCGCGGCGCGAAGCTGGTGCGCGAGGTGTACGAGGAGCTGGCGCGCGTGCACCGCGGTCCGTTCCACGAAGCGGAATCGCTCGCCCGTGCGAGCCTCACGGACTTCCTTCAGGAGCTGATCGACCGCGGGCACGAGGTGATCTGCGTCGACGTGTACAAGGGCTGGATGGAGGTCGACAGCTTCGAGGACTACCGCCGCGCCTGGGCCGAGATCCGGACCTGAGCGGTCGGCGCATGGAAGCGGGAACCCTCGACGGCAGCGCCCTCGCGCACGAGCTTCGCGCCGCCGGCTTCGACTTTTTCACCGGCGTGCCGTGCTCGCTCGTTGCGTCGCTGATCCGCGCGCTCGAGCCGCACGGCTACATCGCGGAGACGCGTGAGGACGCGGCGCTCGGGCTCGCCGCCGGCGCGGCGCTCGCCGGACGGCTGCCGATCGTGGTGATGCAGAACTCGGGCTTCGGCGTGTCGCTCAACGCGCTCGGCTCGCTGCACCAGATCTACGAGCTGCCCTGCCTGCTGATCATCACGTGGCGCGGCTTCGAGGGGAAGGACGCGCCCGAGCACCTGGTGATGGGCGAGGCGATGCCGCGCATCCTCGATGCGATGCGGATTCCCTGGCGCGCGCTCGACGCGCAGCAGGCGCCCGCGGACGTCGCCTGGGCGCGGGAGCAGCTCGCCGCGACCTCCCGCCCCGTCGCGCTGGTCGTGCGGCCCGGAGTCCTCGCATGAGCGCGGCGACGCGGCCGAGCACGCGCGACGCGATCGCCGCGGCGCTGCCCGAGCTCGACGGGCACCTCGTCGTGTGCGCGAACGGCTACATCTCGCGCTGGGCCTGCGCGCTCGGCGACCGGGACACGCACTTCTACATGATCGGCTCGATGGGCCTCGCCTCGTCGATCGCCCTCGGCGTCGCGAGCGTGCACGCCGAGCTGCCGGTCGCGGTGCTCGACGGCGACGGCAATGTGCTGATGAACCTCGGCGCGCTGCCGATGGCGGGCTTCCTCGCCCCTCGGCGTTTCCGTCACGTCGTGCTCGACAACGGCGTCTACGCGAGCACCGGCAACCAGCCGACGATCTCGGCGCGCGTCGCCCTCGAGGAGATCGCGCGGGCCTCGGGCTACCGCGCCGTCGCGCGCGTCGCCCGGCTCGAGGACGTCGCCCCGGCGCTGCGCGCCCAGCTCGCGACGCCGGGTCCGACCATGCTGCTCGTCGAGACGCTCCCCGAGTCGGGCCCGCCGGCGCCGCGCATCCCGTTCACGCCGGCGGAGATGACGGCGCGGCTGCGCGGCGCGATCGCGCGCCTTGCAGGCACGTCGCGGGACGCACGGTGATCCTCCTCGCCCCCGGTCCGGTCAACGTCTCGCCGCGCGTGACCGCGGCGCTCGCGCGCGGCGATCTCTGCCATCGCGAGCCGGAGTTCGCCGCGCTGCTCGACGGCGTGCGCGAGAAGCTCGTCCGCGCCTTCGCCCCGCAGGGCGGCTGGGTGGCGGTGCCGCTCACGGGCTCGGGCACGCTCGCGCTCGAAGCGGCGGTCTCGAGCTCCGTCTCGCGCGACCGCAAGATGCTCGTGGTGGTCAACGGCGTCTACGGCGCGCGCATCCTCGAGATGGCCGAGACGCACGGCATCGCGACCGTCGCGGTGCGGTTCGACTGGGGGCAGCCGCCCGACCTCGGCGAGGTCGAGCGCGCGCTCGCGCGCGACCCCGCGATCGAGGTCGTCGCGCTCGTGCACCACGAGACCACGACCGGCCTCGTGAACCCGGTCGCCGAGACCGGACGGCTCTCGCGTGCCCACGGCAAGACCTTTCTCGTCGACGCGATCAGCGGGCTCGCGGGCGACCCGATGGAGCTCGACGCCTGGTGCGTCGACGTGTGCGTCGGCGTCGCGAACAAGTGCATCCAGGGGCTGCCCGGGGTGAGCTTCGTGCTCGCGCGTCGCTCGGAGATGGAGCGGATGGCGGCGATCCCGCCGCGCTCGGTGTACCTGCACCTGCCGCGCCACTTCGCCGCGCACGAGCAGCGCACCGTGCCGTTCACCTTCGCCGTCCAGCCGCTCTACGCGCTCGACGAGGCGCTCGACGAGCTGCTCGAGGAGACGGTCGCCGGGCGCATCGCGCGCTACGCGCGCGCCGCGGCGCAGCTCCGCGAGGGCTTCACCCGGCTCGGCCTCAAGATGCTCCTCCCGCCCGAGCTGCGCTCGAACTCGATCACCACGCTGTCGCTGCCGCCGAAGTTCGGCTATCGCGAGCTGCACGACCGGCTGAAGGCCGACGGCTTCGTGATCTACGAGGGACAGGGACAGCTGAGCCGCGAGGTCTTTCGCGTCGCCAACATGGGCGCGCTGCGCGAGGAAGACTTCGCGCGCTTCTTGGCGTCGCTCGCCCGGGCGATCGGGCAGGCGGAGGCCGGCGCGTGAAGCCGACGGCGATCATCCTCGCGGCGGGCGTCGGCCGGCGGTTCGGCGAGGAGATGCAGGAGCGGCCGAAGGCGCTCCTCGAGGTCGGCGGCGAGACGCTCGTCGAGCGGCTGGTCCGCCAGCTCGAAGCGTGCTCGGTGCCGCGGATCGTGATCGTCGTCGGGCACCGCGGAGAGCTGATCGCGGCACGCTTCGCAGGCTCGCGCACGGTGACGATCCTCGAGAACCCGGAGTACCGCCGCGGCGCGATCGTGTCGCTGTGGACGGCGCGCGAGTACCTCGACGGGCCGGTCCTGGTGATGGACGCCGACGTCTTCGTGCCCGACGTGCTGCTCGAGCGGCTCGTCGCCTCGCCGCAGGAGAGCTGCTTTTTGCTCGACGGGCGCGTCTCGCCGAGCGGCGAGGAGCAGATGCTGCACGTCCGCGGCGGGCGGGTGACGGACATCGCACGCCGGCCGCGCGGCGAGTACGACCTGCTCGGCGAGTCGGTCGGTTTCCTGAAGCTCTCCGCGGCCGGCGCGGCGGTGCTGCGCGAGCTGCTCGAGGCGCGCGTCGCGGAGGGCGTCAAGGACATCGAGCACGAGGAGCTCTACCCCGAGCTGCTCGCGCGGGTCGTGGTCGGCTACGAGCGCGCGGACGACCAGGACTGGACCGAGATCGACTTCCCCGAGGACCTCGAGCGGGCCCGGGCGATCGCAAGCGGGCGGAGCCGCTGAGCGCACGGCCGACAGACGAGCACCGCCTGGTGGTGACCGGCGACGACTTCGGGCTTGCGTCCGAGGTGAACCGCGCCGTGGTGCGCGCGCACCGCGAGGGCATCCTCACCGCGACCAGCCTGATGGTCACCGCACCCGCGGCCGACGAGGCGGTGGCGCTCGCGCGCGAGACGCCGATGCTCGACGTGGGTCTGCACCTGGTGCTCGTGCAGGGGCGTCCCGCGAGCCGCGACGCGCTCATCACCGGGCTCGCGACGCCCGGCGGCGGGTTCCGCGAGAGCGCGATCCCCGCGGCGCTCGCCTACTTCTTCACGCCGCGGCTCAGGCGCGCGGTCCGCCGCGAGGTGCGCGCGCAGCTCGAGCTCTTCCGCGCGACGGGTCTGCCGCTCGCGCACCTCGACGGCCATCTGAACGTGCACCTGCACCCGCTGCTGCAGGACATCCTCGCCCCGCTCGTTCCCGAGTTCGGCATCCCGGCGATGCGCCTCACGCGCGAGGCGGTGCGCCCGAACCTGCGCTGGGACCGGAGCCACGCCTTCCGCAAGACCTTCGAGGGGCTGACCCTCCGCCTGCTCTCCGCGATGGCGGAGCGCCGCTTCCGCGCGCACGGTGTGGTGTTTTCCGATCAGAGCTTCGGCCTCCACCAGACCGGAGGCTGCGACGAGCCGTACCTCGCCCACCTGCTCGAGACGTTGCCTCCCGGCACGAGCGAGCTCTACTGCCATCCCGCGGAAGCGCAGACCCCCGAGATGCGCCGCCTGATGCCGGGCTACCGTCCGGCGGACGAGCTCGCCGCGCTCACCTCGCCGCGCATCCGTGAGCTCGTCGAGCGGCGCGGGATTCGCCTGGTGCGCTGGTCGGACCTGCGCCGCTGACGCGCCTTGCATCCCCGTCGCGCCGGGCATAGCCGTGGCGCGATGCCGCTCTCCCGTCTGACCGTCGTCGACCTCGCGACGCTCGGTGCGGCGCCGCAGATCGCCGCCTTCTTCGGCGACTTCGGCGCGCGCGTGATCAAGGTCGAGCATCCGCGCGGCGACGCGCTCCGCCGCCTAATGGACGAGCGCGGCGCGCCGCTCACCTGGCGCATCGTCAATCGCAACAAGCAGCACGTGACGCTCGACGTCGCGCAGCCGCTCGGGCGCGAGATCCTCGACCGTCTGCTCGCCCGCGCGGATCTGCTCGTGTCGAACCTCCCGCGCGAGCGCCTGGCGCGCTGGCGGCTCGACTCGAAGCACCTCGCGCGGACGCACCCGCACCTCGTCGCGGTGAACTTGACGGCGTACGGCGTGGAGGGCCCGTGGGCGGACCGGCCGGGCTCGGGGACCCTCGCGGAGGCGATGAGCGGGCTCGCCTCGCTCACCGGCTCGCCCGACGGGCCGCCGGGGCTGTCGCCGGTCGGCCTGGGCGACTACCTGGGCGTCCTACAGGGGGTCGTCGCGGCGCTGCTCGGGCTCTACGCCCGCGACGCGGGAGCGCGCCGCGAGGGCGCGCGCGGCGAGACGTTCGACGTCGCGATGTACGAGCCGATCCTCGGGCTCCTCGCGCTGCGGCTCGCGAGCACCGCCCGCGACGGGCGCGCCCCCGCACGGCACGGCAACCGATTTCCCACCATGGCGCCGCGCAACACCTACGCGACCGCCGACGGCCGCTGGGTCGCGATCACCGCGGGGACGGACGAGCTCGCGTACCGGGCGTTCCGGGTGATCGGGCGTCCGGAGCTGTGCGACGACCCGCGCTTCCGCGACAACCGGAGCCGCGTCGAGCACGTCGAGGAGCTCGACGTGCTGCTCGCGGACTGGATCGGCGCGCGACCGTGCGACGAGGTGGTCCGGGCGTTCAACGAGGCCGGCGTGTCGCTCGCCGCGGTCGACGACCTGGTGACGGTGCTCGCGAACCCGCACTTTCGCGCGCGGCAGAGCCTCGTCACGGTGGAGGACGAGTCGGGCGAGCGCGTGGTCACCGCGGCCCCGCAGCCGCGGCCGAGCGGGGCGCCGGGGCGGATTTGGCGTCTCGGCGGTGCGCTGGGCGCCGACAACGAGGCGGTCTACCGCGAGTGGCTCGGCTGCTCCGCGCACGAGCTCGCGTCCTGGCGTGCGCGTGGCGTGATCTGACCTGCGGACGCCGGTCGTGCGTCGGTTGTGCGCCGGGTGTGCCGGTGGGCGCGGTGGTGGGGGCGCGGGGCCGGAGCCGCGCCTCGCACGTCGCGGGCGGCGTGCCTCGCGCGCAGGCTGGGGGACGGCTCGGCAGAGCGGCTCCGGCCCCGCGCCCACACCACCGCTTGCTTCGGTGGCTCGGCTTTCGAGAGGCGCGTCGGGGTCTTGCTGCCGCGACGCCGTGCCGGTGGCCGCGGGTGGCGGGCGCGGCGTCGGGGCGGATGCAGGCCACGTGTCCGTGTCTCTGCGTCTCGCCGACTCGACTGCACGTGCCCTGCTCGCTCGCCCCGCCACCGCACCGGGGGCCGGGCACGCCACACCGCGGCCACCGGCAGGGGCCAAGAACGCGCTAGCGCGACACGAGCGCCCAGGCGTCGCCGTCGCGGCGGGCGCGGCCCTCGCGCTCGAGCTTGCGCAGGTGGGAGCGGACGGACGTCGCGGCGGCCGCGTGGAGGAAGGTCGGCACGTCGGCGTAGATCCGCCGCACCATCTCGCGGACGTCGGACACGCCCGCCGCGAGCAGCTCCAGGATCTGCGCCTCGCGCAGCTCGCGGTGCGCGATGTACTCGCGGATCTTCGTCCGCGCGTCGCGGATCGCCGGCCCGTGCGCCGGGTAGATCACCTCGGGCTCGAGCTCGAGCAGGCGGCGCAGCGAGCGCATGTAGTCGAGCAGGTCGCCGCCGTGCTCCGGGATCACGGTCGTGCCGGCGCCCAGGACGACGTCGCCGGTGAAGATCGCCCGCTCCTCCTCGAGCCAGTAGCAGAGGTGGTCCTCGGCGTGCCCCGGGGTGTGGATCGCGCGCAGCGTCGCGCCCTCGGTCTCGATCACCGCCCCCTCGTCGATCGCGACCAGCTCGACGTCCGTCCCCTGGTCCATGCCGGGCCAGGGGCGCTTCAGCACCGGCGTCGCGCCGAAGCGGACGCGCACCTGCTCGAGCCCGCCGACGTGGTCCGGGTGCGCGTGCGTGAGCACGATCCGCTCGAGCTCGCGCGCCTGGCGGTGCTCCGCGAGCGCCCGCTCGAGGAGCGGCAGGTACTGCGGGACGCCCTGCCCGGTGTCGAGCAGGATCGGCCGGCGCGAGGTCCCGACCAGGTAGGTGTTCGTCCCCGGGCCGGTGAAGGCGCCCGGGTTCTGTCCGAGCACGGTGACGACGCGCTCGCTCCACACGTCGACGTCGGGCATGCGAAGCCCGATCATGTTGTCCTTGACGACGCGGGCGGCGCTGTCGCTCATGAATGAGACGATAGCGAACTCAGAAGGGCGACGGCAGCAGCCGCAGGGACGCGGCAGGCACCTGGCCCTCGAGGTCCGCCGCGTGGCGCAGGATCTCGGGATCGACGTTCGTCGTGAGCGTCGCCTCGTACTCCGTGATGCCGCGCAGGTAGCGCCCAAAGAGCGCCGCCGAGTAGGTATCGACCACGTCCCAGACGCGGAGGTAGTCGGTGAAGACGATTGGCGAGCCGTCCTCGAGCCGCGTGCCGCTCGCGCAGCCGTCGCCGTCGCCGATCCCGAGCCCGGTCGCGCAGGCGAAGCTGAAGCTGTAGTGCCCGGCGTCGATCACCTCGACCAGGATGCGCGGACCCGGCAGGGCGTCGTACGCGTCGCGGATCGCCTGGTTCGCATCGAGGCCGATCGTCTTGTCCTGGGTCGCGAGCATGAGCAGCGTCGCGGCCGAGTAGCTCTCGGAGATGGGCCCGGCCAGCGCCATCGGCAGGGCGGCCCCGATGCGCGCGTCGCGGCTCGCGACGGCGAAGCTCGTGAATGCGCCGAACGAGTGCCCGGTGACGCCGAACGGCAGCGTTGTGTCGACCCAGCCGAAGAAGCGGCTTCCCGGGTCACCCGTGAAGCCGCTGAAGGCGTCGAGTACAAAGATCACATCGATCGGCCGGTCGATCGCGAGCTGCGCCTGGCTTCCCGACGAGTCGAAGAAGGTGTTGCCCTGGTGGTCGGGCGCGACCACCACGTAGCCGTGGCTCGCGAGGTGCTCGACCTGGAAGGTGTTCTGGAAGCGGATGCCGCCCGAGCCGTGCGAGAAGGCGACGAGCGGGAACGGACCGTCCGGCGCGATCGGCGCCTCACGGACGGCGACCACCGGGATCGTCGCCTCGTCGGCGAGGAAGGCGAGCTCCGGCGGCAGGTACTCGCCGACGGGCGACGGCGGCAGGCCGCGCACCGACTCGTCCGCCGGGTACCAGACCTCGGCGAGGAGCGTCCGGTCGCGCGCCGCGTCGTGCAGCGTGACGCGGGTCACGCCGACCGGGTACGGGCCCGGAGCGGCGGGATCGGGAGGCGGCGGAGCGGATGCGTCGCCGCACGCCGTGACGAGCGCCGCGAGCGCGACGAGGAGCGCGAGCCGTCCCCGCCGAAGCAAGGCGCTCCGGCGTAGCGCGGCGTGCACGGGGCTCAGGCGAATCCCTCCGGCCGCACCCGCTCGATCCACGAGCGGTAGCTCTCGAAGCCGACGGCACGCTGGCGCTCGCGGACGCGCGCGAGGAGCGCCGCGGTCCGCTCCGGCGAGTGGTTGCCGTTCGCGCACGCGTCGAGGCGCTGCGCGAGGTGCGCCGCCACCTGCGCGCCGTGGCGTCGCGAGGCGACCAGGTTGCCCTTGCCCGTCACCGCGTTGCCGCAGCCGAACACGTGCTCGTAGTCCGCCACCTTGCCGCGCTCGAAGTCCTCGATGCGCAGCAGCTCGCCCTCCATCGCGAGCCCCTCGATCGGCGCGGGGATCGAGCCGATCGACGAGATGACGAGCTCCGACCGTACCTCCCACTCCTCACCGGGCACGACCTCGGCGCGGCCGCTCGCGTCGACCCGGGTGCGCGCGAAGCGCAGGCCGACCAGGCGATCCCCCTCGACCAGCAGCCCGACCGGCATCGCGAGCGGCTCGACGCGAAAGAGGAACTTGCTCTGCGCCTTCTCGAGGATGCGCCGTCGCACCGCGCCGGCCTTCTCGATCTGCTCGGGGCGCGCGTTCGGCGGGAGCTCGGTGAGCGGCATGTCCTCGATGCGGCGGCGGTAGAAGAGCGTGCAGCCGCGCAGCCCGACGTCCTCCCAGGTGAGGCCGTGCCGGGCGAGCGTCTCGGGGATGCCCGCCGCCTCCATCGCGAGGATGTCCTCCTGGATGCCGCGCCGCGCGAGGGCGTCGCGCGTGGTGACGAGCTGCACCACCTTCACCACGTCGATCGACGCGAGCCCGCCGCCGACCACGATGGCGGCGTCCGGGATCTCGTAGCGCGGCCCCGAGTAGCCGGGCTCGTGCTGGTGGTTGAACCAGTAGATGAGCGGGTTCTGGTAGAGGAGCCCGCGACCGATGTAGGCGTCTGCCCCCTCGATCGGCAGCGGACGGTCGCGCCACGCCCCGTGCGCGAGGATGATCAGGTCGAAGCCCCAGTCGTGCAGCAGCTCGGCGAACGAGACGTCGCGGCCGACCTCGGTGCGCGGCAGGAACTCGACGCCGCTTCGCTGCAGCTTCGCGTCGATCTGCTCGTACTCCTTGCGCCGCAGCGCGGCGTGCCAGAGCGGCAGGCCGTCCTCGACCTTGCCGTACGGGCGGTCGTTCTGCTCGAAGACCACGCAGAGCGCCCCTTGCGCCGCGAGCCGATCGGCGACCTCGGCGCCTGCAGTGGCGCCGCCCACGATGGCCACGTGGCAGCGGTAGGTAGGGTGAGAAGTCTGAGCCGTCTCAGCCATGGATGGATGCGTGCCGCGGGAGGGCGGCGCTCGTCTGGCGGCGTCCGGCCGCCCCGCAACGCCTGAGGCGGTGGCACGAACGACGGGCAAAGGCCCGCGGGGAGCGTCCTAGCGCCCTGGTTCGGACCGTGCAACCAACTTCGTCTTTACGACGGACCCGCGGCGACCGGCTCCGGCGAGGCCTCCTCGGCGTCGACCATGCGGCCGTCCGGCGACACGACGTAGTCGGTGCTGCCCCAGCGCACCCGGTCGCCGAGGAAGGCCGCTGCCCAGATCGCGGAGATGAACAGGTCCTTCGCCGGCACGAGCCAGAGCTCGCGCCAGATGCGCCGGACGCCGAGCACGTGGTGGGCGATCAAACCCCCGGCAAGCACCCGGACGCCGACCGCCGTGGCGAACACCCCGAGACCCCAGGCGGACGCGCCGCTCGCCAGCAGGTAGAGCGTCGCCCACAGCGTGCTGTGCGTGACGATCGTCGCGAGGTACGAGCGCGGGCGGCAGGTCCGGTAGGTCCGCGCCCAGCGGAGCTGGTGCTGGAAGACCTCGTGCAGCCGGTCCAGGTCGAGCACCGTCTCGACCACGACCGGAGCGAGCACGACCTCGTAGCCGCGCTCCACCGCCATGTTGCCGATCTGGTAGTCGTCGGCCAGGTGGTCGGCGATCGCCGCGAAGCCGCCGATCTCCTCGAGCACGCTACGCCGGATGCAGATCGTCGCGCCGAAGGCGTAGGTCATCTTCTCGACCTGCCGCGCGACGGTGACCATCGGACCGAAGTCGGTGTTGATGAACAGCGCCTCGAGCCGGTGCGCCAGCGTGCGGCCGGCGCTCCCCCGGTACATGCAGGTCACGAGCCCCGCCTTCGGGCGGTCGAGGAGCGGGACGATGCGGCGCAGGTAGTCGGTGGGAGCCCGGATATCGCTGTCCGCGATGACCAGCACCTCGTGCTTCGCGCGCTGCAGCATGTTGTGCAGGTTGCTCACCTTGGCGTTGCTGCCGATGTGCTCGGGCGACACGACGAGCTCGATGTCGACCGTCGGGAAGTCGCGCTTCAGGCGCTTGACGATGGCGATCACCGGATCGCCGGCGTCCGCGACGCCGAACACGATCTGCAGCTTCGGGTAGTCGAGCCGGCAGGTGTTGGCGAGGTTCTCGTAGGTCTCGGGCACCGCGCCGCAGAGCGGCTTAAGCACGGTCACGCCGGGCAGGGTGTCGGCGGGCGGCGGCGGGACGGCCGCTTCGCGCCGCTGCCAGCGCACGAACATCGCCGCGCAGACCAGGCTGAAGAGCTGGTAGCCGGTCGCGACGGCGACCATGACGAGCAGGAACTGAAGCAGCACGGCGTGACCCCGCGTCGCGCTCGAGCGCTCAGGCGGGAGCGGCGCCGCTCGTCGCGGCGGCGCTGCGCGCCTTCGACTCGTTTCGCCGGTGCCACATCGTCTTCAGGAACTGCCGGCCCTCGGCGAGGAGGCGCGGCCGCTCGTGCGCGTCGAAGACGATCTGCTTGAGCTTCTTCGCCACGTAGCGCGGCCGGAAGTAGAACTCGCGGTAGGCCCTCTCGACCGCCTCGTAGATCTCGTCCGCCGAGATCTCGGGATAGCTCACCGTGCACTTCTGGTAGCCGCCCGCGTCGACCAGCGGATCGACCACCTCGTAGCCGTTCGACTTGACGTACTCGTAGAACTGCGTCCCGGGGTAGGGCGAGGCGAGCGAGACCTGGATCGTCTCGCAGTCCATCTCCTTCGCGAACTCGATCGTCTGGCGGATCGTCTCCCGAGTCTCGCCCGGCAGCCCGAAGATGAAGGTGCCGTGGATCAGGATGCCGAGCTTGTGGCAGTCCTCGGTGAACTGCCGGGCGCGGCGGATGTCGACGCCCTTCTTGATGTTCTTCAGGATCTGCTCGTTGCCCGACTCGTAGCCGATCACGAACAGGCGGAGCCCGCCCTCCTTCATGATCTTGAGCGTCTCGCAGTCGACGTTGGCGCGCGAGTTGGTCGACCACGTGTAGCCGAGCTTGCCCATCTCGCGGGCGATCTGGCGGGCGCGCTCACGGTCCGCGGTGAAGGTGTCGTCGTCGAAGAAGATCTCGCGCATCTCCGGGAAGAGATTGCGCATGTTCTTGACCTCGGCGATGACGTTCTCGGGGCTGCGCGTCCGGTAGCTGTGCCCGGTCGTGACCTGCGGCCACAGGCAAAAGGTGCAGCGCGCGGGGCAGCCGCGACCGGTGTACAGCGAGACGTACGGGTACTGGCAGTACGGTGAGTTGTACTTCTTGTAGTCGAGGTTCTGGGCGTAGATCTCGGTGACGAACGGGAGCTGGTCGAGCTCCTCGTTGGTGAGCAGCGGGCGGTCGGGGTTGTGGTAGATCTTGCCGTCGCGCCGGTAGCTGATGCCGCCGATCAGGCTCCACTCGCGGCCCTCGGCGACCTCCTTCATCGAGTAGTCGAACTCCTTGCGGCCGACGAGGTCGATCGCCTCGGAGGCGCGGAGCGTGTCCTCCGGCTGCGCCGTCGCCTGCCCGCCGACCATGGCGATGATCGCGTTGCGGTTCTTGGTCTTGATCTTCTCCGCGGTCTCCGCGTCCTTGCGGAGCGACGGCGTCGAGGTGTGGATGACGACGAAGTCGTAGTCCGCGGCGATCGCCACCGTCTCGTCCTGGTTGAGCCCCTCGGGCGGCGCGTCGAGGAGGCGCGCTCCGGGGATGAGGCCCGTCGGGTAGGCGAGCCAGGTCGGGTACCAGAAGGACCAGACCTCGCGCTTCGCCTGGTAGCGGGACCCCGCGCCGCCGTCGAAGTCCTCGTAGGACGGCGGGTTGAGAAACAGAGTCTTCATCATCGCAATCGCCCCCTCCGCGGCCGCATGCGCAGCAGCCGTGCCGGCCCGATGCGCAGCGTCAGCCCCCTCTGCAACGCGACTTGCAGGCCAGACGAACGATTATACCGACCGGTCAGGCGCTGGCAAACCGACCGGTCAAGGAGACCCGGGTGCTGGGCTCTTCCCCGCGGAGGCTGGCCTCGCGGCGCGGTGCGCTGGCTCCGCCGGTGCTGCCGCCCGGCCGCCCTCCCGGGCTGTCGCCGCGGCATCCCGTCCGCTACACGCCTTGCGCCATGGATGCCGCGCGGGGACCCGCCCTCGTCTACCTGCCCGCCGGGGTGGACCCGGCGGCGGTGTTCTCCGGCCGCACGATCCTCGACCGGGCGCTCGCGGTGAGCCGCGCGGCCGGCCTCGAGCCCGTTCTGGTGCTCGGCGACGGCGCCTCCGCCCCCGCGGCGCCCGCCGTCGGGACCTGCCGTCCGGGAGAGCGGCTCCCCGGCCCGCCGGGCGCGCAGATCGTCCTCCTCCGCGCCGACGCCGCGTACGTCGCGGGCGCGCTTTGCGACCTCCTCGCCTCGCGCGGCACGGCGCGCGCCGTCCGCGACGACACCGGCCGGGTGGCGCTGCTGCGGGCGACCCACGAGCAGCTCGGCGGCGTCGTGCCCGCCGAGCTCGAGGGCCCGGCCGCCGCCTCGAGCTCCCCGCCGCGGCCCGGCTGGCTCGGCAGCCGGCGCATCCTGGCGATCGACTACGCGGCGCGTGAGGTGCCGCCGGCGGTTGCTCGGGCGCGGCGCGCGCAGCTCGAGCGCGAGCTCATCGCGACGCTCGACAACCCGCGCGACGGGTTTCTCGACCGCATCCTGAACCGCCGCCTCTCCCGGCCGCTGAGCCGCGTCCTCCTCGGTCTGCCGATCACGCCCAACCAGATCTCGGTCGCGGGCCTGCTGCTCTCGCTCGGCGCGGCGGCGCTGATCGCGCTGCCGGGCATCCTGTGGCCCGTTCTCGGTGCGCTTCTCCTCCAGCTGACCGCGGTCCTCGACTGCGTCGACGGCGAGATCGCGCGCGCCAAGGTGCTCGAGAGCGAGTGGGGCGAGTGGCTCGACATCACGTCCGACACCCTCATCCACGTCGCGACCTTCTTCGGCATCGCCGTGCACGCCTGGCCCGACCTCGGGCGCGAGACGGCGTGGGCGCTCGGCGCGCTCTTCGCCGTCGGCGGGCTCGCGTCGTTCGCCGTGGTGACACGTGCCGAGAAGACCGAGGAGCAGTGGAAGCGGATCGACGCCTGGCAGTCCCGCGTGCTCGCGACGCTGCTCGCGACGCTCACCACCCGCGACACGAGCCTCATCGTGCTCGTCGCCGCGGCGACGGACCTGCTCACCGAGCTGCTGATCGGCGCCGCGGCGGGCGCGCAGGTGTTCTGGGTGACGTGCCTCGCGCTGCACACGTCGCTCATGGCGCGCTGCCGCGCGGTCGACGCGCCGCGCGCGGCGCCCGCGGATTGACGCCTGCGCGCCGCGGCCGTCAGCCGTCCGCGTTGAGCGCGTCGATCAGCATCCGCAGCCGGCCGAACTGCCTCCGGCCGAAGGCGAAGACCAGCCGCGGCAGGTGCGCGAGCTCGGGCTCGGCCGCCTCTTCGGGGAGCGCGGTCGTCTGCTCCATCCGCCCGCGGACGACCAGATCCGCGAACTCCTCGTTGAGCTCGGCGAGGCGGTCTGCGTCGAGCGGGCTCGCGAGCCGGATCACCAGCCGGTCGCCGACGTAGCGCGACGAATGGTAGCGGCGGTAGAAGCCCGTGATCTCGGCGATCGCCGTCTCGACGTCGTCGGTGATCTTGAACAGCCGCATGTCCGTCGGCGAGATGAGCCCCTCGTTCAGGAGGTGCGTCTCGACGTAGTCGCGCCAGGTCTGCCAGTAAGTCCCGCCCGGCGCGTCGATGAACACCACCGGGACGGGCTTGCTCTTGCCGGTCTGCAGGAGCGTCAGCGACTCGAAGCCCTCGTCGTGCGTGCCGAAGCCGCCCGGGAAGAGGGCGATCGCGTCCGCCTCCTTCACGAACATCAGCTTGCGCGTGAAGAAGTACTTGAAGTTGATGAGCTTCGGGTCGCGGTGGATGAACTCGTTCGGCGCCTGCTCGAAGGGCAGGCGGATGTTGATCCCGAAGCTGCGCTCGCGCCCCGAGCCCTCCTGGCAGGCACGCATGATTCCGCCGCCCGCGCCGGTGATCACCATGTAGCCGAGGTCGGCGAGACGGCGGGCGAACTCGTGTGCTTGACGGTAGGCCGGGTGCTCGGGCGGGATTCGCGCGGAGCCGAAGCACGAGACCTTGCGGAACTGGCGGTAGCGCGCGAAGACCTGGAACGCGTAGCGCATCTCCTTGAGCGCCGCGGTCAGGAGCTTCATGTCGGCGACGCTCACCTGGTCGCGCAGCAGCTTCTGCGCGGTCAGCGCGATCTCGTCGGCGAGCTCCCGGACGACCTCCTCGCGGGTGCGGAGCGTGCGCGCCGGCGGCGTCTCCTCCGGCGCGGGCGCCGCCTCCTCGGTCTCCATGCCGATCGTGACCGAGCCGTCCTCGGCGCTCGTCTGCGGATCGAGCGACTCGCTGCGGTAGACCAGGCCGTTGGCAGCCCGCCGCCGGCGGCGCCGGCGCGGGACGCCGACAAGCGGGCGTTCGGGTTCTTCGCGTCGCACGTCCTCATTGTCCCAGCCAGCGTCGCGGAACGCGAGCGCCGCCCGGCATGGCGTCCGCTCGCGCCTTCGCCCGCTCGCGCGCGCGAGCGCTACGCTTCCGGCGGATGACCGGGATCCTCTACGACGACGGGCGGATCGTCGCGGTCGACAAGCCGCCGGGGCTGCCGTCGACCGGACGCGACCGGAGCGACCCGCGCTCGCTCGAGCACCGCCTCGCGCAGCACTTCGGCCGCACCGTGTGGGCGCTGCACCAGCTCGACGCCGACACCTCGGGCGTGATCCTCTTCGCGCTCCGCCGCTCGCTCGTCCCCCTGTGGGCGGAGCGCCTCGCCCGGCACGCGACCAAGCGCTACCTCGCGATCTGCCACGGCGTGCCGCGGTTCAAGAAGACGACGGTCGACGCGGCGATCGCGCCCACGGGACGGCGGACGCCGCCCTACTGGCGCGTCGTGACCGGCGGCACGCGCACCGTCGCAGGCGCCCGGGCGGCGCGGACCCGGTTCCGCGTCCTCGACGCGACCGACCGGCACGCGCTGCTCGAGGTCATCTTGCTCACCGGGCGCACGCATCAGGCGCGCCTCCACGCCGCGCACCTCGGGCACCCGCTGGTCGGCGAGCGGGTCTACCGCAGGCCGCTGTGCGACGAGCACCCGCGGCACGCGCTGCACGCGCACGTGCTCGAGTTCGACGACGGGCGCAAGCCGCGCCGCATCACGGCGCCCGTGCCCGACGACCTCCGCGCGCTGGCGCGACGCCTCGGCCTGCGCCTCCCGGACGACGCTTGACGCGCGGGCGTCAGAGCCGCTCGACGCGCCGCGAGCCCGCAGGCGTGCGGAAGCGCACCCGCTCGACTTCGTCCTGGCGCTCGGGCGTGCGCACGTTCGCGATGTGCAGGAAGGTGACCTCGATCGCCTCGGCACCCTGCACGTCGACGATCGCGATGCCGTGGGCGAGGCTCTTCGCGTAGCGGTAGTGCGGGTTGGTCCCGAGCAGCACAGAGTCGAGCTGCGGCACCAGGTCGCCGAGCCCGAGCGCCGAGAGGGTCGGGGTCGAGTCGACGACGTTCTGCACGATCTCCTGGAGCGGCGACGAGCTGATCCCCGCGACCACGTACTCCACCGCGGCCGGCGTGGTCGGCGCGTCGAAGTCCTCGTACAGCTCGGACGCGTAGAAGGCGTGGATGTCGCCCGCGAGCGCGACCACGCCGTCGATCGCCGACGCCTCGCGCAGCAGCTCGGCGCGCTCGCTGCGGTAGCCGTCCCACTGGTCGACGCTCAGGTAGAAGAGGTTGCGGAACTGCTCGGGGAGCAGCTCGAAGGGGCTCAAGTCGAGCGCCATCTGCGCGAGCTGCACGTCGCTCGCGAGGAACTTCCAGGTGGCGTCCGAGCTGCGGAGCGCATCGAGCAGCCAGGCCTTCTGCGTCGCGCCGAGGAGCGACGGCCGCGCGGCCGCCTCGCGCGCGTCGAACTCGGACTTGAGGACGAAGTTGCGCGAGCCGAGCGCGCTGTTCGCGGCGAACTTGCCGATCGAGAGGTCGACCGGCCCCTCGGGGATCAGGTGGTCGGCGCGGTGGTAGCGGCCGTCGATCAGCAGCAGGTCGACGTGCCGCCCGTAGCGCAGCGCGCGGTAGATCCGGATGTCCTCGGGGTAGGACGCGGTCTCGTCGTAGAACACGTCCGCCGGCTGGTACTCCCACCAGGCGCGGTCGGCGGCCTCGCGGCGCGCCGTGGACTTTTCGTCACCGCGCGACTCGGCGAAGTCGGTCGCGTGGTCCTGCCAGGCGTCGTTCGCGAACTCGTGGTCGTCCCACTTGACGATGAACGGGTAGAGCTGGTGCACGCGCTTCAAGTGCGGGTCGCGCCGGTACTGCCGGTAGAGCGCGCGGTAGTCGGCGAGCGTGAGCGCGGCGCGGTTGCCGTCCGGCGAGTCGTCGAGCGGCAGGCCGTCGGGCAGCTCGATGCGCCGCGCCTCGTCCGGCGTCTGGAACTGCGGGTCGCCGGTCGTCTCGTAGATGTAGTCGCCGAGGAAGAGCACGAAGTCGACCTCCGCCTCCTCGGTGAGGAGCGCCTCCCACGAGTGGTAGTAGCGGCCGACGAAGTCCTGGCACGAGGCGAACGCGAAGCGCACGCCGACGTCCTGCTCGGGGGTGGGCGCCGTCTTCGTGCGCCCGACGGGCGACGTCACGCCGAGCGCCGTGAAGCGGTAGTAGTAGGTCGCGAACGGCTCGAGCCCGACCGGCTTGAGCTTGACCGTGTGGTCGCGCGTCTCGTCGGTCTCGATCTCGCCCGTGGCGACGACCTGGCGGAACCCCTCGTCGAGCGCGACCTCGTAGAGGACCAGCACCGGCCCGGTAGCCTCGCCGACGCGCGTCCACAGGACCACGCTGTCGGGCCGCGGGTCGCCCGACGCGATCCCCTGCGGGAAGACGCGATCGATGTCCTCCGGGCTCGAGCCGGCGCGCGCGTCGCTGCACGCGGAGAGCTTCGGCGCTGACGTGGCGACGACCGTGGCGGCGGCGAGGCGGAGGAACTCGCGGCGGCGAAGAGCGTGGCTCGGATCAGGCATGGCAGATCCTTAGAGCCGTTCCCGAGCCCGCCGCAAGATGGTTTCGGCTGTCGGCTTGCGGAGCCGTCTGGTAACCAAGAGCCGTGCAGCAGGCCGTGCAGCCACCCGACATGACCGCGGCGCGCGACAAGGTCGCGAGGATCGGCCGGGAGCTCGCGCAGGTCTTCGTCGAGCGCGACGAGGTGATCGAGGGCGCGCTCGCGGCGCTCCTCGCCCGGCAGCACGTCCTTCTCCTCGGGCCGCCCGGCACCGCCAAGTCGATGCTCGCCGACGAGCTCTGCAAGCGGATCGAGGGGGTGCGCTACTTTCAGTGGCTGCTCACCAAGTTCACCACGCCGGAGGAGGTGTTCGGCGCGGTGAGCCTGCGCTCGCTCGAGCAGGACGAGTACCGCCGGGTGACGACCCACAAGCTGCCCGAGGCGCACGTCGCCTTCCTCGACGAGGTGTTCAAGGCGAGCTCCTCGATCCTGAACGCGCTGCTGACGCTGCTCAACGAGCGGCGCTTCCACAACGGGCGGGAGAGCATGGTCGTGCCGCTGCTCAGCGTCTTCGGCGCGGCGAACGAGCTCCCCGAGGAGGACGAGCTGTCGGCGATCTACGATCGCTTCCTGGTGCGCTTCGTCGTCGGGTACGTGGTCGAGGACTGGCGCTTCCTGCGCATGCTGCGCGCGCCGGCGCCTGCGGTCGGCACGCGGATCACGCTCGCGGAGCTCGACGCGCTGAGCGCCGCCGTCGAGCGCGTCGACGTGCCGGACAGCATCCTGCGGAGCATCGGCGATCTGCGCCGAGCGCTCGGCGAGCGGCAGATCGTCCCGTCCGACCGCCGCTTCCGCCAGAGCATCGCGCTGCTCCGCGCCCTCGCCCTGCTGCGCGGCAAGTCGGCGGTGTCGGACGACGAGCTCCTCTTCCTCGAGCACGTCCTGTGGCGGGATCCGGCGGAGCGCGCCACGGTGAAGGAGGTGCTGCGCGAGCTCGTGCACGGCTTCGACGAGCAGGTGCAGGAGCTCGTCTTCCAGGGACGCGAGCTCGGCGAGTACCTGCGCCGGACGTGGGAGTCGCGCGAGCAGCGCGCCCGGGCGCGCATCGAGGTCGAGACCAAGCTGCGCCGCATCCTCGACCGTCTCGCCGACATCGAGCGCTCGGCGCGCGAGGCCGGGCGCGAGGTGGCGCGCGCCGCGGAGGCGCGGCTCGAGCTCGAGGCGCTGCGCCGGTCGATCGCCGAGGCGGACTGATGGGCGCGGCGGAGGCGCTCGACACGCACGTCGTCGAGTCGGACTCCTATGACCGCGCGGCGATCGTGCGCCTGCGTCGCGCGTCGCACGCCTGGCGCAAGCTCGACGAGGAGGGATCGCGCCTCGTGCCGCACTTCCCGGAGCTCGTCGAGGACCTGTTCTGCGCGCTCTTCAAGTACAACGTCGTGCTGCTCCCAGAGGGGCAAACGGCCGCGGCGACGGCGCTCAACCGGCGCATCGTGCGCGGCATCATGAGCGGCCCCGCGTACGAGGTCCTGCGCTTGACGACCATCCTCGACGAGGCGCGGTCCGGGCTCGGTGCGGTGCTGCTTGGCGAGGCGGTCCTGCGTGCGCTGCGCACCGACCGCGTCCTGACCAGCGGCGACCTGCTCGACCTGTGGAGCCTGCAGCGCGAGGAGGAGGCGGCGCGCGAGGCGGAGGAGGAGGCCGAGGTCGGGCGCGAGCTCGCGGAGCGCGCCGCGCAGGGCGAGGAGGACGCGCCGGCGGACGACGCGCCGGACGAAGCGGAGGCGGAGGAAGAGTCCGCCGACGAGCCCGCGAGCGAGGACGTCGAGAGCGAGGACGGCGAGCCCGCGGACGAGCGCGCGCAGCACGGCGAGCCCGGCGGCGCCGCCCGCCGCGGCCGGCGCGTGCGCCGCCCGAGCGCCGAAGCGCGGGCGCTGCGCGAGGCCGCGATGCGCGCCCGCCTCACCGCGCGCGGCACGGCGGGACAGCGCGAGCAGAAGCGCCGGCGCGTCGCGGAGGCGTTCACGCGCGTCGAGAAGAAGCTCGACCGGAGCCTCCTTCAGGCGGCGACGCAGGCCGCGAGCAAGGTCGCGGACCTCGATCAGTCGCTCGCTGCCTGGGGCCGCGGCATCGGCGCGGGAGGGCCGCGCGACGCCGGTCAGAGCATCGACCTCGGCCGGCGGCTCGCGGACAACGCGAAGATGCGCCGCCTCTTCGAGGTGTTCGGACGCATCCGCGACCAGGCGCTCGCAGCGCGCCGCCGGGTGCTCGAGCGGGCGGACGAGGAGCTCTACGAGGTCCACCCGGGGCGCGGCCTCGAAGCGATCGCGCGCCTCATCCCGCACGAGCTGGCCGCGCTCTCGAACCCGCTCCTGCGGCGCGACCTCCAGCGCCGTCTGCTCGACGGCGCGGTGCTCACCTACTCGCTGCGCGGCCTCGACCAGCGCGGACACGGGCCGCTCGTCGTCTGCCTCGACACGAGCTCGTCGATGGCCGGCGAGAAGGAGATCTGGTCGAAGGCGGTGACGCTCACCTTCGTCGAGCTCGCGCGGCGCAAGCGCCGGCGCTGCCACGTGGTGTGCTTCTCGTCGGGCGAGGCGGGGCTCCGCGAGTTCGACATGAATCCCGGCACGCCGTGGGCGGTGGCGCTCGAGCGCACCGTCGACCTGGCGGAGCACTTCCCGGGCGGCGGCACGGACTTCATGGCGCCGCTCGACGCGGCGGTGCGCCTGCTGGCCGAGCGGGACATGCGCCGCGGCGACGTGGTGCTGATCACCGACGGCGCGTGCGAGGTCGCGCCCGAGTGGCTCGAGGAGTTCCTCGCGAAGAAGCGCAAGCGGGGCTTCGAGGTCTACTCGATCCTGATCGACGTCCAGTCCGCGCACGCGGACACGGTGCGCCGCCTGTCGGACCGGGTGTCGCTCGTTTCCGACCTGCGCGCCGACACGCGCCACCTGTTCGCCGATCAGAAGCCGCGCCGCGTCGCCTAGGATCCCCTGCGAAAGGGGGATTGCCGGCGCCGCGAAACGTGCTTGGCTGCTCTCAGGGCGCCGAGATGGAGCGCCCAGGCAGTCTCGAGCCCGCCGCCGCGCGACGCACGGTCGCGGTCATCCGAGGAGGCGTCATGAAGAAGCTCGCCTACGTTCTGAGCGTGCTCGCCCTGCTCGCGCCGGCCGCGGCTCGCGCCGACGTCAAGCCCGGAGATCGGATCACCTCGGCGAACAAGGACCAGGTGAAGGACCTCGTCTCACCCGGCGTTCTCTGGTGCGTCGAGCACGGCATGCCGATGACCATCATCGAGAGCAAGCCGATCACCCTGCCGCGCGCCTACCGGGAGGCGACGGAGAAGTACGCCGGTCAAGTAAAGCTCTCACCCGACGGTCGGCGCCTCGAGAACTGGGTGGCGGGCATGCCCTTTCCCGACATCGACCCGAACGACCCGCTCGCGGCGACCAAGATCATGTGGAACTTCGACCGCAAGCCGCTCATCACTGACGACATCGACTTCCGCAACTTCGACGCCGACGTCGGGATCATCGAGCGCGATCGGGAGATGGGCATCGAGCGGCACTACCTGCTCGATCATTTGCGCCGGCTGATGTACGTCGGCCGCCTGTACGTCGACCCGAAGCCGCAGATGCAGAGCAAGGACAACGTGCACTACCGGCAGTCCTTGCACCCGATCCTCGAGCCCTTCGACCTGAAGGGCGTCGGCGTCACGAGCTACCGCTACCTCGATCCCGACAGGCAGGACGATAGCTGGCTGTACCTCCCGTCGCTGCGCCGCGTGCGGCGTCTCTCCGCGGCGCAGCGCTCCGACGCGCTCTTCGGCCAGGACACCGACCTCGACAGCTACTACGGCTACGACGGCCATCCGGCGTGGATGGAGTGGACGCTCCTCGGCGAGAAGGAGGTCCTCGGCGTCGTGCACGGCCAGAACTACCCCGTCAAGTGGGCCGAGGGTCGCGGCAGCTTCGCCTTCGACGAGGTGTGGGAGAAGCGCAAGGTGTGGGTGATCGAGGGACGGTCGAAGTTCCCGCAGTACGCCTACTCGAAGCGCATCATCTTCATCGACAAGGAGGCGTGGGTCGTCCTGTTCTCCGACATCTACGACCGCGCCGGGAACCTGTGGAAGGTCTGGATCAACGACTACACGTTCCGCAAGGCGACGCCGATCGGGAAGGTCCAGTACGAGGACGAGATGGGCTTCGGCTGCGCGCTCTCGATGGTCGACGTCCAGGCCTCGCACGCGACCCGCGTCGCGCTGCCGAGCCCGCGCTTCCCCGGCGAGGAGGGGCAGTACTTCAACCAGGGGGAGAAGTCGGGGACGACGGAGCAGTTCTTCTCGATCGCAGCGCTCGTCGAGTCGGCGCGCTGACGGCGCGGCGCGGAGGAGGGAGCCATGAGCACGAGGAAGACGCTTCTGGTCGCAGCCGCGCTCGCCGTCGCGACGCCGTCGTTCGCGCAGGGCAAGGCCGACACCGGCGCGGCGCCGGGCAAGCCGAAGGAGATCCAGGCGCTCGGCGGGCTCAAGAGCGACCTCGAGAACGAGGCCGCGATCCGCAAGCTCTACGCGCAGTACACCGAGGCCTGGAACCGGCACGATCCGCAGGCGATGGCGGGCTTCTGGACGATCGACGGCGACTACATGGAGCCCGACGGGCGCCACGCGAAGGGCCGCGACGAGGTCGAGAAGTTCTTCACCGAGGAGCACCAGAGCGTGTTCAAGGACTCGACCCTGGCGCTCACCGTCGAGACCGTGTGGTTCATCACCGAGGACGTCGCGATGGTCGACGGCACGTACGATCTGAGCGGCGTGCGCGACCGGGAGGGCAAGCAGATCGCGCTGCGCAGGGGCCACCTGACGGCGATCCTGCTGCGCGAGGACGGGAGCTGGCAGGTGGCGGCGGGGCGCGCGATGATCCCGGTGCCGCTGGTCTATCGCGAGCCGCCCGCGCCACGCGAGTAGCGCGACGCGCGAGACGAGCGCGAGGAGCGCGCGCGCCGGAGAAGCCACGTTGCCCGCGGCCGGGGAGGCGCGCTACGCGTCGTCCCAGCGGTGACCGACGCTCCCGACATCGCCCCGGCCGCCCTCGCGGGCATTCGGGTGCTCGACTTGACGGACCTCGCGGGGGCGCTGTGCGCGCGGCTGCTCGCCGACCTGGGCGCCGACGTGGTGAAGGTCGAGCCGCCGGGCGGCGCGGCGATCCGCCGCCTCGGGCCGCACGAGGACGGCGCGGCGGAGGGCGAGGGCGGGCACGCCTTCTGGTTCTACGACCACGGCAAGCGGAGCGTCGTCCTCGACCTCGCGTCGCGCGACGGCGTCGAGCGCCTCCGCTCGATGCTCGCAGCCGCCGACGTCGTGGTCACCGCGCGGCCGCCCGACCTGCTCGGCGCGGCGGGGATCGGCCGCGACGAGCTCCTCGCCGCGTGTCCGGGGACGGTGCTCGTCGAGATCACGCCGTTCGGAGCGAGCGGACCGCGCGCCGGCTGGCGAGGCTCGGACCTCGTCTGCGCGGCGCGCGGCGGCATGGTCTTCGTGAACGGCCATCCCTCCGAGCCGCCGGTCGCGCCGTTCGGCCTCCAGGCCTACTGCAGCGCGGGCGTGTTCGGGGTGATCGGGGCGCTCTGTGCGCTCCACGCCCGCGACCGCACCGGGCGCGGGTCGTGGGTCGACGTCTCGATCGCGGCCGCGGCGGCGGGCGCGGTCGAGCACGTGACCGGCTTCCTCCGCCAGACCGGCGAGATCGAGCGCCGTCGCGGCACGCTGCACTGGAGCCGCTACTTCCAGATCGGACGCTGCACGGACGGCTTCGTCCTGCACACCACGATCGGCGACTGGACGACGCTCGCCGAGTGGGTGGCGAGCGACGGCGAGGCCTGGGACCTGCGCGACCCGCGCTGGGAGGAGCCGGCCGAGCGCAAGGCGCACGCCGAGCACCTCTTTCAATGCTTGACCGAGTGGGGAGCACGCCACGGCGTCGCCGAGCTCGTCGAGGGCGCGGCGCTTCGCCGGCTTCCCTACGCCGAGGTGCGGCGGCCCGAGGCGATCGCCGACGACGAGCAGCTCCGCGCGCGCGGCTTTCCCGATCCCGCGTCCCCCGCGCCCGGGACGCCGCCGCTGCCAGGCCCGGCGGTGCTGTTCTCCGAGACGCCGCTCCGCACGGGCCGCCCGGCGCCGCGCCTCGGGGACCACGACGAGGAG
>FWPU01003438.1_pt1 | contig 25182 bp, 22 predicted proteins | sample 2228361 | NCBI WGS metagenome assembly FWPU01 (sample SAMEA103939777, study PRJEB20133) | metagenome | reverse complement strand
TTATAAAATATTTTTTGAAGAGAGATAAAAGAAAAAATATTTATAGATAAAATAAATACCTCTTAATCCAGCGTTGTATGAGGAAGAAGAAATATATCTGCTTTCAGGAACAGGCGGAAATTTTTTATTAAAGTTATAAAAAAAAGAAGAAAATCCATAGAGAAGCCCGCATCCTTTACTTATAAAATAATCACCTGCAATCAGTTTAAAACTTTCTTTGTCAAACATATAGGAAAATCTAAAAATCTCATAGGATTTTTGTTTTTTACTCCATAAAAGGTTCAGAAAACTATTTTGTTGAAAAAATTCAAACCTATTTATAAACCGTTTGTCTTTTTCCCAATATGATAAACCCGAAATTTTTCTTTTCCTCAGCTCAAATTCAAAATATTTTTCAAATATACTATCAGGTAAAAAGATATTTGTTCTATTTTTAAAATCAGTCAAATTTTTAAAATAACCTTTTCCTCTCTCTTCAATTATCTTATGGACATTGTCTTCATTTAAAAAAGGAAATAAGAGCATTTTATCCCTTTCATCATAATTTGGATTTATAATAATTTCATCAAAATAAACCTCTATATCTTCCTTTATTTCCTCTTCATCAAAGAAATAAAAAAGGTAAAAAGAAAGGATTAAAAGTAAAGACATCAGTGATCCCTTTCTATTATAAAATCAAAAAGATTTTCAAGAAAGTCCCTTTCCTTGTTTTTTTTAAAACTTTTAATCAAAATTTTTTTTGCTTCTTCTTTTAATTTCAAAGCCTCATCCTTTGCTTTTTTAATATCATAAATCTTTACATAGGTCATTTTATTAATATCTTTTTTTAGTTTTTTGCCGACTTTCTTTTCATCTCCTGTCTTGTCAAGTATATCGTCAATAATTTGGAAAGCCAGACCCATTTTAAGCCCTATAACTTCAAATAACTTCATCTTATTAAATTTTTCTGCAAATATACAACCTATCAAAAAACAGGCTTTAAAAAATTCTGCAGTTTTTAAAAGATGAATTTTTTTTAAATATCTGTGGTTTGACTTTTTTCTTTCCCCTTCAACATCATAAACTTCTCCTCCTATCACACCTGCAGGCCCTATGGACTTCAATAGTATATCAAGTGCCTTAACTTTTAATTCAGAAGTAGCTTTGCTTTTCAAAAAAACTTCAATTCCATATATAAAAAGCGCATCACCAGTCAAAATTGCAGTTGCTTCATCAAACTTTTTATGAACGGTCGGCAATCCTCTTCTCAAATCATCATTGTCTATTGCAGGAAGGTCATCATGAACAAGGGAAAATGTATGAATCATCTCAACAGCACATGCGGGAGGAATAATCCAGCTTTTATTTTTACCGCCACATAGTCTATAGGCTGAAATCAAAATAATCGGTCTTATTCTTTTACCTCCTGCTTTCAGAGGATATGGGATTGATTTTCTCAAAGTGGAAGGAGTTTTTTTATCAAATTTTAGAAATTCAATAATTGCTTTATCAATCTGTTCTTTTCTTCTTTCAAACTCTTTTAAAAAGTCCATAGAGGTTAATTATAAATGTAATTTTAAAAAATTCTCAATCACTTGTGATAACCAGTTCTTTTTATTATTGTGAATGCACGATATATCTGCTCATAAAGAATAAGTCTTGTTAATTCGTGGGGAAAGGTCATTTTGGAGAAAGAAAGAATAAAATTAAATTCCTTAAATATTTTTTTATCCACACCCCATGCTCCTCCTATCACAAAATCAACACTTTTACCCTCATCAATTAACCTTCCTAGAAATTTGCTAAATTCAACAGAATCAAACATTTTGCCCTCCCTGTCAAGTAAAATTCTAATATTTCCATAATCAATCGTTTTTAATATTTTTTCACTCTCTTTCTTAATTGCAATTTTCCCTGGGGCTTTATCCTTTTCAGGTTTCAGTTCTATCTCCAAGACTTTTACAAAGTTTTTTATCCTATCTTTGTAAAGGTTTCCAAGACTTTTTATGTTTTTGTCCCTTATTTTTCCCATAGCAATTATTCTTATCATTAGTTGAAATTATAATTTATTCACTTTTACATTGACAATTCACTTTGGTTTATTTTAAAATTAAATAAAATAACAAATAATGAAAAATTTTGTGCTCAATCTTCTTCTTTTCATAAGTATAGGGATTGTGGTAATCTTTTCCTATTCAATGGTAGAGAGGCATATCTTAAAAAGAAAAACTGAAAATATAATTTCAAAAAAAAGTTTAAGGATTGAAGTTCTGAACGGCGCGGGAGTTTCAAAACTGGCACAGAAAGTGGCAGCAGAGTTAAGAGAAAGAGGATTTGATGTAGTCTATTTTGGGAATTCCAAGGTGGAAGTCAGTACCACATGTATATTTGACAGAAAATCGCCTGATTTAAAGGCAGGAAAACTACTTGAAAAGGAAATAGAATGTTCAAAGGTTTATTTTGAGGCTGACCCTGATAATTTAATAGATGTAACCCTTTTGCTTGGTAAAGACTATAAAAAGTATTTTCCTGAAATTGAAAAAGAGTGGGAATAAAATACCTGAACTTATAAAGAAAGTATTTAAAGTCCTCTATAACAAAAAAGCAGAGGATTTACTTTTAATAGATGTAAGCAGGGTTCTAACAGGAATCTGTGATTATTTTATAATTGCAACAGGATATACTGATGACCATTTAAGAGGACTTTCTATAGAAATTGAAAAAAAGTTAAAAAAAGACGGAATTTTACCTCACCACATAGAGGGTTATGAAAAAGGAGTATGGATACTTATGGATTATGACGACTTTGTTATACATCTTTTTCTTGATGAAACAAGAAAATATTATGACCTTGAATCCTTATGGGGAGACCAGAAGACTTATAGAGTAAATGATGTTTTTAAAAAATAAATTTGAGAATATTTTAGAAAATTATATAAACCAAAAATGGAAAGTCAAAGAACAAATTCTTTTTGAAAAACCAAAAAAACCTGAATATGGCGACTATGCACTGCCTCTTTTTGTAATTGCAAAAGTAAGAAAGGAAAACATTGAAAAAATATTTGAGGAATTTAAAGAAGTTCTTGAGAAAGAAGTTAAAAATTATGTTGAAGAAATAAACTTTTTAAAAGGATTTTTAAATATAAAGATTTCCCACGAAGCTTTAACCAGAAATCTGAAAGAAGTACTGGAAGAAAAAGAGAATTTTGGAAAACCTGACACAGGGAAAGGTAAAAAGGTTAACATTGAATTTGTCTCGGCAAATCCTACAGGACCTTTGAATATAGCTAATGCAAGGGCTGCTTCAATGGGTGATACTCTTGCAAATATTTTAGAAAATGCGAACTTTTATGTTGAAAGAGAATACTATGTAAATGATTCAGGAAATCAGGTCAAAATTCTTGAAAAGTCCTTAGATGCAAGAATAAAAGAATTAAAAGGAGAAAAGGCAGAATTTCCTGAAGATGGTTATCCGGGTGAATATCTTATAGAAATAGCAAGGGAAATAATAGAAAAAAATATTGAAAATCCTTGTGATTACGCGGCAAATAAGATTCTGAATTCTCAAAAAGAATCTCTTTTAAAAATAGGGGTTAAATTCAAAAACTTTGTAAGGGAAAGTGAGATAAGGAAAAGCAGAAAAGTGGAAAAAGTTCTTGAGAGACTTGAACAACATACATATAAAAAAGAAGATGCCCTTTATTTCAAGTCAACTGATTTTGGAGATGATAAAGATCGTGTTTTGATAAAAAACACGGGTGAACCTACCTACTTTCTCGTTGACCTTGCATATCATCTTGATAAAATAGAACGGGGATTTGATATATTAATAGATATATGGGGACCTGACCATCATGGATACATAGGAAGAATGAAAGCAGGTTTAAAAGCTCTGGGATTTGAAAATTTTGAAGTCTTGATATCTCAACAGGTTAATTTAAAAAAAGGCAAAGAAGTGGTGAGGATGTCAAAGAGAAAGGGAATTTATTATACAATGAATGAACTCATAGAGGAAGCAGGAAAGGACGCAATAAGAATGTTTATGCTATTAAAAAGTTTTGAATCACCTCTTGAATTTGATATAGAACTTGCCCGAAAAACAGGGGTTGAAAATCCTGTATATTATCTTCAATACATGCATGCAAGATGTATAAATGTGAAAAAATTTGCGGAAGAAAAAGGAATAATTGCTGAAAATTTTGATAAAAAATATCTAAGAGGAGAAGATGAAAGAAAAGTTCTCCTCCTTTTACTTTATTTTAAAGATATATTAGAAAAATCCGCAATTTTTAAATCTCCCCATCTTCTGCCTCATTTTCTTTTAGAACTTGCTGGAGTTTATCATTCATACTATCAGAAGAAAAGAATTGTAGGAGATGATTTAGAAGTTTCAAAGGCAAGACTTGCATTAAACAATGCATGTGAATATATTATAAAAAAGGGATTAAAATTAATGGGAATTAACGCACCGGAGAGAATGTGATGGATAAAGAGGGAGTTGTTGAATTTTTTGAGGTTACAAAGGTTTACAGGGGAAGATACTATGCATTAAGAGATATAACCCTATCAATTAAAAAAGGCGAATTTATATTCCTTGTTGGTCCTTCAGGTGCAGGAAAAACAACTCTTTTAAAAACAATATACATAGAAGAATTTCCTGAGGAAGGAGAAGTAAAAGTTTTAGGAATTTCACACAGGGGAATAACAAAAAAAGACATAGCTTTTTTAAGAAGGAAAATAGGCATAGTTTTTCAGGATTTCAGGCTTCTCTCTGACAGGAATGCCCTTGAAAATGTCACTTTTGCCCTTGAAAGCACAGGTATGCCTTATAAAGAGGCAAGAGAAAAATCTCTTAAAATTTTAACTGAGCTCGGGCTTACAACAAAGGCAGATAATGAAATCTTTGATTTATCAGGAGGAGAACAACAGAAGATATGCATAGCAAGAGCACTTGTAAGAGAGCCTGTAATTTTAATTGCAGATGAACCAACAGGAAACATAGACCCAAAATCTCAGGATGAGATAATAGATTTGCTTGTAAATATACATGCAAAGGGAACAACTGTAATAATGGCAACTCATAATTATTCCCTGATGAAAAAAATCCCTGTAAAAAGGACAATTTATCTTGAAAGGGGTGAGATTAAAAGTATCTCTTAAAAACAGAAATTTGTTTGAGATTGAATTTATTAGAAAAGAATTTGGTATGCATACCAGCAGGATAAATTTAAAAATTATTTAGAGTGATTATATTTCAACAGATTTTGTAAAAAAAATTTTTTATCCTTATACTTAATTTCTTAAAAAAATGATTATAAAACCTGAAAATTTTTTTTTAACAGCGGGCAAAGGAAAAGGGAGATATCCCCTTATTGCCTTTGATAATGCGTTAAAGGATGCGAAAATATCTGACTACAACCTTGTAAAGGTATCAAGCATACTTCCTGCTGGAGTTAAAAAAAGGAAAAAAGTTGATATTCCAAAAGGGTCTATACTTTTCATAGCATACGCATCAATAATAGGAAAAGATGAGCTTTTAACAGCTGTATGCTCTGCTGTTATACCTCAAAGAGAAAAAGATATAGGTGTTATAATGGAGTTTTCAGGAAATATTCCTTTGAAAGAGGCAGAGGAAAAGATAAGGGAAATGTCTGAAATTGCAATGAAAGAAAGAAATATTTTAATAAAGGAAATCCTTGTTAAATCAAAAAGTATCACCGCGAAAAAATATTCCTGTGTTATCGCTGGTTGCTGTATGTGGTGAATTGGTTAATGAACAGGATATATGATAAACGAGACAAACGACAACAAACTTAATAAACACAAACATAATTTTTAAATCAAATACCATAGACCATATACTATTAACTATAAACCATCCCGACAAAGTCGGGATAGGAGATATAAGATGAAAAAAGTAAGCATATTTTTAATAATATCGACCTTTTTTTTAAAGGCTGAAACTGTCCTGGAGATGATTCCAGCACCCGGTTATTCAACGGATACTATGCTTATGGACTTGCATGGGATGGAAACTATCTCTGGGTTGGTGATGATTATGATGGAATCATATATCAGATTGATACATATGGAAATGTAATCTCTTCTTTTCAGGGGTTTTCGCCTTCAAACCACGGGCTTGCATGGGATGGAACAGGACTCTGGTGTATGGGGGATTACAGTGAAGATTACATTGTTAAATTCACAAACTCCGGCGTAAGAGTTGACTCCTTTGCAGAAAACTGGGATTATATAGGAGGAATAACCTATGATGGAAACTATGTATGGGTAAGTGTTTATTATCCAAATACTCCTTTAAACCTTTATAAAGTTGACCTTCAAACAGGAGGTGTGGTTGATACAATTCCATCACCAGGAACCCAGCCTCAGGGACTCGCATGGGACGGAACCAGCATCTGGGTTGTTATGGATGATAATGACGGAGACCCTGAAAAAATATGGGAACTTGACCCTTTAACAGGCGATACGCTTTTAAGCTTCTACATTCCCACAACAAGACCAAGAGGACTTGTATGGGATGGGACACATCTCTGGCTCATTGCAAAACATCCTGATGAGTATTCAGGAGTGATTTTTAGAATAGACCCTTATGGTCTCGGAACACCCGAAATAACTTTACCCACAAGTTCATATAATTTTGGAGATGTTATTGTTGGTGATAGTGCATTTTTATACCTTGAATGCAATAATACAGGAAATGCTGATTTACAGGTAGATTCTGTAAATCTCTTAGATCCTCAATTTTTCAGCTTCTCACAGTTTCCTATTATAATACCACCATCAGGTACAGATACAATTTTAATAGGGTTTTCACCGCAATCTACTGGTATTCAGACCGATACTTTAAGGGTTTTTTCAAATGACCCATTGCATCCTGAAGAAAAAGTTTATCTTGAAGGAAACGGTGTTCATCAGGGACCTGATATAGAAATTCCTGATACAATTTTATCATGGGGGAACATAAGAAAGGGAGCTTCAAAAAGAAACTGGCTTACAGTTATAAATGTGGGAAATTTGGCTTTAATAATAGACAGTTTAAAATTTCATGATGTTCACTTTTATTCTCAAGATACATTTCCTGTTTCAATAAATCCATCATCTCAAAAAATCCTTGGAATCTGGTTTTATGCAGAAAACTCAACGAGTTATCAGGATACATTAAAAATCTACAGCAATGACCCTGATGAGCCTATTGTAAAAGTTTATCTTTCAGGCACAGGTTTTGATACAACCTACGCAAGCGGGGAAATTATATGGTCCTACAATGCACAGGGGAGTGTATGGGAGCACATAAGGTCAATAAAATCAATACCCGATATAAACGGAGATGGTTTTGAAGATGTTGTCGCAGTATCTGAGAATGATACACTCTATTCGATCCATGGCAATGGTTATTTAGCAGGCGATGTTCTCTGGACATTCGTTGATGCAACCTGTTATACAGAAAGGGGGCTTGTTGTTTCTTCTGATTTAAATAATGATGGGTTTAACGACATTTTGCTCGGAACAGTATGGGGAAGCAGAAAAGTTTATGCAATTTCAGGAAAGGATGGAAGTGTAATATGGATGTTTGACACCCATCAATACGGAGGCAGTGGATGGGTTTATGAGGTTTCCTATACAGAAGATTTAGACGGAGATGGAATTGTTGAGGTTTTAGCTTGTGCAGGTGATGATGGTACCGGGACAGGTCCAAGAAGAGCATTCATGTTCAGCGGTGCTGATGGAAGCATGATATGGGAAAGACTTTTGAACTATGCGGTTTTCAGTATTCGGGCAATAGGAGAAAGAATAAAGAAAAGAGCATCTTTTGTAAAAATCAGGTAAAATTCCCTCTTGACAAACATATATTCTGGAGTTTAAAATAAAAGCAGTGGGAAAATAAAAGGGGTATTAAATACCAGGGAAAATAGAATGGGAAAAATTTTAATAGGGATAAAAAACAAACAAAATATAAAAATTTTAAAAGAATTTTTAAAGAATGAGGACTTTGATATAATTTTTTACGATTTTGAAAATCCTGGAGATTTTGAACCTAGAGAAATAGACATCATTGTTGTTGATAAGTTCTTTGCGGAAAAATATATTGAAAATATAAGGGGATTAAAATCATCTGGAAATGTCTATGTTCCTTCAGTTTGCTTAATCTCCCCTAAAACAAAAACAGAGCGCTTTTTAAATTTGGGTTTTGACGATGTTATAATATACCCCATATCAAAATTAGAGTTTTTATCAAGAATAAAAAATCTTTTTAAGATAAAAGAACAATCAGAAAAGATTTTAAGAGAAAGGGAAATAATTTTTAAAACCCTTTTTGAAAGTGCAAATGACGCGATTTTTATAATGAAAGGAGATAGATTCATTAATTGCAATTTAAAAACCCTTGAGATGTTCGGTTGCAAAAAAGAAGAGATACTGGGAGAAACACCCTATGATAAGTTTTCTCCAGAGTTTCAGCCTGATGGGAGAAAATCAAAGGAAAAGGCTCTTGAAAAAATAAGGTTTGCCTATCAGGGAATACCCCAGAGTTTTGAATGGAGACACAAAAAGTTAAATGGTGAAGAGTTTGATACTGAGGTAAGTTTAAACAGGTTGGAAATGGGTGGAAAATATTATCTGACTGCAATTGTAAGGGATATAACAGAGAGAAATATTTTAATGAATAAATTAAAGGAAAGCGAGGAAAAATATAAAACTATAGTTGAAAAATCTCATTCAGGAATTCTTGTTGTTGATGATAACTATAAATTTATATATGTGAATGATAGATTATGTGAAATGCTTGGAAGGACAAGAGAGGAAATTATAGGGCATGATTTCAGGAAATTTCTTGCAGAGGACAGCATTGAACTTGTAGCAGAGAGATATGTCAGAAGGCAACGGGGAGAGAAAGTTCCTGAAAGATATGAGTTTAATATTGTGAGAAAGAATGGAGAAATAAGAAATGTTGAAATAATATCAAGGGTGGTTGAAGACATAAGGGGGAAAAAAATAACAATAGCACAGCTTCTTGACATAACAGAAAGAAAAAAAGCTGAGCAAAAAATGAAAGAATATGTGAAAAGGGTTGAATCTTTTTATGAATTAAGCAGGGCGATTACCAAACTAAAACCTGTAAAGGAAATTTCAGAAATTGCTCTTAAGAGCATAAGAAATTTAATTTATTATGATTCAGGAGCAATTGCCCTATTGGACCATGAAAAGGAGAACTTTAAAGTTGTAAAATTATTTTCAAAACATAAAATAGCCCATTTAATTGAGGACCAGACCTTTCCTGCTTCTAAAAAATGTATAGAAATTTTTAAAAAAAAGGGGCTTGTTTTAATTTCCCAGGAAATTTTTAAAAAGCATCCACTATACAATGTAATTAAAAAAATCATGCCAGAAAAAATAACGGCATTTCCCCTTTATATAAAAGAAAAAAACATCGGTGTGCTTGTATTAGAATGGGATAAAGAGAAAGAATTAAGTAAAGATGAAATTGAATTTATAAAACAGATTTCCGGAGAAATATCCATAGCAATTCATCAGGCAATCTTGGCTGAGGAACTTAAAAAACACACCTTAGAACTTGAAAAACTCGTTAAAGAAAGAACAAAAGAACTTGCAGAATCCGAGAAAAGATACAGAATCTTTGTTGAATCTCCACTTGTTGCTTTCTGGGAGACAGATGCACAGGGAAACTTTATATTTGTTAATAGAAGACATGTTGAAATGACAGGATATGATTCAGAGGATGAGATTGTGGGGAAAATAAATATGTTCGATTGCATTGTCCCTGAACAGAAAGAGTGGCTTATGGAAAGAATGAGAAAACATAGAGAAAAAACCCTTCTTGTTGATGTTGTAGAAACAGAGCTTTTAAAAAAGGATGGCTCAAGGTTTCAAGTTCTTGTATCACCAGCACCTGTTTATGATAAAGATGGAAATCTTATAAAAATAATTGGTGCAATGATTGATATAACTGACAGGAAAAAACTTGAAAAAGGATTAATAGAGGCGAACAAAGAACTTGAATCCTTTGCATTTATGGTATCTCATGATTTAAGAGCACCTTTAAGGGCAATGCAGGGATTTGCAAATGTATTGCTTGAGGATTATGGAGATAAATTTGATGAAACTGCAAAATTCTACATCATTAGAATTGCCCGTGCATCAGAAAACATGGACATGCTGATAAAGGATTTGCTTGAGTATTCAAGAATAGGAAGGGTTGATTTAAGAATGCAAAAGTTAAAGCCAGAAGTAATAGTTGAACAGGTAATCAATTCTCTTGAGCATGAGATAAAAGAAAAAAAAGCAGAAATAAAAGTAGAAAAACCCATGCCAGAAGTTAAAGCTGATAGAAATTTTCTTTTTCAGATATTCTTAAATCTACTATCAAACTCAATAAAATTTGTTGAAGAAGGAAAAGTTCCACAGGTGAAAGTCTGGGCTGAGGATAAAAATAAATATGTAAGATACTGGGTTGAAGATAATGGAATAGGAATTCCTGAAGAGTTTCAGGAAAAAATATTTAACATTTTTGAAAGATTACATGGAATAGAAAAATACCCTGGAACAGGAGTTGGTCTTGCAATCGTTAAAAAATGTGTTGAGAGAATGGGAGGGAAGGTCGGGGTCATATCAGGAGAAAAACAGGGAAGTAAATTTTGGTTTGAAATTTTAAAAGGAGTTTAAAATGCAAAAAAATAATTTAATACTCCTTGTGGAGGATGATCCTAATGATGTTTTTTTAATAAAAAGGGCATTTAAAAAAAGTAAAATAGCAAATCCGATTTATGTTGTTGAAGACGGTGAGGAAGCAATTTTATACCTTGGAACAAAAGGGAAATATACTGACAGGGGAAAATATCCTATTCCTTTTCTAATTCTTCTTGATTTAAAACTTCCTAAAAAATCCGGTTTTGAAGTTCTTGAATGGATAAAAGGGAAAAAAGAACTTAAAAGAATACCTGTTGTTGTTTTAACATCATCTTCAGAATCACCTGATATAAATAAAGCTTATGACCTTGGTGCAAATTCTTATCTTGTAAAACCTGTTTCTTTTGAAAGCCTTGTTGAAATGGTTAAAACTCTTGGTCTTTACTGGTTAATTTTTAATAAAAAGCCTGAGATAAAGGGGGGGTGATATGCATGTTAAAAATAATTCTTATTGATGACAATCCTGATGATAGGATTTTGACAATAAGAGAGATAGAAAAGGAATTTCCAGAAGTTGAGATAGAACAAATAATTAATAGAAAAGGGTTTGAAAAGGCACTCGGCGAAATGAACTTCAACCTTGTTATAACAGATTATCAGTTAAAATGGTCAAATGGAATAGAGATTTTAAAAGAAATTAAGAAAAAAGACCCTTTTATGCCAGTTATAATGTTCACAGCAACAGGAGATGAGGAAATTGCAGTTACTGCAATGAAAAATGGGCTTGATGATTATGTTTTAAAGTCTCCAAAACACTTTAAAAGACTTACAGCCTCAATTAAACATGCAATTGAAAAGGTGGAGCATAAGAAAAAGGTAAAGGAAACGGAAACCAGATTTAGAATTTTATTAAAAAATCTTCCTGTTGGAGTCTACAGAACTGATTATGAAGGAGATATAACTGAATTTAATCCTGCTTTTATGGAAATGTTCGGGTATACTGAGGAAGAATTAAAAACAATAAAAGCACAGAGATTGTATGTTAACCCAGAAGACAGAAAAAGATTTCTTGAAAGACTTGAAAGAGAAGATTTAATAATAGGAAATGAAACAGAATATAGAAGAAAGGATGGGACAAAATTCTGGGGTAAGGACAATACAAGAGGAATAAAAGACAATAAAGGTAGAATAAAATATCTTGAGGGAATAATAATAGATGTAACAAGGGAAAAGTTGCTTCAAGAGGAGTTAATTCAGGCACAGAAAATGGAAGCAATAGGTAGACTTACAGGAAGTATAGCCCATGATTTCAACAACATGTTAACCCCGATAATGGGATTTGCAGACTTAATTCTCTCAAGATTTGAACTTGATGAAACCCAAAAATTATACATAGAGGAAATTAAAAAATCAGCTCAGAGAGCATCACTTTTAACCAAACAACTTCTTGCATTCAGTAGAAAACAGTTTTTAGTTCCAGAAATTCTTGATATTAGCAAAGTTATAATGGATATAGGTGAAATGCTAAAAAGACTACTTGGCAAAGATATTGAACTAATACTTGAATTTGAAAAAGACCTGTGGCCGTGTAAAGCGGATAAAACACAAATACAGCAGATTATAATGAACCTTGCAGTAAACGCAAGAGATGCAATGCCTGGAGGAGGAAAACTAAAAATAAAAGTTGAAAATGTAATGATAGACAGAGAATATGTTGAAATTAATCTGGATGCAAAAACAGGCAATTATATTTTAATTACTGTTGAAGATACAGGAAGTGGAATTGATAAAGAAATAATAGGTTATGTATTTGAACCATTTTTTACAACAAAACCACCTGGGCAGGGAACAGGACTCGGACTTTCTGTTGTTTATGGAATTGTGAGACAGCACAGTGGATGGATAAATGTTTACAGTGAAAAGGGGAAAGGAACTTCTTTTAAGATTTATCTTCCTGCATTTTTTGAAAGTGAAAAGGTTCAAAGGGTTAAAGAAAAGGAACCAGTAAAGGTAAAAGGCAGGGGTCAGAAGATACTCGTTATTGAAGACGAAGAGAGTGTTAGAAAATTTATTTTAACTATACTGAGTAAAAATAATTATAATTCACTGGAAGCCCAGGATGCAAAAGAGGCATTAAATATATTTGAGCAAGAGGAAATTGATGCGGTGATATGTGATATAATACTTCCTGATAAATCAGGTATTGAAGTGGTTGAGGAATTTATTAAAAAAAAGCCTGATTTAAAAATAATAATGTCAAGCGGCTATGCAAACAGAGAAAAAGAACTCAAAAAAATAAAGGAAAAGGGATGGCTTTTTCTTCAAAAACCTTACACTTCATCAAAACTCCTTGAAACACTATCAAAAATTTTTGAAGAATAACCGATGTTTGCCTAAAAAATGGTTTTTTTTAATCATTTTTAAGGTTTTGAAAGGAGTGATTAAATTTTCTTTATATTTTGTCTTTCTCCCCACAGAAATCAGGTGGTAGCAGGGATGCCATGAATATTATAAAAGCTTTGAAAATAAAGGATTCTGAGGTATGATTAAAAAGCAGGTATTAAAGATACCTCTCCTCAAAATGATTTATGAGCATTGAGGGGCAAAGCCTCTCAAACTCTCCTATAAAATAAAAAATTTTAAAATTTAATGGGGCTTGGGGATGAAATCCCCAAACGATATTGTGCCAAATTTTAAAAAAGATCCTTATTTTACAGGGGTTTCAGAAGGCAATTGGCAAACATCGGATAGGGGGTCGGGAAGCATCATTTCGCACATTTCCCGCCCGTCTCGCATCTTTTAGCACAATAAACGCGATAAAATCAATAAAAACAACAAATCCTAAACAGGTAAATTGACGAGAATACCAGATTATATAAACTTCCTTATCCTCTCCTCAACTTCTTTTTCAATTTCCTGAATTTTTTCTCCAACCTCTTCTGAAAATCCCTCATTGATTTCAAAAGGGTCTTTTACTTCAACAGCAAGGATTAAAACTTTTTCAGGAAAGGGAATATCAAGTTTTTTAGCAAGAAGATATAGGTCAGGAATACCTGCATAATGAACAGGTTTTAAATTACCTTTTAAAAGTTCTTCAATCTTTATCTCATGAATAAAACCTGAAGGTCTTTCTCCTGTCAGAATTGAATCAACTATAATAAGTTTTTTGTAACTTGAAATTATATCAAGAAGAGAAAAACCCATCTCTTCTGTGCTGATAAAATCTATATCTTTATTTTTAAACCTATTTTTTAATTTCTTAACTAAATATAAACCTATCCTATCATCTTTTCTCAAAGAATTACCAAGACCTAAAACAAGATTTTTAGATATTTTTGAGTTCCTTTACAACCTCTTTTTTATGGTCATAAATTAAAATTTTAATCGGTATTCTACCGGGAACAGAATGGGTTCCACATGCATGGCACGGGTCATAGGCTCTAAAAGCCATCTCAACCATATTCAAAATTCCATCATTAACTTTACCTTTTTTTATAAGTCCTTTTGCTGCTTTTTCAACAGACATTGCAATTCTTGCAGAATTATTCTGGGTTGCAACTAAAAGGTTTGCCTTTGTTATAAGTCCTTTTTCATCAGTTTGATAATGATGGTAAAGGGTTCCTCTTGGTGCTTCAACAACTCCAAATCCTTCCTTTGGAGTTTCCGTAGGAACATTTCTTATTTTATCAGAGGTTATTTCCTCATCCCTTGCAAGTTCAAGAAATCTCTCAGCAGCATAGATTATTTCAACAACTCTTGCCCAGTGCATTGCAAGAGTATGATGAACAGGCTTTGCTCCAAGTGTGCTGTAAAACTCTTCATAGGCTTCTTGAGCCTTAGGGGTTGCCATTCCATCAGAGGCATTTAATCTTGCAAGGGGAGCAACAGCATAAATTCCCGAGTCTTTTCCATCAACAAAACCTTTCCATCCAACATTTCTGAGATACAGGAACTTTATATATGTCAAGGGTTCTGAACGTTCAGCAAGATACTTCTGGTAATCCTGAACCTTGAATTTTGCATATTCCTTTCCTTCAGGGTCAACAACTCTTATCAAGCCATCATAGAAGTTAACCTTATTGTTCTCGTCAACAAGTCCCATATAATAGGTCTTATGGGTATAGGTATCTGATGTTATAATTTCTACATATTTCTTATTGGCAAGAACTATATCTTTAAGTGCTTTTAAGGTGAAAAGAGAAAAGTCAACTGCCTTTTCTGCCACCTCTATAAATTTCTTTTGGTCCTCTTTTTTAAGTCCTTTTGTAACACCACCAGGCAGAGCAAATACTGGATGAATAACCTTTCCACCAAGATAGCTCATAAGTTCTCTTATTTCCCTTCTTATCCCTATAACCTTTTTGCCTATTTCAAGACCTACTTTGTTTATAACTCCTAAGACATTTCTCTCAGCTTTTGGTGCGTCAGGTCCAACAATAAAATCAGGTCCTCCGAGGATATAAAAATGAAGAGTATGGTCTTCAACCATAAACATATTGTAAAACATCTCCCTTATTTTTTTCGCAGCAGAAGGAAGTTCAACCTTGAATAAATCGTCACAGGCTTTTGCAGAAGCCATATGATGCGCTGTTGGGCATACACCACATATCCTTGGTGTTATCTGGGGCATAAGTTCTGCTGGTTTTCCAAGGGAAAATATTTCAAATCCCCTTAGTTCAGGAACAACCAAATAAGCCTTTTCAACATCTCCCCTATCATCAAGGAAAATCTCTATTTTCCCATGACCTTCAAGTCTTGTAATTGGATCAATTTCTATTTTCTTTCCCATTTTACTCCTCCTTCATATAAATTTTTCTAAATAAAAGTGATTTCGGCAAGGAATACATATAAAAAAGACCAATAGGGTCAGGAATTCCTTTTTCAAGAAGGGTTTTAATTTTTTCTTCATCATTTGAATCTATAATTGATGCCATAAAGGAAAGGGCTGCTGCACCATAATCTTTAACTCCGTCAAGAGGTCCAAAACACCCTGTGCAGGGCATATTTGCTTTTATACAGAGTGCATCACATCCACCCCTTGTAACAGGTCCAAGACAGGCAAGACCCTGAAGTAAAAGACATTTTTCAGGGTCAACTTTTTCAGGCTCATAATATCTTTTAAATCCTTCAATCTTTATTCCTTCATCAGGTTTTGTTTCGTTCAAGGGACATTCGTTACATAGAGCCTTATTTGAAGCAAGAACAGCACCCTTTGGGGGCAATTTCCCTGAAAGCAAAGTTAAAACAGCATTTTTTACAATATTGGGTGTTGGAGCACATCCAGGAATATAATAGTCAACATCTATAACCTGGTCAAGGGCTCTTACATCTTCATAAAATTCAGGAAGCTCAAAACCTTGTTTTTCTGCAAAGTGAGGGTCAGGAACTTTTTTTTCAGGATTTTCAACAATAGGACCAGTATGGTAATAGTAATTAATTATCTTTTCTTTTGTTTGGGTATTTGCAAGACCAGGAACACCTCCGAGGTGAGCACATGCACCAAATGCAATCACAAGTTTTGATTTTTTTCTTAAAAGTTTTACCATATCTTCTTGTTCAGAGAGTCTAACAGCACCATTTATGAATGTGGCAAGGATTTCACCGTCTTTCATTGCCTCAACATCTTCCCTTTTGAAATCCATTGCAACAGGCCAGAAAACTATGTCAACAGCATCCACAACCATTAAAATATCTTCTGCAAGGTCAACAACTGCCTCCTCGCATCCTCCACACGAAGCACACCAGTAAAAGGCAACCTTTGGTTTCTCTGCCATTTTAAACCTCCTTTTTTGCATATTTGGGTAATTTTTCTTTTAAGGAGAGAGGCCCAAGTTTTTTCAAAGTACTCGTGAATTCATTTGTAACCCTCACAAGTTTGTCAGCTTCTGATGCAGAAATCCATTCAAGTCTCAATCTTTCTTCTTCTATTCCAAACTGTTTTATAAGTTTTTTAAGAAGATGGTATCTTCTTAAAGCTTTATAATTTCCTTCTATATAATGACAATCACCTGGATGACATCCGCCTATAAGAACTCCATCAGCTCCATTTTTAAATGCAAAGAGAATAAATTCAGGGTGTATTCTTCCAGAACACATAACCCTCACAATTCTCAAATTAGTATCATACTGCATTCTTGAAACTCCTGCAAGGTCTGATGCAGCATATGCGCACCAGTTACAGAAAATTCCAAGGATTTTGGGTTCAAATTTTTCCTTCATTATAAAGACCTCCTTTAAGCAACTAAAATTTCTTTTATTTCTTCAAAAATTTGTTCATCTCTAAAGTGTTTTTGGGCTATTGCCTTTGAAGGACATGCTCCCACGCAGACACCGCATCCCTTACAGAGCGCTTCATCAATCTTTGCCACTTCTTTTTCATGGTCAAAGGAAATTGCTAAGTACGGACAAAGGGCAATACATACATGGCAGCCAGAGCACTTCTCCTCATCAATCACCGCTATATAGGGCTCACTTTCTATATAATCTTTTGAAAGAACGATTCCTGCTCTTCCGCTTGCAGCCTGTGCCTGAACTATTGTTTCCTCAAGTGTCTTTGGGAAATGGGCAAGACCTGCAAGGAAAATTCCATCGGTCTGAAAATCCACGGGTCTTAATTTCATATGAGCTTCAAGGAAAAACCCTTCCTTTCCCACAGGGAATTTACAAAGCTGGGATATCTCTTTTGCATCCTCATTGGGAACAACACCTGTTGAAAGAACAAGATAGTCTGCTTCAACCTTGAGAGGTATACCAAGAACTTCATCAAAAACTGAGACAAATAGCTTACCATCTTGAACTTTTATTTCTGGTTTTTTATTTTCATTAAATCTTAAGAATCTGACTCCCTTCTGTCTTGCAAATGTATAGTATTTTTCATTAAATCCATAACTCCTTATATCTCTGTAAAGAATATAGACCTCTGCATCTTCTGAAGTTTCTTTAATCTTTAAGGCATTCTTTATTGCCTGCATACAGCATATTCTTGAGCAGTAGGGTCTTTCTTCATCCCTTGAACCAACACACTGAATCATTACAAAGGTTTTATCTTTTAAATCCTTTGAAAATCCTGAGTCTTTCGCAATTTTTCCTTCAAGCTCTATCTGGGTCATTACCCTTTTATCTTCCCCGTAGAGATATTCCTTTGGTCTGTATTCCTGAGCTCCTGTTGTAATGATTATGATTCCATGTTCTAAATTGTGAGTTTCCCCGTTTGATTTTATAGTTGTTTTGAAATTACCCACAGAGCCATCAACATTTTCAAGTCTTGAGTTTGTAAATACCTTTATCTTTTCCTCAGAATTAACTTTCTGGATAAGTTCCTTCAGAAATTTCTGCGGGTCTTCACCGTTCAAGGAATAATAAAGATTTTTTGCATTTCCACCAAGTTCTTTTTCCTTTTCAATAAGGAAAACTTCATAGCCTTGATTTGCAATTTCAAGAGCACTCACCATTCCTGCAACACCACCTCCTACAACAAGAGCTTTTCTTGCTACAGGAATTCTTGAAGGATAAAGAGGTTCAGCAAATCTTACTTTTGCAACAGCCCTTCTTATAATATCTTTTGCCTTCTCAGTTGCTTTTTTCTTCTCAGACATGTGAACCCATGAATCATGTTCTCTTATACTTGCAAGGTCAAAAAGATAAGGGTTTAAACCCGCTTCCCTTAAAGTGTTCTGGAAAAGAATTTCATGGGTTCTCGGTGTGCATGCAGCAACAACAACACGGTTGAGTTTCTGTTCTTTTATTACTTCCTTAATTCTTTCCTGAGCATCAGCAGAACAGGCATATAAAAGGGTTTCAGAGTAAAAAACATTAGGTAAAGTCTTCGCATATTCAGCCACTTCCTTAACATCTACTATGCCCGCAATATTGGTTCCGCAATGACAGACAAAAACACCAATCCTTGGCTTTTCTTCCTTTACATCTATTTCTGGAGGAAGTTTCAGTTCTTTTATAAGGGTTCCTTTAACATCACTTAAAAGAGTTAAAACTTTAGAAGAGGCAGCTGAAGCCTGAATCACAGTTTCGGGAATATCCTTAGGTTCTGAGAAAACACCTGCTACATAAACTCCCTGTTTTGCCTTAACAGGGTCAAAAGAATCAACTTTTGAAAAACCAAATTCATTTAAATCTATTCCAAATTTTTCTGCTATTTCCCCTGCATCTTCTGGTGGCAAAAGACCAACAGAAAGGACAACCATATCATATTCTTTTATTAATTTTTTATCTCCATCACTCAGAAATTCAATCCTCAGATTCTTTGTTTCAGGGTCCTCTTCAATCCTTGGTGTTCTGCATCTTATGTAATTAACTCCCTCTTTTTTTGCCCTCTCAAAATATTCCTCAAATCCCTTACTGAACGCCCTCACATCCATAAAGTAAATATCAATCTGTTTCAGAGCATCACCCATATGTTCCTTTGCAATTATTGCCTCTTTTGTTGCATACATACAACAAACAGAGGAGCAGTAATCCCTTTCAATTTCTCTTGAACCAACACACTGGATAAAAGCAATTCTCTCAGGCTCTTTTTTATCAGAAGGTCTTAAGACATGTCCTCCATAAGGTCCTGAGGGAGAAAGGATTCTTTCAAATTGAAGGGAAGTTATAATATTTGGATATTTCCCATATCCTAAATCTTGTTTTACACTCGGGTCAAAAATTTCATATCCAGGGGAAAGAATTATTGCTCCCACATTTATTTCCCTTATTTCTTCTTTTTGTTCAAAATCAATTGCTCCTGCAGGGCACACTTTAACACATGCCTGACATTTCCCTGTATCAAAGTAGATACAGGTTTCGTGGTCAATAACCGCTTTGTTAGGAACTGTCTGAGGATACATAATATAAATTGCGGGTCTTGTGGAAAGACCCTGGTCAAATTCATTGGGAACGGGCTTTAGTTTTGCACCTTTTTTTGCCTCTTTAATCTTTCCCACAGGGCATACCCGAACACACTCGCCACAACCTGTACAGAGTTCAAAATTCACATAGGAAGGTCTTTTACGGACGGTCACCCTATAATTGCCGGGTTCTCCTTTAACCTGGAGAATATCTGCAAGAGTTAAAAGTTCTATATCTTTGTGTCTTGCAATTTCAACCAATCTTGGTGCAAGAATACACATTGAACAATCATTTGTAGGGAATGTTTTGTCAAGCATAGCCATAACACCGCCGATTCCAGGTTTTTTCTCAACCATATAAACCTTAATTCCACTTGCAGCAAGGTCAAGGGCGGATTGCATTCCCCCTATTCCGCCCCCAAGTATCAAAACAGAACCAATTTTATTCTTTTTCATTTTTAAACCTCCCTTTTTGCTCTAAGAGAAATTTCTTTTACTTTATAAAAATAAAGGGCAAAGGGACGATAGATTAAGTGAGCCAATTTTCCAAAAGGAACCTCAATAAGTAAAAGAGATGTAACCACTGCAACATGAAAGGCATTTGTATAATGGGCAATCATTTCAAGTTCTAAATTTCTAAATATATGAACCAATATACCACTTAAACTTATAAGGAAAATCAAAATTGGCAAAGGATAATCTTGCCATTCGGATTTTTTATAAATTTCATTACCACCTTTCCTTATTCTTTCAATAATCACATATAAAGAGCCAACGAGCATCCCAAAGGTAGCAATGTAGCCTAAGATTTTTTGAACTGGATTTGTGTCTATTTTCCAGTCTAAAAGGAAAAGGACAAGGATAAACATTAATATAAAGCCAAGTGCCATCATAAGATGAAATATATAGCGAATTTTATTCTCGGTTTTTTCACATTTTACCATCTCTTTCTGAGTAAAGAGGTTCACTATTAGTTCGTAAAGAGCAAGAAAATATGAGCCAAAGGATATTTTCTCACCTTTCATTGTGAAATAACCCATTTTTACAACTCCTATGAGTAAAATTAAAAGTGGGAAAAGAACAATAAAAAGTGTATAGCCATAAAGAATTCTAAATCCTCCTTCAGGAAGTATGTGTTCAACAGGCATTGAAGTTGGAAAAAATTCTGAAGGTGAAAGTTTTACATTGAAATAGTGGTATAGAAAAATCAAAAGAAAAGAAAGTATTCCTACAATAAAGTAAGACAAAATTCCCGTGAATTTTGAAGAGAGAATTTTTGATGCTATTTTTGTAAAGTCATATTTCGCTACCAAAAATCTTCTCAAAGTTGCCATTGATAGGCGAGGTTCTGCTTCACGGGGACAGGCAATTGAACAATCACCGCAGTCATGGCATAAAAAAGCCTCAAGGCTTTTAAGAACAAGCTCTCTTGAACCAAGCAAGGCATGTTGAATTGGTCTTCTTGGGAAGGATGCAAAATCCTTGGAAAGGGTACACACAACAGGGCATGTTCCGCAATTGTAACATCCCTTTACATCAAACTTCCCATACTTCCTTATTTCTCTTAAAAGTTTTGGGTTTAAAAGGTATTCCATTTAAAACTCCTTTTTAAAATGTTAATTTCTCGGAATATTGCAAAATCGCTCCTTCCAAATGTATCCACCTTTTAAAAACGCTTCTTTTGCTGAAAGGAGGCAAAAATAAATTCCTGTTAAAAGGGAAAGGGGGAATAAAAGGGTATACTTTAAATCATGGGAATTATAGCAGTCTGAGATGAATTTTAAAAGATAGATGAGTGAGATTTCCAGGAAGGAAATTTTTACAAGAGATGCAGATGGAATAAAAAATCCTCTCGCAAGGTTTAAAAAAGGAAGACCAAAAATTATAAAAAACAGGGTGAGGAATAAAAAGACATTTTTATAAGAGTAAGAGAAAGCACCAAAGGCACTCTTTACAGTCCCCCTTTTCATCTCATTATAGTTTTTATAAAAACGCACCTTTATAAAATCTTTTCCGTCAAAGAGCGCTATTTTACCCTCCTTTTCCTTTGTTTTTCTTGCAAGAAAAATATCATCAACAATCTCATCTTTTATCCCTTTATGACCCTCTATTTTTTCATAAAAATCTTTTTTAAACATCAAAAAAGGTCCTATGGCAAAACTTACAGCCTTTTTCTTCCAAGAAGAAAGTAATTTTAAGGGAAAAAAACTTATAAATGCAAATGACCATAAGGGCATAAAAATCTTTTCCCAGAAAGATTTTGTTTCTATTTTCGGTAGAAGAGAAAGTAACTGAAGATTCTTTTCTTTCATTTTTGAAATGGCATACTCAACTGTTTTAATATTTATAAATCTTGTATCAGCATCAGTAAAAAGTAAATATTTCCCTTTTGAGTTTTCAAATCCCTTCCAGCAGGCATAATTTTTACCCATCCAACCTTCTGGAAGAAAATCAGTTACGATTAATTTAAATCTGTCGTCCCTGTTCACATATTTTTTAACTATCTCCACTGTTTCATCTTCTGACTCATCATCTACTACAATAACCTCAAGATTCTCATAATTCTGTTTTAATATACCTTCCAGACAATCTTCTATGTTCTGTTCTTCATTTCTTGCAGGAACAATAATTGAAACACGGGATTTTTCTTTTAAGGGAGTATAACCTTTCTCATCTTCAAGGTAAAAAATATTGTTTATTAGAATTATAAGAAAAGCAATAAGGGCAAAAATTATAAAAAAATGTATCATTTCCATCTGGTTCCTTGTGCCTTTACTTTCTTCATATAAGGGGCATCTATAATTCTTTTAATGCCCAGCCAGAGTAAAAATATTATGGTATTTAAAATTTCTCTTGGGGGTTCTTTGAAAAGGGGAAAAAAGGCAAAAAGAGTAATCACTATGGCAAGAGTAATTGAAATATGGAAATTTTTTGAAATTAAAAAAAGTATTATATAAACTCCTGCACCCACCAAAACACTTTCAGGGAATTTTGCAAAGAGAAAACCCGCAGATGTAGCCATACCTTTTCCACCCCTGAATTTTAAAAACAAAGGAAATCCATGACCTAAAACACAGAAAAAACCTGAAAGCCATATTAAAATATTTTCATGCAAAAAATAGAGGGCAATAAAATAAACGATAAATCCCTTTAAAAAATCAAGCAGTGCAACAAATGTTCCCCAACAAGGTCCAACAACATGCCATACATTTCTTGCACCAACATTTCCTTCACCAGTTTTTCTTATGTCAATTTTTTTTACAATTTTTGAAATTATATATGCGTTAGGAATTGAACCTATAAGATAGGATCCCAAAAGAATTAAAAAAGTCTTCACTCTCTAAATTCAAGGGGATGCTCTTCTTTATATATACCTTCTGCTAAGGTTCCTGTAAACATGGATTTATTAAGCGGATACATCACAGGGTCAAAGATAACCCAGTAAAGATGCCATATAAGAATTGCAAGGAATGCCAGTATTGCTTCGTAAAAATGAATAACAAAGAAAAGGTCTATAAACCATTTTGGTAAAAGATTCAAGGTCTGGCTCTCAAACCAGAGAGCAACCCCTGTAACCCCCATTACAATTGTCCCCCATACAAGAGCCCAGTATTCAAGTTTTTCATAAAAGGTGAATCTACCAAATTTTGGTCTTTTTTTTGCTAAACCAAGATTGTAAAATAAAAGTAAAAATGCATCTCTTATATCTTTCGGTCTCAAAAGAAGTTCAAGAAACTGCTTTCTTCCCCTTTCTGTAAAAATCATTCCTAAAATTTTCAAGAAAAATGCGATTATCATCAAAGAACCTGCTATTCTGTGTATATATGCCCTTAATGCTCCTCCCCATAACTTTGCAAGCCATGCCCCCCATGTTGCTTCAGGATAGTGATGAGCAAACCCTGTATAAACGAGAGCAAGGAAAGAAATAAGATGAATAAAATGTAAACCTCTTTCAAACCTGTTGAATCTCAAAATTTCCTTGCCTCCCTCTTTAAAATGATATCTCACGCCTTCTCTTAGTTTTTTTATAAAATCAAGAAGGCAGTAAATTATCATCCCGCTTATGGTAATGATTATGAGGTAGATGTAAATTCCCCGAACTATATCTATAATAAAAGAACCTAAGGGAGATATAATTTCGTGTACAGAGTGTATTTTTGCTTTAAGTTTAATTCCAGGATGGCAACCTCCACATGTTTTGGGAAGATTATCAGGATAAACAGGAGATAAAGGATTTGTGGATGCAAGTATTTTATGATTCTCATGACAGGAAGCACAGTTTGCTGCGATAACATTTCCTGCTTTTAGTGCAAGTCCATGATAACTTTCATAAAAAGTAGCAAGTCTTTTTTGAGGAAGACCATATCTCTGTATAAGCATATACCTTTCATGACAGTCAGAACAGGTTTTCGGAACGTTAAGAGGATATATTGGACTTTCAGGACTTTCAGGAGGCAAAATCCTGTGTTCTGAATGACAGTCATTACACACAGGGGATTCTTTTATCCCAATTAAATAACCCTTCCAGTGAATACTTTCTGTGTAATCTTTATAATCTTCTTCATGACATTTTGAGCAGGTTTCAGGGATTCGGTATTTATTTATTTTAGACTTAGGACTTGTTGAAACATCTATATCATGAATACCATGACAGTCAGAACAGGTTGCACCTTTTTTACCCTCTAAAATCGCATAATGATGAGCACTTTCTTCATAAAGTTGATAGGGATTTTTTATTGGAATTTTATATTTCTCTGCAATTTCCTCTTTTCCATGACACTTGCCACATGTTTCAGGGAGATTTTTAAAATAAACAGGAGAGTTTTCATTACTTATATTTATTATTCCATGATTTCCATGACAATTATAGCAGTGGGCCGCCTCTTTTATTTCCTCTTTTATTGCTCTACCATGTATGCTTTCAAGATGTTCTGTATATTCAGATTTATGGCATAAACCGCATTCAGGTGAGGGGAGTTTTTCTGGATGAGGAATTTTCTTTACTTCTCTGTGACAGTCACTACATGTAAAAAGGGAATGAACTGAAAAATTGAGACTATCTCTTATTTCTTTATCATGGCACTCAAGGCATTTTCCCTCCTCAATTTTAGTAGTATGGTATGTCTTGGGAGCTATTACATTTTTATGACACTTTATGCAGAATATACTTCTTCTGGAGGGATGAAGCGAGGATTTTATATCCGAGGGAGAAAAAATTTCATGGGTTCCATGACAATCCTTACAATTAGGAATACCTTTTTTACCTTCTAAAACGAATTTATAATGTATGTCATTCTTATAGATATCATCTATTTCTTCATGACAGTCTCCGCAGTTTACCTTTTTAAGTGGAGTTTCATGAGGCAGGTCTTTTATATCAGAATGGCAGTCCATACATTCAATAGATTCATGAACACCTTTAAGTTCTGTTTCATGACATTCAAGACAATTCTTTGAAGAAAAAAAAACAAGAAAATAAATAAAAATATATGAAAACATAAGAATCTTATTTTAATTTAAATATCTAAAATTTTTCAATTTCCTTTTTTATATTTTCAAGATATTCTTCATAACTTATTACATTATGGGCACCCCGGGAATTATCCTTTTTAAATTTATTAAATTCATACACAATCTTTATAAAATCAAGGATTTTTTCTCTATAACTTTCAGGGCTTTTATATATCTTTTCTTG
>FWPU01006001.1_pt1 | contig 25194 bp, 22 predicted proteins | sample 2228361 | NCBI WGS metagenome assembly FWPU01 (sample SAMEA103939777, study PRJEB20133) | metagenome | reverse complement strand
CAGGGCAGACACGGGGGTCTGCCCCTACAGGTAAGGCGGTTGTGTAGGGGCGCACCCCCGTGTGCGCCCATTCTCTATTCTCTTCCACAGGCAAGGGGGGCACTCATAGAGTTGAACCCTGAGGGTCTACCTCACGAGCCTACTCCAACACCGTCTGAATCGCCTTCAGAACGCGTGGCAGGTCGGGAAGCACCGCATACTCCAGCTCAGGGCAGAACGGAATATGCACATCGTAGCGTGCCACGAGCTGGGGTGGTGAAAGGAGTAGGTTGAAGCGGTCGGGCACGGTCGTCATCTCTGAGATAATCGCCTGCCCGAACCCGCAGGTCTGATTGTCCTCGTGAATGACCACCAGCCGTCCCGTCTTCGCCAGCGACTCTTCCACCGTCGCCCAATCGAACGGCACGAGCGTGCGCGGGTCGATAATCTCCAACGAGATGCCCTGCCCTGCCATCTGCTCTGCCGCTTGCTCTGCCAGTTCGAGCGTGTTGCCCCAAGCGACAACCGTCACATGCTCACCCGGACGCCGTATCACCGCCTTACCGAACGGCACAGGCTCATACGCGCTCACTTGGCGACGCACGCGGAAGATATGCTTGGGGATGAGAATAAGCGACGGGTCTTCGTCTTGAAGAGCCGTCCAGAACAGCCCTGCGGCGTCTTCGGGCGTGCTGGGGATTGCGACACGGATGCCCGGTGTGTGCGCCCACCAGCCATCGTTGCTCTGGCTATGCCACATCCCGCCCGCAGGCAGGTACGCCCCATAGGGCGAGTAGATAATCAGCGGGCATTTCCATTCGCCTTTACTGCGCCAGCGCAGGGTCGCAATTTGCGAGACCAGCTGGTGGAAGCCCGGCGTGATGAAGTCGATGAACTGAATCTCGAACACGGGGCGATAGCCCATCGCGGCGAGACCGACTGCAGTACCCACAATCGTCGCCTCAGCAAGGGGCGAGTTGAACACGCGCTCGGGATACTTGTCGCTCAACCCTTTCGTGAAGCCGAACACGCCCCCCTTCGGGTCTTCAATATCCTCACCGAAGAAAACCACATTCGGGAAGGTCTCCATCGCAGTATGGAACACGCGATTGATGGCGTTCACCATCGTGGTCGGCTCCGACTCGGCTTCCATCGGCAAGGGACGATACTCGGCGGGTGGCTCCCCGAAAAGGTGGTCTAACACATGAGCAGGATCAGGCAGGGGCACGCGCTCCACCTCTTGATAGAGAGCGTCCACCTCCCGCACAATCGCCTCCTGCATCGCCTTCCACTCGTCCTCTGTGAGTTCCCCGCTTTGGATGAGCGACTCGGCGAACAAGCGGATGGGGTCGCGCTCGAACATCGCCTCGATTTCTTCGAGGGGGCGGTAGATGCGGTGGTCGTCCGCGCTGGTGTGCGAGCTGAGACGGTCGATTTCGCACCAGAGAATCGTCGGTCCCTCACCTTGACGCGCTCGGCGTATCGCTTCGCCCGACTTTTCGTAGACCTCCATCACATCGCGCCCGTTCACATGCACCACCCAGCGCTCGTCGAACACATTCAGGCGCATCGGGAGCATGTGTGCCGTGGGCGTGCTGATGCCATACTGGTTATCCTCTACCATAAAGACAATCGGGAGCTTCTCTTGGATGGCGAAGCAGACCGCTTCGTAGAACTCGCCCTGTCGGGTCGCTGCGTCGCCGATGGAGCAGAGAACCACGCGGTCGTCGCCTGCCATTTTGATGCCCCAAGCCGTGCCTGCAGCGGGCAGACACTGTGCGCCCGTCGGGGTCGCTACCGAGAACACATTCAGCGCACGGGAGGAATAGTGGGCAGGCATATTGCGCCCTTCGGAGCTGGAACCCGCACGCGCCATAAAGTCCAACGCAATCTCACGGGTGGTCATCCCGCGCGCCAACATTAAGGCACGGTCGCGGTAGGTGGGATAGAGAAAGTCGTCGGGACGCAGGTGATAGGCGACCACAGCGAGCGCTTCGTGCCCCATTCCAGGAACTTGGAACCAGCCTTTGCCCTGACGCATCAAGATACCTTCGCGTCGATCGCCCTCCCGTGAGAGCATCATCGTGCGTAAAAACTCAACCTTCGGTAATTGGGTTCGTTCCATCGTCATCGGCTTCATCGCCTTATAACCTCCACAGTGCCGATTATACCCTGCAGGCAGGGAGTGGCTATCAGATTGCCATCATCGTCGCAATCTCAAGTTTGCGCAGGTCAATCGTCTTGGTGGCGGTCTGGATATACTCAATCGGCACAGAGACCAACCGTCCGCCCTCCACGCCGACCATCTCGTTGGTGTGCCCATCCAGAAGCCGTTGCACAGCGAACACGCCCAGCTGAGTGGCTAACACGCGGTCAAAGGCGGTGGGCGAGCCACCGCGTTGCATATGCCCTAGCACCAGCGCACGCAGGTGATAGGGCGTATGCTCCTGTAGGAACTTCTTCACATCCTCGGCACGCGCCGCGCCCTCCGCCACGACAATAATGCTGGAGTGCTTGCCCCGCCGATAGCTCTCGTGCAGTTTGTCCAGTAGGTCGACCAAATCGTAGGGCACTTCGGGAATGAGGATCGCCTCTGCCCCCCCTGCCAGCCCCACTTCCAGCGCAATAAAGCCCTTGTGCCTGCCCATCACCTCAATCACGAACACCCGTTCGTGCGAATAGGCGGTATCACGCACCTTGTCGATGGCTTCCAACGCTGTATTGACCGCCGTATCAAACCCAATCGAGTAGTCGGTGCCGGGGATGTCGTTGTCAATCGTGCCTGGTAGACCCATAATCTTCACATCGCACAATCGACTCAGCTCCACGCCCCCACGCATCGAGCCGTCGCCCCCGATAATCACGAGTGCCTGAATGCCGAACTCATCTAACACCTGCACAGCGGTTTGCATCCCTTGGGGCGTCTTGAACTCTTCACTGCGGGCAGTGCGCAGAATCGTGCCTCCCCGATTGATAATCCCCCCTACCGACAGGCTACTGAGCGGTTCGATTTCGCGCTTGAGCAGACCCGCATACCCGCGATAGATGCCGTACACTTCCAGCCCGTGGTAGAGCGCGGTGCGCACCACTGCCCGTACCGCCGCATTCATTCCAGGCGAGTCGCCCCCACTGGTCATTACCGCAATCCGCTTGATACTCATTCGCCACCTCCACCAGCGAAGTTGGGTTTGCGTTTCTCCAAGAAGGCGCGAATCCCTTCCTGACCTTCAGGGCTGACGCGCAGTTCAGCGATTCGAGCGACCGTGAGCGAGCGCAGTTCATCAACTGGAAGCACCTGGGTTGCGTGCAGGAGCATCTTCGCCGATGCCATTGCTTGGGGTCCATTTTGTTTCAGTCCTGTGATGATGTTCTCAATCTCGGTGTCTATCTGGTCGCTCGGTACGACGCGATGTACCAGACCGATACGAAGGGCAGTCTCGGCGTCGAACCGCTCGCCCGTGATGAACAGGGCGCGGGCGTGTCCGTAGCCGATTTTGCGCACCACATAGGGCGAAATCACGGCAGGGATGAGTCCCAGCCTGACCTCGCTGAAGGCGAACTTCGCTTCGGGCGTGGCGACAGCGATGTCGGCAACCGCGACCAGCCCTGCCCCGCCCCCCATCGCCGAGCCATGCACACGCGCAATCACCGGCTTGGGGCAGTGGTCTATCGCCTCGAACATCGCCAACAGGTGGCGCGCATCGTCCAGATTCTCGGTGTAGGAGTAGCTGACCATCTTGCCCATCCAGTTCAGGTCGGCGCCCGCACAGAACGACTTTCCCTCTGCTCTCAGCACGACGACGCGCGTGGTCTCATCCTCACGCAGGTCGAGAAAGATACGGGTCAGTTCGGCAATCAGTGTCTCATCGAAGGCGTTATGCAGTTCGGGGCGGTTCAGGGTAATCGTAGCGACCCCGTCCGAGTGCTCCACTCTAACTTTCGGCTCCATCGCAAATAGATTATGGCATATTGGGTAGGGAGTGAGGTGGGAATTGAGATCCTTCGCTTCGTTCAGGCTAATCTGTTGGTACTGAGGTTGGTTTCTATCTTAGCCTAACTTTCCTCTTGTTGCCGATGAGAGTGCCCCAGAGGAAAGGTGTACAAAGGCGAAATCACTCCCCTATCCGTCACCCTGAGCGAAGCGAAGGGTCTCAGTGTCACCTCCGTTGAGATTCTTCGCCTTCGGCTCAGAATGACGAGAGAGGGGCAACAGGAAAGTTGGGTTATCTTAGAAGGTAGACACAGGGGTCTGCCCCTACAGGCAAGGCGGTTTGGTAGGGGCGCACCCCCGTGTGCGCCCATTCTCTATTCTCCCTCAAGAAAAAGTGTCGTTCAGTAAGTCTCCCTCTGGGAGAGGGGCTGTAGGTGAGGGCTACAGGGTGATGACCTGTACATCCGCAAATCCCTTCAGGCGCAGGTCGTTTGTCAAAAACACATCACAACCTGCCACCAGCACTGCAGAGAGATGGATGGAGTCCAGCGTTTTGTACCCATACTGAGCGCGAAACTCGGTTGCCTTATCGATTACCTCGCGTGTCAGCGCCACCACCTCGTCAATATAGTCAGTGAAAAACTCATCAAAGTCCTCCAGAAGGGCTGAGTCGCCTCTGCGGATGGGAACGATACGGCATTCCAGTCGTGTGAGCTCGCTCACCACCAGCCAATCTGAGGGCTGAAGCAAGGCACGCATGCGAGGATAAAACAGAGGGGTCTGCTCTACATAATAGATAACAGGGGCACTATCAAGGTAGACCTTGCGCCTCATCCTCTTCCTCTCGCAGTTGGCGAATATGCTCCTCGACCTCTGTGGGTGTCATCGGAACATGCCCGCGAGCACGCTGGCGTTCGTGAATCGCCTTCAAGACTGCTTCACGGTCTGCTCGCGGTGCCACTTCCTCAGCGGTTTCAGTGCAAACTTGCACCTTCACCTGTCCTCGTATGGGCAGAGGTGTCTTCAGCACAATCGTTGTGCCATCTTCGGTCGTGCCAATTGCTTCGTAGGTCTTGGTCACCCTAATCACCTCGCAGGAAGTGTACCTGACGGAGCGCATCTTGCCCGCAGGGAGAAGGATGCAGAATGCCAAACTCCCCTCTCCCGAAGCTTCGGGAGAGGGGCTGGGGGTGAGGGCTAAAAGAGAGGGGCTGGGGGTGAGGGCTGAAACCGCTGAAAAATGTTGGCGTTCACCCCGAAAGTGAACTGGGAGACTGTACCCCTATCAGGGGACTACATGGGGGCACTGTCTCCCCTTCGTCAGGAAAAGACAACCCCACCCCAACCCTCCCGTCAACGGGGAGGGAGCCAAACTCCCCTCTCCCGAAGCTTCGGGAGAGGGGCTGGGGGTGAGGGCTAATAACAGGGTAGGGGGTGAGAGCAAAAACCCCCTCAACCCAGCCACGAGTACGGATAGTTCGGGTCTTCCATCTCCAGCGCGGACTTGGTCACATGGAGCGGGCGGAAGGTGTCCATCATCACCGCCAGTTCCTCTGTGTGGGTCGCGCCGAGACTCTTCTCCACCGCACCGGGCTGAGGTCCATGCGGAATGCCCGACGGGTGAAGTGTAATCGAGCCGACCTCAATCCCGCGCCGACTGCCGAACTTCTTGTTCACATAGTACAGCACCTCGTCGCTATCCAAGTTGCTGTGGTTGTAAGGCACAGGGACTGCCTGCGGGTGATAGTCCAGCATACGCGGGCAGAACGAACAGACCACGAAGCCCGGACCCTCAAAAGTCTGGTGGATAGGCGGTGGCATATGAATCCGCCCCGTGATAGGTTCGAAGTCGTTGATATTGAACGCCCACGGATAGACATAGCCGTCCCAGCCCACCACATCGAACGGGTGATGCTCGTAGTGATAGGCATAGACGCGCCCGCGCTTGTGGATGCGCACCTCGAAATCACCCAAGTCGGTGCGTGTCTCCAACTCTTCAGGCACGCGGATATCACGCTCGCAGAACGGAGAATGCTCCATCAGTTGCCCGTACTCGTTGCGATAGCGCTTGGGCGTCTCGATCTGACCGCCAATTGCCTCAATCCACACCAACTTGGCGGGCAGTGTATCGAACATCAATCGCCAAATAGTGCCGTGCGGGATAATCAGATAGTCGCCCTCGCCGAACTTCAAGTGTCCAAATTGGGTTTCGAGCCGTCCCTTGCCCTCGTGAACGAAAATCAGGTCGTCGCCATCCGCATTCTTGTAGAAATAGTCCATCTGCTCGATCGGACGACACACCGAGAAGATAACATTCTCGTTGAACATCAGTTCAACACGCCCGGTGATGGCGTCGCCTGCAGGGGGCATCTCGGCGGTGCGGAAGTGGCGATGTTGCAGGATTGGCTCCTCCATCGGTTCAATACGGCGCTCGTAGCACAGGTGGAACTCTTTCACACGAGTCGGCGGATAGTGGTGGTAAAGAATCGATTGCACACCCGAAAAGCCTTCGGTGCCCAACACCTCTTCGGCATACAGACCGCCATCCGGTCGGCGGAACTGAATGTGCCGTTTCGGTGGCACTTGTCCCATTCGTACATACCACGGCATTGTGGAGACCTCCCTTGTTGTTTGAGCGCGTTACGCTCTGTAGAAGAGTATACCCACTCAGGTAGAATTCGGCTATGCGAATCTACACCCGTACAGGCGATACGGGCGAAACGGGGCTGATTGGCGGACGACGTGTGCCCAAAGATGACCTGCGTGTGTGTGCCTACGGAACCGTCGATGAACTGAACGCTACCTTAGGCTTGGCGCGCTGTTATGTGAACGACGAAGAGCTCGACCATCTGCTGGAACGGTTTCAGAACGAACTGTTCGATATCGGTGCAGAGTTAGCCTCGCCACCCGAACGGGCAAGCCAGTTCCAAGCCATTACCGACGAGCATATCCGCGTGATGGAGGAGGCAATCGACCATTTTGAGGAAGAGCTGGAGCCGTTGCGCCAGTTCATTCTGCCTGGGGGCACACAGGGGTCTGCCTATCTCCACTTGGCGCGAACGGTCTGTCGGCGTGCCGAGCGCGAAGTGGTGCGCCTGAGCCACGCGAGCATGGTCAACGCCGTGATTATTCGCTACCTGAACCGCTTGAGCGACCTGCTGTTCGTGATGGCGCGAGTCTGCAACCACCGTGCGGGCGTGCCCGATGTGAAGTGGGGCGAACCGGGCTGGCGACGCAAGCGCAAGGAGGGCGATACCGAATGAGCGCAACCTACGAGCAAGTCGCTGAATACGCAGGCTGGCTGGACTTGACCGATCACGGCATCCTGCGCATGATGGGACCCGACCGCCTGCGCTTCCTGCAAGGGCAAACCACCAACGACCTACGCCCGCTCATGGAAGGGCACGGCATTCACACCGCTTTCTGCACACCCACAGGACACCTGCTCTCAGATGGAGTGGTGTTGGAACACCAAGACAGCTATCTCCTCCTCTTGCCTGCCGAGACTTGGGGCGACCTCTCGGCGCGCCTGAGTGATGCAATCATTCTGGACGATGTGATGCTGGAACCTCTTCAAGAGGGCTTGGGGTTGCTGAGCTTGCAAGGCACGCGCGTAGACGAGGTTCTGGAAGAGTTAGGGCTGGAGGCTCCCCTTGACGAGCCACTGCACCACCACACTCGCCTCTGGCAGAAGGCAGAAATCGTGCTGATCCGCCACGACCGCACGGGATTCGGGGGTGTAGACCTACTTGTGCCCTACGAGGTAATGGAAGAGTTCCAGACCGCCTTGATTGCGACCTCCTGTCCACGAATTGAGGAACCACTGGCAACCGTCCTGCGCTACGAAGCGGGTATCCCGAAGTACGGAATCGATATGAACGCGCGCACGCTGGCGTCCGAGATGGGCAAGCCGTTTGAGCAGAGCCACATCTCCTACACAAAGGGGTGCTATGTGGGGCAAGAAGTGCTGATGCGTATCCACGCACGGGGACACACCAATCGCACTTGGGTTCCGCTGAGAATTGAAGGGGAAACACTTCCCCAGCACGGCACACCAATCAGCACACCCGACCGCCCTGAGGCAGGCATTATCACAGGAGCAGTCCATTCCCCTGCACTGAATGGGGCGATTCTGGCGTGGGGGTTCCTGCGCAACGAGTATCTGGATGGTGCAACTCCACTGGAAGTGAAAACCGAGCCACCTCAACCTGCTATCCTGCTCCCCAGCGCGCCACGCCCTGTAAAATGGTCTTATGGAACGACACTTTTTGAGGGAAATTAGAAAATGGGCGCACACGGGGGGGCGTCCCTACCGAACCGCCTTACCTGTAGGGGCAGACCCCCGTGTCTGCCCTCCGAAATGAAAGCTGTCTGTAGGGGCAGATCCCCGTGTCTGCCCTCGAAATGAAAGTTGTCTGTAGGGGCAGACCCCCGTGTCTGCCCTCCGAAATGAAAGCCTCATAGTCCAATTCCATCCCAACTCCGTGAAAAGTGGCAGGGAAATCGTATCCTACAGCATAATTTAGACGCGTATGGCAATCCAGCCCCCTGTTCAGGTCGAGCCAGAACGAGAACCGCCAAAGTCGGCACCGCCCATCGAGCGCACCCAGCCGATACGAATGCGTGCGCTTGTCATCGGCTTCGCGCTACTGCCTTTCACCACCTATTGGGCGGTGGAGATTGTGCTGAGCGTGATTTTCTCGCTGATGATACCGCCTATCGCCACGATGATGGTGGTCGCCCTGTTCAACGCCATCGGCAAGTGGATCACCAAACGCTGGTTCCTGGAACCGCCCGACTTGGTGGTCATCTTCACGATTCTGTTCGTGGGGACGGCGATGTCGGCGGAGTGGATGAATGTGGTCGCCCCGCTCTGGCATTCGTTCGCGCTCTATGCCGACCAGAACGAGACCTACCAGAACCGCGTGATTCCCCACCTAACCGATTGGCTCTTTTTCCGTGAGCCAGACGCGATACGCGAGTATGCGATAGGGGGCAACCCCTTCCCCTACGCGCTCACCAAACTAAGCGTTTGGGCGCCGATTTTCTTGGGCTGGATAGGGTTGTTCGGCTCTGCTGCGTTGGCGATGCTCTGTATCAACACGCTGATGCGTCGGCTCTGGACTCAGCAGGAGCGGTTGGCATTCCCGATTATCCAAGTGCCGATGCTCCTGTGCCAACCGCAGTCGCCCCTATGGCGCAGTCGCTACCTATGGGGCGCATTCACCGTGATGGTGATTATTAACACTATCAACGGGCTGAATGTGTTCTTCCCGTGGATACCCCCGATTAAGACCCGATTCTTGGCACACTTGAACGACTATCTCCAATCGCCCCCGTGGAACCAGACGGGCTGGATACCTGTGGGGCTATTCCCCTACATGTCGGCGATTGGCGTGTTCGTGCCGAACGACCTGCTTTTCTCCTGTGTGCTGTTCTACTTCGTGCGCAAACTGATGCAGGTCGCAACCGCAGCAATGGGCTACGAGCAGGGCGTGTTCGGGGGGAGTTACCTTGTGCCCCAACCGCCCTACTTCAGCGAGCAGTCGTGGGGCGCCTTCTTGGGGCTGTTTGTGAGCTTGGTGTGGGCTTCGCGTGGCTATCTGAAAGAAATCTGGCACGAAATCAAGACGGGCGAGAACCCCGAAGCGGGCTATGCTATCTCGGCGCGCTGGGCGTTTATTGGGCTAATCGCCAGTCTCGGCGTGCTAATCGGGCTGGGCGTGGCGGTCGGCTTACCCTGGTGGCTGGTGACAATCTATGTTCTGCTCTTTATGGTCTTCAGTGTAATTGTGGCGCGCCTGCGTGCCCAGCTCGGTGCGCCCATTCACGAAATGGCGTTTATGGGACCTCACCAGCTGATGATTGCCTTCACGGGCACGCAGAACCTAACCGAGTCGACCATCGCCAAGTTGATGACAACCTTCCACTTTATGAACCGCCTCCACCGCACGCACCCGATGCCCTACCAGCTCGAATCGATGAAGATGGGCGAGCTGGTGCGCCTGAACCAGAAGGTGCTCTTCTTTGTGATTGCGATTGCGGTCATCGCAGGCATCTTCCTGGGCGAGCTGTTTAGCGTCAATCGCTTCTATCGGGATGGCGCAGGCAACTTAGGCGGCGGAATGGCAGGGGTGATTACCCAGCTCGCCGACAACCGCTACCCCCCGAATGTGACGGCGATGGCGTTCTTTATGGGGGGATTCTCCTTTGTGCTGCTGCTGGACTTCATTCGCTACCGAATACCGGGTTTCCCTATCCACCCAGCGGGCTATGCGCTCTCGATGAACTTCGGGGTGGACTACATCTGGTTCGGCTTGGGCGTGGTGCTCTTGATTAAGCTCTTTGTGAACCGCTACTTCGGCTTGCCGGGCTATGAGAAGCTGCGTGCGGTGGCGATTGGGGTCATCTTGGGCGAATTCGCAGTCGATATGCCCTTGGCAATCTATCACCTTATCACAGGGCAGGCGGTCTACACCATATCCATCAACGGGCACTTAGGCTGGAACCAGTAGCGAAGCGCTTTGAGACTCCGCGCAGTGAATCGGGGACATCCCCGAATGAATCAGGGACATCCCCCGATGAATCAGGGACATCCCCCGATGAATGGGGGACATCCCTCGATGAATCAGGGACATCCCCCGATGAATGGGGGACATCCCCCGATGAATGGGGGACATCCCCCGATGAATGGGGGAAACCCCTGTTTCGGTTCAGCGCGTTCCCTGCACCACCACATCGGCGAGCGGGCGCCCTTCCAAGAATCGAAGCACATTTTGAATCACGCCCTGCGCAATCCGTATCTGTGCTTCTTGGGTCACGCCCGCGCCGTGTGGAGTAAGGATAACATTCGGCAGTTTCAGCAGTGGGTGGTCTGGCGGGGGCGGTTCGGGCGAGAACACATCGATGGCGGCGCCCCCCAAGTGCCCCTTGAGTGCCTCCACCAGCGCGTCGGTGTCCACCAGTTCGGCACGGGCGGTGTTAATCAGGAATGCGCCCTGCTTCATCTTGCGCAAGCGCTCGGCGTTGAACAGCCCACGCGTTTCAGGAGTGAGAGGCATATGCAGGGTCAGCACATCGCATTCGGGCAATAGCGCATCGAGGTCTAAGTAGGTCACGCCTAACTGCGCCTCCAAATCGGGGTCAAGCGGGTTCACATCGTAGTAGAACATCGTGACCCCAAACGGCAGGAGGCGCGTGGCGACTTCGCGCCCGATGCGCCCCATCCCTGCAATCCCCACCGTCTTACCTTGCAGGTCGCGTGCGTGCGCAATCCAGTAGGGAAGCGACCATTCGCCCTGTGCCATCTGATTGTGCGCAGGGATAAGCCCCTTCATCAACGCCAGTGCGACCATCACCACATGCTCTGCTACGCTGACCGTGTTCGCGCCCGTCACCGCAGCGACCGTGATGCCCAGCTCCTGCGCCGACTCGATATCCACATGGTCGACCCCGACGCCAGCCACTTGGATGAAGCGCAACCGCCCTGCTTTCTGCAGGATTTCGCGTGTAATCGGGGTGAAGGCGGTGGAGATGAGCACTTCGCTGTCGGGCAGGTGGGGCTCCAGCTCTTGGGCGTTCGTGGCGAGTTCGACGGTGTGCCCCTGAAAGAGGGCGCGCACCATCGATATCTGCGCCTGAACCTGCTCGGAGGGGGGCAAGACCGCGACGACCTTCATGCTTGACCCCCTATCACGGCGGAGGTGATTTGTGCCGATTCGTGCTCTTCGGCTTCGGCTTCGCTGTAGAGCTGTTCCAAGCTCAGGTTGCGGGCGCGGGCAAGGCGGTTCTCGCGTCGGGTGTACTGCGTAATCGCATAGTTCATCATATCTTCCAGCGGGATGCCGAAGGGCGGTTCTTCATAGGCTTCCATTCCCTCCTGCACCACGCCCAACGCCACAGGAAGCAGTTCGTTCATTCGGTTCTGTATCGCCTCCCATACAGGGTCGCCATGCTCGTGGATGAGTCGAGAGAGGAAGTAGACCCCGAAGGCGATATGGCGCGACTCGTCCTGCATCATCTTGCCAATCCCCTTCACCAAGCCTGGCATCACGCCTTGCTCCTTGCAGGCGCGGAAGAAGGCGTAGTAGCCCGTCTCTGCCAGCACGCCCTCCACAATCATGTTATAGGTGACCGACGCTTCGGCTTGGGCGATTGGCGAGGCATCGTAGGTCAGGCGATGCATCGCTTGGGGCAAGGCTTCATAGAACAGGGTTCGGTAGGACGGCGTGTGATAGCGGGAGAGGTCTTCGCCCGACACGCCTGCCACTTCGGTCAGCAGGCGGTTCATAAACTCCACATGCTTCGCCTCTTCCCAAAGGAACGAGGTGAGGAACATCTCTTCCTCGATTCGTCCCTCGCTGGCGACCACTTGGATTAGCGGAAGCAGGTCGAGCGTGACGCTCTCTTCGCCCGCTTGGAACATCGACACGAGTCGTAAGAAGCCATCGCGCTGGACGGGTTCGGCTCGCTTCCAGTCCTCGATATCTTGGCTCAGGTCGATTGACATCGGGTCCCAGATCCCCAGACGCTTCGCTTTTTGGAACATCTTCAGCGCAGGGTGTTCGCGGTTCAGCCCCTGCGCGCTCGTCGTCAGAAAAGTCTCGTGCGTTTTCATAGCAGACTCCCTCGTCAATCTCTCTTTTCGACCCGTGATTCGAGATTCCTGCTATGGGATTGCTTCTACACTGTCATTCTGAGCGAAGCGAAGAATCTCAGCCCTCACCCCCAGCCCCTCTCCCACGCTGTGGGAGAGGGGAGTAGACCCTTCGCCTTCGGCTCAGGGTGACACGCCTTTCGTCATTCTGAGCGAAGCGAAGAATCTCAGACCCGTCGCCACCCAGAAAAAAACCCAAATCCCCTCAATTCCCCCAAAATTACCCCCTTCCCCCTTGACATTCCGAAAAAAAAATGAGTTATCATTAAGAGTAGGACACGCCCCTCCAAAGGCGGATGTCCAAACCAATCTGATGGAAGGAGGTAGAAACATGCGATACCCAATTGCACAAACCGCAGGGCGCACAGTGCGCCGAAGAGTGAGAGTGTTATCGTTGATTGCCGTGCTGGGCATGGGGCTTGGCACGCTCGACTCGTTGGACGCGCAATCCCTCACCTGGCTGGGCACGCTCGGTGGCTCTACGAGCTATGCTTATGGCGTCTCGGCGGATGGCACGGTGGTCGTGGGCAGGGCTGTGAACGCCAGCGGTCAGTTTCGTGCCTTTCGTTGGACGCAAGCGACGGGGATGCAAGACCTCGGCACGCTCGGGGGCTCTACGAGCTATGCTTATGGCGTCTCGGCGGATGGCACGGTGGTCGTGGGCAGGGCTGTGAACGCCAGCAATCAGTTTCGTGCCTTTCGTTGGACGCAAGCGACGGGGATGCAAGACCTCAACCAGACCTACGCCTCTCTGCTGACCGGTGGCTCTTATCTTGATGTTGCGCATGCCATCTCGCCCGACGGGCATTATATTGTGGGCCTTGGCTACAACGCCGGTACGCGGCGACAGGAGGCGTTCTTGTTGGATACGGTTCCTGAGCCTGCCAGTCTGTTGGTGTTGGGTTCGGGTTTAGTGGGGCTGTTGGTGCGTCGGCGTCGTTCATAGCTCTTTTAGCCCTCAGCCCGTGCCCTTTTTAGCCCTCACCCCCAGCCCCTCTCCCACGCTGTGGGAGAGGGGAGTCTGGCTCCTTCCCCGTTGACGGGGAGGGCTGGGGTGGGGTAGATGCCCCCCTCCTGCAGGTTCCCCCGTTGACGGGGGGAACCGACACCACCCCTCACCCCCAGCCCTTTTTAGCCCTCACCCCCAGCCCCTCTCCCACTGGGAGAGGGGAGTCTGGCTCTCTGCCGCGCCCTGCTCTTTCCCTCTCCCTGTGGGAGAGGGAGGGCTGCGGAGGGTGAGGGCTTCGTGAGGCTGAGGGATAGGGGGCTTCGCCCTGAAAAGGACGCGAGGGCGTTGGAAGTTGAACTCAAACCGTGTACCCCTGTCAGAACGGGGAGTGGGGGATATGAGAGCAGTAGGTAGTGGTAGTCATCACTTGGGCATCCTGCCCATTCAGCAATTAGGCGAGACGCCGTGCTACACTTTGCTAATGGACAGGATGTCCAAGCCACGATGGACATCCCTACTCCCCATTCCCCACTCCCTACTCCCCTACTTAGATTTTGGGTATGCTCGAAGGTGTTCGACGAACGCGATTGGGCTTGGATGGCGCGTGCGGTGCGGTTAGCACGGCGTGGGTTCCCTGCCCCGAATCCCCATGTGGGCGCGGTGATTGTGAAGGAGGGTGTTCTGCTTGGGGAAGGCTATCACCCCTACGCGGGCGCGCCCCACGCCGAAGTGTTCGCCCTCCAACAGGCAGGCGAGCGCGCCTACTCCGCAACACTCTATGTGACGCTGGAACCCTGTTGCCACTTCGGGCGCACACCCCCCTGCACCAAAGCCGTCATCAGCGCAGGCATACGGCGCGTGGTGGTCGGAACGCAAGACCCGAATCCCAAAGTAGCAGGCAAAGGCATCCAACAACTGCGCGAAGCGGGTATCCAAGTCGACCTGTTAGACCCCCAGCACCCACTGGTGAGCGCGCTAGAGGCACTCAATCGCCCCTTTCTGTTTCGCTACCGCACTGGGCGACCGCTGATCACGCTGAAGTCCGCGCTCAGCTTGGACGGCAAGATGGCGTGTGCAACGGGCGACTCGAAGTGGATTACGGGCGAGCGGGCACGACGCCACGCCCATCGGCTTCGCGCTGAGCATGGCTGTGTGCTGGTTGGGGTCGGCACGGTGCTTCACGATGACCCGCAACTGACTGCACGCCTGCGCGGGGTCAAAAATCAACCCTTACGCGTGGTGTTAGACACACACTTGCGCACCCCACTCAGTGCCCAACTCTTGGACACACGCTCTGCACCAACCCTGATTGTGTGTGCCGAGTCTGCGCTGAGCCGTGCAGAGCCATATCGTCAGCGTGGGGCTGAAGTAGTGGGCGTGCCTGTGCGCAACGGGTGCGTCGACCTTCAGGCTGTCATCACTTTGCTCTGCCAACGCAAGGTGATTGGCGTGTTGGTGGAGGGCGGTAGTCAGGTTCACACAGCGTTTCTGGAAGCGCGCCTTGCAGACCGTGTTGCCTTGTTTTATGCACCCCTGCTGATTGGCGGGCGAGATGCCCCGACACTTTACGAAGGTCAGGGCGCAGCGACCATCTCCCAAGCCTATCGTATCACCGATGTTCGCCAGCGAAAGTTCGGTAGCGACTGGCTGATTGAAGGGGATATTGTATATCCTGATAATCAGGTGGGCGCAGAAGATTAGTGCCTATTGGTGGCTTGGGCATCTTGCCCATACTGTACACGGGCAAGACACCCGTGCTACAACTCCCCCACTCCCTACTCCCCACTGCCTATTGCCCACTGCCGACTGCCCACTGCCCTACCTCACAGGATAAAGCCACAAATAACACAGACAGCAACCGTATAGCCCACTGGCGCGTACTTGCTCAGTGGTCGTACCACAGTGGGGACAAGTATCCAGCTGAGCAGGAACGGCTTGAAGCGTGAGAAGCCACGAAGTCAAAGAAGTACCGAGTGTTCGTCGCTCGAATGTTGGGGCGCAGACTGAACACAGCGCAAGCGTGTTCAGCCCCGCCTTCAGTTTCAAACTTGCAGGTCGCTCACAGTGTGCGCATGATGCCATCAGCGCGTCATTACCAGCACCCCAATCTCGCGGGTGCGCTGGTGGAACTCCTGAATGATACGCTGGGTGACCTCACCGGGACGCCCTTCGCCAATGACGCGATCATCGAGGCGCACCATCGGGATAATCTCGGCGGCGGTGCCTGTCAGAAATGCCTCGTCTGCGTTGTAAACATCGTGCAAGGTGAGCCAATCTTCATAAACAGGAATGCCGAAATCACGCGCAATCTCGATCACGGTCTGGCGCGTAATCCCGCGCAGGATTCCACAAGAGGGGTGTGGTGTACGAAGCGCACCATCTTGCACAATAAAGAGATTGTCGCCTGTCGCTTCTGCCACATACCCTTGCGCGTTGAGCATAATACCTTCGCCTGCACCGCGCCGATTTGCCTCTATTTTTGCTTGGATGTTCGCTACATACCGCCCAATCGACTTGATTCGCGGATTGAGGGCGTCGGGGGCGGGAACACGGATTGAGACCGTCGCCGCATGCAAGCCGACTTCGTACATTTCGGGCGGGTAGAGTGCCAATCGGGTCACCGCAATCATCACATTCGGGGTCTCATCGATATTCTGAGGGTTCAACCCGATACCCGTGCCCCGTGACACCGAGACCCGAATGTAGGCGTTCTCGGCGCCCGATGCTTCCACCGTGTCCACAATACGCATCTTCAGTTCTTCATAGCTAATCATGTTCTGGATGTCTAAGTGCCGACACCCGTTGTACAATCGTTTCAGGTGCTCATCCAACTTAAAGATACATCCGCTGTACAACCGTATCCCTTCAAATAAACCATCCCCATACAGGTAAGCGTGGTCAAAGACGGGAATTCGCGCTTCCGATAGGGGCATGATTTTGCCATTCCAATTAACCATCATCTGCGTCATCGCATAGACCTCCACAGGGATTATACCATCCCACCCCTCAAAATCATTATGCTAAGAGGCAGATTGAGAAAGTGGCTTGGGCATCCTGCCCATTCAGCAAATGTGCGAGACACCCGTGCTACAACACCCCACTAGCCTCACTACTCCTTACTCCCTATTCCCCACTCCCCTCGAACTTGCCCACTGCCCAAATTCCCGAAAAACCCAGTAATTTTACGGGTTTTTGCCAATTTCACCCAAAATTCCCCCCAAACCCCTTGACATTTTAACCCGCGATGTGCTATAATATAAGTGTCGTCAGGGGAACCTGATGGCGTCGCCCAAGTGCGGAAGAAGTTTCTCTTTCGGAGGGGAGCTTCGCTGAGCAAGCAGACCGCTTCGGCGGGACGCAAGCTTGGTGAGGAGCAACGGCTGAAGCCCGTGCCCCAGTGTGGGATAAAGCCGAGCGTCCGATAGGAATCGCAATCGCCAGACTGCTCTGCGGAGCGAAGGGCGCTCATGGATCGGTGGCAACATCGGTCGGAGCAACCAACGCTCAGGCATCAGTTTGGATAGAGCGGAACCAAACCGAGAATCTCGCAAGCACTTGGGCATTCTATTACTCAACTTTCCTGTTGCCCCTCTCCATCATTCTGAGTGCCCCTTCTCTCGTCATTCTGAGCCGAAGGCGAAGAATCTCAACGGGGAGGACATTGAGACCCTTCGCTTCGCTCAGGGTGACGGATGGGGGAGCGATTTCGCCTCAGTACACCTTTCCTCTGTGACACTCTCATCGGTATCGACAGGAAAGTTGGGTTTCTATTTTTTTCGGTATAATCCCTCTATGCAACGCCTTTCTGTCCTGCTCTTGATAGCGCTCGTTCTCATAGGTGGTTGTGCCGAACGAAAGACGACCAGCACCCCTTCGACCACACCCCCTACCTCGCCCCCCCAAACACCAACAGAGCCGACATCGTCCCGAACTCAAAATCCACGCATCGTCTTCTTCGATGTCGGGCAAGGCGATAGCGCACTGATTCTGTTCCCCGATGGGCGCACGATGCTCATCGATGGTGGCGAGACCGACCAAGGGCGCAAACTCGTGGCGCGCCTGCGCACGCTTGGCGTGAGCCAAATCGATTGGCTCGTCGCCAGCCACCCACACAGCGACCACATCGGCGGTCTGATACAGGTATTGCGTGAGTTCCCCGTAGTGGAAGTGTGGGACAGCGGCTTCAGGCATGACTCTCCTGTCTATCGCGACTATCTGCTGGCGGTCCGTTCGGCATCATCGCCCAGCGGTGGGCGCCCCAAATTTCGGATTGTTCAGCAGGGCGAGCAGATAGCAATCGATTCGGAGACCACTGTAGAGGTCCTTGCGCCCAGCCAGCCCCTGATGACAGGCACACGCTCCGACCCGAACAACAACAGCGTCGTCCTGCGAGTGCGCTTTGGCAACGCCAGCGTGCTGTTCACAGGCGATATGGAGCTTGAGCAACGCCAACGGCTCTATCAGGAAGGGGTCGACCTGCGTGCACAAGTGCTAAAGGTGGCGCACCACGGCGCACACAACGGTACAGACTCCGAATTCCTGCGTCGTGTCCAGCCCAAAGTCGCCGTGATTTCCTGCGGTCTCAACAATCGGTACGGTCATCCCCACCGTGAAGCACTCCAAGCGCTTCAGCAGGCGGGGGTCAAGGTCTATCGTACCGACCTGATGGGCGAAATCCAGATCGAGTTCAACGGCACGCAGTTGCAAATTGCGACCGAGCGTCCGCCCCAAGCTCGGGTCGAGGAGCGCGCCCCACCCCAACCAACCGCACTGATTGGCAATCGCAACTCGAAGGTCTATCACGCCCCCGATTGCAACCGATTGCCTTCAGAACAGAATCGGGTGCTGTTCAGGTCGCGTCAGGAGGCGGAAGAGGCGGGCTACCGCGCCCACGCTCAGTGCTTGGGCGAGTAGGTCGGTATAATTGGGTTATGCCAGCCATCGTCGTGGAGCATCTGTCCAAAACCTACCTTTCCTACAAGCGTCCGCCCGGACTGTGGAGCGCGGTCAAGAGTCTTTTCAAGCGCGAACGCCACGAGGTTCAAGCGGTGCGCGACATCAGTTTCACAATTGAGGAAGGCGAACTGGTCGGCTTTCTTGGTCCGAACGGCGCCGGCAAAACGACCACGCTAAAAATGCTGGCAGGGATTATCTTTCCGACGAGTGGGCGCGCCAGCGTGCTGGGCTATGTGCCGTGGGAGCGACGCCCCGAAATGCAACGCCAAATCGCCCTTGTGATGGGGCAAAAAATGCAACTCTGGTGGGACCTGCCCCCCTATGAGTCGTATGTCCTGCTCAAGGCGCTCTATGAAGTGCCTGATAGCGATTTCGAACGGCGTGTGAACGAGCTGGCGGAGATGTTGGAGATACGCCATGTGTTGAACACGCAGGTGCGTCGGCTCTCGCTGGGTGAGCGGATGAAGTGCGAACTGCTTGCGGCGCTGTTGCACCGTCCGCGCGTGCTGTTTCTGGACGAACCGACGATTGGGCTGGATGTCGTCTCTCAAAAGCGTATTCGCGAGTTTCTGAAGGAGTATAACCGCCGTGAGCGCACCACGATTCTGCTCACCAGCCACTATATGCAGGATGTTCAGGAGTTAGCCCAGCGCGTGCTGATTATCCATCACGGGCAACTCATCTTTGATGATACGCTCCGCGCGCTGGTGGAACGCTATAGCCCCACCAAAGCCCTGCGCTTGCAGTTCGAGTCACCCGTTCGCCCAGAGCAACTTGTTCCGTTCGGGCGCATCGTACGGATAGAGAACCACGAAGCGGTGCTGGAAGTGCCCCGCGAGCAGGTCAGCCGAGTGGCGAGCGAAGTGCTCCAATCGCTTCCTGTGCACGACATCACGATTGAAGAGATCGATGTGGACGAGATTATCCGCGACATCTTTGCGGGCAAGCAAGCAGAGTTAGAGGTCGTGCGCTAATCGTAGCGCGGGCATCCTGCCCATAAGCGAAATCGGCAGGATGCCCAAGCCACAAGAAACTCCCCTCTCCCACAGCGTGGGAGAGGGGCTGGGGGTGAGGGCTTAGCAACCGCTCCCGAAGTTGAACAGCACAATCAGCAGGTCGGCGTCGTCCACGATGCCATCCCCGTTTACATCCTCGTTTCCGCCCTCACCGCCAAAGGCGAACAGCACCGAAAGCAGGTCGGCATCGTCGACGCAACCGTCACCGTTCACATCGCCTTCGACATTAGGAACCTCGCCCGCTTGACCCCCTCCGCCGACCTCGATACCGATGAGTTCCAAGTCGGAGGGCACATCAAACCGCAGGGGAACTTCGGCAACGCCAGTAGGAATCGGGCGGATGGGTTCACCTACTTGAGGTAGCGGTATCTGGCTCAGGGCGCCAGTCGCGCTGGAACGAGTGACAGTACCATTCTGGTATTCCAACTCTAGGTCACCTGACAGTCCAGCGACTGCACTTCCATCCATTCGAATGCGAAGGTAGCCACTGTCGGGGCGGCCATCGCCGTCTAGATCACCTGTCGGATTAATCATCAGTTGCGGGCTTGAAGCATCTAAGTCGATATCGAATCCCGACGCTTTGAGGTCAAAAATTATGATTGACCGATGACGACCCGTGCTTGTGTCGCGCACCACGAGTTTCACAGGGTCTACAGTCTGAACCCTACACCCTGCGGAGGCGCGGTCTTGAATAATCGGTTGCCACCCAATCTGACCGTTCTGAACCCCTTGCGTGGCGAGAAACACGCTCGTAGAACCCCAACCACCTGCTTGATATCCACGGCAAAACGTGCAGGCGCGTCCAGCAACCTCGTGGTAGCCTGTGTAGCAGTTCGTGCCTGGCACTTGGTCAATGAAGATGCTTGCAATCGCCGCGCTGATGGCACAGGTCTGTTGATTCGGTCCGACAAGCTGGTTCGTGACGGTCTGAGTCTGGCTAAATGGGGTGGGCGGAATCGTAAAGTTCATCGAGCCAGCGTTCGTGTTGGTGCTGGGCGGGTTCGCTACAAACGCGTGCAAGTCCCAATACCAAGTGCCATTAGCAATCTGCCCTTGATTGAGGCAGAATTTGAAGTTATGGCGCACTCGGAAGGAACAACATCGCTCTTGTTGTTGTGCCAAAGTTGGCACGGTCGACGCAATCAACGCTCCAACGGTAAGTCCTAAAAGCCATCTGTTCAGTCGCATAGGTCATCCTCCATTCCTTTAATGCGCGCGGGGGTGAAAATGTACCCGTGGCACAGGGCGTTTGACACGCAAATTGTTATGTAGGTTCCCGAGTTAAGCCGAACAAGGCAGTGGGCAGTTGAGGGGAGTGGAGAGTGGGGAGCTGATAGGGGTACACGGTTTGAATTCAACTTCCAACGCCCTCGCGTACTTTTCAGGGCGAAGCCCCCTATCCCTCAGCCTCACGAATCCCTCACCCTCCCCAGCCCTCCCTCTCCCACCAGGAGAGCTTACTGCACGACACTTTTTTGAGGGAGAATAAAAACAGGGCGCACACGGGGGTGTGCCCCTACTCAACCGCCTCACCTGTAGGGGCAGACCCCCGTGTCTGCCCCGCTAAACAGAAGCCAAACGCAGGTACAAGTACGAAAAACTGTCGTGTAGTAAGCCCACAGCGTGGGAGAGGGGATGGAGCGAGGGACAAGATTCTTCGCTTCACTCCGAATGACAATTCTCTCCATCACGAGGGTAGGGTATACTCTCACCCGCAAGGAGGAGATTGACACCGATGAACATCAAGGAGCAGTTAGACGCAATCGTCGCCCAGCGCAATCTGCTGGAGCATCCGTTCTATCAGGCGTGGAGTGCAGGTACGCTACCAGTGGACGCCCTGCGCGACTATGCCCGTGAATATGGCGCGTTCATCCGCGAACTCCCGCTCGGCTGGCACATCCAGAACGACGAGGAGACCGAACACGAAGAGGTCGAGCATATCGAGCTCTGGGAGCAGTTCGCCAACGCGCTGAACACCCAGATTGGTGAGGCGGAGCGACCTGCAGTACGCACACTGATTGAGACCACCCGCCGACTGTTCAGTGACCCCGCGACGGCACTCGGTGCGCTGTATGCGTTTGAGGTGCAACAGCCTGCAACCGCTCAATCGAAACTGGAGGGGCTGGTGACACACTATTCGCTTCCTGAGGGTGTGCGCCCCTACTTCGAGGTTCACGCCGTGAACCATCACGAGGCGGAGAAACTGCTCGCCCGAATCAGCGCGCTCAGCGAAGTAGACCAAGTGCGCGCTCTGGACGCCTGTGCCCAGATGTGCGACGCGCTCTGGAACGCTCTCACCGACCTCACCCCTGAAACCGTTCACTGCAATTAAGATACTGTAGGGGCAGACCCCCGTGTCTGCCCCATACGCAGAGATGTCTGCCCCATACGCAGAGATGTCTGCCCCATACGCAGAGATATCTGCCCCATACGCAGAGATGTCTGCCCCTTGTCCATCCCTCACGCGCCTACCAGTTCCGCAAACCGCTCCACATCCTTGCGTATCACTTCCAGGCTATTGCGCCAGAAGGTGGGCGTGCGCAGGTCGAACCCAAATTGCTGGGCAAGCGTCTGGGCATCTGCCATCCCTGTGGACGAGAGCAGGTCATCGTATCGGGCACGGAAGCCATCGGGGTCGTCCAGATAGAGTGCGTACAAGCCCAACCCAAACAGGAGACCGAACATATAGGGATAGTTATAGAAAGCACTGCCGTAGTAGTGGGGTTTGGCACACCACATGTAGGGATGAAGTGCGTTCTCGTCCAACCCATCGCCATAAGTCTCCACTTGGGCGTTGCGCATCATCTCGCACAGCTCTGAGACGCTCAACTCGCGCTCCTGCCGACGCTCGAACACCTGCTTCTCGAACAAGAATCGGCTCGTGATGTCGACCACGACCTGACACGCTCCCTGCAGGGACGCTTCCAAGATAGCCACCTGCTCCTCACGGTCGGCATACTGCAGGGCGGATTGGCGGATAATCGTCTCGCAGAAGATGCTGGCGGTCTCGGCGAGGGTCATTGGGGTCTGGCGCTGGAGGTAGGTGCGTTCGGCAAGGCACAGGTTGTGATAGGCGTGCCCCAGTTCGTGCGCCAGCGTGCTGACCCCACCGAAGGCGGGCTTGTAGTTCATCAAGATACGCGACTCGTCCTTGCGCAGGCGCATACAGAACGCCCCATCGCGCTTGCCGGGCTTGGGTGGCACATCGATCCAGTTCTCCTCGAACGCTCGGCGTGCGAAATCGCTCATCTTCTGCGAATAGGTGCCGAACTGCTCGACGATAAATTGGGTCGCCTCGTTGTACTCCCACTGCTTGCTCTCTTTGCCGACGGGTGCGAAGATGTCGTACCACGCACAGCGCGGAATGCCCAGCGCATGTGCCTTCGCGTGCAGATAGCGTCGGAAGTGGGGGAACGACTCGTGCGCCGCCGTCATCATCGCATTGAGTGTTGCTTCGTCGATAGCGTTTCGGAAGAGCGACGCCTCCAGAGCGTCGCGCCATCCGCGTCGGCGCATGAGCAGGTTCGTCTCGCCCTTGATGCTATTGAGCGCGCTGGCAATCGGCATCGCGTGCGCCTTCCACGCCTCCAGCTCCGCCCGATAGCCTGCTTCACGCACGGTACGGTCGGCATCATACGCCAGATTGCGCACCATGCTCATCGGCATCTGTTGGCGTTCGCCCTTGATTTCCACTTCCACCGTGATTTGGGAACTCAGGTTGCCGTAGAGCTTACTCCACGCGCTACTGCCTGTTAGGCTCATTTCGGTGGCAAGTGCCTCTTCAGCGGGCGACATCATATGCTCTGCCAGCACCTTACTTCGCTGGAGCCAATAGGCGTGGGCACGCGCCAACTCCGAGCGTTCTATCAGCGCATCGATGTCTTGTGTACCTGCCCAAGCGGTCAGGCGTGTGCTAAGTTTGGCGAGCCTCACGCTTTGGCGTTCCATCTCGCTCAGGCGCATCTGGGCATACTCGTCGCGCGAGTCGGTGGTCACGAAACTGTAGATATATGCGCCAAGCGTCCACGCCTGTTCGTTCAAGGCGTTGAAGGGTGGGACGACCGCCTCGAACACCTGCATCGCAAGCTCAGGTTGGAGCGGTTGCTCTACACGGTCGATACGGGCGTTATCGAACATCCCTTCCAGCTCATCCAACGCACGCACGAAACTGCGAAAATCGCGCTCAAACTCTGGGGAATCTAATCCAGGATAGACCACACTCATATCCCAGCTGGGCAAACTCGTTTTTTCCATCGTTCTCTCTCCTACAGTGAGAGTGTACCCTGCTTAGATGGGTTTGATGTAGCGTCGTGGAATGCCCCACGGTGCGCGCCAGTTGCGCGCGAACAGAGCGGTGGCGTTGCGACTGCCAATTACTTGACAGCGTCGGGCGTCCCAACGAATCGTCTCGCCAGCGCGGTAGGCGATGTTGCCAAGCAGGGGCACAATCGTAGAACGCACGCCTGTTTCCACATCGCACGCCAACGGCACGCCTTCGCGGATTGCAGAGAGGAAGTTCTCGGCGTGCGGTTCGCTTTGGGGCGAGCCACCACGCTTATAGGCAGGCATTCGTTCGCCTTCAGGGTGAATCTCCAATCCACCGCGGTCTACGAATAGGCTCCCGTTCGTGCCGAAGAACATCGTGCCGTACCCGCGCCCATTCATCGGGAAAGCGTTGCCCGCCCGATGTGAGTAGATGAGCACCCAATCTTTGAAACGGAACAGGCACTCCACTGTGTCGGGTGTTTCTCGGTTGTCGCTCAGGGCGAGTTTGCCTCCCGTTGCACTGATTTCGACGGGGTCGGTCTCGCCCATCGCCCAGAGCGCAATATCCATCAGGTGGACACCCCAGTCCGCAACCTTGCCCCCTGCATAGTCCCAGAACCATCGGAAGTTGTAGATACATCGGTTTCGGTTGTAGGGGCGCATCGGAGCGGGTCCGAGCCACATATCCCAGTCCAGTCCGGGTGGGGGTGGTTCGTCGGGTGGGTTGCCGATACCTTCGGGCGCGCTGTTCTCCACATTCCAGCAGTGAACCATCGTGATTTTGCCCAATCGCCCTGAGCGCACAATCTCGACCGCTTCTTTGAAATGCTCGCCACTGCGCTGTTGCAGTCCAATTGCGACCACGCGCTTATGCTCGCGCGCTGCGTGAACCATCGCCAGCCCCTCGGCGATATTGTGCATCGCAGGTTTCTCACAAAACACATGCTTGCCTGCCTCGCAGGCGTCGACAGTCATTCGGGCATGCCAGTGGTCGGGCGTGGCGACCACCACTGCATCAACATCTTTTCGGTCTAAGATACGGCGGTAGTCGGTGTAGGCGTCCATATCCTGACGCCCTGTCATAGTTCGGAACTCGTCCAAATGTTTCTGGTACACATCGGCGACCGCCACAATCATACACTGGTCGCCCAATCTCTCGAACTGCCGATAGTGGTGGCGTCCAATGCCTCCTGCGCCGATAATCGCTATCCGTACCTTCTCGTTCGCACCCAATCGCCTTCGCATAGTCTCTTTTTTCACTCATACAAGCGAAACTCCTGCCAGAGGGTATACTTTATCTGAAGTGCGAAGTGGCACTTCAAGGAGGTTTCCCATGCGCAAGATTCTGATGTTGGTTGGGGACTATGTCGAGGACTACGAGGTGATGGTCCCGTTTCAGGCGCTTCAGATGATTGGCTGTGAGGTACACGCCGTGTGTCCT
>FWPU01006000.1_pt1 | contig 25200 bp, 12 predicted proteins | sample 2228361 | NCBI WGS metagenome assembly FWPU01 (sample SAMEA103939777, study PRJEB20133) | metagenome | reverse complement strand
CTCCTGTTCTCGCTCCTTCTCTGCCCCCCTTGATTTCCGTCCCCTCTGTGCTCCCCGTGTCTGCGCTCACCAGGAAAACGCCTCCTCGTCTTCCTTCCACGCTCTCTCCAAAGGTATGCCGATCGGCCAAACCTTCCCCCGTCCCCTCACCCCCAAGCTGCCTTCTGGTCCCCACCCCAAACTTTGACGTAACCGTGGAAAGTCCTTGACCGAATCTTGACACGGTCCGCCTCTTCTCATAGGCTCATGGGCCCGAAAAGCTTCCGGCCTTCTTCCTCTCTTCCCTTACGGTCTCAGGCGCTGCGGCATGGAGAAGACCCCCTGGCACGCTCTTGAAACGGCCGAGGTCGTGCGCCTGCTCGGCACCGACCCTGCACAGGGTCTCGGCGCTGAGGAGGCTGCACGCCGCCTTGAGGAGTTCGGCCTCAACGAGCTTGTCGAGGAGCGGCGAATTTCGCCTCTTTCTCTCTTCTTGAGCCAGTTCAAGAACGTTCTCATCCTGATCCTTCTGGCGGCGATCGGGCTTTCGATCGTCGTGGGCGAGGTAGTCGATGGGGCCATTATCGGCGTGATCGTATTGTTCAGCGCCCTGCTGGGCTTCTTTCAGGAGTACCGGGCCGAGCGGGCGCTGGAATCCTTGAAAAAAATGCTCTCCCCCACGGTCCTGGCCCTGAGGGACGGCCGCGCAAGCAGGATTCCTTCGAAGCACCTCGTCCCCGGGGACGTCATCCTTCTCGAAGCCGGAGACAAGATCGCGGCCGACGGCCGCCTGATCGAGACATCCTCCCTCAAGTGCGACGAGGCGGCCCTGACCGGCGAGTCCGTGCCGGTGAGCAAGCAGAGCGGGCCCGTGGCCGCCGGGGCGGGCCTCGGAGACAGGAAGAACATGGTGCTTGCCGGTACGGTCGTCGCGTACGGCCGGGGCCGGGCCGTGGTGACGAGCACGGGCATGCAGACGGAATTCGGCAGGATCGCCCGCGAGGTCACCGCGGTCTCGACCAAGAGGACGCCCCTCGAGGTCCGAACCGCGGAGATCGGCAAATGGCTGGGGATCCTGGCCCTGTCGATCTGTTTCCTCGTGGCCGGTCTGAGCGTGCTGCGCGAAGCCCTGACAGCCGGCCTATCCCTGCCTTTTCTGGTCACGACCATCATGTTCGCCGTGGCCCTTGCCGTGGCCGCGGTGCCGGAAGCCCTGGCCGCCATCGTGACCGGAGCCCTGGCCATCGGCATGCAGCAGATGGCCAGGAGGAACGCCCTTGTGAGGAGAATGCCCGCGGTCGAGACGCTGGGCTGCACGACCGTGATCTGTTCGGACAAGACCGGCACCCTCACCCGGGGCGAGATGACGGTGAGGCGGATTTTTGCCGGTGGATCCATGGTGGAGGTCACGGGCGCCGGCTACGAGCCCAAGGGCGAACTCCGGGCTGTAGCCGCCGGCGAGAATCCCGGGGTGCCGACAGCCGCGTTTCGGCTGCTGGAGGTCGCCTGTCTCTGCAGCGACGCCTTCCTGGAGAACCGGCAGGGGACTTGGTCTGTCAGGGGCGATCCGACCGAGGCAGCGCTGCTCGTTGCCGCCGTCAAGGCAGGCCTGGATCCGGAACAGCTCAGACGGGAGAATCCCAGGGTCGCCGAAGTTCCCTTCAGCTCCGAACGGAAGCGGATGTCCACCCTGCACAGGACCGCAGGGGGCAGAATCTGGGTTTGCGTGAAAGGGGCGCCCGAGGAGATCCTGAAGAGGTCGACTCGTGTGCTGGAAGGCCACGAACCGCGCGCGCTCGCCGATGCGGACCGGTCCCGGCTGCTCGAGATCAACCGGGAAATGGCGCGGTCTGCCTTGAGAGTCCTTGCCGTGGCCTTCCGGCTCTTGGAGGCCGTGCCCGGAGACCTCGCCGAAGGCGAAGAGGTGGAACGGGACCTGGTCTTTCTCGGCCTGGCGGGCATGATGGACCCGCCGAGGCCGGAGGCTGTCCAGGCGGTTGCGACGTGCAGGGAGGTCGGGATTCGCACGGTCATGATCACCGGGGATCACGAGCTGACCGCCGTCGCCGTGGCCCGTGAGCTGGGGATGTACAGCGACGGCGACCTTGTTCTCGGGGGGGATGCCCTGCACGGGATGAGCGAGCAGGAACTGGCCCGGATCGTGGACCGGGTGCGCGTGTACGCCCGTGTGTCGCCTCTGGACAAGCTCAAGATCGTTCGGGCCTGGAAATCCAGAGGGGAAATCGTGGCCATGACCGGCGATGGCGTCAACGACGCGCCGGCCCTGAAGCAGGCGGACATCGGAATCGCCATGGGGCTTACCGGCACGGACGTGACCAAGGAAGCCGCGGACATGGTCCTGAGCGACGACAATTTCGCCACCATCGTGGGAGCAGTCGAGCGGGGCAGGTGGATCTACGACAACATCAAGAAGTACCTGACGTACCTGCTCCGGTGCAACGTGACAGAGGTGGCGGTGATCGGAGGCATCGTGCTTCTGCTGGGGCCCGAGCATCTCCCCCTGCTGCCGGCCGCGATCCTCTACATCAACCTGGCCACGGACGGCCTGCCCGCACTGGCTCTCGGCGTGGCCCCTCCGGACCCGGACCTCATGCGGCGGCCGCCCCGAAACCCCGCCGAAGGGGTCTTCACGCGGGAGGTGAAGCTTTTCATTTTGCTGGGGCTCTTGCTCGAGACACCGGTCTTTTTCTACCTTTTCTTCGATCGGATGCCGGATCTCGCGCACGCCCGGACGCAGATCTTTTTTGTCTTCATTCTCGTCGAGCTCGCCATCGCCCTGAACTTCCGGTCCATGCGCTTCAGCATCGTCCGGGCTCCGCCACACCGTTGGCTCCTCCTGGCCATCCTGTGGGAGATTCTTCTCGTCACGGTTCTCGTCCGGATCCCGTCGGTCCGGGAGGCCTTCGGCATCGTCATGCCCTCCCTTTCCGATCTGGCCTGGATCCTCGGGTTCTGCGCGTTTGTCTTCGCGGCCATGGAGGGACTGAAAGCCGTGCTCCGGCGATGGGAGAAGCGCTCCGCCGTCAAAGGGCCGGCCTGAAAGGCAAGGGCTCCTGCTCGATCACGGAGGCCCGGCAAGGGAGGTCACACGCTCGGGAGGCAGGAACAGGATCGCGGGCCCGGCGCATTCCGGCCGCCCGGTCGCTCCCGGGGCCACCAGTGCGGCCCGTTTGGGACGGTAGGTCTTCACAAAGGCGGCCAGGGAGCGGGGGACGGACGGCCTGGAAAGAAACGAGCCCTTTACTTCCACGGCGAGGAGGTCTCCTCCGCGCACGGACCAGACAAAATCCACTTCGGCGCCGCTTCTCGTCCGCCAAAAGAACAGAGACTCGGTTCGGGGATCCAGGCGCAGCAGAATCTCCACCAGGTTTTCAATCAAGGGGCCTCGATCCGCAGGGGCAAGCCTCCCGGTCAACCTTCCGGCAAGAAGATTCCGGAACCCCAGGTCGGCAAAGTAGACTTTGGGCATCTTGGTGAGTTCTCCGCGCCGGTTGCCGACATAGGGTCTGAGGCTCCGGACCATAAAGGTGCTCTCGAGATACGACAGATACCGGGACAGGGTGTCACGGCTCACGGCTAGCGTGTTCGCCATTTCGTTCAGGTTCACCAGTTGGCCGACCTGGCCGGCCAGCAGCTGCAGAAAGGCAGTGAATCTTTGGATGTTTTCCACCCGCAAGAACTCTACGATGTCCCTGTCGAGATAGGCCGCAAGCAGGTTCGCCAGCACCGTCTGGCGTCTGGCCTCGTCGTCCTCCAGGACAACCGATGGGAACCCTCCGAGCCGCAGGTATGTTTCCAGCTCTTCGAAGGGCGTTCCCCGGCATTCTTCAGGAGCGAGAGGCCAGAGGAAATGGCGCAGCGAGCGGCCGGCCAGACTCTCGCGGACCCGGCTTCGAATCTCGAGGGTTGACGAGCCGGTTGCCACGAGCTTGATGGGCAGATGAAGATCGTAGACGGACTTCAGAAACAGGCTGGGATTCTCCAGGCGCTGGATCTCATCGATCAGCACGAGCGTTCGGGTTTTTTTCATGTCGCCGGGCTGAATCTTCAGGAAGTCGAGGAGACTCCGGTTCGAGGCGAGCACGTCCTGACATCGCATGGTGTCGAGGTCGAAATAATAGAGGTTTTCGGGCAGGCAGAGGCCGCTTGATACGGCCCGGCGGGCCATCTCGATGAGCAGAGTGGTCTTGCCTGTCTGCCTCGCTCCCAGCAGAAGCAGGATTTCGGGTCTTCTCAAATCCCTCTCGAAAGGTTCGAAGAGGGATCTTTTCAGTTTCGGGGGCTCGGGACTCCTGCCCTGCCTCCAAGGGTTTTTGGCAAGGAAGATCATCTCATCCATAGCGAGCATGATTATTTGACGATAAATTCCGCTTGTCAAACAGTTTGTCAGGAAATCGTTCGAATTCCGGCCTCGGGGTCTGCTCCGAACCGCAGGTCGGCACCCGCTGGAGGCACTTTGAGGGGCGCCCATTTTTCCATTGTGGCAAGATCTCCGACGGCAACCCCATGCCGGAGCGGCACACTGCCGGCGGTCCGGCATCCCGAAGTCCTCAAAGCACAAGCGTTTGATTGCCCACGTATTTGTTTTGGATTCGTGGCACGGCCCTTGCTCGACAGTGGATGCGGGGGAGCAGCGAGGAGGGCCCAGCCATGGAAAGCGAGTTTACGATCCTCATCGCGGACCGCAGCCGGGCTCACCGGGAGTTCCTCCGAAGGGAGTTCCTGCGGGAGGGCTACGGCGTTCGGCTGGCCAGGGAGTGCGGGGAGGTCTGGACGATCCTCAAGGGCTTCGACCCGCCGGACCTGCTCATTCTGGACCTCGAAATTCCGGCCTGCGGCGGCTGGAGTCTACTCGGCCGTCTTCGCCGGGAGGCACCCCATCTTCCTGTGATCGTTTTGCACACGCCCCAGACCGCCTACGCCCGGGAGCGGGCCCTGGAGTGCGCCGCGGCGCTCGTGGTCAAGGATTTGGGAAAGGTCGAGCGCCTGAAGGAACTCGCGGCCGAAATCCTGCGCTGCTGGTATCCGTTCCGCTGTGTTTCGAGGAGGAGATCTCCCGAGACCGAATGGAGCGCGCGGGAAACCACCGAGACGGAAGCGCCCCGGAAGGATCGGTACCCGGACCGCGCCCGGGCAACGCATGCACCCGCGCCTGCTCCGGCCTTCTGAGTCCACCGGGCGGTGTGCCCGCCGGGCGGTTGCGCTTCTGTGTCCATTCTCGAGCCGGGCAGACTTGGAGCCGGGACAAGGGCGACTGCCCGGTTTACCGTTTCTGCGGCCGATGTCTGGACGTTACCCGCATACCCCTTCCAGACACAGCAGGCCCGGCTCGCAATCCGCATCTTCAGCGCAGGGATCGCCCGCCTGCCCGGGCTGCTGGCAGGTCCCGACCCGGTCGAGAATGTCTATGTACCCGCAGGCTCCCTGTAGGTTTTCCACGATCCAGCTCAGCATCTCGTCCAGGTCCAGCCAGGGCAGAAAATCCTGAATCCTGGAGAGCCTCGGGAGAATTTCCTCCTGCAGGAAGGCAAGAAGTTCTGCCATGAATTCCGGGCACTCGTCCGCCAGCGTTACGGCCTCGTTGCATACCATGCCGAAATGCTCGCACATCTTGAAGTGGTGCCCCATCCCGGGCGGCGCACCCCGGTCTTTCCACGGCACCTGGTCCTCGAAGCACGCCATGGGGGGCTCAGGAGCTCCGCAACCGGACACAAGCAGGCCGAAAACCAAGACCAGCGGGAAAAGGCGGCTCGACTGCATGACGATCCCTCCCTGTCGATGCGTTAGGGTTCATCAACTGATCTAAGATGATTTTAAATTGAAAAATAGTCTGTTTTATCCTGCCCGTCAAGAGAAAAAATTGTTGATGTCTCTCTCGGACAGGGACATGCTCGTCCCCGTCGCGAGAGCCCGCACGCAGAGAGCAAGCCTCCAGGGCCGTGGTCTGTTGCGGGCAGCCCCGAGACTTGTGCTCGCGCACCTGGAGGCGCTGCCGCTCACACCCGGGAAAGAAGCGGACAGAGCGTGCGGCAGCCAGGGGACCGTGGCCGCAGCGTGCAGGAGGCGGTGGTCTGTTTTGAGGCCGCTTTGCTTGGACTGCCGCCGAAGAAACCTTTGCGATGTAAGGACTGCCTCGGAAGAAAGGCCTAAGGCGCGGCGCGGCGCGGGAGAGTCTTCCGATGAACCGGCCGATGAACCCTGCAAAGTTTTTTCTTGACGGAACAAGGAAAAAATGTTATGAAGAATAACATGACTGCTCCACCCCTCAGGAGGGCGCCATGAAAACCCTTCGGCTGATCCTGCTGACTGTCTTGGCCTTGGCGGCATTGATGCTTTTCTCTGTCCAGGAGACGAAGGCCCAGGTTACCCTTCTGGCCCCGGCCGACGGTGCGACGCTGTCGCCGGAACCAACCTTCGCCTGGAGGGCCGCGGGTCCGTACAATCTGTACCTGTTCATTTCCGTCTTTTCTTATGATCTTTGCGGGCCTGACGACTCTTATTATCGCGTTATCCTGCCCATGCGCGCCTCCAGCTTTGAGATCCCCACCTTCTGGTGGACGAAACTCGGCAGAGGCACTCCCTGCTACTGGGCCGTGCTGGGAATCAACACGACCACCCACCTCTGGGCCCTGAGCGACGTCTTCACTTTCACGAGAGGGGCTGACCCCCCGGGTACTGTTCCGGATACAGGAATCGACGAATGCTATGACTGGGACCAGATGATCACCTGTCCCTTTCCCGATGAGGAGTTCTACGGCCAGGACGCACAGTACACGACCAATCCCATGAGCTTTGCAGTCAGTCCGGACAGACTGACTGTAACCGACAATGTGACCGGCCTCGTCTGGCAGAGGAAGGATGACGACACGTTACGAAGATGGGCCGACGCCTCTTCGTACTGCGAGAATCTCAACCTCGGCGGTTACACCGACTGGAGACTCCCCACCGAGTATGAGTTGCAGACCATCCTGGACTACGGCACGTTCGCGCCGGCGATCGATGAGGGAATCTTTCCCGAAACCGATGCCAGTGTAATTTATGGCTACTGGGCCTCGAGGGAGAGATGGGACAATCCCGACTGGGCGTGGGCTGTTTCAACATACAATGGGTATGTGGAAACGTTTTCTAAAACCAATTCGAAATATGTGCGCTGTGTCAGGGGAGAACCGCGGCAACCGGCCTTCACGGTGAATCCGGACGAAACCGTCACGGACCATTCGACCGGCCTCATGTGGCAGCAGTCTTTCGGGGAATCGTATAATTGGCCTGGGGCCCATGCGTATTGTGAAAATCTTTGTCTCGGCGGCCATGACGACTGGCGGCTGCCTGACGTGAAGGAACTGAGAAGCCTTGTAGATCCATCGCGCAGCTATCCGGCAATTGACGACTCGGTTTTCCCAGGCACCGAGTACGCTTATCACACCTCTTCGACGAGCGCGGAGCGTCCTGACCACACCTATTACGTCCATTTCCACCGCGGCGGAACCTGGAGCTGGGGCAAAGGCAATTACTACCATGTCCGTTGCGTTCGAGGCCGGTGAGAAAATTTCGCCCGTAGACCCGACCCAGGCGATCCAGGCGGAGGAACCCTGGCTCGGGATTCGCATCTTTCGCGTAAGAAGCGGCTGCTCCTGCGGATTTCCCTTGTGGTGAAGGTTCGTGTGCCGCCTTTTGAGGCTGCGTCGGGTAGCGGCGATCGAGGATCCCGCAGGGGATCCACAGGATCCTGGAGCACCTCGGCCTGCGGCCGGCAGACGCCAGCCTATCCAGCAGATCCTTTCATCTTCAGGCGGGCAGTGACCCGGAATCTGCCCTGTGTACGCTGTAGAGAGCCAATCCCTGACCGTAGGCAGGGCGCGCCGTCTGGCGAAATGCGGGCGCAAGGGATCCTGCCTTCTCGTTGACCTGTCTGCACCCGCGCGGCTAGAATCGGGCTGCGGCACGATGATCGCCCGCCCGGTCGAGCGGCGGCAGGGCGAGCCATTCCCCTGGCGAACGAGGAGGTCTTCCATGAAATTCTTGAGAGTGAACATGGCGAGCCGAACCATCCAGGTTCAGGATGTACCCGCCGAATATGCCGGACTCGGCGGCAGGGGCCTCACTTCGGTCCTCATCAACGCAGAGGTCCCGCCCCGCTGCGATCCCCTCGGGCCGGAAAACAAGCTCGTTTTCGCCATCGGCCTGCTGACCGGAACGAGCCTGGTCAACACGAGCCGCATCTCGGTCGGGGCCAAGAGCCCTCTTACCGGAACCATCAAGGAGAGCAATGCGGGCGGGACCGTGGCCGCGGCGCTGGGCCGGCTCGGGATCCAGGCGATCGTGGTCGAGGGAAAGCCGCCGGCCGGAGAGCTTTATCTTCTTCGGATCGACGAAAACGGAAAAGCCGAACTGGTCCCGGCCGCCCCGTACAAGGGCATGCGCACATACGCCCTGGTGGAAAAGCTTCTTGCGGTGTACGGCCAAAAGACGAGCGTCCTATGCATCGGGCCGGCCGGGGAACTCGGTTTGCCCATAGCTTCGATCCAGTCTTCGGACGTGGATGGCCGGCCTTGCCGCGCCGCGGGCCGGGGCGGCCTGGGCGCAGTCATGGGCGCCAAAGGGCTCAAGGCGCTCGTGGTGGACCAACGGGGCAGGAGCGCAGAGGCCATGGCCGATCCCGAGGCCTTCCGGGAGGCTGCCGCTGCGATTGCCAAGGCCATCAAGGCTGATCCTTTCGGCGGGCACATGCTTCCGTCTCTCGGCACGGCGGCTCTCGTGGGGCCCGTGAATTCCCTGGGCGCTTTCCCGAGCTACAACGCGACCCGCGGGACTCTTGAAAACTGGGAGAAAGTCAGCGGAGAGACCTTGGCCCAGGTGATCAAGTCCCGGGGAGGCAGCACGACCCACATGGGCTGCTCCCAGTGCGTGATCCATTGCTCGAACGTCTTTGTGGACAGGGACGGCAAGTTCGTGACTTCGTCGCTCGAGTACGAAACGATCTGGTCCATGGGCGGCATGACCGGGATTGCGGACCTCGACACCATCGCGAGGCTGGATTTCCTGTGCGACGATATCGGCCTCGACACCATGAGCACGGGCGTGGCCCTGGCCGTGGCCATGGACGCGGGCCGGGCCAAGTTCGGCGACGGCGAGGCGGCGATCCGTATGGTCGAGGAGATCGGCGCCGGAACCGACTTCGGCAGGCTCCTCGGGAGCGGCCCTGCCGCAGTGGGCAAGAGCCTGGGGCACCACAGGGTTCCTGCGGTCAAGGGCCAGAGCATCGCGGCTTACGACCCCAGGGCCATGCAGGGCAACGGGGTCACTTACGCCACCTGTCCCATGGGCGCGGACCACACGGCCGGAAACGTCGTGGGCGAGTATCTCACCGGAAAGCTCGACCCCTTGTCTCCCACGGGGCAGACGGAGGCCTCCCGCAAGGCCCAGATCGCGGTTGCGGCCATGGACTGCACGGGCCTGTGCCTCTTTGCAACTTTTGCTCTGGCGGCCCCCGAAGCGGGCGAGGCCTTGTTGAAGGCTCTCAATGCGAGACTGGGAACCCGGCTTACACCGGACGACATCCCAGCCATAGGGATCCGCGTTCTCAAGGCAGAGAGGGAGTTCAACCTGCGGGCCGGCTTTACGAACCAGGACGACCGGCTGCCCAGGTTCTTCTACGAAGAGCCCCTGCCGCCTCACAACAAGGTGTTCCTGGTCAGCGACGGCGATCTGGATAAGACCCTGGAGTTCTGAGGGCTCCCTCGAATGAAAGTGCGCGTGCGGCTGTTCGGAACCCTGGGCCGCAGGGTGCGGGGATGCGTCCCTGGGGAGCCCATGGAAATCGAGCTTCCGCCCGGCGCTCCTGTCCGGGAACTCCTGGTTTCCCTGGGGCTCTCCACACCCCGGGACGGAATCGTGGCGGTGGGCGGGAGGGTCCGCACAGAGGACGAGCCGCTCGAGGACGGCGATACCGTGGAGGTGCTTCCGTCCCTTCACGGAGGTTGAGGGGCTGGGCTGGTCGAGGAGCGTCTCCGGCGACTCTTTCAGAGTTCGTAGCTCGCGTCCAGCCAGCTATACAGAAGCTCCTGCAGGGTCTCCCGTCCCGAAACCGATCCGGACAGGCCGTAGACCGCTCCGCTGAAAGCCTGTGGCTGGGGCGGGTTCTTGGCGTATTCCACCGCTTCCCGCAGGTCCTCCACGAACTTCTCGGCAACCCCTGGCCGGGTCTGGGGCAGGGTCACGCACAGGTGCTCGCCGGCCGGAAGCTGCAACCCGTTCAGCCGCCACCCGCGCGAGGCCAGGAAGTCGTTGACGTGGTAGATGTCGACCACGTCCGACATCAGGGCGATGCAGAACGTGGGGTTGCCGGCGATGCGGATCTCCGGGATCGTGGCGATTCCCCGCTTGATCGTATCGGCCGCCCGCATGATGGCCCTGGCCGCCTCCAGATACCCCTCCTCCCCCATGGCCACCATGGCGGCCCAGGTGGCCGCCGTCAGGCCGCCGGAGCGGCTTCCGGCGGCGGTGGGAGAAGCGTAAAGACCGCCGGGCCAGTCCGTCTGGCAAAAGTACTGGTACCGTCTGAGCCGCTTGTTCCGGTACAGAAGCACCGAGGTTCCCTTGAGGGCGTAACCGTACTTGTGGGTGTCGCATGAGATGGAGGTGACGCCGGGCAGCCGGAAGTCGAACGGAGGAACTTCGTACCCGAGCTTTTCGATCCACGGCAGGAGAAACCCGCCCAGGCACCCGTCCACGTGAAAGCCCAGGTCGTGGCGCAGGGCGATTTCCGAAAGCTCGGAGATGGGATCGATCAGGCCGTGCGGGTAATTGCCGGCCGAGGCGGCCAGGGCCACGGTGTTTTTCGTGATCAAGCTCCGGATCGCCTCCACGTCGGCCAGAAAGTCCTTGCCTACGGGTGCCCGGATAAGCTTGATGCCGAAGTAGTGGGCCCCCTTGGAGAAGGCGGGGTGGATCGTCACGGGCGCAATCATTTCCGGCTCCGTGATCCCTTTCTCGGCGCGGCCTCTTTCCCTGTAGGCGAGCATGGCCATGAGGATGCTCTCGCTCCCGCCCGAGGTGACGACCCCGCAAACCTGGTCCTGCGGGTTGTGCTCCTTCACGCGCTCGCCGTGGAGCATGTGGGCGGTCATGGAAACAATCTCGGCTTCGAACTTGGTCCCGCTGGGCCACAGGTCCCGCTGGAGCAGGTTGACGTGCGAGAAAAGGCCGAAAACACGGTTGAGAAATCCGTAGTGCTCGCGGCCGCCGTGATAGGTGGTCCCGGAGGATTGGCCGGTCTCCCACTTCTTGTCCTCTTCTCGAATAATCGCTTCGAGCTCCCGGAAAATCTCCTCTCGGCTTCTGCCTTTGGGGGGCAGCACGGCGTGGGTTTCGAGCCGGTTCCGGTAGGGGTACATCGAGTCGAAAATGGAGCCGGAAGACTGGGGTTTTTCTTTGGCGCCGGACATGACGTTCCTCCTGGACTGCGCCCGGGCGGAGACCCCTGGGCGCTATGGACGGTTCAAGGCTTTGTAAACGGGCTTGCAGGCCTGGTAGGCAGCTCGAAACTGCCTGTAGAGCCTGTCGTAGACTTCTCGATTTTTTCCGTCCGGTTCGTAGATCTTCCTCACCTTCACCTTGGCCGGCACATCCTCCAGGCGGCAGTGCCCCAGCCTGTCGAAGGCCAGGAAAGCGGCGCCCCGCACATTGGCGTTTCGCGGCCCCTCGAGCTGATGGACCGGAAGGCCCAGGATGTCCGCGTGGATCTGCGCCCAGGTGTCCGAAAGGGCGCCCGCTCCGGCCAGCCGGAGAAACGGGAAGGGCCGGCCGACGAATTTCCGAACCGGGCCGAACAGCCACCTCAGATTGAAGACGATGCCCTCGAGGACCGCCCGGGCGAGGTGGAGCCGGCTGGTTTTGTTGGAGAGGTTCAGAAAGGCGCCCCTCATGTAAGGAGCCTGTTCCGGCACCAGGGCGCCGTTCAGCCAGGGCAGGAACAGGACCGATTCGCTGCCTGGAGGGCATTCGGCCGCGATCCGGTCCATCCGCTCGTAGAGGTCCTGGGGCGCGGGGCCTGTTCCGAAGTCGTCCCGGCTGTAAACGATGTTGTTCAGGAAGAACTCCACGGCCTTTCCGGCGCCGCCCATTTCACAGAACATGAGGTGTCGGCCCGGGATCGGGCTGGGCATGGTGGTGATCTGGTTGAAAAGGTCCGTCTTCTTCCTCGGCACGTGGCAAGCCAGGAATCCCGAGGTTCCCAGAACCCAGACCGGGTCGAAGTCCCGCACTGCCCCGGCTCCGATCGCGGCGGTGTGATCGTCGTTGGCCGGCGTGACGACCTGTGCAGCGGGAGTCAGGCCCAGCTCCTGAGCGACATCGGGCAGGAGCGGGCCGAGGATGCCGTCGTTCGGAAGAAGTTCCGGGAGTTTTTCCCTATCGATGCCCGCCAGCCGGATCAGGGCTTCGCTGTACTGCCTGCACTCGGTCGTCCGATTGTCCGTAAGGAGCATGGGGAACACGTTGCTCTGGGAGGAGGCGCACCGGCCTGTCATGCGCATGGCGAGGAAGTCCATGGGCTCGAGGAACTTGTAGGTCTTCCGGTACACCTCGGGACGCTCGTGCTTGATGAAAAGGATGTGCGCGAGGGCGTCGCTTCCGCCCGGGGTCGGAGGCATGCCGGCCAGGCGCACCCAGCGATAGAGTTTTGCGAGCCCGTAGCCCTCGAGCGACGGGAATCCTTTGGAGATGGCCCGGTTGTAGGGGGCGCCCCGGGTATCCAGCCAGTGCACGGCGTTCATGAGGGGCTTGCCGGTCTCGTCCACCGGAACGATGACAGACCACTGGGTGGTCACGCCCACGGCCACGATCTGTTCTGGAGGCACGCCGGAATCGAGAACGACCTTTCTGGAGGCCCGGGCCACGGCCTGCCACCATTCCTCGGGATCTTGTTCCGCCCCTCCGTTCGGCAGCAGGTACATGGAGGTCTTCTCGACCGCACTGGCGATCACGTCCCCGGATTCGGAAACCACGCCGACCTTTGGCCCGCCGGAGCCGAGGTCGATGGCCAGCACATAGGCGGGACGAGCCCGGTCCTTCTGCACATCGCGCTTGGTCATGGACGCAACCCCCTCTTGGCGTCTTGTGCCCGCGGGTCAGGGAAAGCGGCTCCTCAGGCCGCGCCGGTATCCGCCCGACTCCACCTCGAACACGTACTTGTCTCCCCTGTGCAGGGCGTGGAGAACCTCAATCGGGATGTTGGCCGCGTCGTAAATGACGCTCTCGAGGAAGATGCCGGGGGATCCCGGCGCTGTCCCGAGAAGAGCGGCATCCCGGGCAGACAGGGCGACAGCCCGGAAATGCTGCGTGGAATGGTTGAGATCCACGTGGAATTTCCGGGTCAGAAGATCGTACAGGGAGCCTGTGAGCCTCATGCGGAGGATCTGCCGGTACTCGACGGGAAGGTAACTCCTTTCCAGGACCAGAGGAACCCGGTTGCCGAGACGAAGGCGCTCGGTGAGCACGACCTTTCTGTCGGCGCCCAGCATGAGTTTTTCCGCCACCTCGTCAGGCGCTTCGACCAAGCCCTTGTGAATGAGACGGGTCTCGGGCTCGATGCCCATGCGCTTCATGTCCGCGGTGAAGCTCGAAATGTGCTGCAGCGTGTACTTGACGGACGACGGTGCCTGCCCTTTCACGAAGGACCCCACGCCGTTTTTTTTCTCCAGCAGGCCCTTGGAGGCCAGGTCGGCAATGGCCTGCCGGACGGTGTTGCGGTTTACGGAAAACAGGCCGGAAAGGTGGACCTCGGAGGGAAGCTTGTCGCCGGGGCCGTATCGGCCCTTCTGGATCATTTCCCGGATCCAGTTGCTGATCTGCACGTACTTGGGAAGGCCCGGCTTGAGCCGGAAAGTACCGGGCATGGATGAGCCTCTCAGCGGGCTTCGGGTGTCAGGTTTCGGGGGTCGCTCCCCCATGGGCCGCTCCTCTGTTCCCAAGATGGAAGACAGCGGTCCTGCGGCAGATCTGCGCCCTGGGCACGCCGCCGCTTGCCCTCTTCGGGGCGGTCCGGGCAGGACCGCCTGCGCGGCGCTCCTCGGCTTTCGCGGCGCGCCCGTCAGGTCTTCGCCGCGCTTCGCGATCTCCTGGCGCGGCCTTTTACGGCCTCCATGCGCTGGCCCACATATTCCTCGAGACCGGCCGAAGCCTTGGAAAAAGCCTCTGCCGTGGCGATCGTCGCCGGATGGGAGTTGAACTGGTCGATTTCCATGCCGTTTTCGTCCCACGACTGGAGAACGTACGGGATCTTGCTGAGTTTCCAGAGCACTTCGTCCGGCACGTCGTCGAGAAGGATCTCTTCCTGAAACGTGAGATCGTGACATCGGAGGAACAGGGGTTCGAGCACATAGGGCGGCATGGTGTAGACGATTTCCCCGGCGATTTTTTCAATGTCCCAGAACCGGTGCCTTCCCGCAACAACCGGCCCGTCCCGCATCGAGCAGGCGAGCATCTTGCTTGGCAGCCCGTTTTCCTGAAGAAGGCGGTAGGCCTTGCGGAAGACGTAGATGCCCAGCCAGTGCTTGTCGGTCCAGCTCAGCTAGATGCCCCGCCGCCGGGCCTGCTCGTCCAGGACCGGGTTCTCGGTCAGCCGCCCGATCATCATGGTGATCACGGCCCGCCACCGGCTCGTGTCGACCTTGTTCTTTTCGGCAATCGCCAGCCCCTCGCGGGCGGCCAGAGCCACGGCCCAGATCTGGGGAAGCGTGAAGCAGGTCGTCACGTTCGTCGGGATGGCCAGCGAGGTCAGGACCTTGACCACCTCGACGCCCTGGGCGCTGGCCGGGACCTTGATCATGAGGTTGGGCGCGATGGCCCGGATCTCCTTGGCGGTTTCGATCATCCGGTCCGTCTCGGTGAGCAGGCGAGGGTCGAGTTGTCCCGAGATGTAGCCAAAGCGGCCGCCCGAGGCTTCCCAGATGGGCATCATCATTTCGGCTCCCCGGCGGATCACTTCCTTGTAGGTCAGCCAGAAGTATTCGTACCGGCTCAGGCCGGGGCGGCTCAGGATGAGATCGTCCACCCAGGCGTCCCATGCAGCCTGATCGTTCTTGACCGCGGCGAGGGAAAGGGGCGGGTTGGTCGTGCAGCCCCGGACCAGGCTCCTGGCCGGGTCGTTGATCACAAAGATCCGGTTGAGCTGTTCCTCCAGGACGGCCCTTCGGGCCTGCGGGGCAGCCTCCACGGTCTTCTTCACCCAGGAGGCGAATACCAGGGGGGACGAATCCCACCAGACTTCGAGGTTGGGATGCACCTGGCAGAGACGGTCCAGAACGCTTTCTGTCACGGTCATGCCTCCTTTTCGGTTCGGGCCTTTCCGGCGCACAGGTGTCGGCTAACGGCCGAAGTATTCCCTGGCAAAGGCCAGGAAACGTTCGTTCTCTTCCACAGAGCCCGGCGTCACGCGGAAGTAGCCGGTCTTGCCGTGAATCTCCCCGATCCTCTTGAGGAAAATCTTTTTCTGAAGAGCCGCTTCCAGGATCTCGGAAGTGGTCTTGCCGGTCATCGTGGCATCGACGAGCATGTAGTTTCCGTGGGGCGGAAAGGGCTTCAACCCGAGCTTGAGGAGTTCGTCATAAAAGAGGCGCATCCACCGGTTGTTGTATTCCACTTTTTCTCGGAGTTCTTCCGGATGGTCCAGGATGGCCTCTGCCGCTGCCATGGACATGAGGCTCACGTTCCAGGGCAGGAGCATCCGGTTGAAAGCGTCGATCATCTCTTCGGTGCCGAGCACGTAGCCGAACCTGAGGCCGGCGAACCCGTAAGCCTTGGAGAACGTGCTCTGCAGGAACACGTGGGGGTAGGTGCGGATGAGGTGCGCCTTGGAACCGACTTCCGGGTGGTAGTCGAGATAGGCCTCGTCGATGCACAGAGGGATGCCCAGATCGCAGAACTTCTTGAGGTCCCCGTCCTCGATGAAAATCCCGGTCGGGTTGTTCGGGTTGATGATCACGATCAGTTTGGTCCGGCTCGTCACGGCCAGGAGCATGCCTTCCACGTCGTACTGGAGGTCTTCCTTTCTCAAGGGCACCGAAACCACCCGGCCGCCGCAGAGTTCTGCTCGGGGCGGGTACATCTCGAACGTGGGAGTGGACATGATCACCTCGTCCCCGGGCTCGAGAAAGATGCGCATCATGCTGTCGATGATTTCCGAGGATCCGTTGCAGAGCCTCACGTTCTCGGGTCCCAGTCCGTAACGCTTTCCGATCCGCGTCCTGAGGGGGAGCATGCTGTCCGGGTAGCGGTTTCCTTTCCGGACGGCCTCGGCAACAGCCTGGACGATATGCTCCGAGGGGGGAATCGGGTTTTCGTTGAGCATGAGCCTCGCATGGTCAGGGTTCGCCCAGGCCTTGTCCAGGATGCTCACGTCGTACTTGCGGGCCGAAAGAAGCCAGGGGACGAACCACTCTTTCAGGGGCTTCATGCCTTTCTCCTTCTCTTTGGTGTTCTCTGAAGATCGGGGTGCCCGCACGGGCTGCCCAAGAAAACCTTGCGCCGCCAAACGGCTGACTAGCTGTCTATACAGGCTCGCGCCCCCTCCTGTCAACGGGGGTGCGCTCTGTCGGAAGGCCAGAGTGCGGCAAATTGGCTGACCAGTCATTTTGTATGGCTCATCTGTTGCCTCCTTAAGTCAGAACGAGATCCCGCAAATGCTGAGGGAGTGTCCGTACCTTCCGGGTGAGTGAGCAGGCGCTTCTGGCTGTCCCCCTTCATTTCCTGCTTGACAAGAATCTCTGGCTTGGCTACCATCCAGTCCCAATAAAAACTGACTGGTCAGGATATTGTCGTCGAGGGATCCTGCCTGACGTGATCTTTGTCGTCGAAGGAGGTTGCGATGGATCGAAGCGCTCGGGCCGCCTCCGGCGGTCCTGTGGAAATTGCCGTCGTGGGGCTGGGATGCGTTTTCCCCGACGCCGCCGGGGTCGACGCGTTCTGGAAGAACGTGCTGAGCGGCCGGGATTCGGTCGCCGAGGTTCCCGGGGACCGGTGGGACCCGGAGGTCTTTTTTGATCCGGACCCTGCGGCCCCCGACAAGACCTACTGCAGGATCGGTGCGTTTGTCCGGGATTGGTCCTTCGATCCTCTGCGGTACCAGATTCCGCCCCGGACGGCCCGCCAGATGGACCGGACCCAGCAGATGGCGATCGTTGCGGCCGACGAGGCGATCCGGGACGCCGGGATCGGCCGTGGGGTTCTTTCCGAGCGCCGGACCGCCGTGGTGATCGGAAACACCATGGGCGGGGAGAGCACGGACCGGGCGGTTCTGCGCGTGTATGCGCGCTGGCTGGCCCGCGAGATCGAGCGGCTCGGGGCGGGCAAGGACGCCGGGGACAGCCGGAGGAAAGACTCCATGGACCGGCAGATACGCGCGCTTCTGGACCGGATCGGCCCTTCCCTGACCGAGGATTCCCTGCCCGGGGAGCTTCCGAACGTGATAGCCGGCCGCATCGCGGCGGTCTTCGATCTCCACGGCCAGAACTGCGTGGTCGATGCGGCCTGTGCCTCGGCCATGGCTGCGGTGGCCGAAGCCGTGCGGCTTCTGCGGGCTGGCGAGGCCGACGCGGTTCTCACCGGAGGCGTGGACTGCAACATGTCGCCTGCGGTGTTCGTCAAGTTCTCCAAGCTGGGCGCCCTGTCCCCGGACGGCATTCGCCCGTTCGACCGGCGGGCGAACGGTTTCGTTATGGGCGAAGGGGCCGGAATCCTGGTCCTGAAACGGCTCGAAGATGCCCTCCAGGACGGCGACCGCGTCTACTGTGTCATCAAGGCCGTGGGCGCCTCTTCGGACGGCAGAGGAAAGGGGATCACGGCGCCCAACCCCCTTGGACAGAGACGGGCGATCGAGAGGGCGCTGGCTGCCGGCGGACTTTCTCCTTGCGGCATCCAGCTTGTGGAAGCCCACGGGACCGGCACGCCTGTGGGAGACCGGACCGAACTTCAGGTTCTCCGGGACATCTGGGCAGCTGCCGGCGCCGGCGTCTCTGCCACTGCCATCGGTTCCGTCAAGTCCCAGATCGGCCATCTCAAGAGCGCTGCCGGCGCCGCGAGCCTGATCAAGGTCGCGCTGGCCCTCTTTCACGGCGTCCTGCCGCCGACGATCCACTGCACCGAGCCCCTGGACGGCCTGGACGGGAACGGCGGCAGTCCTTTCTATGTTCTTTCTTCGCCCGCCCCGTGGCCGGCCGGTGCCGCGCCCAGGCGGGCCGCGGCATCTGCCTTCGGGTTCGGCGGCACGAACTTCCATCTCATTCTCGAGCAGGCTCCGGCACAGGCGGCCCGTCGAGAGGTCAGCCCGCCGGGGAGCGGCGGCGGAGCGATTTCCGTCTCCTCCGGCACGCAGGCAGCGTGCCTTCCTGTGGTCCTGGCCGCCGAAAACCGGGCCCGCCTGCGCGAACGATTGGCGGATCTGAGCCGCAAGCCCCTCTCGGCCGAAAGGCTTGAACAGCTCTCGGCCTGGAACGCCGAGGCCTGCGTCCAGGCGGTCCGCGCGGCCTTTGTCGTCTCTCCGGGCGAGTCGCTCGAAGCCAGGCTCTCTCCCCTTCTCCCTCTGCTCGAAGATCCGGACAGGGACGGAATGCTGGCAGCGCGGGGCGTCCACATCGTCGAGGGTCCTCCCCTGGGGCCGGAGCGAATCGCGTTCCTTTTCCCGGGTCAGGGGTCTCAATATCCGTTCATGCTCGCAGACCTCCTGGATCCGTTCCCCGCGGTGCGGCGCACGTTCGAGGAGGCCGACCGGGCTCTGGCCGGCCACCTCGACCGCCCGCTCAGCCACTACGTGTTCCCTCTGTCCGCACCCACGGGAGAGGAGGAGGACCATCTGCGCAAAACCCAGATCACCCAGCCCGCGGTCCTGACGGCGGACATGGCTCTGTTTCGCCTTCTCGAGAGCCTCGGCATTTCTCCTGCTCGCGTGGCCGGCCATTCCCTGGGGGAGTACGCGGCCTGCGTCGCTGCCGGAGTCCTTTCGTTTGCAGACGCGCTGCATGCCGTTTCCCTGCGCGGCAAGGCCATGGCCGAGATCGACGTGCCCGACCCCGGGAAAATGGTGAGCGTGGCTGCGGACGAGGCAACCGTGACCAGCCTTCTGGAGGGCATTTCAGGCTACCTGGAGATCGCCAACCGCAACGGCCCCGGACAGTCGGTCGTGGCCGGAGAGACACCCGCACTGGAGGCTTTCCGGAGGCGCTGCGAGGCGGCTGGAGTCCCCTGCGTGGAGCTGAAGGTATCGGCCGCCTTCCACAGCAGGATCGTTGCACCGGCCCAGGAGCCGTACGGCAGGGTTCTGCGGGGCTTGGCGCTTAGGGCACCGCGCATCCCGATTTATGCCAACGTGACCGGCGAACCCTATCCCTCGGGCCCCGGGGCGCCGGAGAAGATCTACGGGCTTCTTTGCGAGCAGTTCGCCGCGCCGGTCCAGTGGTCAAAGACCATGGAACGGATGTTCCGGGACGGGGCGCGGATCTTTGTCGAATGCGGCCCCAAGCGGGTGCTGTCGAACCTGGCACGGATGAACCTGGAGGGGAAGCCCGTTCAGATTCTGGAAACCGATCATCCGAAAAAGTCGGGCCTCGAGCAGCTCTGCCTTGCGGTGGCGCGACTGAGGGCCAACGGCATCGGGGCCGGATGGCTGACCGAGTCCGCACGGCTTGCCGAGGTGAGGGGCGAGACGACCCGGAAGGCTTCCGAGGCTCCGGAAGCCGGGCCCGAACCGGGGCGCAGCCCTGACCGCGGGGAGGATGCGAGCCGAGCCATCGGTCCTGTTGTGCAAGAATCCGAGGTCTTTCGCCTTTCGGGCCGTCCCGGCGTCGGCGTGGTCGTGACCGGATACGCCGTGGGCCTGCCGAGCACCGAGAGAAGAATTTTCGACCCGCGGAACCTGGATGACCTCCTGGAAGGCCGGGGCTTCATCACGACCCTCGGTCGTGACGAAAAGGAGAAAGTTCTCGAGAAACGAGTGGAGCGACTGGAGAAGACTCAGGACGGCAGCGCGGCCTTTCGCCCGGTCTCCGGACTGGATGAGGTCATCCAGCTTGCGGGCAGGAGGGGCCCCTTCGACCTTGCCCGGGAATACGGGATCGAGGAGCGTCTGCTCGACGCCATGGACATCACCTCCAGGCTCGCGGTGGCTGCTGCTCTGGAGACGCTCCGGGACGGCGGGATTCCCCTGGTGCGGAACTATGCGGCTGCGAGCACAGGCATCCGTCTTCCTGCAGGATGGGCTCTGCCCGAGAAGATGCGGGACGATACGGCCGTTGTGTTCGCCTCTGCCTTTCCCGGCGTCGACTCGGTTGTTCGGGAGGTGTCCGCTTTCCTTCGGGCAAGGCTCGGAGCCGAAGCGCGGTCGATCTGGATGGACACCCTCTCCTCTGTGTTGTCCAAGGTCCGGGATGCCGAAGTCCGGGACCTGCTCGGCCAGTGGTTTGCAGAAGGCTTCGAAAGGCTCCGAGCCTGGGAAAGAGCCGGAGGGTACCGGTTTTCCCGGGATTTCCTGTTCAAGGCTCTGGCTCTGGGACATTCGCACGTGGCCCAGGCGATCTGTGCCCGCGGGCCGGCCCTGCACGTGAACGGGGCCTGCGCATCGACAACCGAGGCTCTCATCGTCGCCAGAGACTGGATCGAGTCCGGCAGGGCGCGCAGGGTTCTGGTCGTCGGCGCCGACGACGCGACGAACGATGCTCTCCTGGAATGGATCGGTACGGGGTTCTTGGCGATCGGAGCCGCGAGCACGAAGAGTCGCGTCGAGGAAGCATCCCTGCCCTTCGACAACCGCAGAAACGGAACCATCCTGGGAATGGGAGCGGTGGGACTGCTGGTGGAAAGCGAAGCAGAGGCCCTGCAGCGGGGCGTGGTGCCTGTGGCGAGGCTCGCAGGGGCCGAGACAGGAAACAGCGCGTTCCACTTGTCCCGCCTCGACGTGGATCACATCGCAGGACTGATGGAAAGACTCGTCTCCCGCTGGGAGCGCGCGACGGGCCGCGACCGGGCGGGTCTGGCCAGAGATCTTCTCTTCATGTCCCACGAAACCTTTACGCCCAAGCGGGGCGGCAGCGCCCAGGCGGAAATCGAGGCACTCAGGCGCGTCTTCGGCCCCCAACATCGCGACATTCTCATCACCAACGTCAAGGGACAGACAGGCCATCCTCTCGGCGCAGGACTGGAGGACGCCGTCGTGCTGGCATGCCTTGAGCGGGGCGAAGTGCCTCCGCTGGCGAACTTCCGCGAGGTGGACCCCGAACTGGGCGAACTCAACTACAGCCGGGGAGGCCGACATGGTCTTCGGTACGCCCTGAGGCTGGCCGCGGGTTTTGGCTCCCAGATCAGCCTGACTCTGCTCGAGCATGGGGGCCGTAGGCCGAATGAAAGATTTCTTCCCCGGTACCGGGAATGGCTGAGAGAGACCGTCGGGTGCGACGAAACCGGTCTGGAAGTGGTCAAGAACGTGCTCAGGGTCCGCGAGGGAGATCGGGCTGCTTCTGTGCAGCTCGATCGCGGGCTGCCCGAGGCTCGACACGAGCCGTCCTTGGCCAAAGACGTGCCTGCTCAGGGCGACGCGGAACATTCCCGCGGGCCTGCGCGGGACCGAGCCGAGCAGGCCCAAAGGCCTGAAGCGATCTTCGAGGAATCCCGCAACGTCCAATCCGGCGGTTCCCGGCCCGCGGGAGCGGCAGCCCAGGAAGTGCTCGCGCTGGTTGCGGAGAAGACCGGGTATCCGGAAGACATGCTGGATCTCGATCTGGATCTTGAGGCCGACCTGGGGATCGACACGATCAAGCAGGCCGAGCTTTTCGGAGATCTCCGCAGGAAGTTCGGCCTGCCGCCTGCCGAGAAGCTCAACATCGCCGACTTCCCCACGCTGCGGCACATCATCCGTTGGGTGGATTCCCGAAGGAGACTTTCTGAGGCCGAAAACGGCGTGCGCCCCCTCTCGAAGTCCAAATCAGAGGCTGGCCGCGAGGGCTCCTCGGAACAGATTCAAACGCTTGTGCCGGTCTTGCGCGAGCTTCCGCAGGAAGCGGAAGGAAGAGCGCAGTTGAGACCGGCTCGTGTTCTTGTAGCCGGGGGTCCTCAGGATCTTGTCCGCCTTGTCTCGCAAAGGCTGGAAGCCGCAGGAGCCGATGTTCGTTCCATTCCGGCGGCCCAGATTCTCACCGGCGATGTGGAATGGGTCAAATCCGGCGCCGTCAGCGACTGGGACCTGCTCAACCTCCTTGGCCTGGAAAGCGACGGCGAGAAGTCTGTTGCCGGCACCTTCAATCTGTACCGGTTGCTCGCCAGCAGAGGAGATCCCATGCCGAGGAGGCTCCTCGCCGCGATCTCCACAGGAGGGTCCTTTCTCCTGCGCCGTGGGCATCCCGTTTCCGAAACTCTCGCCGCGGCCGCAGGCGCCGTGTGCGGCGCGGCCAAGGCGTTTCGCCAGGAGTTTCCTCAAGTCTCTTGCACGGTGCTCGACCTGGACCCCGGCTCGCCGGGCCCGGACAAGGCCGGATTCCTCGTGGAAGAACTCTTTCGGCCCGGCTTGCTGGAGGTGGGCAGGGACAGCCGCGGCGGCCGCTTCGGGATTGCACTCGAACCGGTTGTCCTGCCGGAGGATTCGAGCGCGCCTGTCGCCCCTCATTCGGTCGTGCTTGCAACGGGCGGGGCGAGGGGGATCACGGCCGCCTGCATCAAGTCTCTTCTGGCCAGAGGGCCTCTGCGGCTCGTTGTGATCGGCACGACTCCCGAGCCTGCGCGCGAAAGCCTGAATCCCCAGATCCTCGACGAGAGCGCATGGGCGTCCGAGAGGCAGAGACTCATGGAAGAGGCGCGCCGCATGACCCCGCGGCCCAGCCTGGCCGAAATCGAGGCGCAGCTCGCCAGGAGGATGCGCGAGGCCGAGATTGCGGCGAACCTGCTCGATTTCCGGCGGGCGGGCGCCTCGGTTCGCTACTTTCAGGCGAATGTGCTGGATCCCTTCGCCATCGGTCGGGTTGTGGACGAGGTTAAAGCTTTATGGGGCTGCGTGGATGTCGTGATCCACGGAGCAGGAAAGGACCAGAGCAAGGCTCTCGCGAAAAAGACCCTGGAGGGCATGCAGGAGATCTACGAAATCAAGGTTGCCGGGTTTCAAAACCTGAAAGCTGCGCTCATTCAGGCGGGCCTGGAGCCTTCCCTGTGGCTTGTCTTTTCAAGCGTGGCCGGCCGGTTCGGCAACGCGGGCCAGACCGAGTACAGCGCGGCCAACGAGGCGCTGAACTTCCTGACTCGGTTTTGTTCCCTTTCCGGAGCGGTCGATTCGAGGTTTGTGGCACCCAACTGGGGACCCTGGGCCGAGGTGGGCATGGCAGCCCGGGGTGGAACCCTTGAGGTTCTCAGATCCAGGGGCGTGGAGGCGCTGCAGCCGGCCGAGGCTGTCCGGACGTTCCAGAGAATCGTGGCCTCAAGGAACCTAAGGGCCGACGTGGTTGTCGCCGCAAGCGTGGGCGATCTCGCGGCCGGAGCGGTCTTTCGAACCGCGAGCCAGGGGCGGAAGGCAGGGAGCGAAGGCGCTTCTGCGGAGTCGGGCTGGCTCCCCGGCCGCATTCTGGAATTCGAACCCGGGCGTCGCATGGCATTTGTCCTGGAGCCGAATCCCCGGGATCTGGATTTCCTCGACCAGCACCGCATTGGGGGCACGGCCGTGTTCCCGGGCGTTCTGGCACTCGCTCTGTTCGCATACGGGGCCGGCCGGCTGGCGCCGGGGGCTCCTCTGCGGGCTTTTGAAGGCGTTGTTTTCGAAAGGCCTCTCAAGTTTCATCGAGAAAGACCTGTTCCCATCCAGGTTGAAGTTTCGGCTTGCGGCCATGACGTGGACGGGACGAGGGTCTTTGACGCTTGCCTGAAGAGCCTGTTCTGGCTGCCCGGCCATTCTGGTTCGGCCCGCCACGTTCTTCACCACAGGGCGCGCCTCGTGCTGGGTGCTCCGGAACCCCTGGCCGCGAGGCTTCCCCTTGCGGCGGAGCGGCTCGATGGAAAGGTGAGTGGCGCCGAAATTTACAGAAGGTTATTCCACGGCCCGCGCTTTCAGGTTCTTTCCTCTGCTTGCCGGCTGAGCGATCGCTCCCTTGAGGCCACCCTGGACAAGAGGCGCCGCGATATCTTTGCCGGGTCTGGCGGGCACCTCGACTTTGCCTGGCCGGCTGGCGTTGAGGGAGCCTTTCAGAGTGCCGGGCTCTGGCTCCTGCTCGCTTTCGGCAGGATGGGTCTTCCGGGAAGGGTGGAGCGGATCCAGCTTTGCGGCACCGAAGGCCTGGCCGCCAGAGCATGTGCCTTCCACCGCGGATCGAAGCCAGGATCCGAGGAAGTCGACGAAGACCTTTTCGACGCGGAGGTGGTGGATGAAAAGGGGGTTTGCACGGCTCGTCTGGAGGGCCTGACGCTGGTAAGCACGCATCCCTCGGGTAACCGTCCAGACCTTCCGCGCCTCGGCGCCGCCGAAACCGGACAAGACCCGGTTGTGGTGCAGGAAGTCGTATCGGCCCGCGATCTGCGCGAGGCGGTGCGCAAAGAGGGAGAGGAATTTCTCCGGCAATGGCTTGCGCCCGAGGAGATCGAGACCTTTGGGCGCTGGACGAATGAAGATCGCGCCTGGACCTGGCTGGCCGGACGGGTGGCGGCCAAGAGAGCGGTGCAGAGATTTGTTCTGAGAAAAGAGAATGAGGCGCTGGCTCCTCGAACGATCCTCGTTCGGAACGATCCCCTCGGAAGGCCGTTCTGCAGCCGCGCCGACCTGCTCCTGTCCATATCCCACAAAGAAGAGAAGGCCGTCGGTGTCGTGGCGGATGTCCGCACGGCGGACGGAGTCGGCGTGGATCTGGAGACGGTGGCGCCGCGGGATCCGGCCATGATCGGTCAGTTTTTCACGGCCGGCGAACAGGACCTTGCCCGGCACCTGGACCGTCAAGCCGGCCGGGCCGATTCGGGCCTGCACTTTTCCCATCTGTGGGCGGTCAAAGAGGCGGTCCTGAAATCCCTCGGCCTTGGGCTGCGTGTGGACAGCCGGCAGGTGGAGGTGAAGAGCATCGGGCCGGACGGCAAGGCCGAAGTGGTCCTGCACGGGTTCGATAGCCATGGAGTCGTTGCGCCCTGTTCGAACGACGAGTTCCGGGTTCGGGTGACCCAGGAAGGCGGCCAGGTGATTGCAATTTGTCTTTT